>Ga0265336_10000083_pt1 | contig 75113 bp, 63 predicted proteins | sample 42119metaG_FD_193583 | JGI IMG/M metagenome (GOLD analysis project Ga0265336, IMG submission 193583) | Rhizosphere microbial communities from Carex aquatilis grown in University of Washington, Seatle, WA, United States - 4-21-19 metaG | ecosystem: Host-associated > Plants > Roots > Rhizosphere...
AGTTCGCCATCCTCTACGCTGAGCGGTTCACGAGGCCAACGCCGTAAGATGACCATCGGCCTGCCGGAGTTGCTCGCGTTGCCGGCCGGCCTCAACGCGCCTCACACACAGAAATCCTGACGCGCCCAACCCCGGTGTCGGCTACTTGCTTTCGGCCTCTGCCTGAGTAATGCGCTTCACTAGGTGGTCGGCCATGAGCAGGTCTTCGTACTCGTCGCCGGCTTCTTCGCCCATGTTCGCGCGCAGACCTTCGCGGTACTGGTTTAGAGCTACCAGCAGGTACGTCACTTCTCTCTTGGAGAGCGTGATTGTCGTCATCGAAAACTCCCGATTGGAAACTAAGCTGGGCCGAGGATGTCGTACCCGAGCGGACTGAACGGCACGAGCGCGACCAGTGCGAGGAACGCGCTGACGGTCATCGTCCGGGTCACGGTCAAGACGCAATGTCCTGGCGGCACGCCGTCGTACTTTAGTACCAGGCCAGAAGGGATGGGGTGTCCTCGATCGATGCCCCACCAGTGAACCTTCGTCTGGAGGCTCTTGTCGACCGTCTTGCGCAGGTCGTCGTTCAGGACGATCATGCCCTCGCCTATGAGTCGCTGTAGGAAGAGCGAGATCCCTTGATCCGGCTCCACTGTCAGGCGGTCAGCGAGGTCTCCATCGACACGCCCCGATCGGTCTCGTATGTCGAGGTCGATGAAGCGAAGGAAGTCGACGTTGGGTTTTGTCGCTGCGCCCTTGCGAAAGATCTCCTTCTCCAGATCGACGTCGACCGCCCATAAGACCGTGCCTACCGCCGGAAACTCGTTTGCTGGCATTCTTTGTCCTCACCTGTTCGGAATCACTCACATGGCTAAGGTATTGATACCCCTGGAGGGTGTCAAGCCCGACTAAGGACGTGATCTCGTAACAGGATGCTTAGCAGACGTCCCAGCAAAGTTCGCGTCCAGCGAGTAGCAATTTGTCGGGCCATGAGAGGGCAGCAGTAGGTCCGAACACGGCGCGATGGTGGGGACACCAGCACCGCGCTTGCGACATGACTGGCGGTGCCGCGCGGCGCCTGCGTCGCAGCGATGCGAATCGGGGGCTTGATCGACTTCGCTGGGCACATCGGCGGCCACCGCGAGACTGGTGACGACGAGTCGCCACGTAAACGTTATGTGCCTGGAGCGGCAATATTTCATATACCCAGTGATGTATTGCGGCAGGCTTCGTTAAGGGTTGAGCTGTGGCTATGTATTTGTGTCCTACAGTGCGCCACTGATGAGCTCGGCCACTCTCGGCACGAGCATGACCGGCTGGGAGGCCTTGGTATGAGGAATATAGAGCCGAACAAGTTGTGGGAGGAGGTGGCGCGTTGGGCCTCCCGGGGACTCAAGATATCCGGGGCGATCGGGTTCCTGATTACCGTCACCTACTTCCTGCGGGTGGGCAGCTTACCGGTCGACAACATTGCAGGCATGCTTGGCCTGGCCTCAGTGATCGCGTTCATTTCGATCAGTTCCTTCTGCATTTTGGCGTTCTACTGGATGCTCCCGACGCTGGCGTTTCGTGTCCTGCTGGATGAATCCGGGGGGCAGGCAAAAGCTTGGTTTCTGGGGCGTCCAAGCAGGTCAACTCTTGCGTTGGTTGGTGATGCCGCAACGGTCGATGCGACCGGCACGACTACCATTTCTGTTGATCATCAGCTCGTAGACACCGCCTTGCCGTCGGGTGGCGTGGACATTGCCAAAAAGAGGCGTTGGCTGGCCGACGGCGGTGGCCCGTTGAACGTGGCATCGTGGTGTGCGAGCACGGTGGCTTTTCCATGGACGTTTATCTTCGCGTGCTTCATGGGCGATGAGGACGGATCTCTCAAAGCCGCGTTGGTAGCGGTTGCGGTCGCCGTGGGGCTGCTTTCGACTTGGGTGTTGGGTTCTTTTGTCTTGTCTGCACCGGCAAATGTCGGTAAGGCGAATGAGGGGACGAAGCTCATGTTGGTCCTGATGGTGACGGGTCTCAACGCGATGCCCCTCTATATTTTCCTCAGCGCCCTGAATGCCTCGTCGTATGCGAACAAGCTGAATTCGTGGAACGCCTGGGCCCTTTTGGTCGGGGGGCTTGGTTTTCACCATCGTTGCGCAAATCGCCGCTTTGGGTCTTGGTATCGATGATAAGAAGGCAGACATGAAAGTTCATGTCGGGCAGTTCTTAATTTCTGCATCGCTTATGACTGTTGGCCTATTCGCACTCGGGGCGTGGCAGAACATCGAGGACAACGTATGACCGCCGCATCTGTTCGTGTCCCTCGCGTGACCCTGGCCATCGCAAAGTCAGGCTGCCAAGCTTTGGTCACGTTGAAGCTGGCGCCTTCGCTGCCCGCATCAGGACCGAACTCCTACGAAAACGGATGCACGTTGGGGCCGGTCACGGTACTGAGCCGTGTAGGCAGCAGATGGTCCGTCAAGTGCATCGAGCCGGATTTGTCGATGGCCGGCGCTCCTCTGGCCATCAAAGGCGACGACGTGCTGAACTTCTTGGCGGCTTCGCCTCCCATTCCGGCTGCATCGGCTGCATCGGCTGCATCGGCTGCATCGGCGGCCCCCGCCTCGCATGGGTCGACTTCGGCAGTCGCTCTAACGAGCGGCGGCTTTGGCACCTGTCGAGCGGAACCGTCGCCTGTTGTCAGCGTGATGACCTTGCCGGTTGCGGCACCGATGGGGCATGCCGAAACCACAGCTTCAAGTGGGGTGGCTTCCTAGTCCGTCAGGCTGCAGAAGGTCGTCGCGGGCGCGAGCGAAGGAATGTTGAGTGCCTGCGCATGAGCTTTGAGGCACGGCAGAACAGCTGGATACAGGCGCTCCAGACGGCTTTCATTTATCGTGTCACAAGCTACGGAGGTTTTCATTTTTCATGTCACCAACTGAACGCCCCAATGACAACATTGATGAAAAAGCGGAAGGAAATCAATGGCCCAGTTTTCGCGAAAGCTGTCACCCCACAGGTTGTACGCCGCCGTAGGGCGCCGAAGTAATTGCGATTGCCGCCACAGCTTTGCGACTGGGCGCCACAGTTCCTGCGATGGACCTACGAAGCCGCTGTCAACTGAACAATCGTTGATGGCTGCGGTCGGTTTGGGCAGCGGCAGCGAGGCCGGCGACTCGGCGCACCCAGGCCAGGCGCGACCGACGCAAACTTTGCGAGTGCGGACTTCCGCTTTGCGGCGACTGCAGTCCTCCCGACTTGCAGTCGCGATGACCGGCCTGGCATCCACCGAGGGTGGCCAATGTCGACACGATGCGCGCCGGCGACGTCCGCTCTCAGAGCGCTCCGGTCGTTCGTGGCGTTTGGTCGCGCAACACCCGTCTTCGAAGCTGGGGTCGAAGGCGCTCGAACGCGATCTCGTCCGGTCGCCTGGTCGAACGACCGCTCCCTTCGAACCGAAGTGAATCCACGAGGGCTTCGCATCTCAATCCCACCAGAAATACCAGTGGGCGGTCCCCAGCAGGGTCGAGGCCCTCTTGGCGACGGTGCCGATGCCCTGCTCGATCACGTCAGGGCAATAGACCTCATGTTCGCAGGCCAGCGCGATCGCGGTCGGGCGGTCATGAGTTGACCTCGCAACGACACATTCGACGACGTCGTTGCAGATGGCGATCGGCTCGGCTCCGAAGCGTTCACCCCAATGGCGGTGCAGCGCGCCATGGACGCTGGGCGGCGGACATTCGTTCCAATCGCCGTACCCGATCCGGGCGAACAGTTCCCAGGGTTCGTCAAGTTCGACCAGTCCGATGAACATCACCGGCTTCAGGATCTGGTCCATCCCTTCAAATTGACTGAGAACCGTTCTGACTGGTCCGGGGCCGTCCTTGGGCCACCGCGGCTTGCGCTTTCGAACGCGTTGGCCGAGCCAGGCGGTTGGATCCAGCGCGCGCGCCTGTTCCAACGCAGCGGCGCCGCCATCCGTCGGTGGCGTGAGCGATCGGAGGAGCGTTTCCAGATCCCGCTCGTCACCGATCAGGAAGGGGTAGGCACGGCTGCCGCGCGCATAGTCGCGCCGCAATGTCTCCACCTGCATCAACGTGTTCACGCCTCGGGCCGACACCGTCTTGAACACGCCGTGATCGGACAGGTTCTGGCCCGCCGCGCGATACCGCGATGCCCGCTGTGACGCAAGCGGCCACCTCGGCATCTCGACCGTGGCGGGCAGCAGACCTCGGTCCTTCAGACCGGCCAGCAACTCCAGGTTGTACGGTTGCAGAAGGATCGTTTGAGCGGCGAGCACCAGAGCACGTGCATCGTCACAGCGTCCCGCCTGGTCGAGCGCCATGGCGAGCCAGCCACAGCTGATCGAGAAGATCGACCACGACGCAGCGCTTCCAGTCTCGCATTTTTCGAGGTACTCCTCGGTCGCCCGGGTGAGCAGGCCGAGTGCGCTCGGGTCTTTCTCACGGCAGGCGACGATGCCGAGAATGAAGCTCACCACAGGCTTGAGCTTGTCCGTGTCGAAGGCCGCGACGTGCCGGTCCAGGATATCGCGCGCCAACTGCGTCGATCCAAGACGCGCCTCGAGCAAGGCTTCGTCCAGCCGCCACAGGGTCGACTCGGGCGCCGCGGCGCAGGCCTGTTGTCGCAACTGGCGGGCACGGTCGAGGTCGCCCCCGCTCACGCAGACGCCTGCGGCCCGGATATCGAACTGCCCGGCTCCGGCGGCGGCCGCGGAGCCACGCCAGGCCTCGAGGCCGGCAAGGGCTTCCTCCAACTGGCCTTCGAGTGCCCAGGTCTTCGCTTCGCGAACGGCGAGATCCCAGGCGACCGACACCTTCTCCAGTTGAGCCAGCGGCAACCAGGCTCGCGCGATCGTTTCGCGGACACGGTGGAGGTCGCATAGCGCGTCTGCCGCCGCCACGGCGCTGTACAGGGCACCCACCTGGGCGCCCCGTGGAAGGTCCGGAACGGCAAAGTGGATCGCCGAGATGCCTTGTGTGAGTCTTGCGACGCGATCGTCGCCGGCCGGCGCTGCACGGTCCGGCGGGTCAGGTGCCAGCGGCACGGGTGGTGCCAGCAAGCGTGAGCGCAGCGCCTGGACCGACTCGGACCACGCCGGGCCGTCGGCAGTCTCGAACCAAAGCGCTTTCAGCTCCGAGTCGTCGCCGAGGATGCGCTCCAGTACCGTCGAAGCGCGCTGGACCAACGGGTCGGGAGGCGTCAGGCGTGTGCGCAGCACCCACTCGTCGAGCAACTGCGTGTAGGCGTTGCGGTAGCCGGCATGTCCGCGCAGGCGCGCAATGACCTCGATGGCTGCGAGCGCGTGCACCGCCGCTCCGGCATCGACGCGGCGCTTCGCATACGCGTCAAGCGCCGCGAGCGCGGCTTCCACGGCCGACAGATCCTCGGTTTCCGCCAGGGACTGCGCCCAGTCGCACGCCTGATCATTGCCGAATGCATCAGTACTCCAGGTTCCCATCGGATCGACCTCCGGATGATGTGCCAGCCAAACGCCGAGGCATCTTAGCGTCGCCCGCGATCGACCTCGTCCACGTCGGAGCCTGCGCACCCCGCGCAATGGTATTCGGGCCGAGGCGTACGAATGCAGGAAGTCCTGTTCGCAGCGATTGCCGTCGGGCTGTGCATCGCCGGCCACCGTTGACGCGCCGCCGCGCCATACGAAAAGGTCCAGCCTGCCGAGAGGGTGCGATTCACAACCGATAGGTCAAGGCCGGGAGCGGCCCTTCGGCAATGCGGTCAACTCAGGTACCAAGCCCAACGGAACCCCATACCGCCCGGCACCGCAACTACAGTGCGCCTGCTCTGCGCCGAGGTGCGAACTCTCTTCGCTCCTTGCAACGAGACCTCCACCAAATTCGAAGGCCGGGAGCCGGCTGCGAAGAGCTTGGGGGAAGCCATGGAAGACCTTGACGCGCTGCGCAGCGCAATGCTGTCGCTCTGAGCATGCTCCGGGTTCGGACGGACCAAGCCACCCGTTGGCGGACTATCGCGAGAGACTGGTTGTGGCCGATCGACGTCAGCTACGGACTGGCCATGACGAACGATGTACGACTGGGCCAACGTGAGAGCTCGGCCAACATCACTCCGGTTGGCGGGTGGCCGGGTAGTCCGCCTGGTCGGCGTCCGCGCCGGCCTTCATCAGAATCTTGATGGCGCTCTCGGCGGTCAGGATGTCGTGCACTTCGTCGCCTTGCGGGTCTTGGTCTTCCTGCTTGTTTAGGGCTTCGACATGACTGCGCAACGCAATTAGAGTCTCTGCGATTTGCCGCGGCGTCAGTTCGACGGTTCGGGGTTTGCGATGCATTCAACTTGCCTCAGTTCGGGTCACTTGAGGACGCCGTAGTAGTCGGTGCCCATGCTCTCGAAGTGCACCATCGCTACGAGCGCCAAGAAGGCTTGGACGGTCATCGAGCGCACGACGGTGAGCGTGCAATGTCCTGACGGATTAGGAGCTCTTCGCCGCGCCTTCACCTCACTCCGTGACGGTAGGCGGCCTTGCCTTGAACTGCTGCAGGGGGTCATTCGTCTTGTCCGCTGGCTCGAAGCTGAACGGCGTCATGATGAACCGAGTCTTGGCTCGTCTACAGGAAGCGGTCACCCCCATTTCGGGTGGTTGCGCGCAGCGCCGGGCGTTGGCTCAATCGCATTCCAGACGTTGAAGTCTTCGAGCGCGAGAGCGACGGTGTCACGATGGTACGTGGCTGCCGGTGCGTGGCGGGCGACGGGGACTACCGCGGCGTGTCGACGTTCGACGTCATGCCTGATCTGGGCAAGTCTTTCATGTACTTCCGTATCCCGGGTGGCACAGCAATTCCGGAAGCGCTTGCGGTAACCAAGGACACGTTCAACCGACGCTTCGGTGGTTACCATTACACGGTCGCGCCGAAAGACGACATGCCGTTGAGCCTCTTCCTTGTCTGGCTGGGTGCGATCGAGGCGAGCCTGAAGGCCGAAGGAGGCAAGTGATGACCGAACCGATCCGTTTGACCGACCAGGCTGTGATCACGGCCGCCCGCGCCTTGATCATGGAGAACAAGCGCTGTGCGGCGAAGCTCAAGGACGACTCGCTGTCCGACGAACAGGCCGAGTATTTCGGTGACTACGTCCAGTTGTTGGACGCAGCGATGGGCGAAATCGAGGCGCTCTACGTCGAGCGTCAGGCGGCGAATCGACACATGGGGTCGTTCGACGCGCTCTACGAGTCGGTCTCGCTCGACAAGGACTGATGCGGGTCAGCCGGTCTTGCCGCGAGCCTCATCCGGGCGGCCTGGGCTCGACAGAGGGTGCGTCGGGATATTTCACTTATCGTGTCACGCCTGTCGGAACCTGTCAGTAATCGTGTCACTTCTCGTGGAGATGCGTGACACAGAAAGTGAAAAAGGCGAGCAAGATCAACGGTGCTCATTTCACTTTCCGTGTCACCCGACAGAGGTCGTCGCCGGCCGCAGGCCGACCCGTCAGCGCCCGCCCTTGACCGCGGCCCTGCGCGTCGCCTTCGCCCGCGCCGGCGTCGAGGCGACCGCGGCGTCCTGCTCGTTGCGGGTGGACACCTTGACGAACATGTCGGCCAGGCGTTCGTCGTCCTCGGCGCGCGGGGCGCAGGTGCAGACCAGCCGGCACGGGCCTTCGGAGGCCTTCAGGTAGGCGTGGCCCATCTCGCTGTCGAAGTAGATCGAGTCGCCGGCGCGCAGGCGCACGGGGGCGTACAGCTCGCTGAGGAAGTCCAGTTCGCCTTCGACGACGAAGGTGAATTCCTCGCCCGGATGACGGATCAGGCCGCCGAATTCCTTCGAGAATTCCTCGAGCGTGCGCGCGCGGATCTCCACGAACATCGGGGTCATCTTCTTGTTCAGGAGCTCGGTGGCCAGGTACACCTGGCGGTAGCTGTGGGTCTCCACCAGCTGGCCTTCGCCGGAACGCTGCACGGCGCGTCGGCCGGCGGCCATGCCGGTGCCCGGCGGCACCTGCGGCTTCGGATCGACCAGGCTCGCCATGTCGACGCCGAGGCCCTTGCTGATCGACATCAGCTTGTCGTACGAGAGCGAGACGGAGCCGATCTCGAGCTTCGACAAGGTGGAGACGGCGAGGCCCGTTCTTTCGCTCAGTTGTGCAAGCGTCAGCCCCTTGCCGATGCGCAACGCCCGGATCGTCGCGCCGGGGGTTCCGCCGGGGGCGGAGGGCTTCTGGCCGGTGGCTTTCATGCGGCGGACTCTAGCAGAGTCGCTCCCGGTTCCCTGTTCCGGAGAATCGGGCGCATGGGCCCGGTCGACGGCCCGCGGCGGCCGAGCCGGCACGCGGCGCCGCCGGGGCGCGGTCAGTCGTTCAGGCGCTCGAAACGCATCCCCCGCGTGCGGCCCGAATCCACGCGGAAGCCGGTGACGACGCCCTCGTGCCGGTCGATGGACAGCGCGCCGCGCAACTGCGGATGCACCGGATGGGCGAGGCCGACGACGTCGGCCGACAGCGGCTCCAGCGCCAGCACGTTGACGGCGTACTGGCCGAAGATCCGCAGCGTCCAGGTGCCATCCTCCAGCGCGATGACGGCGTCCGCGTCGAGGTCGGCGGCATGCCAGCGGCCCGCCAGCGGCGCGATGGCGTCGGCGGGCGCGGCGTCGGGCAGGAGTTCCAGCCGCAGCACATGGCCGGACTCGGTCATCTCGAGCGTGGCGGGCGGCGCCGGGCGGTCGGCGATGTCGGCCGTGCGCAGCGCATACGGCCCCATCGCGATGTCCTCGAACCCGAGGCGCAGGGTGTCGCCCTCGTCGCGCAGCGGGATCGGCGGGTTGTTCATGAGGCAGATGCCCAGCTTGCCGCCGGCGTCGCCGAAGCCGGCGAGGAGTCCGGTGGCGGGCGCGTAGTAGCGTTTGCCCAGCACGGCCTGGAAGCGCGCGCTGCCGATGCGCTCCTCGCGGGCCGACAGCACCTCGTCGCCCAGCATCGCATCGACGATCCGGTTGGCGAGTTCGACGGCGCTGACGGCCGCGCCGTTGGTCATGATGATGATGTCCAGCGCATGGTCGGGAACGGTGAGCATCTGGCAGGTACCGCCGATGACGCCGCCGGCGTGGTGGACGACGCGCACGCCGCGGTAGTCGTGCACCATCAGTCCGAGCGCGTAGGGGACGAGGGTGCCGTTGTTCAGGCGCACGGGCGTCGTCATCCCGGCCCAGGTCGCCTCGCTGCCGACGGTGTGCGGGCCCCGCAGGTGCGCCAGCCAGCGCAGCATGTCGTCGACGGTGGAGATGATGGCGCCTTCGCCGCGCACCTCCTCGGTGGGGAAGATGCCGCGCCGCCAGCGGCCGTCGGGTTGCGCGACATGCAGCGTGGCCATGTTGCGATGGATCTCGAAATCGCTCGGCACCGACTTCGTGTCGACCATGCCCAGCGGCGAGAAGATCCGGTCCTCGAGGAACTGCTCGAACGGCACGCCGCTCACGCGTTCGACGACCAGCGACAGCAGGTGATAGCCGCCATTGTTGTAGAGCGTCTTCTCGCCGGGGGCGAAGTTGACGTCGCCCTGGTGAACCTGCGTCCTCAGCGCGACCCCCGGGGGCTTGATGGCCATGCCGTCGCTCAGGAACCCGACGTCGAGATAGCAGCGGTGGCCGCCGGTGTGGTTCATGAGCTGGCGCAGCGTCGGTTCGCCCTGGAGCCGCGGCAGTTCGGGCACGTGGCGACGCACGCTGGCGTCGATGTCGAGCTTGCCGTCCTCGGCCAGCAGCAATGCCGCCAGGCAGGTGAAATGCTTGCTGGTCGACCCGATGCGCATGCGGGTCCACGGCGTGTTGGCGACGCCGAGTTCGATGCTGGCCAGGCCGAATCCGCGCCGATAGACCGGACGTCCGTGGTGGGCCACGCCCACCACCAGGCCGGGGGCGTCGCTGCGATTGACGGCGGCGAACAGGTCGTCGAGCGCGGCGACACCGCGTTTGGCGGGCACCTCGGTCGGGGCGGTGGCGGTCGATTCACTCATGTTTCTTCCTCGGCGTGGGGGAGGTGTCGTGCGCGCCCGGTTCGACGCTGTGCCGCGCGCCCGCGGTGTTGACGAAGACATGCGCGTCGACGTGGTCGTCCGGGCCGCGCGGGGCGCAGTTGCACAGCAGCCTGCAGCGCTGCGGGGTCGCGTTGACATAGGCATGGCCCATCTCGCTGTCGAAATAGATCGAATCCCCGGCCCGCAATCGCACCGGCGCGTACAGCGCGCTGTGGAAGTCCAGCTCGCCTTCGAGCACGTAGCTGAACTCCTCGCCGGGATGGCGGATCAGGCCACCGAACTCCGCCACGAATTCCTCGAGCGTGCGGGCGCGGATTTCCACGAAGATGGGCGTCATCTTCTTGTTCAGGAGTTCCGTGGCCAGGTAGGTCTGGCGGTAGCTTCGCGTCTCGACGACCTGGCCGTCGCCGGCGCGCTGCAGCACGCGGCGCCCGGCCGTCAGCCCGGGCATGCGCGGGACCAGGGGCTTCGGGTCGACGAGGCTGGCGACGTCCAGCCCGAGCCCCTTGCTGAGCAGCATCAGCTTGTCGTACGACAGGGAGATGGCGCCCTTCTCCAGCTTCGACAGCGTGGAGACCGCCAGGCCGATGCGCTCGCTCAGCTGGGCGAGCGTCAGGCCCTGGGCCAGGCGCAGGGCCCGGATCCGGGCGCCCGGGGCGGGCTCGGCGGACATCGTCGGCGGCGCGGGTCGACGGGTCGGGTGATCGATCATGGCGGGGTCGTTCCGGTCAGCGCGTGGCGTTGGCGAAGCGGCCGATCGTCCACAGCAGCGCGCCGGCCGTCCCCGTGACGCCGGCGGTCAGCGCGAAGAAGGCGTCGGGCGCGAGGTTCTCCCAGGCCGTGCCCAGCATGCCGGACAGCAGGTTGCCCGCGAACGCGGCGAGGAACCAGGCGGCGATGGTGGTCGCACGGAAGCGGGCCGGGGCGAGGCTGGCGAACAGGCCCAGGCCCACCGGCAGGATGTAGAGCTCGGCTAGCGTGAACAGCACGAAGAACGCCGTCACCCAGCCGACGCCGGTCATGGCGTGGCTGGCCTGGTCGTGATGGGCCACGGCCGCCAGCGCGAGCCACGAGAGCGCCGAGACGAAGGCGCCGATGGCCATGCGCCCCAAGGGCCTCGCGGCGCCGCGGCGGACCTCCCGTCGCTGCCAGGCGGCGACGAGCAGCGGCGTGATCGCGAACACGAACAACGGGTTGAGCGACTGCACCCAGGTCGCGGGCATCAGCCAGCTGCCGACGTGGCGGTCGACGCTCGTGTCGACCCACACCGCCAGCGTGTTGCCGGTCTGCTCGTAGGCCATGCGGTAGACGACGACGGCCAGCGCGATGGCCACGAGCAGGCCCACGCGCGTGGCGGCGTCGTCGGTGGCCGCGGGCGCCGGTGTCCGCTTCGTGCGCGGCGCCTCCCGGGGCAGCCAGCGACCGCCGGCCAGGTAGATCGCCAGGCCCAGGCACATCCCCAGGCCGGCCGCGCCGAAGCCCCAGTGCCAGCCGTAGACCTCGCCCAGCGTGCCGCAGACCAGCGGCGCGAGGAAGGCACCGAGGTTGATGCCCATGTAGTAGAGGTTGTAGGCGCTGGCCCGGCGTGGGTCGTCTTCGGCGTACAGCGCGGCCACCTGGCTGGGCAGGTTCGGCAGGAACAGGCCGTTGCCGATGGCGATGACCACCATCGCCGGGAAGAACAGCGCCTCGCTGGCCATCATGAAGTGGCCCAGCGCCATCACCAGCGAGCCGATGACGATGGCGCGGTGACGCCCCAGCCAGCGGTCGGAGATCACCCCGCCGGCGATCGGCGTCAGGTACACGCCGGCGGCGTAGGCGCCGTAGATCAGGGAGGCGGTGCCTTGGGAGAAGTGCAGCTGCTTGGTCATGTAGTAGACCTGCAGCGCGCGCATGCCGAAGAACGAGAACTTCTCCCACATCTCCGTCAGGAACAGCACGGCGAGACCGGGGGGATGGCCGCGGCGCGCCGGCCCGGCGGCCTGTTCCGCAAGGACGGTGGAGCTCGGGATCGACATGCGCGTCCTGCCCCGGTCAGTAGTGGCTGCTGAGGCTCAGCAGGTTGTAGCCGAAGGCCACCGACAGCAGGTAGGCGAAGGCCACGATCCGCACCAGCGTCCAGGCCCGCGCGCTCGAGCGAACCTTCTCGCGCTGCTGGACGACCAGCAGCCACGTGTTGGCCAGCGTGCCGCCGGCGAAGCCGGCGATGGCGAGCGCCTGGGCGAGGTGCAGCAGCGGATCGAGACCCGTGAAGGTGGTGGAGATGACCGCGGCGAAGAACGCGACCCACGTGGCGACGGCGACGAGCAGCGTCACCGCGCCGGCGTCGGCCAGGCGGCGCGCCAGGCGCAGGGCCGGGCTCTCGACGCGCGGCGCGTTCAGGCGCCGCCGCACGACCGCGGCGATCGGCCACATCGCCGCGGCCAGCACCACGACGGCCAGCGCGAGGCCGCAAGCGCCCTGCTGCAGTCCCGCGGCGGCGAGGCCGCCCGGCGACTGGTAGCTCCACGCGAACGCCAGCATGTCGGTGGCCCAGCCGACGACCTTGCCGTCCTGCACCCGGGCCTGCAGCCTGTCGTGGCCGTCGACCTCGCTCCAGAGGAAGGGGGCGGTCTCGACGAAGGTCTGCGGGTCCAGCAGCACCTTGGTCGTGATCGAGCCGTCCGGATTGGCGGTGACCACCGTCGGCGACAGCAGGTCGACCAGGCTGAGGAAGGTCGAGTCGGCGCGCCGGGTGTTGACCCAGTGGCCCGCGAGCAGCGCCGCGTGGGCCTGTGTCGTCGCCTTGTCGAGCGGGACGAGCGGCTCCGGATGCGGGAAGTAGCGATCGGCGAATCCGTTGAACAGGCGCACGCGCAGCATCTCGCCCATGCCTTCCTTGCCCGGCGCGTTGACCGAGATGAACAGGCCCACGTGGTCGTCGATGAACAGCGCCAGGTCGCTGTGGAAGTAGTTGAGGTCGCCGCCGTGCGCGATCACCCGGTGGCCGTTGATGTCCTGCTGGTAGAAGCCGAGCGCGATGCCGTTGAGGTCGGGGAACAGGCGCGTGGGCGTCGTGTGCATCTTCTGCGCGGTCGCGGCCTGCAGGATGCGCGCGTCGCCGAGGCGGCCGTCCTGCAGGTGCGCGATCATGAAGCGCGCCATGTCGTCGGCCGTCGAGCTCAGGCTGCCCGCCGGCGGCAGGTTGATCACTTCGAAGCCGTGGCCGGGTTGCCCCGTCTCCATGTAGCCCTGCGCCATCAGCGGTGCGAGCGCGGGCGGCAGGGGCTGGCGGAAGGTCGAGTGCGCCATGCCCAGCGGCTGGAAGAGGTGGTGCTCGATGTAGTCGTCGTAGGGCTCGCCCGAGACCCGCTGCACCATGTAGGCGGCCAGCGCGGTGGCGTAGTTCGAGTAGCCCGCCGTGGTGCCGGGGTCGGCGCGCAGCGGCGGCAAGTTGGCGACGAGCACGTCGCGCAGCGGCGGGGACGCGGTGCCGAACGAGACGAGGTCCTTGATGACCTCCTCGAAGCCGCTGGTCTGGGTCATGATGTGGCGCAGCGTCAGCGGATGGCCGTTGCGCACCGGGATCTTGAAGTCCAGGTACTGGTTGACGTCGGTGTCGAGGTCCAGCTTGCCCAGCTCGACCTGCTGCATCACCGCCGTCCACGTGAACAGCTTGGACGTGGAGCCGGGACGGAACAGGGTCGTCTTCGGATCGACCGGCACGTGCTTCTCGGCGTCCGCCCAGCCGTAGCCCTTCTCCAGCAGCACCTGGCCGTCCTTGACGACCGCGACCACCGCGCCCGGCGTGCGCGCGGTCACGAGCTGGGCCGGGATCAGGCCGTCGAGCCAGGCCTCGAGATCGGCGGCGGTCAGCGCGTGGGCGACGGTGTCGGTGCCGGCCGGCAGCTGCCCTGCCGCGGCGGCCACGGCGGACTTCGGGACCGGCGTCGCGCCGGGCTGGGGGGCGACGGGCGACAGCGGCGCGTCGGCGGCGTGCCCGAGGACACCCGCGCCGACGAGGGCGGCGCAGAGGACGATGTGGCGCAGGGAGTGCATGGACAGGCTCACGGGTTGGAGGGTTGGGAAGGCGGCGCGGCGTGCCGGAGCGAGGCGCGCGTTGGGGAGAGGTCTTCGAAGCGCGCGCCGTGCTCGGCGAGCATCGCGGGCATGGGTTCGCCGCAGGCCAGCGCGGCCCCGGCGCGCGCCAGGCCCTCGGCCATCTGGATGCCGTAGCCGCCCTGGCCGACGAACCAGAAGAACCCCGGCGCGTCGGGCGCGAAGCCGGCCACCGGCGAGCGGTCGTCGGTGAACACGCGCAGCCCGGCCCAGCGCCGCAGCACGCGCGGCACGGACGTGCCCACGGCGCGTTCGAACAGGTCGACCGCCACCGCGACGTCGTACTCGTCGGGCTGCGCGTCGCACGGTTCGCTGGGCGTCTCGTCGGCGGGCGAGAGCAGCAGCCGGCCGGCTTCGGGGCGAAAGTAGAAGCTCTCGTCGGCGGCGATCGCGGCCGGCCAGGCGTCGGGGCACAGGCCGGCGGGGGCGTCGATCACCATCGCGGTACGCCGCAAGGGGCGCAGGCCCACCGGGGCGACGCCGGCGAGCCGCGCCACCTGGTCGCCCCAGGCGCCGGCGGCGTCGACCACGATTGGCGCGCGGAACTCGGCGTCGTCCACCTGCACGCGCCAGGCCTGCGCGTCACGCACGAGCGCGCGCACCGGCCGGGCGTTGACCTGCCCGGCGCCGAGGCGGCGCGCCGCCCGCAGGTAGCCCTGGTGCAGCGCATGGACGTCCATGTCGGCCGAGGCATCCTCGATCACGCTGCCACCGAGGTAGCCCGGGCGAAAGACCGGCAGCAGGGCTTCCGTCTGCGCGGCGTCGAGCAGGCGCGTGCTGGCGCGCACGTCGACGTCGGCGCGGAGCGCGTCCAGCAGCGGGCGCTGTTCCGGGCGGGCGAAGAACAGGGTCGCGCGCGGATGCACCAGCGGCGTGTCCGAGAACCCGGGCGGCGGCTGGAACAGGAAGTCCCGGCTCGCGCGACTGAGCGCGCGCACCGGCGCGTTGCCGTAGATGGTGGAGAACAGCGCCGCCGAGCGGCCCGTGGTGTGATAGCCCGGCTGGTCCTCGCCTTCGAGGAGCAGGACGCGGCCGCGCTGCGCCAGGTGCGCGGCGATGGAGGCACCGGCGATGCCGGCGCCGATGACGATGAAGTCGAAGTTCGAGGGGTTCATTTGGCGCGTGCAGGGGTCAGCTTTTCCAGACCTGGCGCGCGATGCGCAGCCAGTTGCCACCGAGCACGCCGGCCGTCTCCTCGTCGGACATGCCCAGCGAACGCAGTTCCCGCGCGACGTCGGGCAGCCGCTCCGGCGCCATGAAGTCCATGGCCGTGCTGTAGCCCAGTTCGGGCGGGAACTGTTCGGGGTGTGCCGCGATGGTTTCGTCGAGTTCGCGGCGGTCGTGCAGGAAGTCCAGGCCGATGCCCACGTGCGCCGGCCCGACGAGGTCGGCGACGTAGGCCGCGGCGCGGGCCATGCGGGCCGGCGAGGCGTCGTTGGCGCCGAGGAACAGCCCGATGCCGTTGATGCCGACGACGCCGCCGCGTGCCGCGCAGGCGACGATGAGGTCGTCGGGGATGTTGCGCGGGTGGTCGGCCAGGGCGCGCGGGTTGGAGTGCGAGAAGATGACCGGCGTCGGCGATGCGTCGATCGCCTGGCGCGCGGTCAGGTAGCCGGTGTGCGAGCAGCATGCCACCATGCCCTGCGCGGCCAGTTCCTCGAGCAGGATGCGGCCGAACGCCGTCAGGCCGGTGTCCTCGTCCTGGCAGCCGCCGCCGGCGCGGTTGTTGCGGTTGTAGGCCAGCAGCATCCAGCGCACGCCCAGGTCGCGGTACACGCCGACGAGGTTGGGCTGGTCGGCCACGGCGTTCGCGCCCTCGATGTCGAAGCCGATGGCCAGCTGGCCCGCGGCCCGGGCCTGTTCGATGTCGGCGATGGTGTCGATCAGCCGGAAGCGGTCGGGGTGCGCGGCGATCCAGGACCGGAAGGTGGCGAGCATGCGCACGTGCTGTTCGATGCCGTCCTGGCCGTAGCCGACATTGAGCATCAGCACGTGGGTGCCGGCGGCGCGGTGTCGCTCCAGCGCCGGCAGGAACGACGGGTCGTGCGGGCGCAGGGGCAGGCAGGCGTGGTTGTCCCAGACGAGCATGGGGGCGTCCTTCATCGGTTGCGGCGGCCGTCGGGGCGGGCGGCCGGCTGGCGGGTCACGGGGCGTGGGCGGTGCATTTCCAGGTCGGAGGTGTTCGATGGCGCAGTGTCTACTAAATAGAAAAACTTTCCAATAGGGAGAAAACGATCGATGACGGTCGCGTTGATCGCCCTTCCGGAGCGAGGCCGCGGCCGGGAAGCGGCCTTTCCCACTGGTGCACGCCTCCCGTTTCTCGTGCGGGGAGGCACGAAATCCGTGCGCCACCGCGCTCTTCGGGGATGATCATCGTTTCCACCTACAAGAGATTGCTTGTCTAAAAATGATCTTTAGTTTCTACTTCGGAGAATTTCCAGGCACCCGGAGTGTGAACATGACCCGTCATAGCTGTTCGAAGAACCGAAGCATCCCTGGGCATGCGCACACCGCCGGCGCAGTGCTCGTGTCCGCCGTGCTCGCCGCCATGAGCCTCGCCGCCCACGCGCAGGGCCAGGCCGCGGCGACGCCAGCGGCCGCGGCATCGCAGGCCGCGGCGGCGGACACCCAGACCGTGACGGTCACCGCGAACCGCCGCCGCGAGCCGGCGCGCGACGTGCCGGTGCAGGTGAACTCGCTGTCGGCCGAGAACCTCGAGCGGTCGGGCGCGGCGTCCCTGAGCGACTACGTCGCCGCGCTGCCCGGCGTCGACGTCAAGAGCGCCAACGGGGCGGGCCTGGGCCAGGTCAGCATCCGCGGCGTGACCACGGGCGACCAGACGATCGCCACCGTCGGCATCTACGTCGACGACGTCGCCTTCGGCTCGAGCAGCGCGTTCGCCGCGGGCTCGACGATGGCGCTGGACATGTCCCTGCTCGACCTGAACCACATCGAGGTGCTGCGCGGTCCGCAAGGCACGCTCTACGGCGCCGGCGCGATGGGCGGGCTGTTGAAGTACGTCACCAACGAACCCGACACCACGGAATTCTCCGGCAAGGCGACGTTCGGCCTGAGCACGACCAAGGGCGGCGGCACGAGCCACGTCGAGAGCGGTGTCGTCAACATCCCGATCAAGGAAGGCGTCGCGGCCCTGCGGGTCGCGCTCTTCAAGGATCACCAGGGCGGCTATGTCGACGCCGTCGGCCCGGCCGCCGGGCGCGACATCGACCGCGGCGACACCACCGGCGGGCGCCTCTCGCTGCTGGTCGAGCCCACGTCCCGGCTCCACCTGCGCCTGACCGCCGTCCAGCAGAACATCGCCCGGCGCGGCAGCGACATCGTCGACTACGACATCGCCACCGGCCGGCCCACCGAGGGCGACCTCGTGCGCCAGCTGAGCACCGCGGAGCCGTACCACGTGAACGTCGGACTGGTGTCGGCCGACATCGAGTACGACATGGGGTGGGCGCGCCTGAACTCCGTCACGTCGGCCCAGCAGGAGAAGACGCGCAACCGCCTGGATGCGGCGTTCTACAACGGCCCGCTCACGGACGCGGTGGGTGCCCCGGTCACCGATTCGCGGCTGGACAGCGCGCCGGGCGTGCGCAAGCACACGCAGGAATTCCGCCTGACCTCGGCACCCGGCGCGCTCGAGTGGCTCGGTGGCCTCTACTTCGACAGCGAGGTGGGACGCAATTCGCAACTGCTGGCCGGCACGCTCGCGGCGGACGGCAGCGAGATCGACGTCGTCACCGTGACGCAGCCGTCCACCTACAGGGAATTGGCGGCGTACGGCGACGTGACCTGGAACATCGCGAAGGACTGGTCGCTGACCGGCGGCGCGCGGGTGGCGCGCAACCGCCAAGGCTACGCCGTGACCTCCAACGGTGTGGGTGATCCGCCCTACAGGTCAGCCGAGACCTCGAAGACCTACCTTGCGACGGTGCGCTACGCGCTCAGCAAGGTCAGCAACGTGTATTTCCGCGCCGCAAGCGGCTATCGCCCGGGGGGCCCCAACCCGCCCGCGTTCGACGCGGGAGGCAACGTGATTCCTGACGCCCCCAAGAGCTTCAAGTCCGATTCGCTGTGGAGCTACGAACTCGGCTACAAGGCCGACCTGCTGGACAAGCGCCTGTCCATTGAAACGGCCCTGTACGACATCGAGTGGAATGGAATCCAGCAACCGTTGGCGATCGGCTCGGGCACGCTCATCGTCAACGCCGGTCGCGCGCGCGTCAGGGGCTTCGAGCTGTTCACGCACTATCGCGTGACACCGGCCTGGACGCTCGATGGCAGCCTGTCGGCCATCGACGCGAAGCTCACCGAGGACGCGCCGGCACTTGGCCCGTCGGGCTCGCGGCTGCCCAACTCCGCGCGCTTCTCGGGCACGGTTGGCACGACGGGCAACTTCGCCATCGCAGAGCGCCCGGCCTACGCAGGCATCAGCGTGCGCTACGTGGGCGAACGCAACGCCGGCTTCGACAGCGCCGAATCCTCGCAGCCCAACTTCAAGATGCCCGGCTACACCCTCACCGACCTGCAGGGCGGCGTCAAGCTGGGCAACGTCGACCTGGGCCTGTACGTGCGCAACCTGTTCGACAAGCGCGCCATCCTCGGCGCCGATGCGGCGCTGGTCGCGTTCGGCAGCCCGCTGCACGCCACGGTGGCGCAACCGCGCACGCTCGGCGCGACCCTGTCGGCCTCGTTCTGAGGCGGGGCCCCGCGTGCCGTCGCCGCCGTCCGTGAGCCGGGCCGTCGCGTGAGCGTCGCCGCCGCCATCGCGCCGCCGCGCGCGTCGGCGCGCACGGCCTCCATCGGGCTGATCGCGCTGGCGCTGCTCTCGGGCTCGGCGGCGCGCTACGTCCTGAGTCCGATGCAGGAGCTCGTGCGCGTCGACCTGGGGCTGGACGACAACCATGTCGCGCTGCTCCAGGGGATGTCGATCGCGCTGCCCACGGCCCTGATGTCGATCCCGCTCGGACGGCTGGTGGATCGCGCCAATCGCACGCGCATGCTGGCCGTGCTGGCGCTCCTGTGTGTCGCGGGCGTCGTCCTGACGGCCATCGCGCAGACCTTCGCGCTCGCCTTCGTCGCGCGCATGCTGGTCGGCGCGGCGGTGATCGCGGCGCAGCCGACGGCCTTGTCGCTCGTCGCCGACCTGACCGAGGCCTCGGAACGCGGCAGGATGGTCACCGTGGTGTCGATCGGCCAGGCCCTCGGCGCCAGCCTGGGCTATGCGGTGGCGGGGCCGCTGCTGCGCTGGCTGCCGGCGCTGCTGTCGGCCACCGGCGCAGCGGGATCGATGGCGCCCTGGCGCCTCGTGCTGCTGGCGGCGGCCGCGGGCGTGCTGATGGCCAGCGTTCCCTTGCTGCTCATGCGCGAGCCGGCTCGCCGCGAACTGGGCACGGCCGCCAGCGGCAGCTTGCGGGCCGCGCTCGTCGAGCTGCGCTCCTACCAGCGGTTCCTGTGGCCGCTCGTCGGCGGCATGGTCACGGTGGGCATGGCGGACGCGGCGGCCGCCATCTGGGCGGTGCCCGTGCTGACGCGCAACTTCCACCAGAAGCCCGAGGACTTCGGCGCGTGGCTGGGCCTGCTGAACCTCGTGGCCAACATCCTCGGCGCCATCCTGGGCGGCGTGATGGCCGACTTCGGGCAACGCAGGCAGGGCGGACGGGCCGGCGCGCTGCTCGGTGCCGCCCTGGGTGCCGCGCTGTCGGTCCCCGCGGCGTTGTTCCCGGTGATGCCCGACCTGGGGGCGTTCGCAGTCGCGATGGGGCTGTTCCTGACCTGCGGCGCGTGGGTGAACATCGCCGCGACCTCCTCGGTCATGGTGATCCTTCCCAACGAGTTGCGCGGCACCTTCATCTGCCTGCTCGTCGCGGCCATCGGCATCTCGGCCTTCGGCATCGCGCCCCTGCTCGTGAGCCTGGGCGCGTGGTTCCTGGGCGGCCATGGCGACATCGCCGTCTCGCTCACCGTCGTCGGCCTGGCGACCAGCCTGCTGGGCACGGCCTCGTTCCTGTTCGCGATGCGCGCGGCACAACGGGGGATGCCATGAAGTTCTTCATCGCCCAGCTCGTCACCGAAACGAACACCTTCTGCACCTTCCCGACCGGCCGCGGTGCATTCGAGCAGTACGGCATCTTCCACGGCGACGCCAGCGTGCGCCAGCCCGACGAGGCCGGCGCGATCCTGCGCATGATGCGCGACATGATGGAAGAGGACGGCAACGAGGTCGTCGAGAGCCTGTGTGCCTTCGCCCAACCGGCCGGCCGCACGATGGACGCCGTGTACGAGGCCCTGCGCGACGAGATCGTCGCCGACCTGCGTGCCGCGCTGCCGGTCGACGCCGTCCAGCTGATGCTGCACGGCGCGATGGTGGCCCAGGGGTACGACGACTGCGAGGGCGACCTGATCGCGCGGCTTCGGGAGGTCGTCGGGCCGGCGGTCCCGATCGGCGTCGAGCTCGACCTGCACTGCCATTTCACGGACCGCATGCGCACCTCCGCCGACGCCATCGTCTGCTTCAAGGAATATCCGCACGTCGACGCGCAGCCGCGCGCCCGCGAGCTCTACGCGCTGCTGAAGGACACGGCGGGCGGCCGCATCCGACCGGTCACCGCGGTCGTGGATTGCCGGATGGTGGGCCTGTGGCACACGACCCGCGAGCCGATGCGAGGATTCGTCCAGCGCATGCAGTCCTTCGAAGGGCGCGACGGCGTGCTCTCCGTCTCGCTCGGCCACGGCTTTCCCTGGGGCGACGTCGCCGACAGCGGTGCCAGGCTGTGGGTGGTCGCCGATGGCGACGAAGCGAAGGCGCGGGCGCTCGCGCAGCAGCTGGCCGACGAGTTCCGCGCCCTCCGCGACGAGACCCGCGCGCCGCACGTCGACGTCGATGCCGCGCTCGATCGCGTCCTGGGCGCGGTGCGCGGGCCGGTGGTGATCGCGGATGTCGCCGACAACCCCGGCGGGGGCGCGCCCGGCGACAGCACCTTCATCCTGCGGCGTGTGCTGGAGCGCGGCATCGGCGACGTCGCCATCGGGGCGTTCTGGGACCTGGGCGCGATCCAGATCTGCTGCGACGCCGGCGTCGGTGCCGTCATCGACCTGCGCGTCGGCGGCAAGTGCAATCCGGCCTCCGGCGATCCGGTGGACGTCCGTGTCACGGTGCGGGCGATCGCGGAGCGGCACGGCCAGACCGCGCTCGGCGGCGGCGAGTCGCTCGGGCGCTGCGTCTGGGTCGAGGCTGCCCGGGGCGTGCACCTGCTGCTCGCCTCGATGCGCAGCCAGGTCTACGGCACCGACGCGTTCACCGGCATCGGCATCTCGCTGGACGACAAGCGCGCCATCGTGGTGAAGTCCACGCAGCACTTCCACGCGCAGTTCGCCCCGCTGGCCTCCGAGGTGCTCTACGTCTCCACGCCCGGGGCGCTCACGCTGGACTTCGCGTCGATCGACTACCAGGTTCGCGCGCGCGCGTACTGGCCGCGGGTGGTGGATCCATGGGCGCCGGCTGGCGCGTGATCCATCGGCGCGACCCGGCGGAAGGTGCACGCATCGTCGCGGCCGCCGCAGTGGCTACCATGGCCGGATTGCACGGGACGGCGGCCGGTTGTCGTCCCGTGTGCCTGCCTGGCCCGGCCCGATCCGTGCCAGCCTGAAGGCCACAGCAAGGATGGACGTGCCCCCAGCGCCCCGCCGCGTCTTCGTCATCGGTGCCACCGGCACCATCGGCCGCGCCACCGTGCGCGCGCTGTTGCGCCACGGCCATGACGTGGTGTGCTTCGTCCGGCCGCGCGCCGGCGTCGGTGGTGCGCTGGCGCCCGCGGATTGCCGCGACCTGTTCCCGGGCGCGACGGTGCGCGTGGGCGACGTCGGCGACGCCGGCTCGCTGGCGCGCGACGGCTTCGGCGGCGAGCGCTTCGACGTGCTGGTGTCGTGCCTGGCCTCGCGCACCGGCGCGCCCAAGGACGCCTGGGCCATCGACCATCGCGCCCACGTGCTCGCACTGGACGCGGCCAGGGCGGCCGGCGTGCGGCAGGTGGTGCTGCTGTCGGCGATCTGCGTGCAGAAGCCGCTGCTGGCGTTCCAGCAGGCCAAGCTGGCGTTCGAGCAGCACCTGGTCGACTCGGGACTGGCCTATTCGATCGTGCGACCCACCGCGTTCTTCAAGTCGCTGTCGGGCCAGGTCGAGCGCGTGAAGCGGGGCAAGCCGTTCCTCGTGTTCGGCGACGGCACGCTCACCGCCTGCAAGCCGATCAGCGACGACGACCTGGGCGAGTACCTGGCCGGCTGCATCGCCGATCCGGCGCGCCAGGGGCGCGTGCTGCCCATCGGCGGCCCGGGCGCGGCCATCACGCCGCGGCAGCAGGGCGAGCAGCTGTTCGCGCTGCTCGGGCGCCCGCCGCGCTTCCAGCAGGTGCCGGTGGCGTTGCTGGACGTGATCGTCGCGGTGCTCGGCGTGCTGGGCCGGGTGCTGCCGCCGCTGGCCGACAAGGCGGCGCTGGCGCGCATCGGCCGCTACTACGCCACCGAATCGATGCTGGTGTGGGATGCGGTGCGCGGCTGCTACGACGAGGCGGCCACCCCGTCCACCGGCCACGCGACGCTGTTCGACTACTACGCGCGCCTGGTGCGCGGCGAGGCGGCCGCCGAGCGCGGCGACCACGCGGTGTTCTGAACCGGGCTACGCCTGCGCCGCGACGGCGTGGCGCCGCTCGACGAAGTCGCGCATGAACCGCGCCACGGCGAGTCCGTCGTGCGGCAGCGCCAGGTCGGCGCTAGCCGCGGCGTGGCGTTGCGGGCCGACGGACTCGCGGCGTCGTTCCAGCAGCCAGGCGCTGTAAGGCTCGACGAACTCCGGGTGCGGCTGGACGCAGAACACATGGTCGGCGATCGAGTACGCGGCGACCGGGCAGAATTCGCTGCGCGCCTGCAGCGTGGCGCCTTCGGGCAGCGTCAGCACCTGGTCCTGGTGCGAGGCCAGCAGGTGCAGCGTGGACTTGTCGGCCGCGAGCGGCAGCGGCCCGCACCATTCGTAGGCCATGCGGCCCATGCCCCAGCCTTGCGGGGCGCGGCCCACCTGCGCGCCCAGGCAGTGGGCGATCAACTGGTGGCCGAAGCAGATGCCCAGCAGCGTCTTGCGCTGCTTCAGCAGTTCGCCGACGCGCTCGCGCAGCGTGCGCACCCAGGGCTCGTCGGAGAACGAGTCGGCCTTGCTGCCGGTCAGCAGCACGGCGTCGTAGGCGTCGAAGTCGTCGGGGTAGTGGCCGGCAGGCGTGTCGAAGCGCTCGAACTGCCAGGGCACGCCGGCGGCAGCGAACATCTTCTCGGTCATCGCGCCGTAGCTGACCCAGGTGTCGACGACGGCGGGATCCAGGTGGTCGTTGTCGAGGATGCAGACCTTCAGGGGCGTGGCGGGCGTGGGCGAACTCATGGTCGGAATGGTACGGCGAGATCAATGGCCCCCGGGGGCCGCGGTCTTGATCGGGGCGTCCGGATTGCGCTTGAGCCACGCCCGCTGCACCGGGTCGATCAGCGTCCAGCCGCGGCCGTCGGCGCGGCGCTCCAGCAGGCCCTTGGCGCCGAGCGCCTCCAGCGCGCGGCTGATGCTGGAGGGCTGCGCGCGGGTGCCGAGGCGCTCGGCGGCCCAGGCGACGCTTTGCGCCGACGTCGGCGCGCGCTCCTCGAGGACCAGCTTCAGCGCGACCTGCTGCAGCCCGGTCAGGCCGCCCCAGGTGGCCGACCACTTGTTGGGCGAGCGCAGGCTCAGCATCTCGTCGAGGGCCTCGGCCAGGCTCCAGCGCGGGTTGGCCATGGCCAGGCTGACGGCGTGCAGGAACGGTTCCGGCTGCAGGCCGAGTTCCTGGAACGCGGCCTGGGCCAGCACCTGGCTGAGTTCGCGCTGCGTGGCCTCGCGAAAGCGTGTGGCCACGAAGCCGATGAAGTCCAGGCCCAGCGGCTCGTAGCCCTCCGTCCGGGCGAAGCCGTACAGGGGCGTGCTGGTGCGCGAGAACATGTCGAGCAACTGCACGTCGGACGAGCCGCTGAAGAGGGCGCCCACGCGCTTGTCGGCCTGCGTCATCGCCGCGCGCAGGGCGGCGGAGATCTGCGGGCCGTTCTTCACCGAGGCGATGGCCTGGAACTCGTCGAACACCAGCACGATGTCGTGCGCGGTCTCCTCGAGCAGGCGCGTGAGCAGGCTGTCGAACAGCAGGCCCGGCCGGTCGGGCGGCTGGCGTTTCGGCGGCTCGCCCAGGTCGAGGCTGGCGCCCAGCAGGCCGAGCTTCGTGACCGGCGTGCTGCCCGCGCGCAGCAGGCCGCGCGGCTTCACGCTCAGGCCGTCGAGCGCCTTCTGCAGTGCGTAGTTGATGCCTTGCAGCGGGTCGTCCATGTCCATCCAGCAGTCGATGTAGACCGCCAGGCCGCCGCGCTTGTGGACGTACGGGATCACCTCGTCGCGCAGCAGCGTGGTCTTGCCCGTCTGGCGCGGCCCGAACATCGCGATGCGCTCGTGGCGCAGCAGGCGGTCGCCCAGGGCGCGCGCGACCTTGGGGCGGCCGTAGTGCCACGCCAGGGTCAGGTCGGACATGGGATGTGCGTGAAGTGATTCGAGAGCGAATTTTACGCACCGATGCGTATTTGCGCAAACGACGCGCAGCGGCGAGCGGACTCCCGGCCTCCGGCCCGGCCGTCGCGGCAGCCCGGCCTCGGGGTGCCAGCAACGCGACCGACGCCTCGCGGCCTCCCGATTTACCCGAACCCGTGGACCTGTTTCACCTATGTAAGCAGTTGCTCCATTCGTCACAAGGGGCGAAGTAGACGGTTCCGATGTCCTCCTGTTTGGACCGATGGCCTCGAGCCACTGCATACTGTGAGGATGAGCGAAGATTTCAAGCCTGGGACGAGACCGCTGTTGCGGCTGGCCGGGCTAGATGCCGTCAGGGCGTTCGTGTCGCGTGCCGAGGAGGCGCACGTGATCTGGACCGCCGTGCTGGCCCTGATGTTGCGGCTGTACCAGGAACCCGATGCCAAGGCCCGACGCGAGTCGGGGCCGACGGACTCGCAGGTGGTCACGGCCCTGCGTACCGTGCTGAGCGAGAACTTCGGCAGCGAGGCGGCCGACTACGTCTCGTGGGCGCTGGTGCGCTTCGGCTGCCGCCAGAAGCCGACGATGGCCGCGCTGCATCCCTGGGAAGGCCTGATGTTCGAGTGGCAGCAGCGCCGCGCGAGCGCGCCGCGCATCGCGCTGATGCTGCGCGACGGCGGCCTCGACAAGCCGCTGAAGCCTGCGTCCCTCGAGGCCATCGACGGCTGGGTGACCGACCCGGTGCGGGCGCTGGGCGAGGCCACCGAGATCGTCGAGGCGCTGTTCGGCGAACGCCTGGTCACGTACAACCTGCACGATGACGGCAGCACGCCGTCGCACGACACGCTGTTCGGCGGCCTCGTCGCGTCGATCATGCCGCAGGCCAAACTGCTGCTGCTGCGCCAGGCGCTGGTGCGCGGCGAGGACGGCGCCGTCTGGCGCGTCGAGTACACCTACGAAGGCGTCGAGTCGGGCTTCGACGCCCAGGCCAACGGCTCGGTGCTGGACGTCGACGCCGTGATGGGCGGCGTGGACGCCCTGCTGGAGCGCATCGGCCGCCCCGAGCGGGTCTATCGCCTCGCGCCCGGCCGCTACAACAACGGCGAGACCGGCACCTTCGTCGTCGCCGACGGCGTCAAGTTCCCGGAGGTCGCCTGGCGCCTGCGCCTGCCGCTGCTGCGCAGCCCCAGCGTGTCCGACCTGCCCGCGGGCATTCCCACCGCGGCCCCCGAGCCGCTGCGCGTGGGCGCGCGGCCGATGGCGCCGCGGCCGCAGGCCGCGCCGGTGGCGGTCGCCGCCCAGGCGCGCGAAGCGGCCCACGACGACGTGGCGGTCGTGACCGGGCCCGGGCCCAGCGCGCCGATGTCGCTGCTCGAGTCGCAGTTCGTCACCGCGATGCCGCCGGCCGGCCCGGTCGAGCGCCCGGCCGATGCCACGATGAAGCAGCTGATCAACGCGCTGCGCCGCTCGTTCGGCGCCGGCCGGCTGCTGCAGGGCGGGCGCTGGATGAAGCAGGTGCGCACGGAGCCGCCCGAGTGGATGGTGGCCAGCGGCGACCCGGTGCGCATCTTCTACGACAAGCAGGACACGCTGTTCCGCAAGGGCCGCATCGGCTGGGGTGCGGTCGTGGAGGCCGACGCCGGTGTCTTCGCGCGGGGCGAGGACGACCTGCCGGGGGTGCTGATCTACAGCGAGGACGAGTACTTCGACGCCCGTCCGGCCGAGCTGGCCGCGATCGGCGCGCGCCTGATCGAGCTGAAGGCGGCCGGCACGGCCGGCGCCTTCGAACTGAGTCGCTTCGCGCAGCTGGTGCGCAACGATTCCGGCCGGCCGCTGGGCGTGCCGGTGCCGGCCGCGTTGAGCGCGAAGGAGCCGATGCTCAGCAGCTTCATCGCGATCCGCGCGCACCTGCCCGACGGCCTGCTGGGCGGCGACTGGTTCCCGGTGCTGATCCACCCCTCCAGCGTCGTGCCGATGATCGTGCCGCACACCTTCTGGCCGCCGGCGCTGCTGGCGGCCTGGAACGAACGCCGCCTCAGCCTCGAGGCGCCGGTCAAGGCCTGATCCGAGGCCCCGGTTCGCCGCCCGGCGGGCCGGGCGTTCCCTCCAGCGTCTCCCCTCCGCGCGAGCTCCTCGTCCCATGCCCTCCTTCGCCGACCTGAGCCTGCAGACCACCCGCCTGGACCTGCGTCCCCTGGCGCCGGGCGACACCGATGCGCTGTTCGCGCTGCGCGCGGACGCCGACGTCCAGCGCTACGGCAGCCACCTGCCGTGGACGGATCGCCAGGCGGCGATCGACTACATCGACCGCGATGGCCGGGAGATGGCCGCCGGCGCGCACGTGCAGCTGGCCATCGTGCGGCGCGCGGACGCCACGGTGATCGGCACCTGCGCCCTGCACGCGATGGATCCCGGCTGCCGGCGCGCCGAGGTGGGCTACGCGCTGCGGGTGGCCGACTGGGGCCGGGGCTTCGCCACCGAGGCCGTCACGGCCTTGCTGGACTGGGGCTTCGCGGCGCTCGCGCTCAATCGCGTGGAGGCCGACATCGATCCGCGCAACGCCGCGTCGGCGCGCACGCTGGAGCGCCTCGGCTTCACGCGCGAGGGCCACCTGCGCGAACGCTGGATTGTCGGCGGCGAGGTGTCCGATTCCTGGCTCTACGGCCTGCTCGCGCGCGAATGGCAGGCCCGGCGCTGAGCGAGCGCCCTATTTCGCCTTCGAGATGCTGCCCAGTCCGCCGCCGTGCGTGTTGACGGTCTTGGGATCGCCGTAGTACGTCAGCGAGCCCACCCCGCCGACGGAGGCGTCCAGGCTCTGGCTGGCCCACACCTTCACCGAGCCGACGCCGCCCACGTTGACGTTGGCCGAGTCGGCGTGCAGCTCGCGCAGGTCGATCGAGCCGACGCCGCCGATGTTGAGCGCCAGGTTGCGCACGCTGCCGTCGCCCTTGAGGCTGCCGGCGCCGCCGAAGCGCACGTCCAGCCGGTCGCCGCTCATGTGCGTGATCGTGGTCTGGCCGGCGCCGCTCATCGTGAACGCGGTCAGCTGCGGCACGGTGATGGTCACCTTCAGGTCGTCCCAGTGGTGGCCGTCGACCGTCGAATCGTGGCGCATGCGGATGCGCAGCTCGTTGTCCACCACCTCGGTCTGCAGGTCGGCCAGGAAATCGCTGCTGCCGCTGACCACCACCGACTGCGGCTTGCCGACCTCGATGCGCAGGTTGACCGGCCCCGAGTTGGCGATCGCGCTGAACGGCGCGACGCTGCGCGGCTGGTCGGCGGCATGGGCCTGCAACGCGAACAGCGCGGCGACGGCGGCGAGCGAGAGGGTCAGGGCGTGGCGCATGGCGTTCCTCGGGGGCGGTCGTGATCGATGGCGTCGATTCTAGGAACGCGCCGCGGCGCGCTCCACGACCTTGCGACGAGGTGCGGGTGGGCGGGATGCGGTGCGGGCTCGCGCGACGGACGGCCGGCGTTCAGGGCCCCGGGCGCAGGTGCGGCGCGACCACCTGGGTGAGCCAGGCCATCACCGCCTGCACGCGCGGCGCGAGCTGGCGCCGGTGGGGCACCATCAGCGAGACCGGCATCGGCGGGGCGGTGAATCCGGGCAGCACCTCGACCAGTTCACCGGCGGCCACCAGCGCGTCGGTGCCGAGCGCGGGCGCCTGGATCAGGCCGAGGCCGGCGAGCGCCGCGGCCTGGTAGGCGTCGGTGCCGTTGACGGTGACCTGGGCGCGCATCGGCAGCGTGCGCGGGCGGCCGTCGGCGTCCACGTAATCCCACCCCGCGCCCTGGGCGTTGAGCGACGGCATGTAGTGGACGACGCGATGGCGCGCGAGATCGGCCAGCGTGCGCGGCGTGCCGTGGGCGCGCAGGTAGGCGGGGCTCGCCACGTTGCGCATCGGCAGCACCCCCAGCGGGCGCGCGACGAGCTCGGAGTCGACCAGCGCGCCCACGCGCAGCACGCAGTCGAAGCCCTCGTGCACGAGGTCGACGCGGCGGTCGGTGGTGCTGATGCCGATCTCCAGCAGCGGATGGGCGGCCAGGAACCCGGGCAGCCGCGGCAGCACGATGTCGCGCGCGATGCGGTTGGGCAGGTCGATGCGCAGCCGCCCGGTCAGGCCGGTGGACGCGGGCTGGAACATCGCCTGCAGCTGCTCGGCCTCGGTCAGCAGTTCCTTGCAGCGGTCCAGGAAGCGCTCGCCGTCGGGCGTCAGGCGCACGCTGCGGGTGGTGCGCTGCAGCAGCCGGGTGCCCAGCCCCGCCTCGAGCTGCCGCACCGCCGTGGAGACCCGGCCCTTGGCCAGGCCGAGCTGCTCGGCCGCGCGGCTGAAGCTGGCGAGCTCGGCCACGGCGGCGAAGATGCGCAGTTCGTGCAGGTCCATGGCGGAGATTGTTCTGTCGAAGAGAACAGTGTGGCATCGGGTGCGGACTTTATCCTTCTGAAGGGAATACCTAAAGTCCGGCCATCGAATCCCCAGGAGCCCCTCGATGACCCCCGTCCTTCCCGCCAACACCCTCGCCCTCGTCACCGGCGGCAGCCGCGGCCTCGGCCGCAGCACCGTGCTGCAGCTCGCCGAGCGCGGCGTCGATGCGATCCTCACCTACAAGCGCAACGAGGCCGAGGCGCAGGCCGTCGTCCGCCAGGTGCAGGCGCTCGGCCGCCGCGCCGTGGCCTTGCAGCTCGACGCCGGCGACAGCGCCGGCTTCGCGACGTTCGCCGAGCGCGTGAAGGCGGCGTTGGCCGCCACCTGGCAGCGCCCGGACTTCGACTACCTGGTCAACAACGCCGGCATGAGCGTGGGCCACGCCAGCATCGCCGAGACCACCGAGGCGCAGTTCGACCAGCTGTTCGACGTGCACCTGAAGGGCACCTTCTTCATCACCCAGAAGCTGCTGCCGCTGCTCAAGGACGGCGGGCGCATCGTCAACACGTCCAGCGGCCTGGCCCGCTTCACGCTGCCCGGCTACGCGGCCTACGCGGCGATGAAGGGCGGCGTGGAGGTGCTCACGCGCTACATGGCCAAGGAGCTCGGCGCGCGCGGCATCTCGGTCAATACCATCGCCCCGGGCGCCATCGAGACCGACTTCGGCGGCGGCGCGGTGCGCGACAACGCCCAGCTCAACACATTCGTGGCCGCGCAGACCGCACTCGGTCGCGCCGGCCTGCCCGACGACATCGGCGGCGCCGTCGCTTCGCTGCTGACCGGCCCCAACCAGTGGATCAACGCGCAGCGCATCGAGGTGTCGGGCGGGATGTTCATCTGAGAACGCGGCCCGCACCGTCGCCTCAGCCCGGGCGCACCTGGCCGTGCTCGCCCAGCTTGGGCGGCGCGCCGGTGACCGCGGCCTGCGCCATCCGGTACAGCTGGACGAGCTTGCTTTCCTTCACATCCCAGTAGTCGGCGTGCTCGATCCGGACCTGGACCAGCGCCAGGTCGGGATCGTCGACGCCGCCCTTGAACCAGGCCTGCGCGGCCTCGTTCCACAGCGCCCTCCTGCGCGCCATGTCCTCGACGACGCGCGCGCGGCCCGACACCGACACGTAGGTGTCCGAGCCCGGATCCGCGTACGAGACGTTGACCTGGTCGTCGCCCCGGAACTCGGCCACCGGCGCCCCCGAGCGCGACATGAAGAACCACAGCGAGTCGTCGTCGATGGACTTGTTCTGCGTGGTCATCGGGCGCGAGTGCAGGTGGCCCGAGGTCTTGTGCGTGGTGAACATCGCGAACCGGATGTCCTTGATCAGCGCGGAGAGCTTGTCCTGGCCCTGGGCCGTCTGGTCGTGCGTGTCGTACATGGCGTGGTCTCCTGTAAGGTGTGCGTCCGGGTCTTGCGCAGCAAGGCCGGGGCCCGACTGGAACCATGAGCGACTCGCCCTCCCCCCGACCGCGTTGCCCCGCGTGCGGCCTGCCCGCGCGCACCTGCCTGTGCGCGCTCGTCGCACCCGTCGCCAACGACGTCGACGTGCTGGTGCTGCAGCATCCCGACGAGGCGGACCAGGCCAAGGGCAGCGCGCGGCTGCTGCGCCTGAGCCTGGCGCGCTGCCGGGTGGTGGTGGGCGAGCTCTTCGCGCCGGCGACGCTGCTCGAACTGCTCGGCGGTGATGTAGCGGGCAGTGCCCTGCTTTACCCGGCGCCCGCGGCGCCGGGGTCGTCGATCGCGCCCCTGCCTGGCCGGCCGCGCCGACTGGTGGTGCTGGACGCCACCTGGCGCAAGAGCCTGCGCATGCTGCATGCGAATCCCTTGCTGCAGACCTTGCCGAGGTGGGCGCTCGCGCCGGCGGTACCGGCGCGCTACCGGACGCTGCGCAAGGCCCGCACGGCCACGCAGCTGAGCACGCTGGAGGCGACCTGCGCGGCGCTGGCCGCTGTCGAGGAGGCGCCCGCGCGCTACGCCCCCCTGCTCGCGGCGTTCGACCGCTTCGTCGCCGACCGCGCGGCGCGCGCCCGGGCGCCCGAATGAAGATCGCCGCCGGGGCGCGGCGGGCCCGGCGGCGATCATGAACCGGCGCATGCGCGCCGGCGGGGCTCAGTTGCGGTCCGAGCGCGGCGTCGGCGTGGGCGCGGCCGTGGTGTCGGTGGACGTCGTGTCGGTGGTCGTGGTGGTCGACGTGTCGCTCGGCGCGGTGCTGCCCAGCGGGGCGGCCGGCGTGGTCGCGCTGCTGGACGTCACGCCGGTGTCCGTGGCCGGTTGCGATGCGGTCGTGGTGGTGGTGGTGGTCGTGTCGGTCGACTGCGCGACGGCGGCGCCGATGCCGGCCAGCAACGCCGCGGCGGCGGCGACGGCGGACAGCTTCTTCTGGTAGCTCTGCATGACGATCTCTCCTGGGTGTGCGATGGCCGGGCACCTGCCAGGCCTTCTGGCAGGCGACTTCGCGGCAAGCGGGATGCCGCGCCTGTAAGCAGACGCTGCGGGCGTAACACGCGTCGCCGCGAACGGTCGCGTTGCCCCGCACTGTCGCGCGGGAACCGGAACTCTGCGAGCATGGAGCCCCTTCGACCGGCCGGGCGCCCCGCGAAAGACCCTCATGGAAATGACCCACGACCTGATCGTGATCGGCGGCGGCTCGGGCGGCGTGGCCGGCTCGCGCCGTGCGGCGGCCCATGGCGCCAAGGTGGCGATCGTCGAGAGCGACCGCTTCGGCGGCACCTGCGTGATCCGCGGCTGCGTGCCCAAGAAGCTGATGATGTACGCCGCGGGCTTCGCGCAGCAGTTCAAGGACGCCGAGGGCTTCGGCTGGCGCGACGTCCAGGCGCGCTTCGACATGGCGGGATGGGCCGACGCGAAGAAGCGCGAGATCGACCGCCTCGAGCACATCTACGACGGCATGCTGGTCAACGCCGGGGTGGACGTGGTGCGCGGCCGGGGCCGGCTCGTCTCGGCCAACGAGGTCGACGTCGACGGCCGCCGCCTGGCGGCGCCGCGCGTGCTCGTGGCCACCGGCGGCGCGCCCGCGGTCGACGCCCTGTCCGGCCTGGCCGCGGCGATGACCTCCGAGCACGTGCTCGACCTGCGTGAAGTGCCGCCCACGCTGCTGGTGATCGGCGGCGGCTACATCGCCGTGGAGTTCGCCAGCATCCTGGCCGGGCTCGGCAGCCGGGTGACGCTGGCCTATCGCGACACCCTGCCGCTGCGCGGCTTCGACGCCGAGCTGCGCGGGCGGCTGGCGCTCGCGCTCGGCGAGCGCGGCATCGCGCTGGCCTGCGGCGTGGCCCTGGAGCGGCTCGAGCGCGACGCCGACGGCTTCGCGCTGCACCGCGCCGACGGCAGCGTGATCCGCGCCGGGGCGGCGCTCAACGCCACCGGCCGCAAGCCCAACACCGCGGGCCTGGGCCTGGCCGAGGTCGGCGTGCAGCTGAACGCGCGCGGCGCCATCGCCGTCGACGCCGACAGCCGCAGCAGCGTGCCGACCATCTGGGCGGTCGGCGACGTCACCGACCGCGTCAACCTGACGCCGGTGGCCATCGCCGAGGCGCGCGCATTCGCCGACACCGAGTTCGCCCGCGAGTCCACGCGCGTCGACCACCGCGTCGTCGCCAGCGCCGTGTTCACCGACCCGTCGATCGGCACCGTGGGCCTGACCGAGCAGCAGGCGGTGCTGCGTGGCCCGGTGGACATCTACGCGGCCGATTTCCGGCCGATGAAGACGGCGTTCGCCGGCGGCAGCCAGCGCACGTTCATGAAGCTGGTGGTGGACGGCCTCGACCAGCGCGTGCTGGGCGTGCAGATGATCGGCCCCGACGCGCCCGAGATCGTGCAATCGCTGGCCGTGGCGCTGACCTGCGGTGCGCGCAAGCGCGACTTCGACCGGACGATCGCGGTGCACCCGACGCTGGCCGAGGAGTTCGTGCTGATGCGCGAGCCGGTGCGGCGCGTGCCGCAGGCGCTGGCGACGGCCGTGGCCTAGGCGGACTGGCGCGGCGTCACCGCGCGTTCCAGCAACGCGAACAGGCCCTGCACGACCAGCGCCAGTGCGGCGGCCGGCACGGCGCCGGCCAGCAGCATCGCATGGTCGTTCAGCGCCAGGCCGGTGACGATGCGCTCGCCCAGGCCGCCGGCGCCGACGAACGCGGCGATGGTGGCGGTGCCCACGGTGATCACGGCCGCGGTGCCGATGCCGGCCATGATCGTCGGCATCGCCAGCCGCAGGTCGATGGCGCGCCAGCGCTGCGCCGGCGTCAGGCCCAGCGCGGTGCCGGCCTCGCGCAGGCCGGCGGGCACGCCGCTCAGCCCGGTGGCCGTGTTGCGCGCGATCGGCAGCAGCGCGTAGAGCGTCAGCGCCACCAGCGCGGGCACGGTGCCGATGCGCCCGAGCAGCGGGATCAGCATGGCCAGCAGGGCCAGCGCGGGAATGGTCTGCAGCACGCCCACCGTGGCCATCGCCGGGCCCTCGGCGCGCGGCCAGGCCGCGGCCGCGGCGCCCAGCGGCACGCCCAGCAGCGTCGCGCAGCCCACTGCCACGGCCACCAGCAGCAAGTGCTGGCCCAGCAGGCGGGCCAGGTCGGCCGAGAACAGCCGGGTGAGGAAGCGATGGCCCAGGGTGCCCTGGCGCGCGTCGTCGGCCGTGTCGGCGGCGGTGGGCGGCGCGCCGACCTCGAGCCGGCCGTCGACGAAGGCCTTGGCGATGTCGGCGAAGGGCTGGTGGCGCAGTTCGGCGCGGCCGTTCATCGCGATCATCGTCGCGGCGGGGATGCGGCCGGCCAGGGCTTGCAGGGCCTGCCACTGCGCGGGGTGGCGCGCGGCCGCGTCGAGCCGGTACAGCAGCACGGCGTCGTAGCGCGGGAAGTAGCCCTTGTCGTCGACGAGCACGCGCAGGCGGCGCGGCGCGATCTGGGCGTCGGTGGTGTAGATGTCGGTGACGGCGATCTTGCCGCTGGCCAGCGCGTCGTACGACAGGCCGTGGTCGATGCCCACCGGCCGCAGCGCCAGGCCGTAGCGCCTGGCCAGGCCCGGCCAGCCGTCGGCGCGGCCCAGGAACTCGTGCGACAGGCCCAGCACGATGTCGGGGTGGTCGGCCAGGTCGCTGATGCGCGCGACGTGCAGCCGCTCGGCCTCGTCGGCCGGCATGGCCAGCGCGTAGCCGTTGGAGAAGCCCAGCGCCACGCCCAGTCCCAGGCCCTGCGCGGCCAGTTCCCGGGCGATCACCTCGCGCGTGGCGGGTGTGCGGTGGCCCAGGATCTCGGCGTCGATGGTGCCCAGGTATTCCGGATAGACGTCGATCGCCCCCGCCTTCAGCGCGGCCAGCACCACGGCGGTGTTGCCCAGCCCCTCGCGGTGTTCGGCGGGGCCGGCGGCGGCCGCGGTCTGGCGCAGGATCTCGCCCAGGATGTACGACTCGGTGAAGCGCTTGGAGCCGACGACCAGCGCCCCGCCGGTGCTGGCCGAAGCCGCGGAGGCCGGGGCCAGCGCGAGTGCGCGCGGCACGGCGTTGATTTGGTCGGCGGCGCGCGCGGCGTTCGCGGCGGCGAGCAGCCCCGCGGCACTCGCCACGATGGCCAGCGACGCCACGAGGCGCCGGGTGACCGACAGGCAGGCCAGACTCATGCGGGATCCACGGACAGTTGCGAAGGAGGGCTATCGTCGCACGGCCGTGGCCGCAAAGTGGCGCATGCGGGAAAATGCTGCAACTGCTTACCAGATGCCGCCGCGACGCGGTGCCCACCGTGTCTCCTGAATCCCTCGAACCGGCCACCGCCTCGGCGCCCCTCAATGCCGGTGCCGGCGCGCTGGCCGACCTCGCGCAGCGCGAACGCTTCCTCGAGGCGCTGGCGCAGGCACTGGCCGACGGCAGCGCCACGCGCGTGCTGCTCAGCAAGCCCGTGGCCAAGGGCGACGACCTGGAGCGCGTGACGGCGCGACCGCTGGTGCTGCGCGGCGAGCGCTGCCTGTCGTTCGTCTACCGGCATCGCACCAAGGACGTCACGAAGAACGAGTCGGTCGCCGCCGCGCTGCGCACCCTCGACGAGCTCGTGGGCGTGCGGTTCGCGCATGCGCACCTGTTCACCCACGAGGCCGAGCTGCAGCTGATGATGAGCCGCAAGGGCCGCTACACGCTGCACCGCGCGCGCCTGGGGGGCGACGACGCCACCCGCCCGGCCGTGGCCGCGGCCGGCGACGACGAGGCGACGCAGCACGATCGCCAGAAGCACCGCTTCCTGAGCCTGGACGCGCCGTTCCTGGTCGAGCTGGGCGTCACCACCGCGCGCCACGAGCTGGTGCCCGCGATGGCGCGCAAGTGGAAGCAGATCAACAAGTTCGTCGAGGTGATGTCGCACGCCCTCGAGTCCGCCGGGTTCGGGCCGACCGCGCCCCTCAACATCGTCGACTTCGGCGCCGGCAAGGGTTACCTCACCTTCGCGCTGCACGACGTCCTGCGCCGCCAGGCCACCGGCGCGCCGCGCGCGCTCGACATCGTGGGCGTGGAGCTGCGTCCCGACCTTGTCGCGCTGTGCAACGACGCGATCGCCCGCTGCGGGCTGCAGGGCCTGCGCTTCGAGGCCGGCGACGTCAGCAGCTTCGTGCCGCCGCGGCTGGACGTGATGATCGCGCTGCACGCCTGCGACACCGCCACCGACCACGCGCTCAACACCGGCATCCGCGCCGGTGCGGCCATCATCATGTGCTCGCCGTGCTGCCACAAGCAGATCCGGCCGCAGATGCAGATGCCGCCGCTGCTCAAGCCGATGCTGCAGCATGGCATCCACCTGGGCCAGCAGGCCGAGATGGTCACCGACGGCCTGCGCGCGCTGCTGCTGGAGGCGCACGGCTACGACGCCCAGGTGTTCGAGTTCGTCGCGCTGGAGCACACCAGCAAGAACAAGATGATCCTGGCGGTGCGCCGCCCCGGCCGCCAGGACGGCCCGCAGGCGCAGCGCCGGCGCGCCGACGTGCTGGCCCAGGTCGCCGAGCTCAAGCGGTTCTACGGCATCCGCGAGCACTGCCTCGAGACGCTGCTGGCCGCGCCCGCGCCCGCCCTGCCCGCCTGAGGATCAGTCGACCGGGTGGCGCCGGAACAGGCCCAGCAAGGCCAGGTCGTAGGCGATCTTGAGCGCGCCGCACGCCACCAGCGGGGCCGCCAGCACGCCGCTTGCCAGCAGCGACGCGCCGATGGTCGGCCCCAGCGCCGCGGCCAGGCTGCGCGGCACCGCGGTGAAGCTGGCCGCGGCGGCGCGCTCGGGCGGCGTCACCACGGCCATCACGAAGGCGTTGCGCGCCGGCACGTCCATCGACGACAGCGCGCCGCGCGCCAGCAGGCAGGCGAGCGCGAGCGGCAGCGTTGGCGCGACCGCCGCGGCGATCAGGAACAGGCTCGCGGGGATGTGCGTGAACACCATCGTGTTGACCAGCCCGAAGCGGCGCGCCAGCGGCGGCGCCAGCAGTTGCGAGGCGGTCATCATCAGGCCCGACGCGAAGAAGAACTGCCCCGCCGCGGCCAGCGACAGGCCGAATCGCTGGAACAGCCACAAGGCCAGGATCGAGTTCACCAGCAGGCCGCCGGCGAACGAGTCGATGCAGAACAGGCCGGCCAGCCGCACGACGATGCCGCGCGAGGGCCCCAGCGGCTGCGGCGCGTCGGGGTTGGCGGATGTGCCCGCCGCGGCCTCGTCGCGCCGCTCGTGGGCGAGGAAGCCGCGATAGAGCAGCGCCACCACGCCGCCGATCAGCGCGTACAGCACGAACATGGCGCGCATCGCGCCCAGCATCGCGCCGCCGGCGTGCGCGCTCCACCAGGCCGGCCATGCCGACGCGAGCGCGCCGACGGCCGCGCTGAGCCCGCCGGCGAGTGCGTAGCGTGCGAACAGCGCGGTGCGTGCGGCGCTGCCGTCGGCCGCGCGGGCGAGCCGGGCGTGCTCCAGCGGCAGGAACACGCTGACGTCGCCCGAGCTCGGATTGAGCGTGCCGACGAAGGCCACCAGCGCCAGCGGCCAGAAGGCCTGGAAGCCGGCGAAGCCCAGGCCGGTGGCCACCATCGTCAGCGCGGCGGCCTGCATCAGCCGTCCGGCCCGGAAGCGATGGCCCAGCGCGCCCACCGCGATCGTCGCGGCAGCCGAGCCGGCCAGCGTCAGCGTGCTGATCACTCCGATGCGCAGCACGCCCATGCCCAGCGCGCCGAGGTAGGCCGGCAGCAGCACCGCCACGTAGCCGTCGGCGAAGCCGCGCAGCATCCGGCTGGCGAGCAGCCAGGACGCCGCGGGTTCGACGCCGGCAGGCAGCCACCAGGAAGGAGTTCGCATCGACCGATTGTGCGGTGCGGGCGCGGCGTGCCGCGCCGAATGGTCGATTAACCGATGGAATTGCACCGGGTGTGCGCGTTGGCTGGGGAACCGGGGATTTGGCGGCCGGGGGATGCGCACTGCCGTGAAAGCATCGACGCCAGGCGTGTGCGCGGTGGTGTCGGGGCCGATGCCGGGCGACCTGCCGTTGATGGAGGAGGACCGGCCATGGATGCGTTGCTTCAGTCGACGCGGTCGTTTCGCCACGGCGCGCGCGGGCGCCTGCTGGGCGTGCTGTTTCGCCGCGTGGCGGTCGCGGCGATGGCCGGCGCGCTGGGCGCCTGCGGCGGCGGGGGTACGGCCGCCGCACCGCCGCCGCCCCCCGCGCCCGGGCCGGCACCGGCACCGTCCGGCCCCCTGCCCGCGCAGCTGTCGGTGCCCGCGCCCACGGGCTACGACGCCGACCGCCTCGCGGCCTTCGACCGCCTGAACGAGATCCGCTTGTCGGCGGGCCTGGGGATGTTGGCGCAGTCGGTGGCCATGGACCAGGCGGCGCAGGCGCATGCGCTCTGGATCATCGCCAACGACGCGTTCACCCACGACGAGCAGGAGGGCACGCCGGGCTTCACGGGCACCAGCTGGGCCCGTCGGGACGAGGCCTTCGGCTATGTCCCGGTGGGGGGCGTCGAGTTGATGTCGGCGAGCGTGCACGGCGCCCTGGGCGTCGATGTCCTGGTCAACGGGGTGTACCACCGCGCCGGCCTGCTCGCATTCGAACCGGTGGATGTCGGCATCGGCTGGTCCGGCCAGGCGGCGGCCACCGTCGCGCTGCCGCTGGTCATCGACATGACCCGGCCGGGCACCGACACGGTTCGCGGGCTGGGACAGGCCGCGCAGCCCGCCATCGACGGCGTGGCGATCTGGCCGCTGGCCGGTGCCACCGACGTGCCCACCGGGTTGGGGCTGGAAAGCCCGAATCCGGTGCCGGACCAGGACGTCCTGACGCTGGGCACGCCCGCCTCCGTCACCGTCGCCGCCGACGAGACGATCGCGGCCACGGCCTTCGTGCTGACCGAGCGCGACACCGGCCGCGTGGTGCCGACGCGAATGCTGACCCAGCAGGACGACCCGAACGGCTTGATCCCCGGGTCGTTCGTCGCGGCCGTTCCCCTGGCCGTGCTGGCGTCGGGCCGCACCTACGTGGCCGACTTCTCCGGCAGCAGCACCCGGTTTCCTTCGGGCGCGGTGGCCGCGATCCGTCGCCACTGGTCATTCACGACGACGGCGCAGCCGCCCCGCTAGCGTTGCAGCGGGCAGTTGTTGAAGGCGCCGGCACGCAGGTAGGTGCTGAAGTTCTGCGACCAGCCGCCGAGCAGGCCGTTCGAGAACCGGCTGCCGTCCGAGCAGGCGGCCGTGTCGCCGCCGGGGCAGTCGCAGACGCGCGTGACGGCCGCGATCTCGTCGGCCACGCCGGGCAACGCGGCCATGCCGACTTCCGTGAGGGTGGCACTGCCGCCCCTGGGGACGCTCACCGTCAGACGCGGGTTGTTCGCCTGCCACATGCCGATCACCCAGCCGTAGCCCCGCCCCGGCGCGAAGACCTCCGTCACCGTCGCCGTGTGGCCCAGGAGGGTGAACGGGGGATCCAGCTTGTACCAGCCGGCGTCGACCTGGAACTGCACGCCCGGCAGGCAGTCCTTGTTGCAGGGGCGGCCGGTCGGGACGTCGAAGTGCAGTGCGATGGTGACCGGCACCTTGCTCCGGTTGATGAACTGGTCCGGCCGCACCGGGCTGGGCTGGCCGGTCTGCTCCGCGACGAAGTCGAAGCCCCAGTACGCGTAGCCGCTGGAGGGCACGCCCGCGAGCGGGCCGTCGTAGAGGATGGCGTCGGGCGTGAACGGCGGCGGCGCGGGCGCCGGCGCGCCCGCCACTGCCGTCGCGCACGTGCTGTCGGCGTCCCGGGGCCGGCAATCGCTGGGCTGCAGCCGGGCCACGCCGTCGGGCGTCGCGCCCGCTGCCTGGGCGGCCAGCGCCAGGACCAGGGTCCGGTAGAGGGTCTCGAAGCGAATCGACATGGCGACCGTCGCAGGCGAACGGGTGCGGGGTCCGGTGCGACGGCTCGTTGCCGACGCGCCCGGGGCATGGCATCGATTCTCGAACGCCGACCGCGCCGTCGCCCGGCGCCGAACCGTGGGTTTCGCGGCCGCGCGGCGCGCCCGTCAGCCCTGCGGCTCGACGATCCGGTAGCCCACGCCGGGCTCGTTCATCAGCAGCTGCGGGTCGGCGGGGTTGTCCTCCAGCTTGCCGCGCAGCTGCGCCATGTACAGCCGCAGGTAGTGCGTGTGCTCGGTGAATTCCGCGCCCCACACGTCCATCAGCAGCTGGCGATGCGTGACCACCTGGCCCGCGCTGCGCACCAGGCGCGCGAGCAGGTTGAACTCGGTGGGCGTCAGGTGCACCGGCTCGCCGGCGAGGGTCACCTCGTGCGTGCCGAGGTCGATGGCGAGCGCGCCCACGCTGTAGCGCGTGACGGCCGGCGACACGCTGGTGCCGCGATGGCGCAGCCCGACGCGCATGCGCGCCAGCAGCTCGCGGATGCTGAAGGGCTTGACGAGGTAGTCGTCGGCGCCGGCGTCGAGCAGGCGCACCTTCTGGCCGTCGCTCTCGCGCGCCGAGATCACGATCAGCGGCACCGTGTGCTTCTGGCGCAGCGCGGCGAGCAGCTGCTCGCCGTCGCCGTCGGGCAGGCCCAGGTCCAGCAGCACCAGGTCCACCGGCGCGCCGCCCGCGGTCGGCCGCGCGCCCAGGCCGGTCAGCAGCGCGAAGCTCTCGCTCAGGCTCGCGGCCGTGAAGACTTCGTAGCCCTCGGCGGTCATCGCGTCCTTCAAGGTGCGACACAGTTCGCGGTCGTCCTCGACCAGCAGCACGCGCAGCGTCATGCGGGTGCTCCCGGGGCTGGCGGATCGCCCTCGTCCACCCGCGGCGCCTCCTCCTCGCGGAGCCAGCACTCGAAGCTGGAGCCGCCGTGGCTGCGCTGGCGCAGCCGGAGCTCGCCGCCGTGCGCCAGCGCGATGGAGCGGCACACCGCCAGGCCCACCCCGGCGCCGCGCTGGGCCGCGCTGTTGCGGCTGCCCGAGCGCCAGTTGCCGCGCTGGAACACGTCGAAGATCTTCTCGCGCCAGGCGGGCTCGATGCCGGGGCCGCTGTCGCGCACCGCGAAGACGATGTGCTCGCCGTGCCGGCGCACGGTCAGCTCCACCGGGGCGGGCGGATCGCTGTACTTCAACGCGTTGTCGATCAGGTTTTCGAGCATCTGGGAGAACAGCACGGCGTCGCAACGCACCAGGGGCAGGTCAGGCTCGGCCCACACCTTGAGGCGGCGCTCGGGGTCGTGCCGGCGGGCCCGGTCGATGGCCGCGCCGGCCAGTTCGTCGGGCGACTCCCAGTCCAGGTTCAGCTTCACGCCCGGGGCGTCGAGGCGCACGAGTTGCAGCGTATTGTCGGTCAGGCGGCTCAGCTGGCGGGTCTCGGCGACGATGCTCTCGGCCAGCCGCTCGCGCTGCGCCGGGGCCAGCTTGCCGCCCTGGTCGCGCAGCGACGACGCCGCGCCCATGATCGCCGCCAGCGGCGTGCGGTAGTCGTGCGAGATCGCGGCCAGCAAGGCGTTGCGCACGGCCTGCCCCTGCGCGTGCTCGTGGGCCGAGTCGGCCTGGCGCTGGGTGCGGGCGCGATGCAGCAACTGGCCCATCTGGTCGCACAGGGCCTGGGCCTGCACGAGCACGTCGGCACCGGGCGCCTCGTTCGGGTTGACCGCGATCATGGCTGCGCCGAAGGCCTCGTCCTCGGTGCCGCGCAGCGGCAGGTACAGCGCGGGCAGTTCCTGTTCGTGCGCCGTGCCGGGGCCGAACTGGCGGCACAGCCGCACGCAGTGCCACAGGCCGACCAGGTCGTCGGCGTCCGGCTCGCCCAGCGTCGTGGCGGCGGTGTCGTCCAGCGGCTGCGGCGTCTCGTTGCGCAGCAGCAGCAGGCGCGGCCGCGCCTGCAGCAGGTCGGCCAGGGCCCGGCCCAGGGCCTCGCCGCGCTGCAGCGGGTCTTCGCTCTCACGCAGGGCGTCGCCCAGGCGGCGCATCTGGTCGGCGTGGCTGGCGCTGCGCCGCGCCCGCGTGGCCAGCACGCGGCCGCGCGCGAGCAGCGCGGTCACCACCCAGCTGAGGACCAGGATCTCGGCCATCAGCAGCACGTCCTCGGACAGTTCGACGGCGAACGCATGCTTGGGCGGCACGATGAACCAGTCGAACGCGAGCACCGCCAGCGTGGTGGTGGCCAGCGAGGACAGCAGCGGCAGCCAGATGGCGGCCAGCGCCGAGGCCAGCACCAGCGTGATCGCCGCCTGGGCCAGGCCGATGTGGCGGTCCAGGCCCAGCATCAGCAGCCAGGCCACGCCCCACACGACGCAGGCCCAGGCCCAGGGCCACTTGCGCAGGCGGCGCGGCGGAAATGCGTCGTCGTCCTTCATCGGGGCAACCGTACCAGACATTGCGGCCTCGCGGACCCGGCGCCAGGCCTGGCGCGCATGCTCGGGCCAGGCGTCGGCCGACGCGTCGATGCCGGGCAGCGGGATCACAGCGTCTCGAAGCGGGCCTTGAGCTCCGCCGCCAGTTCGCGGAATTGCGGGCGCGACTCGATGTCGGGATCCCACGCGAGGCCTTGCGCGGCCAGGTCGACCACCTGCTGGATGGCCGCGCCGGCCGCGGGCTGCCCGCTCGCGTCGCGGTTGCGGCCCAGCAGCCACAGCGTGTCCGAGATCCGGATCGCGCTCTCGATGTCGTGGGTCACCACGATGATCGTGTTGAGCTCGTGCGTGGTCGACACGTCGATCAGCGTCTCGCAGACCCGGCTCTTGGCCAGCGGGTCCAGCCCCGAGAACGGCTCGTCCATCAGCAGGAAGTGCGAGCTGCACAGCAGTTGCTGCGCGATCGCGACGCGCTGGCGCTGGCCGCCGGACAGCATCATCGGATGCCGGCGCGCGCTGTCGGCGAGGCCGAAGCGCTCGAGCAGCGCGAGGCAGTCGTCGCGCGCCTGCTGCGCCGGGCGGCCGTGGCGCCGCGCCGCGAGCATCAGGTTGCCCCACACGGTGCGGTGGTTGAACAGCGGGTAGTTCTGCGCCACCACGCCCACTTCGCCGGGCCGCACCTCGCGCTGCGATCCGTTGAGCAGCACGCGGCCCGCGCTGGGCTTCTGCAGGCCGGCGATGCAGCGGAACAGCTGCGACTTGCCGATGCCCGACGGCCCGAGCAGGCAGACGACCTGGCCCTGCTGCACGCCTTCGCGATGGATGTCGTCGATGTGGCCGCTGACGCCTTCGAGGACGGGGCGGTCGTAGCGCACGCACACGTTGTCCAGCGTCAACAGGCGTTCGCCGAGGGTGTATGTTGCGTCGGGGTTCATGCGCCGGCCCTTTCCTTTCCGAGCGTGCTCCACGGGCACGCGGCTTCCTTCAACAGCGCGAGCAGCGCGTCCTGCGCCAGGCCGACGACGAGGATCGTCAGCTGGATCGCGAACACGCCGGCGAGCAGGAAATAGCGGTTTTGGTTCAGCAGCAGCGCGCCGATGCCGCCCCCGGCGCGCGTGAGGCCCTCGACGAGCGTCAGCAGCGTCCAGCCGACGGCGGCGTTCTGCCGCATCAGGTCGAGGATCACGTCGGCCTTGCCCAGGAGCACCACCTCGCCGGTGATGCGCCAGTGGCGCATGCCCAGCGTGCGGCAATGGTCGACCTGGTCGCGCGAGGTGGCCGCGAGGTCGGCCAGCAGCGCCGTCACCATGAAGACGAACATGCCGAACGCCAGGATGGCCACGCGCAGCGCGGTGGTGTCGCTGGACATCAGCATGAACACGTAGGTCAGTCCGGCGAAGCCGAGGAAGCGCATCGCCGCCGACAGCCGGGCCAGCGGCATGAACACCGGCGCGGTGGCCAGGCAGGTCAGCGCGACGGCCGCCAGCGTCGACAGCGCCAGCGCGACCAGGCTCACCTTCACGCTGGCCCACAGCTCGAACAGCAGGCCCTGGTGGCGCACGAGGTCCAGCCACGCGGCGCCCACCTCCAGCGGCGACGGCAGCGCGCGCGATCCGGCCAGCGTCCACAGGACCAGGGCCAGGGCCGCCTGCGTGGCCACGAGTATCCGCAGCCAGTGGCCGCGCACGGGCGTGAACGGCAGCACCAGGTTGGCGTATTTCAAGGACGTTCTCCCGGCAGGCCGCCGCACCTCGCGGCGCGGCGGCCTGCCCCTGTCGTCATTCGGTGCGCACCAGCGCGATGTCGACGCGGCGGTTGCGCGCGCGACCTTCGGGCGTGTCGTTGTCGGCCACCGGTTGCTGGTCGCCCCAGGCGCGGGTGCGGACCCGTTCGCGGGGGAACGACGAGGACGCGTTGGCCTGCAGCCAGGCGCTCACCGCCTCGGCGCGCCGCTTCGACAGCGCGAGGTTGGACGCCGCGCCGCCGACGTTGTCGGTGTGGCCCGAGACCTGCACCGCCAGGCCCGAGACGGCCACCTGGTCCAGCAGCTCGTCGAGCACCGGCAGCGCCTCGGGGCGGAACGTCGCCTTGCCGGTGTCGAACTCGATGGCCCACGAGCGCTTGGCGAACGTCGAGGTCGCCGGCGCGCGCGGGTCGAACACCGGGGTGGCCGGACGCGCGGTCGCGGCGGCGGTGGCCGTGGCCGCGAGCGCCTGCACGTAGCTGCCGTCGACCACCGACTCGTACGGCGGCACCTCCGGCATCTCCTGCGGATACAGCGTGCGGGCGATGTTGCCGTAGACGGTGTAGACGCGCTTGTAGAGGTTGTCGTTGCCGTTCAGGCCCAGCAGGTACAGGTTGTCGGCCAGGTTGTTGGTGGTCGAGCCGCCGAGGCGGATGTCCAGGCCCTTGGCGTCCTTCTCGACGACGCCGCGGTGGTACTTCGCCCACCAGTCGGGGGTCTGCTCGCGCATGACCTTGGCCATCACCGTCGAGGCTGCCAGCAGGTTGGCGTCGCTGGCCTTGATCGCGTCGCTCGCCTCGAACGACGCGGCCAGCAGGTTGCGCACGAACGCCGGGTTCTGCGCCATCCACTGCTTGTTGCCGATCAGGGCGGCGGGCATCTGCCACATGTATTCCCGCGTGGACGCGACGGCCGCGAGGCCGCCCACCTCGCGGGCGATCTTCACGTCGCCCGGCGTCCAGGTGGCGGTGCCGTTCTGGCACACGCGGCGGCTTTCGCCGGTGAGCTTGCCGGCGCTGACGACCGGGCGCGTCTCGCAGGCGCCCTTGCTGGCGGCGATCAGCTTCTCGTCGGCCTCGGTGAATGCGCCGACGGACACGAAGTTCATCGCGTCCGGGTCGAACGTCTTCGGGTCCGCGTTGACGGGGATCCTGTTGTCGGCCGCGTACTTGATGCAGATGTTCCAGTCGCCGTCGCGCAGCACGGCGCCGATCAGCGAGCCGCGCGCCTTCTGCGGATCGGCCGCGACCGCGGCGGGCAGCATGCACTTGTCCTCGCCGCGCGAGTAGCCGAGCGCGCCGATCACCTCGACCTGCTGGCCCAGCTTGTCGAGCGCCGCCTTGGCGGACGCCGCATAACCGGGCAGTGCGTCGCCCATGATGACGACGAACGCGGCGCCCTTGGTCGGCCTGGCCACGCCGTTGGCGACCTCGCCGGCGAACAGGGCCTGTTCGGCCACCATCTGGGCGTAGTCGTCCTGGCGCTCCAGGGCCAGGTGCACGCCGTGGCGCGCCATCAGGCTGTCGGGCGCGGTGGCGACGTCGCCGTTCGCGTAGGCCAGGCCGGCTACCGCGTTCCACGGCAGCACGAGGGTGCGGGCGCTGTAGTCGCCGGTGGCCGGCGCCAGGGTCGACGTGACGAGCGCGGGCTGCGCGGCGGGGGCCGCGGTGCCGGCGACCGGCACGTCGGCCTGTCCCGGCACCGCGCTGGCCAGCAGGCCGTCGGCGCGCGCGTGCTGCGCGTAGCGGTTGATTCCGTACCAGGCGCCGGCGACGGCGGCGACGATCAGGAGAAGACGGGGAAGCGGCTTGATGGCCATGATGGTTCCTTTCGTTGGTCTTGCGTGAATGGGCTCAGCGGCCGGCCTGGCCGAACCAGTCCGGTTGCGGCGAGTCGTTGCCGGGGCGGCGCGGGCCGGTGCCGGCGCGCGGGTCGCGCGCCGTGCCGTCCGGGTGGTTCTCGATCAGCAGGCGCTTGGCATCGCCCAGCACGATCGAGTCGGCGTTCTTCTCCCAGTCGGCCAGGAGCTCGACGGCCTGCTGTTCGTACACGCCGTTGCGCAGGTCGATCGACTGCATGAAGGTGTCGGACATGCGCACGAAGTCCTCGATCTCGCCGATGCGCATCGCGTAGTCGGCGGCCACGTACTCGTTGGCCATGTCGTAGAGCTGGCGCGCGCTCGGGTCGCCGTGGATGACGGCCATGGCCGACTTCATCGCGGAGTACGCGTCCTTGGCCATCGCGCGCTTGCGCTCCTTGATGGTCACTTCCTGCGTCATGTCCTCGATGAGGAAGGTCGACACCTCCTGGTACTTCACCAGCACGCGATGGAGCAGCTCCATCTTCGCGAGCAGGTCCTGGTAGCTCAGGTTGGCCTCGGCCATGCGGCCGGCCTTGCGCGACTGCGCCGCGGCCACCATGGTCAGGCCCTTGCGCCGCGCCTCGCTGACCAGGCCGAGCGCGCCCGACTTGGCCTGGTCGTTCTGGCGGATCTCCTCCTTGCAGGCGCGGATCATTCCGGACAGCCGTGCGATGCGGCCGTTCATGTCGGCCAGCTTCGCCTTCAGCTCCTCGATGTAGTTGCGCATGATCCCGATCGGGTCGATCTCGACGAAGACCTGCGTGAGGCGACGCATCGCACTCATGTAGGCCCACGCGCCCAGGCGCCAGAAGCGCCGGTCGGTGATCACGAAGAACAGGCCGGCCGCGACCACGCCCAGGATCGAGGCGTAGATCGTGTTCTCCAGCAGCGTGATGAGGGTGGGCAGCGCGCGGTACAGCAGCGCACCGGCGCCGCACACGAGCGCGACGCCCACCACCTGGCCGGTGACGCCTTCCTTGCGTTCCCAGAAGCCGCGCGGCTTGTAGTCGGCGGGGATGATGTCGTTCATGGTCGTTCCTTGAAGGGGGCCGCGAAGGGCCCGTTGTGGCTCGGAGGGGTTCAGCCGAGATGGCGCAGCACGGTCGCCTTGGCGGCCTCCAGCGCCTGTTGAACCGACCTGGCGGCGGCGTCGAACTGGCGCTGCACGCCGGCCAGGTCCTGGCGCTTGGCGTCGATCTCGCGCGCGAGCAGCGCCTGGCGCTCGCGGTCGCGCGCGACCGTGGCCTCGATCTGGCCGATGCGCGCCTCGGTCTCCTCGCGCAGCCGCGCCACCTGCGCGGCGGCGGCGTCGATGCCGGTCGTCAGCGCCTGCAGTTCCTGGGTGCGCGCACCGATCTCCTGGCGCTCCTTGTCTTCCAGCTGCGCGGCGAAGCGCGCGGCTTCCGACTCGAGCGCCTGCAGGTGCTGCAGGTCGATGGCCTGCACCACCTGCTCGACGCTGCGCGAACTGCGGATCAGCGCCCAGGCCGCCTGGTAGCGCGTGCGCTCGTCGACGACGATGCCCTCGAGCGGCCCGAGCTTGTCGGTCAGCGCCGTGTAGGCGGTCGCCTTGGCGAGCACCTGCGCCATCAGCGTGGCCGCCATCGGCGACAGCGCCGCCGGGGCCGCGACCGGCCCGGCGGCGGCCACGGTGGCCGCCGGCGCCGCGGGCGTCTTGCCGGCCTGCAGCGCGGCACGCCGGGTGGCCGTGACCGGATCCTCGTCGATCAGGGCGTCCTTGACGGCGCCCCACAGCTGGGCGCCCAGGCCCGGCCTGTTGTCTGTCGTGTTCCTGTCCGTCATGGCGTGGTCTCGTCGAAGCGCGCCGTGGCGGCGCATGGACGTGACTTGACCAGCGCGGTCGTATGGACCGCATATGACGGCGTCAGGATTCCATCAGGACGCGCGCCAGGCGCGTCGGTACGCTCAGGCCAGGTGGCGCACGATCACGTCGACCAGCAGGCGGAAGTCGATCGGCTTGGCGACGTGGTCGACCATGCCGGCGGCCAGGCATTCGCGGCGCTCGTCGAGCATCGCGTGCGCGGTCTGGCCGATGACGGGCATGTCGGGCGCGAGCTCCAGGATGCGGCGCGTGGCCTCGTAGCCGTCCATCTCGGGCATCTGGATGTCCATCAGAACGACGTCGTAGGCCTCGCGACCGTCGGCCAGCACGCGGTTGACCGCCTGCCGGCCGTCGCCGACGATCGTCGCGTGCGCGCCCTCGATCTCGAGCGCGCGCTCGAGCACGATCTGGTTGACCTCGTTGTCCTCGGCGACCAGCACGCGCACGCCCTCGAGCCGGCGCGGCGTGTCGCCCCAGGCGGCGGCCGGCGCCAGCGCCGGCGCGCCCTCGGCGGCCCGCCACGGCAGGCGCAGCTCGAAGACGCTGCCGACGGCGGGCCGGCTGCGCACCCGCACTTCGCCGCCCATCAGCTCGGCCAGCCGGCGGCTGATCGCCAGCCCCAGCCCGGTGCCGCCGAAGCGCCGCGTGGTGGAGGTGTCGGCCTGCTGGAAGGCGTCGAACAGGTGCTTCAGGTGCTCGGGCTCGATCCCGATGCCGCTGTCGGTGACGCGGTAGACGATGCAGGCGTCGTGGCCGTTGGCCGCCGGCTCCAGGCCCACCCACACGTCCACGCTGCCCGCCTCGGTGAACTTGATCGCGTTGGACAGCAGGTTGACCAGCACCTGCTGGGTGCGCAGCGCGTCGCCCATGCAGCGCGCCGGCAGCGCCGGATCGAACACGAGTTCCAGCGCGATGCGCTTGTCGACGGCGCGGTCGCGCAGCAGCGCCACGGCCTCCTCGGCCAGCGCGTGCGGGTCGATCGGCCGCTGTTCGACCTTGAGCTTGCCGACCTCGATCTTCGAGAAGTCCAGCACGTCGTTGACGATGCCCAGCAGCAGGCGGCCCGAATTCAGGATCGCGGCGAAGGTGGCCGCGGTGCGGCTGTCCTCGCTGTCGCGCAGGCCGATCTGCGCCAGTCCCAGCAGGCCGTTGAGCGGCGTGCGGATCTCGTGGCTCATGTTGGCGAGGAACTCGCTCTTGGCGTTGGCCAGTTCGACGGCGTTCATGCGCGCGCGTTCGCGGTCGGCCTCCAGCGAGTGGCGGTCGGTGATGTTGCGCACGAACATGATCACCTGGTCGGCGCCCAGCGGCAGCGTGCGGGCCTCGAAGTGGCGCTCGCCGTCGTCATACGGCAGGGCGTATTCGATCATCACGAGGCGCTTGGTCGCGATGGCCTCGTGGATCGCGGCGTACAGCGCCTCGGCGGCCTGCGCCGGCAGCACGTCGGCGATGCGGCGGCCGAGCAGCCGCGTGGTGTCCGTGTAGCTGTCCGCGTGGCGGCCCATGCGGAAGTCGATCACGGTGCCGTCCTGGCGGATGCGGAAGTAGCGGTCGGGCATCGCGTCGAGCACCCGGCTCAGTTCGGCCGTGCGCTGCGAGACGATGCGCTCGAGCTCGAGCTTGCGGTCCTGCAGCGTGCGCGTGGCCAGTCGCTGCGCGGTGAGGTCGAAGTACGAGGCGATCACCAGGTCCTCGCTGCCGATGGACACCCGCATCGCCGAGAACGACGCGTGGAAGATGTCGCCGCTGCGGGTGCGGAACGGCGCCTCGACGTTGCGCACCTCGCCTTCGCGCTCGAGCGCGGCCATCGCGTCGGCGCGCGCCTTGACGTCCACCCAGGTGTTGAGCTCCAGGCCGTTGTGGTCGATCGCCTCGTCCGGTGCGTAGCCGAACATCGAGGTGAAGGCGTCGTTGACCTCGATGTAGCGCTTGCTGTCGTAGCGCGCCAGGCCCAGGCCGGACGGGCTCAGGCGGAACATCGTCGCGAAGCGGGCTTCGCTGGCGCGCAGCGCGGTCACGGCGCGCTCGCGCTCCTCGGCCAGCTCGTAGCCCTCGAGCGCGCGGCCGATGTCCTCCGACAGCCGCTCGAGCAGCGCGAGCTCGCCGGCGTCGAAGAACTGGATCGCCGACGAGTACATGGTGAAGACGGCCAGGGTGCGCCCGCGCGACTTCAGCGGATAGGCCGACGACGAGCGGTAGCCGAGGGCCAGCGCGCTGTCGCGCCACGTGGCCATGCCGGGGTCGGTGCCGATGTCGGTCGAGTGCATCGCGCGGCCCTCGCGGAACGCCTGCGCGCTGGGCGCCAGGCCCAGCGGTCCGACGGCCAGCGACGCGTGCGGCGGGTCGAGGTAGGCGCCGATCTTGCCGGCCCAGGCCACGGGAACCAGCTCGCCGGCGGCGGTGTCGGGCTGGCCGATCCAGGCCATGCGCAGGCCGCCGTCGCGCACCATGATCTGGCAGACCGCGACGAACAGCGGCTCGGGCGCGCGTTCGCGCGCGATCGCCGCGTGCACGTTGGTGAGCACCTGGTAGAGCCGGTTGAGGCGGCGCAGGTGGCGCTCGTCGTCGCGGCGCTGCGTGACGTCGCGCCCGATGCTCAGCACCCCGCTGAGTTCGCCGTGCGAACCGAAGACCGGCGTGTGCAGCGATTCGATCTGCTCCTGGTGGCCGTCGTGCGCGTAGGTCAGCGTGAACTGGTGCGGCACCGGCGCGCGCGCCTCGATCGCGCGCTTGTCGGCCGCGGCGAATTCGGCGGCCACGGCCGCCGGCAGGAATGCGCTGGGTGGATGGCCCAGCAACTCGTTCTCCGGGGCGCCGATGAAGCGTTCGAAGCGAACGTTGCAGGCCAGGAACCGGCCGTCCAGGCCCTTGAACCAGACCAGGTCGGGCAGCGTGTCGATCAGCGTGCGCAGGCGACGCGCCTGGCTGTCGATCTCGGCCGTCTTCTCGCGCACCGCGCGCCGCAGCGCCAGGCCCCACAGCACGGCGACGATCGCCCCGCAGCCGAGCGCCAGCGCCGTCACCAGCGCCGTGCGCAGCCAGCGCCCGTTGCTGAGCGCGGCGCCGAACCACTTGTCCTCCAGCGTCTTCTTCTCGGCCGGCGAGATCTGGTCGAAGCCCTTCTCGAGCAGCGCCAGCGTGGCCGCGTCGCCGTGCCGCACGGCCCGGTGCATGTGGCCGTAGTACATGACGAACGCCTCGCGAAAGCGCTGCGAGGCGTTGGCCTTGTACAGGTAGTACTCGGCCGACGGGCCGTCCATGCAGAAGATCTTCGGGCCGCCGGCGACGGCGGCGGCGATCAGGCCCTGGTAGCTCGGGAAGGTGTCGACCAGCGTGACGCCGCCGGCGCGCAGGCGGTCGATGCACACGTCGCCGGCCAGCGCCGCCACGTGGAAGCCGCGCAGCGAATGCAGGTCGACCAGGCCGCGCACGCTGCTGTCGGCGTAGATCGGTTCGCGCACGTCGGCGAACGGCGCGGTGAAGTCCATCGTGCGCGCGCGGTCCGCGGACCAGAACAGGGTGTCGATGACGTCGGCGTCGCCGCTGGCCATGCGGCGCAGCGCCTCCGACCAGTCGATCGCCTGCAGGTCCACGTGCACGCCGGTCGCCTTCTCCCACAACGCCCATTCGTCGGCCACCAGGCCGGTGATGCGGCCGTCCTCGTCGTGGAACAGGTAGGGCGGGTAGTTGTCCGAGCCGACCACGTGCAGCACGCGTGGCAGGGCGGCCGGGACGGACGCGGCCGGCGTCTTGGTGGATACAGCACTGGGTATGTCGGGCGCCAGCGCCGGCGCGGCGCCGGCCAGCAGCGCGCACGCGCCGAGCGACAACGCTGCCAGCGCGGCGCGCCACGACCTCGCGGGCAGCGGTCGGAGTCGGGCGACGGGCTTCAGGGCACTAGTCCGACAGCCGCGTGACGCCCTCGAGCGTGCACGCGTAGACCGCGTTGCGCAGCGCCGCGATGGCCTCGTAGCGCGGAAAGCTGCGCCGCCAGGCGAGGACCACGCGGCGCGTGGGCGCCGGCGCCTCGAACGGGATGTAGGCGACGAGCGCGTGCGACTGCGGGTCGTCCATCCCGTGCGTGACCGACAGCTGCGGCACCACCGTCACGCCCATGCCCGAGGCCACCATGTGCTTGATGGTCTCCAGCGACGAGCCTTCGAAGCTCTTGCGGATGCCTTCCGCGTCGTTGGAGAAGCGCGCGAACTCGGGGCACACCTCCAGCACGTGGTCGCGGAAGCAGTGGCCGGTGCCCAGCAGCAGCATCGTCTCCTGCTTCAACCGCTCCGAGGAGATCGAGGTCTCGCGGGCCAGCGCGTGCGAGCGCGGCACGGCGACGACGAACGGCTCGTCGTACAGCGGCGCGATGGCCAGGCCGCTGTCGGGGAACGGTTCGGCCATGATCGCGCAATCGAGCTCGCCGGTGCGCAGCATGTCCAGCAGCTTGACGGTGAAGTTCTCCTGCAGCATCAGCGGCATCTGCGGGGTGAGCGCTATCGCGTGGCGCACCAGCTGCGGCAGCAGGTAGGGCCCGATCGTGTAGATGATGCCCAGCTTCAGGGCGCCGGATAGCGGGTCCTGGCCGCGCTTGGCGATCTCCTTGATGGCCGCCGCCTGCTCGATGACGCTCTGGGCCTGGCGCACGATGGCGGTGCCCAGCGTCGTCAGGCTGACCTCGTTGCTGCCGCGCTCGAAGATCTTGACGTCGAGTTCCTCCTCGAGCTTCTTGATGGCCACCGACAGCGTGGGCTGCGACACGAAGCACGCCTCGGCCGCGCGGCCGAAGTGGCGCTCGCGGGCGACGGCAACGATGTAGCGCAGCTCGGTGAGTGTCATGCCTCTATTGTGATGATTCCCCGGCCCATGCGGGCCCCCGTATTGACCCGTGGCGGGAATGCACAACGCACTTTCGTGAGGAGGAGGTCGCCACGCTGGCCCTGGCGTGGCCGGCGCTGCCGCTCAATCGTCCCCGGCCGGGTTCAAGGGAGCGCCGGGGCCGGCTTTGCCGGGCCGGCCGCGGAGCACCCCCTCGGGGGCAGCGAGCGCCAGCGAGCGTGGGGGCCACATTTCATGCCTTCATCCACTCCAGCTTGCCCCCCAGCCAGCGTTCCACGTGCGCCGACGCGGCGCCCGGCGCGCGTGCCAGCAGCTCCGGCGCGACCCGGCGCACATGGGCCAACAGGGGGGCGTCCTCCTCCAGGTCGGCGAAGCGCAGCAGCTGGTCGCCCGACTGCCGCGCGCCCATGAACTCGCCCGGCCCGCGGATCTGCAGGTCGCGGCGGGCGATCTCGAAGCCGTCGGTGGTCTCGGCCATCGCCTTCAGGCGCTCCTTGCCCACCAGCGACAGCGGCGGCGCGTACAGCAGCACGCAGACGCTGGCGGCGCTGCCGCGCCCGACCCGGCCGCGCAGCTGGTGCAGCTGCGCCAGCCCGAAGCGCTCGGCGTGCTCGATGACCATGAGGCTGGCGTTGGGCACGTCGACGCCGACCTCGATGACCGTGGTGGCGACGAGCACCGGCAAGGCGCCCGACTTGAACTGCGCCATCACCGCCGCCTTGTCCGCCGCCTTCATGCGCCCGTGCAGCAGGCCGACCCCGATGCCCGGCAGCGCGGCGGCCAGCGCGGCATGGGTGTCGGTGACGTTCTGCAGGGTCAGCGGCTCGGCGCGGCCGGCGTGTTCGGCCGCGGCGTTCTCGGCGTCCTCGGACTCCTCGATCAGCGGGCAGACCCAGTACACCTGGCGGCCGGCGGCGATCTCGTCGCGGATGCGTTCGACGACGTCGGGCCGGCGCGTGTCGGCGAAAACCCGGGTGACGATGGGGGTGCGCCCGGGCGGCAGCTCGTCGATCGTGCTGACGTCCAGGTCGGCGAAGTAGGTCATGGCCAGCGTGCGCGGGATCGGCGTGGCGGTCATCATCAGCAGGTGCGGCTCCAGGTCCGCGAGCGCCAGCTTGCGCCGCAGCGCCAGCCGCTGCTGCACCCCGAAGCGGTGCTGCTCGTCGACGATGGCCAGGCCCAGCCGGGCGAATTCGACGCCCTCCTGGATCACGGCGTGCGTGCCGACGATCAGCCGTGCCTGGCCGCTGGCCACCTGCGCCAGCGCCTGCGCGCGGGCCTTGCCCTTGCGGCTGCCGCTGAGCCAGGCCACGACGATGCCCAGCGGCTCCAGCCACTGCACCAGCTTGGCGAAGTGCTGTTCAGCCAGGATCTCGGTGGGCGCCATCAGTGCGCATTGCCAACCGTCGTCCATCGCCACGGCCGCGGCGAGCGCGGCCACCACCGTCTTGCCGGCGCCCACGTCGCCCTGCAGCAGCCGGTGCATCGGGCGTGGGCCGGCGAGGTCGGCCACGATCTCGCCGACCACGCGTCGTTGCGCCCCGGTGAGGGCGAACGGCAGCACGCCCAGCAGCTGCTCGTGCAGCCCGCCGGGCCGCGGCGCGATCTCGGGGGCGCGCAGCAGCGCGCGTTCGGCGCGCGAGGCCAGCTGCGACAGCTGCTGGGCCAGCAGTTCCTCGAACTTCAGGCGCTGCGCCGCCGGGTGGCTGCCGTCCTCCAACGCGTGCAGCGACACGTCGGCCGGCGGGTGATGCAGCGTCTCCACCGCCTCGCGCAGCGACGGCAGGCCGGCCGGAACGACCTGCGGGGGCAGCACCTCCTGCAGCGGCGCGCGCGCCAGGCTGCCAGCGACGGCCTTGCGCAGGTAGGGCTGCGGCAGCTGCGCCGTGGTCGGATAGACCGGGGTCAGCGACGGCGGCAGCGGCGCGCCGGGCGTGACCGCCTTGAAGGCGGGGTGCACCATCTCGCGGCCTAGGAAGCCGCCGCGGATCTCGCCGCGCACCCGCACCCGGTTGCCGGGCGCGAAGGTCTTCTGGTGCGACGGATAGAAGTTGAGGAAGCGCAGCACCAGCTCGGCGCCGGACTCGTCGGTCATGCGCACGACCAGCTGGCGGCGTCCGCGCGCCTCCACGCGCATCTCGACGACGGTGCCCTCGACCTGCACCTTCTCGCCGGTGCGCGAGCGCGCGATCGGCGTGACCTGCGTCTCGTCCTCGTAGCGCAGCGGCAGGTGCAGCGCGAGGTCGATCGCACGCACCAGGCCCAGGCGCTGCAGCGCGCGCTGCGGGCCGGTGAGCTCGAGCTTCGCGGCGGGCTCGCGCGCGTCCTCGGCGACGGGGGCGGCGGCGGGCTTGTTCGGCATGGCCGCGATTCTCGCGCCTGCCGTGTTGTTTCCACGCGCGCCGGACAGGCGAAACCGGCAAATCGAAGCCGCGATATACAAGCCGATACCACCTGGCCCGGTAGTTGCCTGACAATATCGCCTGCCGTCCTCGGCCCTCTTCCACGATGTCCCGTGCCCCTTCCGGACACCGGACCACCTGCCCCAACATGCGCCTCATTGCCCGTTTTGTCGTTCTCATGGTCGCCGTCTTCGGCGTGAGCCTGGCCTTCGCCTGGGCCTGGGACAAGTCCGACAAGCCGCAGGCCACCGCGGCGGCGCACGCCGCGTCCTGAGCCCGCCGTGGCCGACGACGACGTGGCGGATCCGCGCGATGCCGTCCACCTGCCACCGCCTTCGGGCCCGCTGCGCCTGGGCGACTTCGACTTCGACCTGCCCGACGAACTGATCGCGCAGCACCCCGCGGCCGAGCGCAGCGGCTCGCGGCTGCTCGACGGCACGGTCACGCCGTTCGCCGACCGGGTGTTCCGCGAACTGCCCGGCCTGCTGGCGCCCGGCGACCTGCTCGTGTTCAACGACACCCGCGTGATCAAGGCGCGCCTGTTCGGCACCAAGGCGACCGGCGGCGGCGTCGAGGTGCTGGTCGAGCGCGTGCTGCCGCCCGACGAGGCCTGGGCCCACATCCGGGCCAGCAAGTCGCCGCGGGCGGGCACCACCCTCACGTTCGGCGACACGGCCGCCGGCACGGCGTTCGAGGTCGAGGTGCTGGGCCGCTGCGGACCGGAGGACGCGCTGTTCCACCTGCGCTTCCCGGGCGACGTGTTCGCCCTGCTGGAGCAGCATGGGCACGTGCCGCTGCCGCCCTACATCGCGCACGCCGACGAGGCCGACGACGTGCGGCGCTACCAGACCGTGTTCGCCGACCGGCCCGGCGCGGTGGCGGCGCCCACCGCGGCGCTGCATTTCGACGAGGCCCTGCTCGCCGCGATCGCCGCGCGCGGCGTGGGCTCGGCGCGGGTGACGCTGCACGTGGGCGCGGGCACCTTCCAGCCGGTGCGCAGCGACGACCTGGGCGAGCACAAGATGCACACCGAGTGGTTCGACGTGCCGCAGGCCACGGTCGACGCGGTGCTGCGCACGCGCGCCGCCGGCGGCCGCGTCGTCGCCATCGGCACCACCACCGTGCGGGCGCTCGAGTCGGCGGCCGTGGCGGCGGCGCTGGCCGGCGCGCCGGGCAGCCTGCGGGCCGGCCCGGGCGAGACGCGCATCTTCATCACGCCCGGCTACCGCTTCCAGGTGGTCGACCGCCTCGTCACCAACTTCCACCTGCCCAGGAGCACGTTGATGATGCTGGTCAGCGCGTTCTCCGGCATGGCGCGCATCCGCGCGCTCTACGCGCACGCCATCGCCGGGCGCTACCGCTTCTTCAGCTACGGCGACGCCATGCTGCTCGATCGGATCGAGCCGCTCGACTGACCCCGCTCAGCAACTCTCGCAGCCCGCCGCCGCCAACCACGGGTCGCGCGGGTTGTCGCCGAAGGTGGTGACCAGGAAGTCGATGAACGCGCGGGTGCGCATCGGCACGTGCTTGCGGGTGGGCATGGCGGCGAACAGCGTCACGGTGCGCATGTGCCAGTGCGGCAGCACGCGCTCGAGCGCGTGCTCCATCAGCGCGTCCTCGGCGATGAACGACGGCAGGCCGGCGATGCCCAGGCCGGCCAGCGCGGCGGCGTAGAGCGTGTCGCTGTGCGTGGTCATCAGCGGCGGCAGCTTCCTGAGCTCCACCACCTCCGGATCGCCGTCGCCCCAGGCGGGCGTGAAGCTCAGCTCGCGCTGTTCGCTGGGCGGGATCGGCATCAGCGTGTCGTGGTCGGCCAGGTCGCGCGGATGCAGCGGCCGGCCGTGTGCCGCCAGGTACTCCGGCGTCGCGCACAGCACCACTTCGGAGGTGGCGATGCGGCGGGCGATGAAGGCGCCTTCGATCGGGCGGCCGCGCTGCACGATGATCGTCACGTCGTGGTTCTCGTCCGGCGTCTCCGCGGTGCCGCTGACGGTGAGCTCCAGGCCCACCAGCGGGTGCAGCGCCCGGAAGCGCGGCAGGTGCTTGGCGAGCTGGTGCACGGCGAAGCCCGGCGGCACCAGCACGGTCAGCCGGCCGCGCGCCTGCGCGGTGGCGATGCCGGCGACGGCCTCGGCCTCGTCCACCTCGCCCAGGATGCTGCGCACGCGCTCGAGGTAGTCCTCGCCGACGTCGGTCAGCGCGAGGCGGCGCGTGGTGCGGTTGATCAGGCGCGCGCCCAGGTGCTCCTCGAGCTCGGCCACCAGGCGGGTGGCGACGGCCGGCGCGATGTCCATCGCCGCGGCGGCGCCGACGAAGCTGCCGGCATCGATGACGCGGGCGAACACCCGCATGGCACGCAGCTGATCCATTGGATTCTTCCTGAATTGGCAATAAACAATTCTATGGCCGCCCGTTTATCCATGAAGTTGATCGGAATACAGTGAATCCATCGATGAAGCGCCAACCCACTCCGCGTCACCGAGGCCCGGCAAGCGCCCCATGAGGCCGCCCGCCGGACATCCTCAACTCCGTAGAAAGAAGTTCATCATGCAAGTCCGTCAAGTCCTCTTCGCCGCCGTGCTCGCCGTCACCGCCGCGGGCGCCATGGCCCAGGAAATCGATCGCGCCGAGACGCTGCAGGGCAAGAGCCTGGCCGCCGCCGCGCAGGCCGCCGAGTCCGGCCGCAGCCGCGAATCGGTCGTCGCCGAGACGCGCAACCTGCAGGCCGACGGCCAGCTCAAGGCCGTGGGCGAGCTCTCCGATGCGTCCGCCGTCGCGGTGGTGCCGCAGGCCGTCGCCCGCACCCGCGAGGACGTCCGCGCCGAGCTGGCGCAATGGCGCCGCACCCACAAGCTGGTCATCGGCGACCTCGGCTGATCGGCCGCGCCGGGCACCTGAGGGTGCTCGCCTGTACCGACCCGACGGGCGGCGCGACACCGGTCGCGCCGCCCGTTGGCGTTCGGGGCGGCGACAATGCGTGGATGTTGAAATTCGAAATCCTGGGCACCGAGGCCCTCGCCCGTCGCGGACGCCTGACGCTCAACCACGGCGTCGTCGAGACGCCGGTGTTCATGCCGGTGGGCACCTACGGCACCGTCAAGGGCGTGCTGCCGAGCTCGCTCGAGGAGATGGGCGCGCAGATCATCCTGGGCAACACCTTCCACCTGTGGATGCGACCCGGCCTGGACGTGATGGCGCAGTTCGGCGGCCTGCACCGGTTCGAGTCCTGGAAGGCGCCGATCCTGACCGACTCCGGCGGCTTCCAGGTGTGGTCGCTCGGCGAGATGCGCAAGATCTCCGAGGAGGGCGTGCGCTTCGCCTCGCCGGTCAACGGCGACAAGCTGTTCCTGACACCCGAGATCAGCATGCAGATCCAGACGGTGCTGAACTCGGACATCGTGATGCAGTTCGACGAGTGCACGCCCTACGAGACCAAGGGCGTGCTCACCACCGAGCGCGAGGCGCGCCTGTCGATGGAGCTGTCGCTGCGCTGGGCCGCGCGCTGCCGCGACGAGTTCGCACGCCTGGGCAATCCCAACGCGCTGTTCGGCATCGTGCAGGGCGGCATGTTCGAGTCGCTGCGCGAGTCTTCGCTCGACGCGCTGGTGGCGATGGACTTCCCCGGCTACGCGATCGGCGGCGTGTCGGTGGGCGAGCCCAAGGAGGACATGCAGCGCCTGGTCGCCCACACGCCCCACCGGCTGCCGGCCCACAAGCCGCGCTACCTGATGGGCGTGGGCACGCCGGAGGACCTGGTCCATGGCGTGGCGCACGGCGTCGACATGTTCGACTGCGTGATGCCCACGCGCAACGCGCGCAACGGCCACCTGTTCACGCGCTTCGGCGACCTGAAGGTGCGCAACGCGCGCCACAAGGGCGACGAGTCGCCCGTGGACGCGAGCTGCGCCTGCTACACCTGCCGCAACTTCAGCCGCGCGTACCTGCACCACCTGGACCGGTGCGGCGAGATGCTGGGCCCGATGCTCAACACCCTCCACAACCTGCACTACTACCTGAACCTGATGCGCGAGGTGCGCGCGGCGCTCGACGAAGGGCGCTTCGCCGCGTTCCGGGCGAGCTTCGCGGCGGATCGGGTGCGCGGGATCTAGTGTTCCGCGCTTGTGCGTCGCCTCATTGCGACTGCGTGGCCGAGATGATCAACACGTTCGGCACCGGGACGCACGAACCGTCGCTCAGGGGCAGCCCGCCGCTGAGCAGGGCCGTGCACGGCGCCGCGGCGATCGCCTGGATCACGGCCGCGCTCGAGGAGACGTCGGCGAATACGGCGTAGCCGGCGGTGCTGCTCGAGGGATCGAGGATGCTCGCGTTGTTGGCCAGGTTGAAGAAGAACTGCGACGTGGCCGAGTTGGCGTCGCTGGTGCGCGCCATTGCGGCGGTCCATTGCACGTTGCTGCCGCCGGTGGTCTCGAGGGCGATCGGCGAATAGGTCGGCGTCTTGACCGTCGGCAGCGTGCCGCTGCTCGTCTGCCCATAGCCGCCGCCCTGCACCACGAAGTTCGACACGACGCGGTGGAAGATGAGGTTGTTGTAGAAGCCCGAGTTCACGTAGTCGAGGAAGTTGTCGACCGTGATCGGCGCCTGGTTGCCACGCAGGTTGAAGACGATGTTGCCGATCACGGCGCCGCTGACCGCCATCGTGACGATCGGCGCGGGGACCGTGAGCGTCTGCGTGTTCAGCGTGGTGCCGTTGTAGCTGGCGACGACGCTGCTGGTGTACGCGCCGGAGGGCGTGCACGAGAAGTAGGCGATCGTCTCGGTGCTGACGGTGGGCGCGGTCGAGAGCCGGGCCAGCTTCCTGCAGCCGGGCGCTGTCAGGGTCAGGTTGCTGAGGTTGGTGCCTGCAACGGTGATGACGCCCTGCACGCCGTACTTGGGCGCGTTGATCGACATTGACGTGACGGTCGCCGGGCCGGAGTTGCCGCCGCCGCCGCAGGCGGAGAGCGTGGCGAGCGTGACGAGGCTCAGGGCTGCGGCGCCGACGGATCCGGAAACTTTGAAGCGTTGCTGCATGATGGAGGGTGAAGACCAAAACGCGGATGGTAGGCCATGCCGGCATGACCTGCTGTTAATTGAGCGTTAACGCGTCCTGCCGTCGTTGCGGTACCACCGAGGGTACCCACATGTGCGACGCCGCGGCCCAATCCGACAGGCGGGCTGCGGGTCGTGTCGTGGTTCAGACCAACTTGGCGGCCAGAAGTTGTCCCACTTCGTGATGCAGGCCTTCGGGCGTGACGGCGTCGGCCGCGATGGCCGGACCCACGTTCAGCCCCACGCGGCTGAACAGGCCGCGCCGGAACGGTTTCGTCATGGCCGCGCCGTCGACGCGCGAGAAGAACGAGCCCCACAGGTTCTGCAGCGCCAGCGGAATCACCGGCACCGGGCGCTTCTCGAGGATGCGCATGACGCCACCCTTGAACGGCTTCAGGCAGCCGTCGTTGGTGATGCCGCCCTCGGGAAAGATGCCCAGCAGGTCGCCCTCGGCCAGCACCTGGTCGGCCGCCGCGAACGCGGCTTCGTAGGCGGCCGGATCGTCGGTCTTGGAGGCGATGGGGATGGCCTTGGCGAGGCGGAAGAACAGGCCCAGGCCGGGCGTGCGGAAGATGCGCGCGTCCATCAGGAAGCGGATCGGGCGCGGGCTGGCGGCCATCAGCAGCACCGGGTCGACGAAGCTCACGTGGTTGCACACGACGACGGCGGCGCCCGTGCCGGGGAGGTGCGCGTCGCCCTGGATGCGGAACCGGTAGACGGTGCGCGTGAGCACGAACGCGATGAAGCGCAGCAGGTACTCCGGCACCAGGCAGAAGATGTAGCCGGCCACGATCGCGTTGGCGATGCCGGTGATCAGGAAGACGCCGGCGATGCTGACCCCGAAGTGCAGCAGCGCGCCGGCGATCAGCGAACTGGCGATCATGAATAGCGCGTTGAGGATGTTGTTCGCTGCAATGATGCGGGCTCGGTGGCTAGCGAGCGCTCGCATCTGGATGAGTGCGTACATCGGCACGCTGTACAGGCCGGCGCTCAGCGAGAGCATGAACAGGTCGATCATCGGGCGCACGTGCTGGCCCTGGCCGACGAAGCCGGACAGGTCCCACAGCGCCGTGGCCGGCGCCGCCAGGTGGTGGACCGAGAAGTACAGGTCGACCGCGAACACGCTCATGCCGATCGCGCCCAGCGGCACCAGGCCGATCTCCACGTGTCGACGCGACAGCTTCTCGCACATCAGCGAGCCGGTGCCCACGCCGACCGAGAACAGCACCAGCAGCAACGACGCCACGTGGACATCGCCATGCAGGACGTCCTTGGCGAACGACGGGAACTGCGACAGGAAGGTGGCGCCGAAGAGCCACATCCACGAGATGCCCAGCAGCGAGCGGAACACGACCACGTCGGTGCGCGCCAGCTTCAGGTTGCGCAGGGTCTCCGAGACGGGGTTCCAGTTGATCGCCAGCCGGGTGTCGTGCGGAGGCGAGGCGGGGATGGCCTGGGCCGTCAGCCGGCCGACGACGGCGATCGCCAGGCAGGCGCCGCCGGCCAGCGTCGGCCCGACCCCCGGCACCACCACCAACAGGCCGCCAGCCAGCTGGCCCAGCAGGATCGCGACGAACGTGCCCATCTCGACCATGCCGTTGCCGCCGGTGAGCTCGTGCTCGTCGAGGTGCTGCGGGAGGTAGGCGTACTTGACCGGGCCGAACAGCGTGGAGTGCACGCCCATCAGGAACAGGCACGCGAGCAGCAGCACGACCCCCTGGGTCACGAAGCCCCAGATGGCCAGGCCCATGATGACGATCTCGAACCACTTGATCAGGCGCATCACCTGGGCCTTGTCGTACTTGTCGGCCAACTGCCCGCTGGTGGCCGACAACAGCACGAACGGCAGGATGAACACCGCGCTGATGACCAGGCCCGCCTTCTCGGGCGGCAGCCACGACACGCTCAGCTGGTAGGTGACGAGCACCGTGAATGCGAACTTCAGGACGTTGTCGTTGGCGGCGCCGAAGAACTGCGTCCAGAAGAATGGCGCGAAGCGGCGCTGGCCGAGCAGGGCGAACTGGCTTGGATGGGGTTGGCTCATGGGATGCGTCGGGTTGCGGGCTCGGGTGGCGCGAGGGGCTTCGCGCCGTCGACTTTAGCCGCAGGCCGGCGCCTGCGCCTGCGGTCGGGGTGCGGCATTCATCGCACGACGGTCGGCCCGCCGGCGATCTGCAGCCGCTGCATCCAGGCGAACATCGATTCGACCGTCACCGTCTCGATGTGGTCGCTGAAGCGCTTGCCGTCGGGATGGTCGTCGAAGGCGACGTTGGCGCGCGTCATGCGGCCACCCAGGCGCGTGAGCGCGTCGATGTGGAGCACGGTCGGCTGGTAGTCGTGCAGTTGCAGCCAGGCCTGGGCCCGCGCGCGTGTGCTGGCCGCCGGGTCGAGCGATCCGGCCAGCGTCTCGAGCGCCCATTGGTTGCTCTGCTGGTAGCGCGTCGACCATGGGTAGGCGACCACGCTGTAGGCCGGTGTGTGCCATTGCACCAGGCGCCGATCGTCGGCCAGCACCTGCAGCAGCGCGGCCTGCACCTCGGGGGCCGGGACAACGTAGGCGGCTTCGTAGCGGAATGGCGTGTCCAGGAAGAACTCGGCCAGCCCCTGGCGGAACACCGCGGCCTCGGCGGTGCCGCATTGGTTGAGCTTGTGGGCGATGCGCCAGGGGCCGCGCGTCGGCCCCTGCGGCGGCGGGCCGTCGTCCGGTGGTGGCCCGATCCGGCCCAGGGTGACGGCGCGGATGCCGGGCGCCTGGGGTGGCGGCGGATCCTCGCGGTAGGCGAACGCCAGGTGCGACCAGTTCAAGCCGTAGCGGGTCAGGTCCTGGCCGGCGCGGGCCAGGATCACCACCTGGGCGCCGCTGGCGTCCAGGCTTCGCTGCACGCGTTCGGCCAGGCCCAGCGCGCGCGTCATCGCGACGGTGTCGGGCGGCGCGGTGTTGCAGGCCTGCCCGGCCGTGGCGGCTGCACCGGCCATGATCGCGGCGACGCCGGCCAGCAGGCGAAGCAGGCGACGGGCGTTCATTGCGACACCCGCTGGTTGTAGGACAGCGTGCGGCCGACCTCGTTCGGGACGAAAGCGACGACGTGGCCGGCCGTGCTGAGCACCATGCCCGTGGCCACGGCAGTGACCATGATCACGGTGCCCGCCGCGACGGCCACCGTGCCGATGGCCCGGCCGGCGAAGCAGATGCTTCCCCGGACACCGTCGGCGACGTTCTCGACCACCCAGACGGTGCCGTCGGCGCTGGCCTGGACCCCCGTGACCACGATCGATCCGACGCCCCCCACCAGGACGACGGGCAGCGCCACCGAGATGGCCACCGGCACCAGCGACGCTTCGCTGACCTCGCTGGCGGTGCTGCCGGCCCGGGCGGGCGCGCTGACGGCGAGGCCCAGCGCGAGCGCGCTGAGGGACGGGCGGAATCGAGCGGCGGAGGGGGGTTTCATGTGAAACATCGGAAGTGAGGGAGCCACGATGGTGCGCAGGGTGTCACCTGCCCGGCAACGCCGTTGCGACGAGTGCCTCGGGCCGCTTCGTGAGGTATCGTCCGCGGATACTTTTCGCTGCCGCCACCATGAGCACCACCGTCGAGATCGTCAACGTCCTCAAGAGCGAGCTGAAGCTGGCCCGTCTCACCTACGCCGACCTGGGCCGGGAGCTCGGGCTGGCCGAGTCCAGCGTCAAGCGCATGTTCGCCAAGGGCGACATGCCGCTCAAGCGCATCGACGAGATCTGCCGCGTGCTCAAGTGCGATTTCTCGGAGTTGGCGCGCAAGGTGGCCGACCTCGAGTTGCTGCGCGACGAGCTGACGCTGGAGCAGGAGCGCGCCGTGGTGGCCGACAAGCGCCTGCTGGTGATGGCGCTGTGCACGCTCAGCCAGTGGCCCTACGAGCAGATCATGGGCATGTACGCGTTCAGCGATGCGGAAGCGGTGCGCCACCTGACGCAGCTCGACCGGCTGGGCATCATCGAATTGAAGCCGCTCAACCGCTACCGCCTGAAGGTGGCCAAGACCTTCCGCTGGCGCGCCAACGGGCCGGTGATGCAGTTCTTCCGCGACCATGGCGTCGTGGACTATTTCTCCGGCGGCTTCGACGGTGAGAGCGAGATGCTGAGCCTGGTGCACGGCCACATCAGCCTGCCGATGGCCAAGGTGTTTCGCGAACGCCTGCAGCGGCTTGCCCAGGATTTCGCCCAGCAACACATCACCGACCAACGCCTGGCACCGGCACACAAGCGCGGATTCACCGCGGTGATGGGCTTGCGTTCGTGGACGTTCGGGCCGCTGCGCGAGTTGCTGCGCGACCCCAACATCGAACCGTGATCGGGACGGGCGCCGCGGCGCCCTGCCCGCTCAGCGGCTGGCGTCGACCGCGAGTGCCGGGCTCTTTTCGCGGGCGACCATTTCCCGGGCGAACTCGATGAACGCGACCGCACCGCGCGACGCGGGGTCGAACACCACGCCGGGCTGCCCGTAGCTGGGGGCCTCGGCCAGCCGGACATTGCGCGGGATGACGGTGTTGAACACCTTCTCGCCAAAGTGCGCCTTCAGCTGTTCGCTGACGTTGGCCTGCAGCGTGATGCGCGGATCGAACATCACCCGCAGCAGGCCGATCAGTTCCAGGTCGCGGTTGAGGTTGGCGTGCACCTGCTTGACGGTGTTGACCAGGTCGGATACCCCTTCGAGGGCGAAATACTCACACTGCATCGGCACGATGACGCCGTGGGCGCTGCACAGCCCGTTCAGGGTCAGCAGGTTCAGTGACGGCGGGCAGTCGATCAGCACGAAGTCGTAGTCGGCGTCGACTTCCTTGAGCGCGCGGCGCAGGCGTTCGTTGCGGCGCTCCAGCGCCACCAGCTCCACCTCGGCACCGGCCAGCTCGCGGTTGGCGCCGAGTACGTCATACCCCCCGCTGGTGGAGCGTTGCACGGCTTCGCGGATCGTCGCGCTTTCCAGCAGCACGTCGTAGACGGTCAGCGGCAGATCGCGCTTGTTGACGCCCGAGCCCATGGTGGCATTGCCCTGCGGGTCGAGGTCGACCAGCAGCACGCGTTGGCCGACGAGCGCGAGTCCGGCGGCGAGGTTCACCGTCGTGGTGGTCTTGCCAACGCCGCCCTTCTGGTTCGCAATGCAATAGATTCTCGCCATGGATGACCGGTGATCCGCGCTGGTGGAGGGAAAAGCTCGTTCCTATTGTCGGGGCTGTTCGGTGGCGCCGACAGCGTGTTGCTGTGGCCTCAGCCACACCAGGCAACGCTTTTCGTTCAATTCCGGCACCTCGAGTTGTTCCACGTGGAACATCTCGACGTCGGCCGGGATGTCCGCCTGCTCTTCCGCCGACAGCTTGGCCTTCATCGCGGCCCATTGCCCGTGCGGTGCAAGCAGCGGGCGGGTGAGCGTGGTGAAGTCCTTGATCGAGGCGAACGCACGCGAAGTGACAAGGTCGAACTGGGGTGTCCTGAAGGTGCCCGGCGCCTCGACGCGGCCATGCACGCCCTGCAGGTTGGGCAGCCCCAGCTCCGCGGCGGCCTGGCGGATGAAGGCCGCCTTCTTGGCGACGGCATCGACGCAGGTCACCTGCCATGCCGGATTGAGCATCGCCAGGATCACGCCCGGCAAGCCGGCGCCGCTGCCCACGTCGAGCAGCCGCAATGCACCCTGCCCCGCCTCACCGCAGCCCCGGCGCAGCGGAACGACCACGGCCAGGCAATCGAGCAGATGGTGCGTGAACATCTCGCCGGTGTTGCGCACCGAGGTCAGGTTGTAGACCTTGGTCCAACGCTGGATCAGCGCCAGGTAGGCCAGCAGTTGCGCGCGCTCGGCGGCCGTGAGTGTCAGGCCGAGGCGGGGCGCCAGGGCCTCGAGCTGGCCGTCCATGCGGGACGGCGCGCCGTATTCAAGCGGCATGTTTGTCGGGTGCGGGCTGGGCGGTCGAGAAGCCTTTGAAGCGCTTCTTCTTGAGGTGGACGAGCAGCAGCGAGATGGCCGCCGGGGTCACGCCCGAGATGCGGGTGGCCTGGCCCAGCGTCTGCGGGCGATGCTGGGTGAGCTTCTGCCGCACCTCAAAGGAGAGCGCGGTGACCTGGTTGTAGTCCAGCTCGGCGGGCAGCGCGAGCTCCTCCAGCCCTTGGGCCCGGGTGACTTCCTCGTTCTGCTTGTCGATGTAGCCGGCGTACTTGGTGGCGATTTCCAGCTGCTCGATCACCTCCCCCGCCAGCTGCATGCCGAGTTCTCGGCCCAGTGTTTCACGTGAAACATCGGTGCCGGGCCGCGCGATGGCCGTCGCCGCGACAACCGTGTCGAAATCGATCCCCGGACGCCGCAGCAGGTCGACCAACGAGTGCTCGTGCTCCAGTGCCTTGCCCAGCAGGCGTTCTGCGTCGGCCGCCGGCAGGTTGTTCGGGTGCACCCAGGTCGAGCGCAGGCGCTCGGTTTCGCGCGCCAGCGCGTCGCGCTTGCGATTGAAGTGGGTCCAGCGCGCATCATCCACCAGGCCCAGCTGGCGGCCCAGTTCGGTCAGGCGCAGGTCGGCGTTGTCCTCGCGCAGCTGGAGGCGAAACTCGGCGCGGCTGGTGAACATGCGGTAGGGCTCGGTCACGCCCTTGGTGATCAGGTCGTCCACCAGCACGCCGAGGTAGGCCTGGTCGCGCCGCAGCACGAAACCGTCGGCGCGCTCGCGGGCTCGCAGGGACGCGTTGACGCCGGCGAACAATCCCTGCGCCGCGGCCTCTTCGTAGCCGGTCGTGCCGTTGATCTGGCCGGCGAAGAACAGGCCCGCGATCGCGCGCGTCTCGAAGGTGTTCTTCAGCTCGCGGGGGTCGAAATAGTCGTACTCGATCGCATAGCCCGGACGCAGGATGTGCGCGTTGGCCAGGCCTGCCATCGATCGCACCGCCGCGAGCTGGATGTCGAACGGCAGCGAGGTCGAGATGCCGTTCGGGTAGAACTCGTGCGTCGTCAGGCCTTCCGGTTCCAGGAAGATCTGGTGCGAATCCTTGTCGGCGAAGCGGTTGACCTTGTCCTCGATGCTCGGACAGTAGCGCGGCCCCACCCCCTCGATCACCCCGGTGAACATCGGGCTGCGGTCGAAGCCGGAACGGATGATCTCGTGCGTGCGGGCGTTCGTGTAGGTGACCCAGCACGGCATCTGCCGCGGATGCTGCGCCGCCGTGCCCATGAAGCTGAACACCGGCATCGCCGACGTGACCTTGCCGTCCGCATCGGGCATGCCGTCGCCCGGCTGTTCGGCGAGCTGGGAGAAGTCGATCGAGCGGCCGTCGATGCGCGGCGGCGTGCCGGTCTTCAGGCGGCGCTGGGGCAGCTTCAGTTCCTTCAGGCGCGCCGACAGACGCTGGGCCGGCGGATCGCCCGCGCGGCCGGCGGCGTAGTTCTGCAGGCCCATGTGGATCTTGCCGTCCAGGAACGTGCCCGCCGTCAGCACCACCGTGCGGCCGCGGAACGTGATGCCCGACTGCGTGACCGCGCCGACCACCCGGTCGGCCCCGTCCACCGATTCGACGACCAGGTCATCCACCGCCTGCTGGAACAGCCACAGGTTGGCCTGGTTCTCCAGTCGATGGCGGATGGCGGCCTTGTACAGGATGCGATCCGCCTGCGCGCGCGTGGCGCGCACCGCCGGACCCTTGGAGCCGTTGAGGATGCGGAACTGGATGCCCGATTCGTCGGTGGCCGCCGCCATCGCCCCACCCAGCGCGTCGACCTCCTTGACCAGGTGCCCCTTGCCGATGCCGCCGATCGACGGATTGCAGCTCATCTGCCCCAGCGTCTCGATGTTGTGCGTCAGCAGCAGCGTGGCGCTGCCCATGCGCGCCGCCGCAAGCGCGGCCTCGGTACCAGCATGGCCGCCGCCGACCACGATGACGTCGAATTCCTGGGGGTAGATCACCGGCAACTCACTGCGCATGACCCGGGCCATCGCGGCCGGATCGGGAGGGAAACCCGCGCTGCGACGCACCGCGGGATTCGTGCGAATCGCGCCGTGCGGAGACGGGATGGGGGAAGCCGCGATTTTAGGCGGCCCGGCACAAGCGCGCCACCTGCGAGGACAATCCCGCCATGCCGGACACCCTGCCCGCCTCCCCAATTCCCCTGGCGTGCCGCCCGGGCTGCGGCGCCTGCTGCATCGCGCCGTCGATCACCAGCCCGATTCCCGGCATGCCCGACGGCAAGCCCGCCGGCGTCCCCTGCATCCAGCTCGACCCCGACCTGCGCTGCCGCCTTTTCGGTCGCCCCGAACGCCCCGCGTTCTGCGGCGGGCTGCAGCCCTCGCCGGACATGTGCGGCGACAGCCGCGCCCACGCGATGCGCTGGCTCACCGACCTCGAAGTCGCCACGCGACCGCGCTGAATGACAAACGCCGCGAGAGTGCAAGCACTCGCATCGCGGCGTTGGGTTGAACCGGCATGCTCTTGAAAAAAGAGCGGGGTGTCGACGGAGACCGTCGACACCCCAAGAGTCAATCAGCTTCAGTAAGCGCTTCCATCGCCGAGGCGACTTTCCCGGAACTGGGGGGGCTGATTGTGGAGGGTCTTGGGATGTCCAGCGGCGCAATGGCCTCTAGACTGACAAAAAAGTAATGCTTGCTTGGCTTACGCGAGAGCTTGCCAGCCACCCTTCGGAAGATCGCCGTCTTCACCGCCGGCCACCAAGCGAAGGTGATGTATCTCAAGGGTGGCCATTGGGGTCGAGCCGATTGAGGGCAAGCCGCTTTGCGCGTCATCCAGTGCAGTCAGTCGTGCGCTGCGGATAGCAGTAAAGATGGAAGAAATGACCTGCCGCATAAAACCTCCAGTGTCTTGCTCTCGGGCGCAGTCAGCGCGTTAAGGAGATTGAATCAGTTCTCCTCGAGCTCAGACACTGTCAAGTCTTACAGGGTCGTCACGGAACCTTGCCGCTTACGTCAAGAGGCCGAGGCGCAATGCCTTCAGCACGGCTTGATGCTTGTTGATGCAGCCGAGCTTATGCATCGAATTTTGCAAATGCAGGACGGCGGTTCTCTCGGCAATATTCATGATCGTACCGACTTCCCAGGCGGTCTTGCCTTCCATGGTCCACCTCAACGCCTCAAGCTCACGAGGCGTGAGATTTGGTCCTTCAGCAATTGCCTTGGCTGCCACGGGAGCAAATATTCGAAATGCTGCGTCCTGCGCATGTACTGCGAACAACTGCAATTCCGCGACGATCCGCGTTATTGCTCGCGGTTGCTTTGGCAGCGGTCGGTCGCGTTCTACGCCGAGGGAAAAATGCCTACCACCAGGTAGGTGGAGTGCCAGTGCAACGCCAGTTTGATATCCGAAACTCGCTTGGTGCTCCCACATGGCACCTTGGCCGCCGGCCACATAGGTTCCTTGATCCCAAATGATCGGGACAGCTGCTCGCTTGCAGTGCTGCATGACGGGATCTAGCCGCCAAATGTCAGAGTCATGGAAGGTCTGGGAGAACGCAAGGGGCGCGTTGTCTACCGTGTGGAACTCAGATCCGGACTGGGAATGGTCAACAACGGCCATCGCCGAGACGGTCTTGAAGCCCAGTTCCTCAGCAAATCGCACGACCTCAACTCGAAACTCAAGCGGAGTCGAGGCTTCCATTACGGCTAGGTAGCCCCCTTGCAGCATTCGCGCGGTCATTGACCTGGCCTATTGGCTATTGCCGCTCGTTGGGCAACACGCGGGTCGGGAGACCAGGCGGCAAAAATGGCGCGAGAACGTCCGACCCCAACCCTCCAATGAGGGAACTTCGAAGGCGCCCACCCTGACAAGATTGACAGCTAGTCCGCGCAACGCTCTTTCTCCAGACTTTGAGCCATGCTGACAATGAACACCTCAAACCTCCGGCCCAACATCCCGCTGCCGCCTACGCGTCCACTGGCGCTGTACTCCTGGCCAACGGTATTCTGGACTACCAATTCAAAGCGGCGCCCTGCATTCAAGCATTTGGCTACCCGAGTTACCACTGCGAGAACTCGATTCGAACCTTGCTCCGGGCACACCATTTGGCGAGGACAGTCTGGCGATGGGCAGGCTGGACTCGCTTGGGACTGGATCGAAATCGCTAGCGGCGTAGTCGCGATGGTAGACCCAATGCGCGTATCGACGAACTTGCGCTTGGTGAACATCCACGGTGATGTGCTTGCAGCCTCCGAAGCAGCGCTTCATTTCAATCAATTCGTGCGTCGATTGCCCTGGCAGGATGAGGTTCGTCGCCTGCTTCAGACGCAATAGCAGCGCTCTGGCATCTCGTGACTGACCTGTCTCGAGTACGCACTTAGTAACAATCAATCAGCCCGAGTCGTATCGCTCGAAGTGCTGCTTCGTACTTTGTTGAACAGCCTAGCTTTTGCATCGACCGGCGCACGCGCAGCTTCGCTTCGGTTTCGGAGATGCCCATCGCGCGCCCGACTTCCCAATCTGTCAGCCCGTCCATGCTGCGGCGCAGAGCGTCGAGTTCCCTCGGGGCCAGGCGCTCTGAAGTGGAGCCGCGGGGATACGGCAGGCAAAGGTCAAAGGCCGCCGCCTGAGCATGGGCGGCAAACAATTGGACGTCGTAGATCAGGTCTCTCAACTGCTTCTCTGTGGCGCAAGCTTGGCGGTCGCTGTCAATGCCAAACATAAAGTGCCTTCCCTGTGGAAGGTGCATCGCAATCGAGATGCCGCTTCGATAGCCGTAGGCAGCCTGATGCTCCCAGAAGTCTCCACGACCCTCGCCGACATAGAGGCTCTGATCCCACACTATCGGCGAGGAGTGCCGTTTGCAGTGCTGTGAAACCGGGTCAAGCTTTGCCGACTCCATGTCTTCAAACGCAGGGAGGTACGCCACTGGAGCGTTGGTCACGGACTGAAACTCGGTCAAATTTGGAGAGTGATCCGTGATTACGGTGGTCGCTACGGTGCGAAAACCGATTGCGTGAACAAATTCCACGTTCACACGCGTGAATTCCTTGACGGTCGTCGCGTGCAAAACTTCAAGGCAGCGCCGGTTCAGCTGTGCATCGACCGTTGCCTCACGCCCACTCCTGTCGAGCGATGAAGCTTCGCCGTTCAAACGCATTCGATCAACCCCAACTTGATCCCCTTCAACACCGCCTCATACTTGCTTGAGACGCCGAACTTGCGCATTACGCGCTGAAGGCGCAACTTAACGTCTGACTCGGACAAATCCATCTTTTGTCCGATCTCCCAATTCGTCATGCCGTCCATGGTCCAGCGCAATGCTTCCAGCTCGGCTGGGCTCGGTGAGCGATGGTCGATCGCGCTGAGAGCACGGTGGGAGCAGAGCTCGAATGCGGCGGCTTGAGCGTGGGCCGCGAACAGATGGAAGTCCTCCAGCAGCTGTCTCGTCTGCGAAGGCGTCGTGCAGTGGAAGTTGTCGCTATCCGGGCCAAACAGAAAATGGCGGCCGCGCGGGAGATGAAACCCGACGACGATGCCGCTGCGATACCCGTATGGTGCCTGGCGCTCCCACAAGGTTCCCTGGCCGCACTCGACATAGGTGGAGCGGTTCCAGATGAGCGGTGTCGAATGGACGGCGGCGTGCTGCGAAACGGGATCGACGTGAGCCGCACCGAGATCCTCGAATTCCGGCATGTATGCGACCGGTGCATTTGTGATGTACTGGAACTCCTTGAGGGTCGGCGAGTGCTCGGTGATCACCGTCGCCGAAACCCGGCCGAAGTCTCGATCCTCAGCGAACGCGACCATCCGTCGCAGGAGATCGCCTACCGATTTCGAGTGAAGCACTTCATTGCAGTGCCGATCCAGTTGAGTTTCCATCGTGACAATTGCGTGAAAGCGCGACCAGAAGTGAAGGCGCTGGGACGATCGGCATGAGGCCGCAGCCAACGCCTTGAGCACCAGACCCCCAAGCCTCAAAGGTAGCACCTCCCCCTCCCCCAACACATCGCCTGGACAGGGTATCCCGCCCCCCACTGCCTGCGCCGATTCCCGGGGTTACTGCGCCGCGCGTCGGGCGAGCTGGTGGCTGACGAAGGCGAGGGAGGCGGCGGTCAGGGCGATGCAGACGAACAGGCTCGGTGCGACGTCCAGCGGGCTGATCGGGGCGTTCTTGAGGACGCGGTTCATCAGGGTGGTCTGGGCGATGGACGGGACCCAGAGGTTCCAGGCCGATTCGCCTTCCTGGGTGAACAGGCTGAGCATCGGGGTCATCGAGAAGGCGAGGGTCAGCACGACGTTGTTGGCCTGGGCCTCCTTGATGGTCCTGCAGCGGATGGCCACGGCCATCATCAGGGCCGACAGCGCCGCGCCGAGCGGGGCGAGCAGGCCGATGAACCAGGCGGCCTCGACCCAGCCGAAGCGGAACAGCGCGGACAGCGATTCGCTGCGGATGAGCACCTGCGCGGGCAGGAAGCTCAGGCAGGCGAGCACCGAGATCAGCACGCTGAGTGCGAAGACCGCGCCCCACTTGCCCACCACCAGGGCGCCGCGCGAGGCGGGCGTGGCGAGCAGGGGTTCGAGCGAGCCGCGCTCGCGTTCGCCGGCGGTGGTGTCGAGCGCGGCGTTGAGGGCGCCGTACAGGATGGACATGAGCACGAACAGCGGCACGATGCCGGTCATCTGGGCGGCGCGTGCGGCGTTGTCGGCCACGTCGTGCTCGTCGATGCGGGTCACGCTCATCACGCCCGGCGCGACGCCGCGTGCCATCAGGCGCAGCGCGGCCTGCTCCTGGTCGAAGCCCTGCAGCAACTGCGCGATGCGGCCGACGCTGCCCTGGGCGGCCGCGTTGGCGCTGCTGTAGACGAGCTCGATGCGCGGCACCTGGCCGTGCGCGAGCTCGTCCTCGAAGTCGGACGGGACGATCACCACCGGGTCGCCGAGCTTGCTTTCCTTGAGCCGGCCCTCCCAGTCGGCCGGGGCCTTCTTGACGACGTAGGTCTGGCGCTCGAGGAAATTGCGCAACGTCGGCGCACCCTCCAGGCCGATGACGACGATCTCGCGCGCCTCGGCGCGCTGCTCGTACTTGCCCAGCAGCGTCGACAGCGCTGCCAGCATCAGCGGCCCCATCAGCACGGACGACAGGAACACCGCCATCAGCGTGCGGCGGTCGCGCAGCGCGTCCTTGAGCTCCTTGAGGAACACGATCCAGATCACGCGCGACGTGTCCATCAGGCGGACCTCCGCCCGGTGGCTGCGGCGCGAGCGCCGGGGCGCGGCACGGCGGCGAGCACCAGGCTCCGCCTGGCGGGAGCGCTGCGAGCGCCCCGGGACGGCCCGGCGGCGCTCATTCGGGCGTCCCTTCCGAGCCGAACGCGAGCCGGACGAACGCATCCTCGAAATCGTCGCACCCCGCCTGCGCGCACAGGCTGGCGACGGTGCCGTCGGCCACGTGGCGGCCACGGGCCACGACGACCACGCGGTCGCACAGCCGCTCCACCTCCTGCATGATGTGCGTGGAGAAGACGATGCACTTGCCGGTCTCGTCGCGCAGCACGCGCAGGGCTTCGCGCAGCGCGCGCGTGGCCACCACGTCCAGGCCGTTGGTGGGCTCGTCCAGCACGATGTTGTCGGGGTCGTGCACCAGCGCGCGCGCGAGGGCGGTCTTCATGCGTTCGCCCTGGCTGAAGCCCTCGGTGCGGCGGTCGAGCAGCGGCGTCATCTCGAGCAGGCGCGCCAGGTGTTCGCAGCGCGCCTGGGCCGCGTCGTCGGCCACGCCGTGCAGGCGGCCGTGATAGACGATGTTCTCGCGCGCGGTCAGGCGCGGGTACAGGCCGCGCGCGTCCGACAGCACGCCCAGCCGGGCGCGCACGCCCTGGGGGTCGTCGCGCAGGTCGACGCCGTCGACGCGAATCGTGCCGCTGTCGGGCGTCACCAGGCCCACCAGCATGCGCAGGCTGGTGGTCTTGCCGGCGCCGTTGGGGCCCAGCAGGCCGGTGATCACGCCGTCGCGCGCGTGCAGCGTCATGCCGTCCACGGCGACGACGGTGCGCGCCTGGCGGCCGCGGCCGGTGGTGAACTGCTTGCGAAGGTCGTCCATCGCGATCATCGCGACTCCTTCGCGTCCACCGATCCGGCCCCGCGTGCCAGCGGGTCGGCCGGGCGGCGCGGGTCGTTGGCGGCGGGCACGGCGCGCGCCGGCAGGCTCGGGCGGAACGCGAGCGGACGCGGCACCTTCGCGGCGCAGCCCATGTCGACGGCCTGGGCCTGTGCGTCGGTGGGGGCATCGACGTAGTGGAAGACGGCGTCGCGCAGGCAGGCGAACTGCAGCACGTTGTGGCCGCTGTTGGCCACGACCACCGAGCGCGCCTTCGCCCCGAGTGCCCGGGCCACGCGCTCGGCGTGGCGCGGCGGCGTGACGGGATCGAGCCCGCCCGACAGCAGCAGCACCGGCGCCGGGCTGGCGGGAATCGAATAGAAGGCCGCTGGCACCGCGCCGCGCGGCCAGTGCGCGCAGACGGCGCGGAACAGGCCGGCCGCGCCCTGGTCGTCCGCCGGGCTCCGTGGCGGCTGCTGCATGCGCGGCACGTCCTCGGCGCAGGCGACGGAGAAGTGCTGGCCCTCCGAGAGGTCGATCGGTCGGTCGCCGGTCGACGACGCGAGCGCCAGCAGCACGCCGAAGCGCCCTGCGGCGGCCTCGTCGATCGCCTGGGGCAGCAACGCGGCCTGCGTCGGCGCGTAGAGCGGCCGGTGCACCAAGGCGCGCACGGCGTCCGCCGTCATGACCACCCGGCGCGACTGGCCGGTGACAGGATCGACCACGTCGACGGGCCGCGGCAGCGACGCCTGCAGCGCGTCCCAGCGCGCCGCCAGCGCCGGATGCGCGGCCGCGCAGGCGGGCTCGGCGGCGCAGTCGCGAAACAGGGCCTGCAGGGCCGCGAGCGCGTCGACGTCGCCGCTTTCAGGCAGCACCATGTCGGGCGGCGCCACGCCGTCGAGGACGGCCCGCCGCACGCGCGTCGGATACACCCGGAGGTATTCGAGCGCGGCCCGGGTGCCGTAGCTGACGCCGATCAGGTCGACCTGCTCCGCGCCGAGGGCGGCACGCACCGCGTCGGCGTCGGCCATGGCGATGGACGTGGTGTAGAAGCGCAGGTCGCCCCAGGGGAGCTTCTGCAGCTTTGCGCGGCAGTCGTCCAGCGCGGCGACCTGGCGCGAACGGTCCAGGGCGAGCGCCACCTGTTCGTCGGGCGTCGGCACGTCGCACTGCAGCGGCGCGCTGTGGCCCGTGCCGCGCTGGTCGATCAGCACCAGGTCGCGCCGCGCGCCCAGCCGCGTCGTGAAGCGTTCGGCGACGCCGGCCAGCTCGATGGCGCTCTGCCCCGGGCCGCCGGCGAAGAACAGGATCGGGTCGGGCAGCTTCTGGCGCGCCAGCGCGGGGATGACGGCCACGTGCAGGCTGAAGTGCGGGCCCTCGGGCCGGGCCGGATCGAGCGGCCGCTCGAGCTCGCCGCACAGCGCATCGTGCGCCAGGCCCGCCAGGCGGCAGGCGTGCAGCGGCAGGCCGGCG
>Ga0265336_10000085_pt1 | contig 74880 bp, 68 predicted proteins | sample 42119metaG_FD_193583 | JGI IMG/M metagenome (GOLD analysis project Ga0265336, IMG submission 193583) | Rhizosphere microbial communities from Carex aquatilis grown in University of Washington, Seatle, WA, United States - 4-21-19 metaG | ecosystem: Host-associated > Plants > Roots > Rhizosphere...
GCCGCTAGGCCCGCGTCGATCAATGCTGGCGGCGGCGGCGCGACGACAGGCCGATAACGGCCAGGCCGGCGGCGAGCAGGCCCAGCGTGGCGGGTTCCGGCACGGCGATGGCGTTGAAGTTGTCGACCGAGGTGCCGTAGCCGTCGGACGCGCCGGCGGCCGCGATCGTGAAGACCGAGTAGGTGCTGCCGGCGGTGAAGATGATCTTCTCCTGCAGCCAGCCGTTGCTGGCGGCGTTGCCCACCAGCGAGGCGGAGGTCACGCCGCCCGACAGCACCGCGGCGTCGAAGCCTTCCGAGCTGGCGGCGACGCCGGCACGGTTGGCGTACCAGAACGACACCTGGTAGGCCTGGCCGATGGTGGTGGCGAAGCCGGTGGTGATGCGGTCGTTCTCGTAGCCGTCGAGTTCGACGAAGTTGCTGCCGTCTTCGGCGGTACCGGCGACGTTGTTGCGGATCTCCAGGCCATTGGCCGACGGCGTGAAGGCGGCGGTCGACACCGTCCAGCCCGGCACCGACGTGTAGGTGTTCCAGGTACCGGGCGCCTGGACGATGCTCTCGAAGCTGCCGTCGGTGAACAGGTTGGCCGCCGAAGCCGTGGCGGCGAGGCCGGCCAGGGCTGCGAGCGTGATGATCTTCTTCATGTTGTATTCCTCCGTTGGGGACAACCCGCATTTTAGCGGGGACGCATGGCGGGCACGTGGCGGCGGCGCACCGCTTTTGCCCGGTTCGGGTAAATGTTCGTGAACTCTGTCACTTCCGACTCAAGTGGCCGTCCCGCGTGCCGTAAAGCGCGGTCGCCGCCGGCGCGCCGAAGGGTCGGCCGCGGGCGGCTCGCGGGGCCTTCAGGCCGCCCGTTCGCGCAACCAATCCAGCAAGCGTGCCGGCGCGTCGACCAGCACGTCCGCACCCCAGTCGTGCACCGGCTCGCCCAGGCCCAGGTAGCCCCAGGTCGCCGCGGCCATGGCCATGCCTGCCGCGCGCGCGGCCTGCGCGTCGCGCAGATCGTCGCCCACGTAGACCACGCCCTCGGGCGCCAGCCCCATCGCGCGCGCCGCGTGCCACAGCGGCTCGGGATGCGGCTTCGAGTGGGGCGTGGTGTCGCCGCACACCACCACGGCGGCCCGCTGCGCGAGCCCCAGGCCGGCGACGATGGGCGTCGTGAAGCGCGCAGCCTTGTTGGTGACGATGCCCCAGGGGATGCCGGCCGCCTCCAGCGCGCACAGCAACGCGTCGACGCCGTCGAACGGTCGCGTGCGCTCCAGCAGCCCGGCCTCGTAGTGGGCCAGGAAGCCGTCGCGCAGCGTCTCGAAGCGCGGCTCGCCCGGCGCGACACCGAAGGCGATGCCGACCATCCCGCGCGCGCCGGAGCCCACCATCGGCCGCAGCGTCTCGAGGGGCAGCGGCGCCAGGCCGTGGTCGGCGCGCAGCCGGTTGGCGGCGCCGGCCAGGTCGGGCGCGCTGTCGATCAGGGTGCCGTCGAGGTCGAACAGCACGCCGCGCACGGCCGGCGCGGGGGGGGCGACCGCCATGCCGCTCAGGCCGCCGGACGCCGGCACGCCACCATGTAGTTGACGGACGTGTCGCCCGACAGCCAGTAGCGTTGCGTGAGCGGGTTGTATTCCATGCCGACCAGTTCGAGCGTCTCGAGCCCGGCCTCGCGCGCGAAGCCCGACAGTTCGCTCGGCCGGATGAACTTGGCGTATTCGTGCGTGCCCTTGGGCAGGATCTTGAGCAGGTGCTCGGCGCCGACGATGGCGAACAGGAAGGACTTGGCGTTGCGGTTGAGCGTGCTGAAGAACACCGAGCCGCCCGGCTTGACCAGGCGCGCGCAGGCGGCGACCACCGACGCCGGGTCCGGCACGTGTTCCAGCATCTCCATGCAGGTGACCGTGTCGAAGCTGGCGGGCCGCTCCGCGGCCAGCGCCTCGACGGCCACCTCGCGGTAGTCGAGGCCGCTCACACCCGACTCCATCGCATGCAGGCGCGCGACCTTCAGCGGCTTGACCGACAGGTCGATGCCCAGCACGGTGGCGCCGCGCTGCGCCATCGATTCGGCCAGGATGCCGCCGCCGCAGCCGACGTCCAGCACGGCCCGGCCGTGCAGCGGCGCGCGCTGGGCGATCCAGTCGAGCCGCAACGGGTTGATGCGATGCAGCGGCTTGAAGTCACCTTCGGTGTCCCACCACTTGTGGGCCAGCTCACCGAATTTCTCGAGTTCCTGGGGGTCGGCGTTTGTCATGCTCGAATGCTATCGCGTGTGGGCCACGGCCGCTGGCAAAAGGCCGTGCCCGGAAACGAAAAGACCCGCCGGAGCGGGTCTTGCAGAAGACGCGAGGCAGGCCTCGCGCAGGTCTTCTTACTTGCCGGTGGCGCGGGTGCCGACCACTTCGATTTCCACGCGGCGGTTCTTCGCGCGGCCTTCGGCAGTCTTGTTGTCGGCGACCGGCTGCTTCTTGCCCTTGCCTTCCGTGTAGACACGGTTGGCTTCAAGGCCCTTGGACGTCAGGTAGGTCTTGATCGACTCGGCGCGACGCACGGACAGCTTGTCGTTGTACGCGTCGGTGCCGACACCGTCGGTGTGGCCGACGGCGATGATCACTTCCAGGTTGATTTCCTTGGTCTTGCTGACCAGGTCGTCCAGCTTCGTCTTGGCTTCCGGCTTCAGGACGGCCTTGTCGAAATCGAAGAACGCGTCGGCGGCGTAGGTGACCTTCTCGCTCGACGGAACCGGCGCGATGACCGCGGCGGGGGCCGGAGCCGGCGCCGGCGGGGCGACCGGAGCGGGGGCCGGAGCCGGGGCGACGACGGGGGCCGGAGCCGGGGCGACGACGGGCTTGAGTGCGCCGTCGCAGTCGGCCACGGCCGTTGCCGGGGTCCAGAAGTTGTCACGCCAGCAGAGTTCGCGCGTGCCGTTCTTCCAGACGTTGCCGTCCACGTTGCGCCAGTTGTCGATGCGGCCGGGGGCGGTCGTCGCTTGCGCGAACACGCTGGACATCGGAGCAACAATCGCGACGGTGGCGACAAGCATCGCGACCTTGTTCAATTTCTTCATGATTCTCCTCTCGAGGAAAGCCGCAGTCGCCTGCGATACGTCCAAATCGGATGTGGGTAACAGTTGGCGCGCGCCCGCCTGGGCTAGCGCGCACCACCGACAAAAATCATTGTGCCATCGGCCTGTGACAGGGGCCTCATTTTGGTGGCGGCCCCTCGAATGCGCCGGCTGAGTGTTGTGCGCCAGCGACACGCTCCAGCCCGTAGAATCCCATATTCCGCCTGCGCCGGGATTCACCCGAGAACGCAGGGCGTCAGTCTGTAGGCCATGACCCAATTTGCCAAGGAAACACTGCCCATCAGCCTCGAAGAGGAGATGCGGCGCTCGTATCTGGACTACGCGATGAGCGTCATCGTCGGTCGGGCCCTGCCCGATGCGCGCGATGGCCTCAAGCCCGTCCACCGTCGCTGCCTGTTCGCGATGCACGAGCAGAACAACGACTGGAACCGCCCGTTCAAGAAGTCGGCGCGCATCGTCGGCGACGTGATGGGCAAGTACCACCCGCACGGCGACTCGGCGATCTACGAGACCATCGTGCGCATGGCCCAGCCGTTCTCGCTGCGTCACATGCTGGTCGACGGCCAGGGCAACTTCGGCTCGGTCGACGGCGACAACGCCGCGGCGATGCGCTACACGGAAATCCGCCTGGCCAAGATCGCCCACGAGATGCTGGCCGACATCGACAAGGAGACAGTCGACTTCGGCCCGAACTACGACGGCAGCGAGCAGGAACCGCTCGTGCTGCCCACGCGCCTGCCCAACCTGCTGGTCAACGGCGGCACCGGCATCGCGGTGGGCATGGCCACCAACATCCCGCCGCACAACCTCAACGAGGTGGTGGACGGCTGCCTGCACCTGCTGCGCAATCCGGAGGCCACCATCGAGGAGCTGATGGAGATCATCCCGGCGCCCGACTTCCCCACCGGCGGCATCATCTACGGCGTCAACGGCGTGCGCGAGGGCTACCGCACCGGCCGCGGCAAGGTCGTGATGCGCGCCAAGGTGCACTTCGAGGACATCGACCGCGGCCAGCGCCAGTCGATCATCGTCGACGAGATCCCCTACCAGGTGAACAAGAAGACGCTGCTCGAACGCATCGCCGAACTGGTTCACGAGAAGAAGATCGAGGGCATCAGCCACATCCAGGACGAGTCCGACAAGTCGGGCATGCGCATCGTCATCGACCTGAAGCGCGGCGAGGTGCCCGAGGTCGTGCTGAACAACCTGTACAAGCAGACGCAGCTGCAGGACACGTTCGGAATGAACATGGTGGCGCTGATCGACGGCCAGCCCAAGGTGTGCAACCTGAAGCTGCTGATCGCCGTCTTCCTGGAACACCGCCGCGAAGTGGTCACGCGCCGCACCGTCTACGAGCTGAAGAAGGCGCGCGAACGCGGCCACGTGCTCGAAGGCCAGGCCGTCGCGCTCGCCAACATCGACGAATTCATCAAGGTCATCAAGGAGTCCCCCACTCCGCCGGTGGCCAAGACCGCCCTGATGGAGCGCAGCTGGGACTCGCCGCTGGTGCGGGAGATGATCTCGCGTGCGGCCGCCGACAGCGCGACCGACAGCTCCGCGTTCCGCCCCGACGGCCTGCCGGACCACTACGGCCTGCAGCCCGATGGCGGCTATCGCCTGTCCGATGTCCAGGCGCAGGAAATCCTGCAGATGCGCCTGCAGCGCCTGACCGGACTCGAACAGGACAAGGTGTTCGGCGAGTACAAGGAAGTGATGGCGGAGATCGCCGACCTGCTCGACATCCTGGCGAAGAAGCAACGCGTCACCACGATCATCGGCGACGAACTGCTGAAGCTGAAGGAAGAGTTCGGCACGACCAAGCTGGCCGTGCGCCGCAGCCACATCGAGCACAACGTGCAGGAACTCGGCACCGAGGACCTGATCACGCCCACCGACATGGTGGTCACGCTCAGCCACACCGGCTACTTCAAGAGCCAGCCGCTGGCCGAGTACCGCTCGCAGCGGCGCGGCGGCCGCGGCAAGCAGGCCACGCAGACCAAGGAAGACGACTGGGTCGACCAGCTGTTCATCGCCAACACGCACGACTGGATCCTGTGCTTCTCCGACGCGGGCCGCGTGTACTGGCTCAAGGTGTGGGAAGTGCCGCAGGGCGGCCGCAATTCGCGCGGCAAGCCCATCGTCAACATGTTCCCGCTGCAGAAGGACGAGAAGATCACGGTGGTGCTGCCGATCACCGGCGAGTTCCGCACCTTCCCGTCCGACCACTTCATCTTCATGGCCACCGCGCTGGGCACCGTCAAGAAGACGCCGCTGGACGACTTCAGCAACCCGCGCAAGGCCGGCATCATCGCGGTCAACCTCGATGACGGCGACCACCTGATCGGCGCCGCGCTGACCGACGGCCAGCACGACGTGATGCTGTTCTCCGACGGCGGCAAGGCGGTGCGCTTCGACGAGGCCGACGTGACCCCGCACGGGCGTACCTCGCGCGGCGTCAAGGGCATGACGCTCGAGGCCGGCCAGACGGTCATCGCCATGCTGGTGGCCGAGGACGAGACGCAGAGCGTGCTCACCGCCACCGAGAACGGCTTCGGCAAGCGCACCTCGATCGTCGAGTACACGCGCCACGGCCGCGGCACCAAGGGCATGATCGCCATCCAGCAGAGCGAGCGCAACGGCAAGGTGGTCGCGGCCACGCTGGTGCGCCCGAACGACGAGATCATGCTGATCACCGACAAGGGCGTGCTGGTGCGCACCCGCATCAGCGAAGTGCGCGAACTCGGCCGCGCGACGCAGGGCGTCACGCTCATCGCGCTGGACGACGGCACCAAGCTGTCCGGCCTGCAGCGCATCGTCGAGAACGACGCCAACGTCGACAACGGCGACGGCGCCGCGGAGGGCGACGCCGCGGTCGACGGCGGCAACGATCCGGCGGCCTGATGCGATGACGGACAGCGCGCGCCCGTTCAACTTCTCGGCCGGCCCGGCCGCCATCCCCGAGGCCGTGCTGCGCGAGGCGGCCGACCAGATGCTGGACTGGCACGGCAGCGGCATGGGCGTGATGGAAATGAGCCATCGCGGCAAGGAATTCATGCAGATCGCGGCCGCGGCGGAGGCCGACCTGCGGGGATTGCTGGCCGTGCCGGCCCACTTCCGCATCCTGTTCCTGCAGGGCGGCGGACTCGGCGAGAACGCCATCGTGCCGATGAACCTGTCGCGCGGCGGCATGGTCGATTTCGTGCAGACCGGCAGCTGGTCGAAGAAGTCCATCGCGGAGGCGCGCCGCTACGCGGACGTCGCGGTCGCGGCCAGCAACGCGGGCAACGCCGACGGCGCGATTCCCGACCCGGCCACCTGGGCGCTGCGGCGCGGCGCGGCCTACCTGCACATCTGCTCCAACGAGACGATCGACGGCATCGAGTTCCACACGCTGCCCGACCTCGCCGCGCTGGGCAGCGACGCGCCGCTGGTGATCGACTGCTCGTCGCACATCCTGTCGCGCGCCATCGACTGGTCGCGCGTGGGCCTGGCCTTCGCCGGCGCGCAGAAGAACATCGGCCCGGCCGGCCTGACCATCGTCATCGTGCGTGACGACCTGCTGGGCCACGCGCTGCCGATCACGCCGTCCGCGTTCGACTACCGCATCGTCGCCGACCACGGCTCGATGTTCAACACGCCGCCCACCTGGGCCATCTACATCGCCGGCCTGACCTTCCAATGGATCAAGGCCAACGGCGGCGTGGCGGCGATGGACGCCCGCGCGGCCGAGAAGGCGGCGCTGCTGTACGGCGCCCTGGACGCGACCGATTTCTACGTCAACCGCGTCGCGCCCGCCGCGCGCTCGCGCATGAACGTGCCCTTCTTCCTGCGCGACGAGTCGCTGAACGACGCCTTCCTCGCCGGTGCCAGGGAGCGCGGACTGCTCGCCCTGAAGGGCCACAAGAGCGTGGGCGGCATGCGCGCCTCGATCTACAACGCGATGCCCCTGGCCGGCGTGCAGGCCCTGGTCTCCTACCTGAACGACTTCGCTGCGCGCCATGGCTGAGAACGACGCCCCCAATCCCGAACTGCTCGCGCTGCGCGTGCAGATCGACGCCCTCGACCGCGAACTGCTGGCCGCCCTCAACCGCCGCGCCAGGCTGGCGCAGACCGTGGGCGAGGTCAAGAAGCGCGAGGGCTCGGTGGCCTTCCGCCCCGAGCGCGAGGCGCAGGTCATCGACGGCCTGAAGGCCGAGAACCCCGGCCCGCTCAAGGCCGAGAGCGTGGCGCCGATCTGGCGCGAGATCATGTCGGCCTGCCGCGCACTGGAGACGCCCACGCGCGTCGCCTACCTGGGCCCGGCGGGAACGTTCAGCGAGGAGGCCGCGCTCGGCTACTTCGGCTCGTCCATCGTGCGCGTGCCGTGCGCAAGCGTCGACGAGGTGTTCCGCACCACCACCGCCGGCGCCGCCGACTTCGGCGTCGTGCCGGTGGAAAACTCCACCGAAGGCATGGTGGCGCGCTCGCTGGACCAGTTCCTGGTCACGCCGCTGTTCATCATCGGCGAGACCAGCCTGTTCGTGCGCCAGAACCTGCTGCGCAAGGTCAACAGCCTGGACGGCGTCACCGCCGTCTGCGCGCATCCGCAGGCGCTCGCGCAATGCCACATGTGGCTCAACGACCACCTGCCGCATGCCGAGCGCCGCCCCGTGGCGAGCAACGCCGAAGGCGCGCGCCTGGCCTCGCTCGATCCGTCGCTGGCCGCCATCGCCAGCGTGCGCGCCGGCAGCGAATGGGGCCTGCACGTGGTGTCGCCGGCGATCCAGGACGACGCCAACAACCGCACCCGCTTCGCCGTCATGACCCACCCGGAGCGCCATCCCGCGCCCAAGGCATCGGGCCACGACTGCACCAGCCTGGTGGTCACCGTGTCGAACCGGCCCGGCGCGCTGCACGACATGCTGGTGCCGCTGAAGGCCAACGGCGTGTCGATGACGCGCTTCGAATCGCGCCCGGCGCGCTCGGGCCAGTGGGAGTACTACTTCTACATCGACATCGCCGGCCACCCCGACACCGACAACGTGCGCCACGCGCTCGAGGAACTGCGCAAGGCGTGCGGGTTCTTCAAGATCCTGGGCACCTATCCGGTCGACGTCCACTGAGCGCGTCGCGGGCGGCGGCATGCCTGGTGTCGGTCGGCGCGCCCGCCAGGGCGTCGCGCTGCGCCGTCAGGCGCCGTCGTCGGTCCGACTGACCGCGAACACCAGCGATTCACAGTCGGCATCCTCCGTGCGAAACAGGGCCAGCCAGCGCGCCAGTCCATCGGCATCCAGCGGGGCCGTCAGCGGCGGCAGGTCGGCGCGCTGGCGCGCGATCAACGCATCGAGCGCCGCGCGGTCGGCGCGCGCGAACGCGGCGTCCACGCGCGCCGCCGGCAGCGGCCGGGCGTAGGCGCGGGCCAGGAAGGCCGCGAGATCGAGCGGCCCTTCGGGCATCGGCTCGAGCGCGGCCAGCGCAGCATCCGCTGCCGCGTCCTCGGCCAGCGCCTGCTGCTTGACGCGCAGCGCCTCCTCCTCGGACAGCGGCGGCACCGCGAAGTCGAAGCGTGCGAGGGCCGACAACTCCGGATCCGCTTCGAAGCGATCGGCCAGGTCACGCAGGTCGGCAGGCGCCCGCCCCGACTCCTGGACCGGGGTCGGCAGCTCGGCATGCACCGCGCCTGCCAGGGCGTCCATCTCCTCCATGACCTGCTGCATCGCCAGCATCGGCAACGCGTTGGCGTGCAGCAGCAGCCACGCGTACTGGGCGCGGTCGATCGCCATCACAGGGCCGCAGCGGAGATCAGGACGCCACCAGCGATCAGCAGCGGCAGCGGGCGCAGGCCGGCCGCGGCCACCTGCAGGGCCACGACGCCCACCTGGTTGATGCGCGTCGTCATGGCGCGCAGGATCGCGCGGATGACGGCGTCGGTCAGCGACTGGTCGTTGGCCACGGGGATGTCGGCCCACTTGGCCGCCAGGCGCAGCAGGTACTTCAGCTTCTCGCCGACGGTGCCCAGCAGCTTGATGCCGTCGCAGATAATGGCGGCGATCACGTCGACGCCGGTGACCGCGTCGTAGAAGGCGCGCGCCGTGCCGCGCAGCACATCCTCGAACATCGTCAGCAGCGCGGCCAGCGTGTTGAGCGTGAGCTTCCTGAACCAGCCCATGCTGGCATCGGCCAGCAGCGCCTGGGCCAGCTTGTTGTTGGAGTGATCGCAGGCCGCGGCCATGCCGCGCACCGCGCTCCAGTCTTCCGCGCTGCCCACGCGGCGCTCGTAGGCGTACATGTCGTGGTTGGCCAGCGAGATGCTGGAGCTGGGCGAGCTGAGCGTGAAGTTGTTCGGCTCGGAGTAGGACGACAGCACGTGCACGTAGGGGAACGTGGCGATCATCGAGATCGGGTCGCGGTTGTGGGCGACGCGGTAGATGTTGTCCTTGCCGATGCCGCGTTCGAACGCCTCGTGCGAATCGCGGTAGCCCACGCGCGGGCTGCCGAACGTGTACAGCCGTACGTTGCGGTTCAGTGCCGCGTAGTGGCCGGCGGCCAGCGTCGCGATGGCGCCGCCCAGGCTGTGGCCGATGCAGTGGATGACGTCGGCGTCAAGGATCGCGCGCTCCTCGCGCCGGAGCTGGGGCAGGATGCTGCCGAACGCGTTGGCGAAGCCCTTGTGGACGCGGCCGTAGTCGCCGAAGCCGGCGTGCGCGAAGCGCAGGTCGGTGCCGATGTCGTACCAGCCGAGCTCCGGACGCGTGCCGCGGATCGCGATCACCGCGTGGCGCTGGCCGGCACGCTGGAAGTTGAGCACGTAGCCGAAGCCCGACACCGTATCCCAGCCGGTGCTGCCGGTGAAGACCTGGCCCAGCCGCGCGCCAGGGAAGTTCTTGCCAACCGAGCTGTTCTTGCCGAAGTTGCCGCCCGTGTCGCCCGAGCCCAGCACCAGGTCCTGCACCTTGGCGCGCGATTCCGTGCCCACGGTGGGCTTCTTCAGAGCCCAGTCCTTCAGCGCGAAATACGAGTTCAGAGCGATGTTGGCTGCCTCTCCCGGCGCCAATGCGAAGTCCGCCATGCTGTCTCCCTGGGCTTGTCGATTCTTGGGTGGAAAGTGAAACGGGTCAGGCGCGGATCACAGCACCGCCGCGAGGTCCAGGGACCAGAAGAACTTGCCCGGCTGCTTCTCGTTGCGGCGATCCTGGGTGTGCAGCCACAGCGTCGTGCCGGCCAGCCGCCAGTCGACGACGTTGCCGTCGTCCAGTCCCAGCTTGAGCACCTCCAGGCCCTGTGGATGCCGGGGCGAGAAGACGACGATGTGATCGTGCTCGCGCAGGTAGACCTCCGCGCGCAGGCGCAGCTCGCCGGTGTGGAACAGCAGCAGCGTGCGGTCGGCGCCGGCGTCGCGCGTGTCGAGCAGGCTGTCGGCATGTCCCGACGAAGCGTCGTAGACGGCGTCGGCGAGCTTGCGCACCTGGCGTGTGGCGCGGTCGTAGACGACGACCGACTGAAAGGTGTCGTCGGTGGCGTAGGCCAGGCCGAGCGCGACCAGCGGCCCCGGCAGGCAGCCGGCCTCGATGGCGCGCGCGGTCACCCACTTGTCTTGCGCGGGATCGAGCGTGACCGGTACCTGGCGGACGAACTTCGGGTCGGCGTCGGAGGCGAGTTCCCAGAACTGCGGCCGGCGGATGTCGCCGCCCAGGTTGACGATGCCCAGCGGGGGCAGGCCCGGCCGCGCGGCGATGCGCAGCGCGGAACGCGTCGAGCCGTCGAATTCGGGAGCCACGAAATGCGCCTGGGGCGGCGTGCCGTCCACGCGGGCCTGCGCGCAGCGTGTGTCGCGCGCCGCCGCGACGCCGCCCGGCCAGGCCGTCTCGCGCTTGAGCGTCGCGCGCAGTTCCGGCGCGACGGTGGACGGCAGCCTGGCGACCTTGCCCTTGAAGAGTCCGAACATTCCTGTGCTCCCGCCGTCGCCGGCCAGATCGGGTTGGCAGCCGGCGACGATCAGTGCCAGCATCATCACCTTGGCGAGCGCGCCGACGCCGCGCCGCGCAGCCGGCCAGCGGCGCCGGGTCTGCGCGCCGGCGGGCAGTGTACGGTCAGGGGTATCGATCATCGAGGGTTCGCGCTGCGCCTGCATGCGGCGCGCCCGTGCAGGGCGCGGCCGGTGACGTACTGGGAAAGGTTAGCACGCGGGTCGCGGCCAAACCCGGGACGGGTCGCAGCGCACGACCGCACGAGCCTGCGCATTGTCATCAGGGCGCTGGCCGCCGGCCATCGCCTGTTCGAGGGGCTGCCGCGCAGGGTGGGATGTGGCAGGCCGAGCGCGGCCAGGCCGACGCCTGCCGCTCCCCGCGCGGGCCGCACGACGACACGGGGACGCAACGGCCCCGGCCGCGCCGGCCCGGGGCTCAGACGGCGAAGTCTTCCAGCCTGCGCCCCGCGGCCAGCGCCGCCGTCAGCCAGCGCGGCTTGAGGCCGCGGCCCGTCCACTGGTTGCCCTGGTCGTCCTTGTACTTGGGAGCGACGGCCTTGCGTTCGGTGCCATCGAGCTTGGTGCCGGCCTTGCGGGCCCGCGCGGGCGCCGCGATGTCCTCGGAGGTGAGGCCGTGCTCGGCCATGATCCGGCGAATCTCTTCGATCGCGTCCTGCCGCCCCTTGGAGTTCAGTTGCGCGATTTGTCTCTCGAGATCGGCCTTCTGCCGAATCAGCTGTTGCAGGTCTGCCATACCCATCCTTGAGCGTTGGGCCGGGTCGAAGATGCCCAGTTGCGAAGGAGTTTAGCCGCGGACGGCCTCCGCGTTGCGTCGCTCATCCCCCTCGAATGACCGCCCGGCGCGGCGGACTCGCCCGCGCGACGACCCGCGCCCGGCCAGATCGACGCCGGCGATGGGCCGCGGATGTGCAAAAATTGGCTGTTAGCCCGCGCTTGCGCGGTCCTATCGTCCGCGTTCGAGCGCTTCCCCCAGGATTTGTTACTTTTGCAACAAGACTGGCCGGAAGTGCCCCGAACGCCATGTCGACCGAGTCGTCGGGAATGGATTCCCGGGCCGCGAATGGCTCGCGACCTCGGGTTTGCAACGGTTCGGCATGCGTTGATCTTCATTAGAAAAGATTCCAGATGTTCAGGCAGCTAGGGCTGATCGGTTGTGGGTTGATGGGCGGCTCGTTCGCCCTGGCGCTGAAGCGCGCGGGTCTTGTCAAGCACGTCGTGGGCTACAGCAAGTCGCCGTCGACCGTGATCACGGCGCAGAAGATGGGCGTCATCGACCAGATGGCCGAATCGGCACTGATGGCCGTCTCGGGCGCCGACATCGTGCTGATCGCGGTGCCCGTGGCCGCCACCGAAGCGACGCTGCGCGCGATCCGCCACCTGGTGCACCCCAACACGCTGTTCATGGACGTGGGCAGCACCAAGGCCAACGTGGTCGATGCCGCGCGCCGGGTGCTGCGCGAGCGCCTGCCCAGCTTCGTGCCGGCGCACCCGATCACCGGCAAGGAAGTGGCGGGCATCACGCACGCCGACGCCACGCTGTACCAGGATTGCCAGGTCGTGCTGACGCCGGTCGTCGAGACCGACATGGCCCTGATCGAGCGCGCGCGCGCCGCGTGGACGGGCATCGGTGCCCAGGTGCGCGTGATGTCTCCCGACGCGCACGACGCCGCGTTCGCCGCGGTCAGCCACCTGCCGCACCTGCTGTCGTTCGCGGCCTTCCTGGCCGTGGCGCACCAGCCCGAGGGCGCAGCCTTCCTCGACCTGGCGGGCCCCGGCTTCCGCGACTTCACACGCATCGCCGCCAGCGACGCGGCGGTCTGGCGCGACATCCTGCTGGCCAACCGCGCGCAGGTGCTGGCGCAGGCCGAGCTGTTCAAGACCACGCTCTACAAGTTCGAATCGGCGATGCGCGACGGCAAGGCCGACGTCATCGAGAACCTGATCCGCGACGCGGCCGTCGGCCGCGCCAACTGGAAGAAGTGACCGCGGGCGAGCCCGCTCGTCCGCTCCCGGGTCGCCGCGCCGGCCCGCCCTGATTCCCCCGAGGATGCCGCCCACGCGGCGCGCTCCGCACCCACTCCCGCCGCCCATGTACGCGATCCCCTTCCTCGACATCCCGCCCCTGCGCTCGGCCGCCGGCAGCGTCCGCCTGCCCGGTTCCAAGAGCATCTCCAACCGCGTGCTGCTGCTGGCCGGCCTGGCCGCGGGCACGACGGCGGTGCACGACCTGCTCGATTCCGACGACACCCGGGTGATGCTGGCCGCCCTCGAGGCGCTGGGCTGCGGCCTGCGGCGCGAGGGCGCCGTGCTGCACGTCACCGGCCTCGGCGGCACGCTCGCCACCCGGCAGGCGAAGCTGTTCCTGGGCAACGCGGGTACCGCGATGCGGCCGCTGACCGCGGCGCTGGCGGTGCTGGCCACGCTGCAGGGCGGCGAGTTCGACCTGTCCGGGGTGGCGCGCATGCACGAGCGGCCCATCGGCGACCTGGTCGACGCGCTGCGCCAGTTGGGCTGCAGCATCCAGTACCAGGGCAACGCCGGCTACCCGCCGCTGCGCATCGGCAACGGCCGGCCCGCGCCCGTGTCCACGCACGCGCCGATCCGCGTGCGCGGCGACGTCTCCAGCCAGTTCCTCACCGCCCTGCTGCTCGCGCTGCCGCTGGCCACCGACGAGCGCGCGATCACGATCGCCGTCGACGGCGATCTGATCTCCAAGCCCTACATCGACATCACCCTGAACCTGCTGGCGCGCTTCGGCATCGAGGTCGAGCGCGACGCGGCCGACCCGTACGCCCGCTTCACGCTGCCGCGCGGCTCGCGCTTCCGTTCGCCGGGCGCCATCCACGTCGAGGCCGACGCGTCGTCGGCGTCGTACTTCGTGGCGCTGGGCGCGCTGGCCGGCATCGACGCGCCGGTGCGCATCGAAGGCGTGGGCCTGGACTCGATCCAGGGCGACATCCGCTTCGTCGACGCCGCGCGCGCGATGGGCGCGCAGGTCGAGGGCGGCGCCGGCTGGCTGGAGGTGCGCCGCGGTGCCTGGCCGCTCAAGGCCATCACGCTGGACTGCAACCACATCCCCGACGCCGCGATGACCCTGGCCGTGATGGCCCTGTACGCCGAGGGCCCCACGCGGCTGACCAACATCGCCAGCTGGCGCGTGAAGGAAACCGACCGCATCGCCGCGATGGCCGCCGAGCTGCGCAAGGTGGGCGCGACGGTGGCCGAGGGGCCGGACTGGATCGAGGTGACGCCGCCGGCCTCGCCCGCCCACTGGCTGGCCGGCACCATCCACACCTACGACGACCACCGCATGGCGATGTGCCTGTCGCTGGCCGCGTTCAACGCGCTGGCCGGCGCGAAGCCGGCGCGCCCGGTGCGCATCCTCGACCCGCAATGCGTGGCCAAGACCTTCCCCGACTACTTCGAGGCGTTGTTCGGCCTGGCCAGGGCCGACGTGGCCGACGTGCCGGTGATCGCCATCGACGGGCCCACCGCGTCCGGCAAGGGCACGCTGGCCTCGGAGGTGGCGCGTCGCCTCGGCTACGGCCTGCTCGACTCGGGCGCGCTGTACCGCGCCACGGCGTTGGCCGTGCAGCGCGCCGGCGCGGACCCGGCCGACGCCGCGGCCGTGGCCGCGCTGGCGGCCCGTCTGGACCTGCGCTTCGAGGCCGACCGGGCGTTCCTGGACGGCCAGGACGTCACCGAGGCGCTGCGACTGGAGGCGACCGGCAACCTGGCGTCGAAGGTGTCGGTGCACCCGGCGGTGCGCACGGCGCTGCACGACCTGCAGCTGGCCTTTCGCCGCCTGCCCGGCCTGGTGGCCGACGGCCGCGACATGGGCACCGTCGTGTTCCCCGGCGCGCCGCTGAAGATCTTCCTGACCGCCAGCGTCGAGGAACGCGCCGCCCGCCGGCATAACCAATTGATTTCCAGGGGCATTTCTGCTAAGATCGACAGTCTTCTCGCAGACCTGCGGATGCGTGACGAACGCGACCAGAATCGCGCCGTCGCTCCTCTGAAGCCTGCCGAAGACGCGGTGTTGCTCGACAATTCCGGCATGTCCATCGACGAAGGCGTCGAGTTCGTGCTCGAGGCGTGGCGCCAACGCCGCGCGTAAGACGGCCGTCGCAGGACGACCGAAGGCCCACCGCCTGACACCCTCCCGCGCCCTCGCTGGCGCCGGCCTTCCGCCGCAAGGTGCGTCGAATCCGGACTCCCCGTCCGGTTCAGGGCGGTGAACGTTCCACCCTAACCCTGCACCCTCTCCGGGTCGCATACCGCCGGCAGCGCTCGCTTCACCCGTCGCCTCACGCCGGCCATCAGGAAACCACATGTCCAAGCCCCAAGCCATCACCGATTTCGCGCCCGATTCCTTCGCAGCGATGTTCGAAGAGTCGCTCAAGAGCAGCGAAATGCGTTCTGGCGAAGTCATCACTGCCGAAGTGGTGCGCATCGATCACAGCTTCGTCGTCGTCAACGCCGGCCTCAAGTCCGAAGCGTACGTGCCCATCGACGAATTCAAGAACGACCAGGGCGAAGTCGAAGTCCAGGTCGGCGACTTCGTCTCCGTCGCGATCGACGCCGTCGAGAACGGCTACGGCGACACCATCCTGTCGCGCGACAAGGCCAAGCGCCTCGCCTCGTGGCTGTCGCTCGAGACCGCGCTCGAGTCCGGCGACTTCGTCACCGGCACGGTCAGCGGCAAGGTCAAGGGCGGCCTCACGGTCCTCGTCAACGGCATCCGCGCCTTCCTGCCGGGCTCCCTGCTGGACACGCGTCCGGTCAAGGACATGAGCCCGTTCGAGGGCAAGACCATGGAATTCAAGGTCATCAAGCTCGACCGCAAGCGCAACAACGTCGTGCTGTCGCGCCGTGCCGTGGTCGAAGCCTCGATGGGCGAAGAACGCGCCAAGCTGCTCGAGACCCTGTCCGAAGGCGCCATCGTCAACGGCGTGGTCAAGAACATCACCGAATACGGTGCGTTCGTCGACCTCGGCGGCATCGACGGCCTGCTGCACATCACCGACATGGCCTGGCGCCGTGTCCGCCACCCGTCGGAAGTCGTGACGGTCGGCCAGGAACTGACCGCCAAGGTCCTGAAGTTCGACGCCGAGAAGAACCGCGTCTCGCTGGGCCTGAAGCAGCTGGGCGACGATCCGTGGATGGGCGTCGCCCGCCGCTACCCGACCAGCACGCGCCTGTTCGGCAAGGTCACCAACATCGCCGACTACGGCGCGTTCGTGGAAATCGAACCGGGCATCGAAGGCCTGGTCCACGTCTCGGAAATGGACTGGACGAACAAGAACGTTGCCCCGTCCAAGACCGTCACGCTGGGCGAGGAAGTCGAAGTCATGGTCCTCGAGATCGACGAAGACAAGCGTCGCATCTCGCTGGGCATGAAGCAGTGCCGCGCCAACCCGTGGGAAGAGTTCGCCGCCAACGTCCATCGCGGCGACAAGGTGCACGGCCCGATCAAGTCGATCACCGACTTCGGCGTGTTCGTGGGCCTGGCCCAGGGCATCGACGGCCTGGTGCACCTGTCCGACCTGTCGTGGCACGAAGCCGGCGAAGCCGCGGTGCGCAACTACAAGAAGGGCCAGGAAGTCGAAGCCGTCGTTCTCGGCATCGACGTCGAGCGCGAACGCATCTCGCTGGGCATCAAGCAGCTGGACGGCGACCCGTTCGCCAACTACACCTCGGTCAACGACCGTGGCGCGCTGGTGACCGGCAAGGTCAAGACGGTCGACCCGCGTGGCGCGGAAATCCAGCTGACGGAAGACGTCACCGGCTACCTGCGTGCCTCGGAACTGACCCGCGACCGCGTGGAAGATGCCCGCTCGATCCTGAAGGAAGGCGACGAAGTCAACGCCATGATCATCAACGTCGACCGCAAGACGCGTTCGATCCAGCTGTCGATCAAGGCCAAGGACAACGCCGACCAACAGGAAGCCATGCAGCGCATCGCCTCGACCAACGAGCGCGAGAACGCCGGCACCACCAGCCTGGGCGCCCTGCTGCGCGCCAAGCTGGACGGCGGCAAGGATCAGTGAGCCCCCACGGTCGCTGGCGCTCCCTGCCCCCCGAGGGGGCGCGCCGCGACTGGCCCGGCAGAGCCGGCTCCAGCGCTCCCTTGAACTTCGTATTGGGAGGCTCGAGCGGCAGCGCCGGACGGGTTTCCTGTCAACGACTCAGCTAACGAATCAGGCCGCATGACTCGATCGGATCTTGTTGCTCAGCTCGCTGAGCGTTTCACGCAGATCACCGTGCGTGACACCGAGTTCGCGGTCAAGACCGTGCTCGATGCGATGTCCGATGCGCTCGCGCGCGGACACCGCATCGAGATCCGCGGCTTCGGCAGTTTCTCGATCAGCCGGCGCCCGCCGCGCGTGGGCCGCAACCCGCGCTCGGGCGAGCAGGTCACCATCCCTGAAAAGCTGGTGCCCCACTTCAAGCCGGGCAAGGCCTTGCGAGAGGCCGTCGACAAGCAGCTACCCGCCGTCGACAAGACGTGATTCCAAAGGCGCCTCCGGGCGCCTTTTTCGTTCCTGGGAAACCGCGCCGCCAACGGCGCGCGGCCTCCGCAGCCCTCCGCCGCGCCGGTTGAGCGGACTCAATCGCCGCGCATGCCGGGGGCAGAGACTGGGTGTTCGAGAGGTGTCCGTGCCGCGGACGCCGTCGCAGAGCGCGCCGGCGACCTGCCTCGTGGCACCCGGCGCCACGATCGCCTCGACTACCAGGGAGAATCAAGATGAAGCGTTCATTCCGGACATCCGCGTGCGCCGCGTTGCTGGCCACGCTGGGCGCGGCCAGCGCACTCGCGTCGCCGCTCGTCGCCAAGGACCTGCTGACCACCGGCGATGCGCTGGTGACCGAAGACCAGTCGACCGACTTGCAGTGGCTGGACGTGCCGGCCACGCAAGACCTGTCGGTCGACCAGGTGCTGGCCGGCGCGGGCGGATGGCGAGGACTGGGCTTTCGCTACGCCACCTTCGACGAGTTCAAGGGCCTGCTGACCTCGGCGGGCATGACGGGCGCGGATGGCTACAGCAACCCGACGTCCTTGCCGGGCATGCATGGCAGCGCCGCGGTCGGGCATGAACTGCTCGGCCTGGTCGGCGCGACCTTCGAGGGCGAGGTCGCCGGCCTGCTCGCGCCCACGCCCTGCGGCGCGTGGACCTCCGGCGTCTGCGACCAGCACCTGGAGCATGGCGTCTGGACCGACACCGATTCCTATACCTATATCGTCCGCCTCGAGTCGAACGAGGCCCATGGCATCAACACCATCGACGCCAGCGGCGCGTCGGCGACCTTCGTCGACTACCCCTGGGCAGGCAGCTGGCTGGTGCGGGTCGTGCCCGAACCGGCAAATTCCCGCCTGATGCTGCTCGGCCTGTGCCTGGCGCTGCTCGCGCACCGGGCAAGGCGTTCACTTCCGGGCAGGGAGACCTGCCAAAGGCCGTAGTCGAATCGCCGCCGCGACAGGCCGTCGACAAGCGACCACCGGTCGTCGACAAGGCCAGCGACCCGGGCCGGTGCCAGTCCCTGATGACGCAGGCGACGCGGCTGGCGATGGAGGACTGTCCACTGATCCCGTTGCTGCAGTACAGCATCCCGCGGCCGTCAAGCCCTGGGTGGGCGGCTACGACGGGGCCAACGTCCAGGACGTCCGCCGCAGCAAGGACCTCTACATCGTCAGGCACCGGGACCGGCGCCCGGCCTCGCCGGGCTGGCGCACGCCGCGGCTTCCGCCAGGCTTCGCAAGGCGCGTCCGGGGTCGACGGCGGCATCCGGCAAGACCGACTCGCCACGCGGCCTGCCATGTCCGCGCCCGCAAACGGCGCCTCTGCTTGATCCAGCGCAAGCGCCGGTCGGGAGGACGCTTGTGTGCGTCGAGGCCAGAGGTCTATGGTCGGCTTCGTGCAGCCGATGCGCGGTGCAGGTCTGCATCGCCGGGCCGGCACGCGTCGAGGTTGGAGGCGCCATGTCCAAGTCGCATCTTTCGCCGCAGGCGGCCGAACTCACCCGCACCTTTGTCCAAGGTGGATTCCTGGCCGCCGTCGGGGTGGTGTCGGTGATCACCGCGGCAACGCTGGTCTACGTCTGGTTCTTCACCTGACCGGCCGCTCATGCGCGACGTCACGGCGCGCAAGCGAGGCCCGGGTCACGCAGACGTTCAAGCGGGCGCTGGCGGGCGAAAGGGATACCTACCAGGTCGAGTTCCTCGCTGACCTGCCGGAGGTTCCACACCCTGGCCATGCATCGCGCCCGCCCAGGAACACGGCCGCAAGAGGCGCCCGGCCGGCCACTCGGTGCTACGGCGTCAGCCCGGCGCGGCGCCGCATCCCCCGGCCCGACGCGACGAGCATGACAAGCGCCCCGGCCGCCAGGACGACCCACGCCAGCGCCGGCCACCGCCAGCGCACGCCGAGGTCGAACAGCGCGCCGGCCGCGAGGCTGCCGGTCATCATCCCGAAGTTCTGCCAGAAGTGCTGGCGCGCCATCGTCCGGCCGGTGTCGAGCCCGCGCGCGCGCGCATCGCCCGAGACCAGCACGTCGAACGACGGGCCGTAGAACACCTGCGACAGCGCCAGCAGCACCGCGGCCAGCAGCACCGGCGCCACGTGGCCGCCGGCGACGGCCATCGCGCCGAAGGCGGCCAGCATGCACAGGCAACCCACGCGCAGGAAGCGCAGGTGGCCGGCGACGCCGTGCGCCAGCGCCGTCACGCGCATCTGCAGCGCCAGCACGATCACGGTGGTGACCCAGTAGGTGGTGGACACCGGCAGCCCGGGCACGTAGCGCGGCACGTACAGGCTCATGGTGACGGTGGGCTGGATCGTCAGGAACCAGAACACGGCGTTCAAGCCCATCAGCGTGCGCACGTCCAGGGGCGCCGGCTCGCCGTCGCCGGCAGCCGCCGTGCGGGTGGGGTCCGGCGCCGCTGCCGGCGCCCGCACCGGCGCCGACTCGATGTCGCGCAACACGACGCGCATGCAGCCGGCGTAGGCCACGAACATCGCCAGCAGCACCGAGAACACCAGCACCAGGTGGTTGCCGCCAACCAGCGCACCGGCCAGGTAGCCGCCCACCATGCCCAGCCGCAGCGACATCGACAGCCCGGCGAACGCACGGGCCGGATCGAGCCCGTCCAGCCGCAGCAAGGCGTTCTTCATGCCGGGAAACGACATGCCGCTGCCCAGTCCGGCGAGGGTGGCCGCCACCACCAGCATCCACGGCGCGGCCAGGAACGCCATGCTGAACAGCGCCGCGCCCTCCATCAGGATGTTGCCGACGATGGCCGCCGAGCGCTGCGTCAGCGCACCGTGGCCGCCGGCCACGTGCGAGCCCGCCAGGCGGCCCAGGTTGGTGCCGAACAGGATGCCCGCGGCCCACAGGCCCGAATGGGCCAGGCCGACGGCCGACAGCATCAGCGGCACGTAGAAGGCGATGCCGCCGGAGGCCAGCGCCACCCCGGTGTAGATCAGGCGGGCGTTGCGGACGGGGCTGCGGCGGGTCATGGAGGGGGATGCGGACGGCAGGCTGCAGTGTCGCCGCAACACGGCGCGGCGGCCAGGAACGGGGCGTGCCCCCCGACTTCGACCGGCCGGCGTGCGCAATCCCGGCGGATCCGAGGCCTGGAACCCGACGGCGCGACAAAGAATTCGTGCCCGGCCGCAAATGGCCTCCACCCTTCGTAGAATCCGCGCAGAGCGCACCGACAGCGCGAAACAGACAATGCGCATCCTGACATGGCTCGTGCGGGCCTTTCTCTTCTTCGTGCTGGTCGCCTTCGCGATCAACAACCAGCAGCCGGCCACGGTCAACTGGTTCTTCTCCTACGCCTGGACGGCGCGCATGGTCATCATCGTGCTGGCCGCGTTCGTCTGCGGCACGGTGTTCGGCGTGCTGGCGATGACGCCCAGCTGGTGGCGCCACCGCCGCCGCGCGCGGCGCCTGACGGTGCCCGTCGTGCCCACGCCGGCCGCCACGCCGACCGCGCCGGCGGCGCCCGACCTGACGGTGGTGCGCGATGGACTTTGAATACCAGTGGTTGCTGCTGGGCCTGCCGCTGTTCTTCATCCTCGGCTGGCTGGGCTCGCGTTTCGACCTGCGCCAGCTCAAGCGCGAGACGCGCGACTCGCCCAAGGCCTACTACAAGGGCCTCTCGCTGCTGCTCAACGAACAGCAGGACAAGGCGATCGACGCGTTCATCGAGACAGTGCAGAACGACCCCGACACCACCGAGCTGCACTTCGCGCTCGGCAACCTGTTCCGCCGCCGCGGCGAGTTCGAGCGCTCGGTGCGCGTGCACCAGCACCTGCTCGTGCGCGCCGACTTGCCGCAGGCCGAACGCGAGCGCGCGCAGCACGCGCTGGCACAGGACTTCGTCAAGGCCGGCCTGTTCGACCGCGCCGAGGCGGCCTACAAGCTGCTCGAAGGCACGGCGTACCACACCGAGGCACGGCTGGCGCTGCTCAACCTGTACGAGCGCTCGCGCGACTGGCGCGCGGCGGTCGACACCGCGCAGCAGCTCGAGACCGCCGGCACCGGCTCGTTCGCGCGCCGCATCTCGCACTACTGGTGCGAGCTGGCGCTGGTCGCCGAGGAGCAGGGCCGCCAGGACGAGGCCGAGCGGTCGCTGCAGCAGGCGCTCAAGGCCGACGCGTCGTCGGCACGGCCGTGGGTGATGCAGGGCCAGCGCCTGGCGCGGGCGGGCAAGCCGACCGAGGCCTTCGAGGCCTGGAACGAACTGCGCCGGCGCGACCCGGCCAGCTTCACGCTGGTGGCCAACGACTACGCCGCCGCGGCGCTGGCCAGCGGCCGCACGGCCGACGCCAAGGCCGCCATCGAGAAGCTGCTGGCCGACGCGCCGCGCCTGGATTTCCTCAGCGCCTGGGCCCGGCTGGAGACCGACCCCGAGGTGGCGGCCAACCGCTACCGCGAGATGCTGCACGCGCACCCGACGCTGTCGGCCGCGCGCGAGGTACTGCAGCAGCCGGCGATCGCGGCGTCGGCCGCGGCCATCGGGCCGCTGGCCGAACAGTCGCTGGCCGACGTGCGCACGGCCGTCACGCGCGCCGCCAAGCCGCTGCAGCGCTACCGCTGCGCGGCCTGCGGCTTCGAGGCCCAGCGCCATTTCTGGCAATGTCCCGGCTGCCTCAGCTGGGACAGCTACCCCGCGTTGCGGATCGAAGAACAATGATGCAGATGCCCGCCACGAGGTCGCTCCCGTGACCGCCACCACCGCGCCGCAGGGCGAGCGCCACGTCCTGTGCATGAAATGGGGCGACAAGTACGGCCCCGAGTACGTCAACCGCCTGTACGCGATGGTGCGCCGCCACCTGCGCGGCGACTTCAGGTTCGTGTGCCTGACCGATTCCAGCGCCGGCATCCGCGACGAGGTCGTGTGCCTGCCCATTCCCGACCTGGCGCTGCCAGACGGCCTGCCCGAGCGGGGCTGGAAGAAGCTGACCACCTTCGAGGCCGACCTGCACGGCCTGCGCGGCACCGCGCTGTTCCTCGACATCGACATCGTGATCGTCGACGACATCACGCCGTTCTTCGAGCTGCCCGGCGAATTCCTGATCATCCACGACTGGAAGCGGCCGTGGCGCGTCACCGGCAACTCGTCGGTCTACCGCTTCCAGCTGGGCGCGCACGCCGACGTGCTGGCGAAGTTCCGCGCCGAGTCGGCGGCGATGCGCGCGCGCTACCGCAACGAGCAGGCCTACCTCTCGGGCGTGCTGCACGAGCAGGGCAAGCTGCAGTACTGGCCAGCCGACTGGTGCGCCAGCTTCAAGTACCACTGCATCGCACGCTTTCCGCTCAACTATGTCGTCGCCCCGTCGATTCCACAGGGAGCGCGCATCATCGTCTTCCACGGCGTGATGAACCCGCCCGACGCCCTGGCGGGCCGCAGCAATGGCAACTGGCGCCATGCGAAGGCCTCGCCCTGGATCTCAGACCACTGGAAGGAATAGCCCCGCCGCGGGACGCGCGATGCCCTCGCGCGCCGTCCGCCCCCACCGCGTGCGTCCCGCGTCGCGCGCGCCCCCCGCAATCCGCGCGGCCTCGTCGTCCGCCGCGCCCCGACCGCCGCCATGACCACTGTCCATTTCGTCTATCCGCGTGACGCCACCCGCAACTCGTCGCCCTTCTGCATCGGCAACGAGGTGGGCGACCGGCTGGCGCGCGACTACGACGTGCGCTTCTACGGCTGGCGCGACAAGGTGAAGATCGAGCCGAAGCCGGGCGACGTGCTGCTGGGCCATCCGCACTGGCGGCGCGATTCGGTCTTCGACCGCTCGGTCAGCCAGCCAGGCTTCGCGCGCCGCATCCTGATGGCGCCCTACGCCGATGACCTGCGCCAGGTGGCCTACTACGACCGCCACATGGAACAGTGCGACCTGTTCCTGGCCATCACCGGCAACTACTGGTTCAACCGCATCGAGGCCTCGGCGATCCGCCGCTGGCACCCCAAGATGCGCCACATGGATCTCGCCGTCAACCGCACCTTCTTCCCGTTCGTGAAGACGCAGTTCAACCCGCCGGGCCAGCGCAAGTTCGTCTACATCGGCCACACGGCGCACAACAAGAACATCGGCTACCTGTCGCAGCTGCAGAAGCAGTGCGAGAGCGTGGACATCAGCTGGATCGGTCGCGGCCGCAAGAAGATCCCGGGCCTGCACGTGCTGGGCTTCATGGACTTCTCCCGGCCCGAGGCGCGCGCCGCCGTCGCCGATTTCGACTTCATGATCACCGTCGGCGCGATGGACGCGAACCCGACCACCATCCTCGAATCCATGGCCTGGGGCCTGATCCCGGTGGTAACGATGCAGAGCGGCTACGAGAACCGTGCCGGCATCGTCAACGTGCCGCTGAACGACCCGGCGGCCGCCGAGCCCGTGTTCAGGCGGCTGCAGGCGATGTCCGACGCCGAGCTGCGCGAGACTCAGCGCCAGGGCCAGGACGCCATCGACAGCCACTACCGCTGGGATCGCTTCTACGACCAGGTGCGCGCCGCCATCGACGGCACCGAGTCCCCGGCGATCCGCCCGGCGACCTGGAAGGAACGCATCCTGATCAAGACCTTCGACCTGGTTCATTGATGGCGACCACCTCCGCACCCGTCACGTTCTTCGGCTACTGGTCGGGCCAGCTGCCCGCCGTGACCGAACTGCACTTCCGCAGCTTCCTGCGCCAGCACCCGGACTCGCGCTACGAGCTGTGGCTGGACGAGGACGACGCCAGCGCCATCGCGGCACCGCAGCTGCAGTGGATCAAGTCGCACCCACGCATCGCGGTGCGTGCCTTCTCGCTGAACCGGCTGATCGAGAAGCACGTCAGCGCCAAGCCGGTGGCCCGCTACGACCGCCATGCCCGCCTGCGCAAGCTGGGCAGCGCCGTGCACCGCAAGCTCGCGCCGCAATGGGCGCGCCGCAACGCGTGGGAGCACCCGCAGTTCGGCCTCACCTACAAGCACTCCTCGATGCTGTTCGGCGGCTTCAGCCGCAACAAGGCCTACCGCGGCGACCTGGCGCGCTGCCTGATCGCGCTGGAGCACTACCCGGAAGCCTGCCTCTACGTGGACCTGGATGTCTGCTTCACCAGCGACCTGACCCTCCACTGCGGCGACAAGGCCTGGGCCTACCGCTGGGAGACGCTGCCGTTCGCCAACTCGGCGATCCTGTACCTGCCCAACCGCAGCTGGAGCACCGCGCTCACCCGCAAGGGCAACGAACTCGAGAACTTCCTGCCCTGGATCCTGTTCGCCGACCACGTCTGCACCGAACTGGGCGTGGTGGTGCATCCGGCCCGGATGTTCGACCCGCTGTGGGACCCGACCTCGCTGCTGTACAAGGACACCGCGCGCTTCTTCGGCCCGCGCGACAACCTCGCGCTGGACCTGCACGCACTGGCCACCGAGCGCCACCTCGCGATCCACTGGCACAACAACTGGAAGACAGTGCCGGCGCCCACCTCGATCTACAGCGGGCTGCTCAAGGCCTGCGAGGGCCCGCTCACGTGAGCGGGCCGCCGTCGACCATCCTCGCGCCGATGCGCTACGCGACGCTGGTGGTCAACCGCCTGCGCGCCAACGAGCCGTTCCGCCCCGGTGCCGGCCCCAACGGCGGCGACTTCTTCCTGCCCTGGCGCCAGTTGCGGGAGCGCTTCGCGGTCGAAGGCGTCGAGCTCAACACGCGCGACGTCAACGCCGGCCGCGAGGTTGACTTCGAGCTGCACCTGAACGCGCAGCGCCGCGTCGAGCACCCGTTCAGCTACGCCTACCTCTACGAAGACCCGATCGTGCGGCCGATCAACGGCAACCTGGTCGAGCTGGCGCGCTACCGCAAGCTGTTCACCAGCAACGAGGAACTGATCGACGGCGAGCACGTGATCGCGCTCGACTACCCGAACGACCTGACGCTGCGCGCCGTGCCCGACTTCAAGGAGCGCGACCTGTTCTGCGTGCTGATCGCCTCCAACAAGGCCTTGCTGCACCCGCATCCGCGCAACCTGCACCACCGCCGCGTCGAGGCGATCCGCTTCTTCGAGGACAACGCGCCCGACCGCTTCGCCCTGTTCGGCCACGGCTGGGACATTCCCGCGGTCGAGCCCGGCCACCTGGGCCGCGTCGCCAAGCGGCTCAACGAATGGAAGCGCCGCCTGCGACCCGATGCGGCGCCGGCCTTCCCGAGCTGGCGCGGCACGATAGACCGCAAGCAAGAGATCCTGGACCGGGCCCGCTTCTCGATCTGCTACGAGAACTCGCGCGGCAGTCCCGGCTACCTGAGCGAGAAGATCTTCGACTGCCTGACCAGCGGCTGCGTGCCCGTCTACATCGGCACCACCCACGCAAAGCCGCCGATTCCCGAGGACTGCTACATCGACGGCGACCAGTTCGCGACGCCGCACGAGATGCTGGCCGCCATCGAGCGCATCGACGCCGGCCACTTTGCGATGTACCAGCACGGCATCCGCGAGTTCCTGGCCAGCCCCGAGGCGCAGCGTTTTACCAATGCTCACTGGTGCGAGACGCTGGTCACCCGCATACTGGCGGACATACAACACGCCTGAGAACCACTGCACGTCGCCTGCATGAATGCCGGCCGCGCGCGCCAACCGGGTCAACCCGGCGTCACCGCCCGCGTTGACACTGCATGCGGCGCCGGTTCCTGGCACCGCAACGGGTCGCAGCGCCCCCGCCCCCAGCGCGCACAACGCTCACCTCCACAAGGAAGCACCCATGTTCAAACGCATTCTCGTCGCCCTCCTCGCCTTCTTCGCCTTCTCGGTGTTCGCCGCCGACGCCAACACGGCCACGCAGGCCGACCTGGAAGCGCTCAAGGGCGTCGGCCCGGCCATCGCCACCAAGATCATCGACGAGCGCAAGAACGGCAACTTCAAGGACTGGCCGGACCTGATCGCCCGCGTCGAGGGCATCGGCGACAAGAGCGCCGCCAAGCTGTCGACCGCCGGCCTGACCGTCAACGGCGCGGCGCTGAGCGGCGCCGCGGCGGCCGCCCCGGCCGCCCCGGCCAAGACGACCGCGCCGGCCGCCGTGCCCGTCAAGGCCACCACCGCCGCCCCGGCGCCGGCGCCGGCGCCGGCTCCGGCCCCGGCCCCGGCCGTCGCCCCCAAGGCCACCGCGGCGCCGGCCGCCGCCGCGCCGGCCAGCACCGCCAAGGAGCTGAAGAAGGCCGAAGCCGACGCCAAGAAGGCCGCCAAGGCCCAGAAGAAGGCCGACAAGGCCGCCGCTGCCGCATCGGCCGCCTCCGCCGCCAAGAAGAAGTGAATCGATGCGGGCCGCGTGCCCGCGCGCTCGCCCCGACGACAACGCCTCGTTTCGCGGGGCGTTTTTTCGTCCGGGACGGGCTCAGTCCGCGGCGAGGTCGAAGAACGCGAGCACTTCGGCGCGCCGCGCCTCGGTGTCCCGCTCGCCGAGCGCCATCAGCTCGCGCGTGTAGTCGGCCTCGAACAGCAGGTAGCTGGCCAGCGCGGCGCCGTTGCTGCCGGGGCCGCTGTTGGACACGCCGATGCCGGCCAGCAGCGCGCGGATCGAGTGCGGCAGCGCATCCAGGTGCCGGCCGGCGATGTCGTCCAGGCGTTCGGACGGCGAGATCAGCAGCAGGCGCACCGGCTTGAGGGTGGCGTGCGTGCGCATCTCCTCGGGGATCAGCGCCAGCGTGGCGTTGATGCGCTGCAGGCGCTCGGCATCCACGGCCAGCGCATCGAGGAAGATGGACGACAGCGCATGGCCGCCGATCTGGGCGATCGACGGATACGGCGACGGCGTGGTCGTGCGCGGCCCGACCGGCTCGCGCATGCGGCCCGCGCCGATCACCAGGATGCGGTCGGCGCCCAGGTGGATGGCCGGCGAGATCGGCGCCGTCTGGCGCATCGACCCGTCGCCGAACCATTCGTGCGCGCCCTGCAGCGGCAGCGCGACGGCAGGAAACATGAACGGGATCGCGGCCGACGCGAGCAGGTGCGCCATCGTGATGTCGCACGGCACCGCGAGGCGGTTGGAACGGATCCAGGGCTGGAACTGGTCCGCCGACTGGTAGAAGGTCACGTGGCTGCCCGAGGTATAGCTCGAGGTGCTGACCGCCAGCGCCTTCAGGTGGCCGTCGGCGATCAATCGGCCAAGGCGCCCGAGGTCGATCATCTCGGCGAGCAGGCCGTGCAGCGGGGTGTTGTCCAGCAGCGAGCGCGGACGCAGGCGGCGCAGCCGGGCGATGGCCCAGCCCATCGACATCATGGTCAGCCAGCGCGCACCGGTGCGGATCACGCCGAACGAATCGGTGCGATAGACCTGGTCGACGTGCATGCTCTCCCACACCCGCACCAGCTTGGCGATGCCAGCGTCGATGTCGTCGGCGTCGGAGGCCAGCGCCGCCGCGTTGAGCGCGCCGGCAGAGGTGCCGGCCAGCACCGGATAGGGGTTGCCCGGCGGCGCCCCGGCCTCGCGGCGGATGCGGTGCACGGCGCGCAGCACGCCCACCTGGTAGGCGGCGCGGGCGCCGCCGCCCGTGAGGATCAGGCCGGTCGTCGGGGGGGCTTGCATGGCGCGGAGTATGGTCGAGGTCGAGCGCGGCCGGTACCCAGAACTACGTGGGATTCACGGTGCTGACCCGGGCGCGGCGCCGCGGGCGCGTGAGGGAATTGACGCGCGCCGGCACCGGGGCATCCCGCTGACGTGCGTCGTTGCGGGGGCTCACGCCGCGCGGCCCGCGTGGCCGGGCGCGCGCACGCCACCCGCCGCGAACGGACACGATCACCCCCCTGCCGCGGCGATTTCGCCGCGCGGGTCAGCGGTCGCGGTTGCCGCCGTGCCAGCGCTCGAAGGCGCCGCCGCCGTCGACCTGGTCGCGCCGTTGCTCGCGCTCCTGCCTGCGCTCGCCGCTGCGGCGATCGCCACCCGCCAGGCCCAGCCCCGGCAGGATGCGTTCCGGACCCCGCGCCTGCGAGGCGGCCGGCGCTTGCGCCGACTGCGGGCCGGCGTTGCCCTGCCCATAGCCGCCCGCGCGACCGCCGTTGCCGGCGGGCTGGGGCTGGCCGCCCGCCGGCTGCCACTGCCCGGTGCCCGGCTGCGGTCGCTGCGCGGAGTTCGTCGACGGTTGGGGCTGGGGCAGGAAGCCCTGCGCCGAGCCCCAACGGATGCGGGACTGCGCGTCCTGCTCGGCGCGGTCGTGCTCCCAGCGGGTCTGGGCCGCGCGCCGGTCCTCGCCCGCGCGCTGCGGCTGTTCGTGCCAGGCGCGCTCGTTGGCCCAGCGTTGCTGCTGTTCGTAGCGCTGGCGTTCGAAGCGCTGGCGCTCGAAGCGGTCGCGGGCGGCGCGATCCTGCTCCAGCCACTGCTGCTGGCTCCACGACCGCTGCTCCGGCGTCCAGTTGCGGCGCAGCACGTTCGCGCGGTACCAGCCGTCGTCGACGAAATACACCGGCACGCCGTAGGCGCCGTACTCGCGGCAGTACTGGGCCCAATGCAGTCGCTGGTACTCGGGCACCCACAGGTACACCGGCGGCTGGTCGGTGGCGTAGGCCTGGTCGACGGTTTCCTCCACCCCTTGGCCGTAGCCGTCGTCGACGACGACGACCGGCTGCGGCGCATAGACCTGCGGCGGCTCGGCGTAGCCGCCGATCGCGACGCGACCATAGACGCCCGGCTGGACGATCACCGTCCAGGACGCCGCGCTCGCCAGCCCGCAGGCGGCGAACAGGGCGACTCCAGCAGCGGCAACCAGGGTGCGTTTCATGGCGGACTCCATGTTAAAGGGGGGGCCCTCGTTCAACGCATTCAGACTCGCGAAAGTTGTCAGCCCCCGAGTAAAGCGCAGCAACAAAGCGCACACACGGGGAAACGTCGCGCCGCGGCCCGGCCCCGGCGACTCAGTCGTAGACCACCTGCGGCGACTGCGACGGCATGATCTGCTTCCAGCGCGCGAGCGCGTCGTCGCTGGGCCAGAAGCGGCCCTGGTCGCCCAGGTCGAGCTCGGCCAGGGCGCCCTGGGTACGCACCTTCACGCGCACGCCCAGGCCATGGACGGACTCGCCATGCTCGGTGCTGGAGCGCCGCGCCGGCCACTGCTTGACGAGCTCGGCCAGCGGCCCGATGTTGCCCTCGGCCTGAACCGACAGGTAGCGGCCGAAGCGCGCCCGGGCAGCGGCCAGGTCCCAGACCTGGGTGACGTTCAGGCGCAGGCCGCCCGAGAAGCGGTCGGGCTGCACCTTGCCCTGCACCACCAGCAGTTCGTCGTCGCGCAGCGCGTCGCGGTTGGCGTCGAGCAGTTCCTCGTTGGCCACCGCCTCGATCGCCTCGGTCTTGTCGTCCACCTTGAAGATGGCGACGCGGCCGCGCTGGCCGTTGATGATGCGCAGGTCGCTGACGATGCCGCACAGCACCTGCGGCTCGCGCGAGTCGATCAGGTCGGCGATGCGGCGCTTGCAGAACTTGCGCACCTCGGGCTCGTACTGGTCGAACATGTGGCCCGACAGGTAGAAGCCGACGGCCGTCTTCTCGAGCGTGAGCTTCTCGCGGATGCTCCAGGGCTCGGCCTGCACCAGCGCCGGCTCCTGCGTGGAGGCGCCGTGCTCGTCGGCGCCGCCGAAATCGAACAGGCCCGACTGCTGGGCATGTGCGGCCTGGGCGTCGGCCCACTCGAAGGCCAGGCCCACGCTCGCCAGCGTGCAGGCGCGGTCGGGGTGCAGCAGGTCGAAGCCGCCGGCCTTGACCAGCGCGTCGACCACGCGCTTGTTGACCCGCGACCGATCCACCCGCCGGGCGAAATCGAAGATGCTGGAGAACGGGCGTGCCACGTCGCTCTGCTCGGTTCGGCCCTCGCGCGCGGCGACGATGGCCTCCACCGCGCCCTGGCCGGTGCCCTTGATCGCCCCCAGCCCGTAGTGGATCAGCTTGTCGCCGGCCCGCCCCGGGGCGGGTTCGAAGCGGTGCACGCAGACGTTGACGTCGGGCGGGGTGAACGTGATGCCGAACTGCTTCGCATCGGCGAGCAGCACCTTCAGCTTCTCGCTGTCGCCCATTTCGATGGTCATGTTGGCCGCGTAGAACTCCGCGGGGCAATGCGCCTTCAGCCAGGCCGTGTGGTACGACAGCAGCGCGTAGGCGGCAGCGTGCGACTTGTTGAAGCCGTAGCCCGCGAACTTCTCCATCAGGTCGAAGATCTCGTCGGCCTGCTCCGGGCCGATCTTGTTCTTGGCGGCACCCTCGCGGAAGATCTCGCGGTGCTTGGCCATCTCCTCGGCCTTCTTCTTGCCCATCGCGCGGCGCAGCATGTCGGCGCCGCCGAGCGAGTAGCCGCCCAGCACCTGGGCCGTCTGCATCACCTGTTCCTGGTAGACCATGATCCCGTAGGTCTCGGAGAGCACGGGCTCGACCAGCGGGTGCGGGTACTCCACCTTCTCCTTGCCGTGCTTGCGCGCGACGAAGGTGGGGATCAGGTCCATCGGGCCCGGGCGGTACAGCGCCACCAGCGCGATCAGGTCGCCGATGCGGCTGGGCTTGGCGTCGCGCAGCATGCCCTGCATGCCGCGCGATTCGAACTGGAACACCGATTCGGTCAGGCCCTCGGAGAACAGCCGGTAGACCTTCGGGTCGTCCAGCGGCAGCGACTCGAAGTTGAAGCCGGCGCGCTCGGGCCGGCGCGCGATGATGAAGTCCTTCGCGAGCTCGAGGATGGTGAGCGTGGCCAGGCCCAGGAAGTCGAACTTCACCAGGCCGATGGCCTCCACGTCGTCCTTGTCGAACTGGCTCACCGCCGAGTCGCTGCCGGGCTGCTGGTACAGCGGGCAGAAGTCGGTGATCTTGCCGGGGGCGATCAGCACGCCGCCGGCGTGCATGCCGATGTTGCGCACGATGCCTTCGACGCGGGTGGCCAGCGCCAGCAGCTCGGCGACCTCTTCTTCCGCGGCCTCGCGCTGGTCGATCTCGGGCGCTTCCTTGCGTGCATAGACGAGGCCCGGATCGGGGTTCGCCGGCACCTTGGCCAGCGTGACCGACTTGCCCGGCGGCGCCGGGATCAGCTTGGCGATGGAGTCGACATGGCCGTAGCCCATGCCCAGCACGCGGCCGATGTCGCGCAGCGCCGCCTTGGCCGCCATCGTGCCGAAGGTGGCGATCTGGCTGACGGCGTCGCGGCCGTATTTATCCTTGACGTAGTCGATGACGCGGTCGCGGTTGCCCTGGCAGAAGTCGATGTCGAAGTCGGGCATCGACACGCGTTCCGGGTTCAGGAAACGCTCGAACAGCAGCTTGTATTCGAGCGGGTCGAGGTCGGTGATCTTGAGCGCGTAGGCCACCAGCGAGCCGGCGCCGGATCCGCGCCCCGGGCCCACCGGGCAACCATGCGTCTTGGCCCACAGGATGAAGTCCGACACGATCAGGAAGTAGCCGGGGAAGCCCATGTTCAGGATCGTCTTGATCTCGAACTCGAGCCGCTCCACGTACTCGGGACGCTTCGCGTCGCGCTTCGCGACGTCGGGGTACAGGTGCGCCAGGCGCTCCTCCAGGCCCTCGAAGCTCAGCTGGCGGAAGTAGTCGCCCATCGGCATCGCGCTGCCGTCGGCCAGGATGGGCGTGGGGAAGTCGGGCAGGTAGTTCTTGCCCATCGCCAGCGTGAGGTTGCAGCGGCGCGCGATCTCCACCGAGTTGGCGATGGCCGACGGGATGTCGGCGAACAGGGCCTCCATCTGCGCCTGGGTCTTGAAATACTGCTCGCGGGTGAAGCGCTTGACGCGGCGCGGGTTGGACAGCGTCTCGCCCTCGGCGATGCACACGCGCGCCTCGTGGGCGTCGAAGTCGTCGGGCTCGAGGAACTGCACCGGGTGGGTGGCCACCACCGGCAGCTGCAGCCGGGCGGCCAGCGGCACCGTGGCGCGCACGTGCGCCTCGTGCGTGGGCAGCCCGGCGCGCTGCAGCTCGAGGTAGAAGCGGCCTGGAAAGATGCGCGCGAGCTCGGCGGCCGCGGCCTCGGCGCGCGCGGTGTCGCCGCCCAGCAGGGCCTGCCCCACCACGCCGAGGTCGGCGCCCGACAGCGCGATCAGGCCGCCCCCCAGCTCTTCCAGCCAGTCCCAGCGCACCCAGGCCTGCGCGCGCTGCACGTTCCTGGTCCAGCTGCGGCCCAGCAGCTCGCACAGGTTGAGGTAGCCCTGGCGGTCCTGCACCAGCAGCGCCAGGCGGGTGGGCACGCGGTCGGCGGCGTCGGGCAGCGGGTCCATCCACACGTCCACGCCGATGAGGGGCTTGACGCCCTTGCCGCGGCAGGCCTTGTAGAACTTGATGGCGCCGAACAGGTTGGACAGGTCGGTGATGCCCAGCGCCACCTGGCCGTCGGCCCGGGCCGCGGGCGCCACGTCGTCGATGCGGAGCGTGCCGTCGACGACGGAGAATTCGGTGTGGGTGCGCAGGTGAACGAAGGCCATGGCCGGATTGTAGGGAGCCGGGGCCCGGCCGCCCGGCGCGCGGGGCGCCATTTCGCCCCCCAAGGTGTGCTAGCGAGCGCGACTCGCCCGCGCGGGTCAGAATACGCCTCCTGCACGGGCCCCACGCCGCCCGCGCCCCGCCAGCGTCCACCCTCGCCCATGCCGTTCCTCAACATCTCCACCTACCGCTTCGTCGAGCTCGCCGACCTGCCGGCGCTGCGCGCGCGCCTGGAAGCCAGCGCCGCCGCGGCCGGCCTCAAGGGCACCGTGCTGATCGCCCGCGAGGGCATCAACCTGTTCATGGCGGGCGACGAGGCCGCGCTGCGCGGGTGGGTGGCGGGCGCGCTGCGCGCCGAGCCGCCGTTCGCCGGCCTGCCCACCAAGGACAGCTTCAGCGACACGATGCCCTTCCGGCGCCTGAAGGTGAAGATCAAGAACGAGCTGATCCGCATGAACCATCCCACCATCGCGCCGCAGCATGGGCGCGCCGCCGCGGTGACGCCGACCACGCTGGCGCGCTGGCTCGCCCAGGGCCACGACGACGCCGGCCGCGCGGTGGCGATGCTCGACACCCGCAACGCGTTCGAGGTCGACGCCGGCAGCTTCGAGGGCGCGCACGACTGGCGCATCGAGAAGTTCAGCGACTTCCCCGCGGCCTTCGACGCCCACCGCGCCGAGCTCGCCGGCAAGACCGTGGTCAGCTTCTGCACCGGCGGCATCCGCTGCGAGAAGGCGGCCCTGTACATGCGCGAGCACAACCTGCCCGGGGTGCTGCAACTGGAAGGCGGCATCCTGGGCTACTTCGAGGCCACCGGCGGTGCAGCACCCGGCTGGCGCGGCGAGTGCTTCGTGTTCGACGAGCGCCGCACCGTGGCCGCCGACCTGAGCCCCGGCGCGCCGCCGCCGTGCGAACGCGTCGCGGCCCTGGCGGAGGTGCACTGATGCAGACCGTCGTCCGCGCCCTCGGCGTGCTGCTGATGCTGACGGCGCTGGCCGTCACGCTCACCCACGCCCCCGACCGCAGCGTCGACAGCCTGGTCACCCGCTGGGCTCCGCCGCCGTCGGACTTCATGTACGTCAAGGGGCAGTTCGTGCACTTCCGCGACGAAGGCCCGCGCAACGACCCGACGCCGCTCGTGCTGGTGCACGGCACCGCCGCCAGCCTGCACACCTGGCAGGGCTGGGTGGGCGACCTGCACGCCCGCAAGCGCGTGATCACCTTCGACCTGCCCGGCTTCGGCCTGACCGGCCCGTTCGGCGGCGACTACCCGCGCGACGACTACCGCGCCGACCTGCTGGCCCGCTTCACGCTCGACTTCCTCGACGCGTTGCACGTCGCCCGCTTCGCCATCGGCGGCAACTCGCTGGGCGGCGAGGTGGCGTGGCGCGTCGCCGCGCTCGCGCCGGCCCGGGTCGACCGCCTGATCCTGGTCGACGCCACCGGCTACGCCTTCGTGCCCGACCACATCCCGGTCGGCTTCCAGCTGGCACGCGTGCCGGTGATCAACCACATCAGCGAATGGCTGACGCCGCGCTCGGTGGTCGAGGACAGCGTGCGCGACGTCTACGCCGACCCGTCGCGCGTCACGGGCGCGCTGGTCGACCGCTACTTCGAGATGATGACCCGCGAAGGCAACCGCCGCGCGCTCAACATCCGCATGCGCGAGATCGCCACCGACCTCGCCCCCGAGCGCATCCGCACGCTGAAGCTGCCCACGCTGATCCTGTGGGGCGCGCAGGATCGCCTGGTGCCGCCGGTCAACGCGCAGCACTTCCACGACGACATCGCCGGCAGCCAGCTGGTCGTCCTGCCCGGCCTCGGCCACGTGCCACAGGAGGAAGATGCGCCGCGCAGCGTGGTGCCGGTGCGCGCGTTCCTCGGCCTGGACGCGACGTCCTCCGCGACGGCGGCCGCGCCCGCGGCGCCCGCCAGCGCCGCCCGCGCCGACGCGCACGCCGGGGAGAAGACCTGATGTCGCTCGACCGCCGCTTCGCGCTGACCCCTGAGGCCCTGACGATGATGGACACCATCGCCCGCACCGGCAGCTTCGCCGCCGCCGCGCGCGAGCTCGGCAAGGTGCCGTCCGCCCTCACCTACAGCGTGCGCCAGCTGGAGGACGCGCTGGACGTGCTCCTGTTCGACCGCAGTTCGCGCCAGGCGCGGCTCACGGCCGCCGGCACCGAGCTGCTCAACGAGGGCCGGCGCCTGCTGGCCGAGATGGACGCCGTCGCCAACCGCGTGCACCGGGTGTCCACCGGCTGGGAGACCCAGCTGACCATCGCCGCCGACGCCGTCGTCTCGCGCCAGACCCTGTTCGAGCTGTGCGAGGCCTTCTATGCGCTGCGCCCGCCCGAGCTGCACGACGGCGCCGGCCCCGGCACCCGGCTGCGCCTGCGCACCGAGGTGATGGCCGGCACCGTCGAGGCGCTGATGCTGGGCGCGGCCGACCTGGCCATCGGCCTGCCCGCCGACACGCTGGCGCCCGCGGGCATCGAGATCAAGCCGCTGGGCGAGGCGCCTTTCGTCTACGTGGTGGCACCGCACCACCCGCTGGCCGGCGCGGCCGAGCCGCTGACCGACGCCGTGCTCCGGCAGCACCGCGGCGTGGCGGTGGCCGATTCGGCGCAGCGGATGTCGCCGCTGACCATCAACATCCAGCCCGGCCAGGACGTGCTCACCGTCAGCAGCATGCAGGCCAAGCTCGAGGCGCAGATGATCGGCCTGGGCGTGGGCTTCCTGCCCGAGGTGCTGGTGCGCGAGCACGTCGCCGCCGGTCGCCTGGTGGTCAAGGAAGTGGCACGCCAACGCATGTCGGCCACCCTGGCCTACGGCTGGCGCAGCGCCGCCGCGCCGCAGCCGCAGAAGGCGCCGCAAGGCCTGGCGCTGCAGTGGTGGCTCAAGCAGCTGGAAAGCCCTACCACGCGTTCGGCGCTGCTGCTGCGCGGCGGGCCGTGCCCGCCCGCCGGCACGTGAGCGGCGCAGCGCCGTCGCGATGAGCTACGTCGGCCGCTTCGCGCCTTCGCCCACCGGCCTGCTGCACGCCGGCTCCCTGGTGGCCGCGCTGGCCAGCTGGCTCGATGCCCGCGTGCAGGGCGGACAGTGGCTGCTGCGCATCGAGAACGTCGACACGCCACGCTGCGTGCCGGGCGCCGACACCGGCATCCTGGCGCAGCTCGCGGCGCTGGGCCTGGCGCCCGACGCCCCGCCCACCTGGCAATCGCGCCGCGGCGCGCGCTACGAGGCCGCGCTGGCGCAGTTGCAGCGCAGCGGCTGGGCCTACCCCTGCACCTGCTCGCGCAGCGACATCGCCGCCGCGCTCGCGCGCGCCGGCGTCCCGCACCTCGCGCACGGGGAGCGGGTCTATCCCGGCACCTGCCGGCCCGCCACGTTCGCGTCCACGGAAGGTGCACCGGCCGTGCCGTTCGCACGCGTGCCCGCGTGGCGCCTGCGCACCCGGACGCCCGCGGGCGCGGATGTCGTCGTCGACTGGCACGACCGCCTGCTGGGCGACCAGCGCCAGGACGTCACGCACGCCGTGGGCGACTTCGTGCTGCGGCGCGCCGACGGGCTGTGGGCCTACCAGCTGGCCGTCGTGGTGGACGACGCGGACCAGGGCATCACCGACGTCGTGCGCGGCGCCGACCTGGCCGACAACACCGCGCGCCAGATCCACCTGCAGCGCACGCTCGGCCTGCCGACGCCGCGCTACCTGCACACGCCGCTGGTCTACGCCGACGACGGCCAGAAGCTGTCCAAGCAGACCGGCGCGCGCCCGCTGGCGCTGCGCAGCGACATCGACGCCGTCGCCGCGCTGCGCCGCGCCGCCCGCGTGCTGGGCCTGCCCGTCGCGCTGCACGACGGCGGCGACCACTGCGAAACGCCGGCGCGCTGGCTGGCGCAGGCGGTGCCGGCCTGGGCCGACCGGCTGCGCGAAGTCGGTGGCATGATCGCTCCCTCCGCGACGCCGCCGGCGTCGCTTCCTCTCCTCAACCAGAGCGATTCCAAGATGACCACCACCCCCTCCGGCCTGCAGTACGAAGACACCGTCGTCGGTACCGGCCCGGTCGCCACGTCCGGCCAGTCCGTCACCGTGCACTACACCGGCTGGCTGTCCGACCCGGCGGCCCCCAACGGCCGCGGCAAGAAGTTCGATTCCAGCAAGGACCGCGGCCAGCCCTTCGTGTTCGGCCTCGACCAGGGCATGGTCATCAAGGGCTGGGACGAAGGCGTCCAGGGCATGGCCGCCGGCGGCACCCGCGTCCTGACGATCCCGGCCGACCTGGGCTACGGCGCCCGCGGCGCCGGCGGCGTGATCCCGCCGAACGCCACGCTGGTGTTCGAGGTCGACCTGATCTCGTCGAAGTGAAGGCGACGCGCCGCGCGGCGGTGCCCGCGGCGCCCGGCGCGCGTCAGCTCAGGTGACCTTCACGCTGTCGTCGCCGAAGGCGCAGTGGCGCTCCGCGGTAGACTCTTGGCTCGGTCGGCAGTTCACCCAGGCGTTGCCGCGCTGGCTCTCCAGCGTCGCTAAACCTGCCGCACGATGCGCAGCACCGCTGCACGTCGATGCCTGTTCCGTTCGGGCCTGACTCACCTTCGCGTGAGCTCGACTCCGGCAAGGGCAACCCCCGGCGCTGCGTCCCGCGCAGCGTCGTCGAGCACACGCTGTCACGTGAGGCCATGCCAATGACACGAACCGCCCTGCCGTACTCGGCGCCCGATCTCTCCGCGCTTGCCCGCCTGCTGGAGCGCGCGATCCTCGACCACCAGACCACGCACGGCCGCCTGCCGGGCCACGTGGAAATGATGAACCTGCTGGCGCGCGGCGCCGGCCGGCGCAACCTGCAGGAGTTGCAGGCGCAGGCCGCGCGCACGGCACCGGGCCGTGCGGACGCGGACGCCGCCCAGGTTCCACCGCCGCCGGGGCCCGACCTCTGGTTCGACGCGCCCGAGCTCCTGGACCCGGTGACCACGCCGGTCGAGGGCCTCGCGCCGCGGCTGAGCGAGCGTGCCGCGAAGACGCTCAAGTGCTTCGACTTCAGCGGCCGGCTCACGCGCTGGCCGCCCAAGCTGTCGCAGCAGCGCCTGGCGCTGTGGGTGCTGTGGACACGGTTCGAGGCGCGCCGCGTCTACACCGAGGCCGAGGTCAACCGCGTGCTCAAGGCCTGGCATGTGTACGGCGACCACGCGACGCTGCGGCGCGAACTGATCAACCACGGGCTGATGACGCGCAAGAGCGACTGCAGCGACTACCGCAAGGTGGCGCAATGGCCCGACGAGGAGGTGCAGGGGCTGCTGCGCGCGCTGCGCGCGCGCCAGGCGCCGTACCGGCAGTCGCCGCGGCCGGCCCGCGTGCCGCCGTCGAGCGCAGCCGATTCCGCGCGCCCGGCGGTCGCGCCCTGACGCCCGCCCCGCCCGCGCGTCACGCGCGGGCGGGGCCGCGCTGCTCCACCTTGCGACAACGCGCGACCGCGCGTCGTTGCATCCCGGGACACCCGCGCTCCATGCCGACAAACGCGCGGACTGGCTTGATGCGGATCAAGGAGCGAGCCGCGCGTGCACCTAGGCTGGGGGCCTTCATTGCTGAGCCGGAACCCTCATGAACGCCGTACACCGCACCACCGCCCTCCTCCTGCTGGCCTGCACGGCCCCCTGGGCCCTGGCCGACAGCCACGACGACGCGATGCTCAAGCTGGCCTCCACCAGCGGCTGCCTGACCTGTCACCACATCGAGCCCGGCACCCCCGGCCCGGACGGCCTGGCGCCCATCGGCCCGGCCTGGCACGACGTGGCCCGCAAGTACCAGGGCGTGGCCGGCGCCGCCGAGACGCTCACGCGCACCGTGATGATCGGATCCAACCCGTACGCCAGCCACTGGAAGGGCAAGGTCAGCGGCCTGGCGATGCCGCCGAACGCGGTGGCGATCAAGGACGCCGACGCGACAGCGCTGGTGCAGTGGATCCTGCACCTGGAACCCGCGAAGAAGTAGGCCGGGGACCGGCCGGCGCGCTGCGCGTCAGAGCGCCAGCAGCGTCGCCCGGTAGTGCACCAGCTCGTCGATCGACTCCTGGATGTCGGCCAGCGCGGTGTGCTTGCCTGCCTTCTTCAGGCCCTCCAGCGCCGACGGCTTCCAGCGCTTGGCCAGTTCCTTGAGGGTGCTGACGTCCAGGTTGCGGTAGTGGAAGAACTCTTCCAGCCGGGGCATCGTGCGTGCCATGAAGCGGCGATCCTGGCAGATGGAATTGCCGCACATCGGGCTCTTGCCCTTGGGCACGTACTGGGCCATCCATTCGATCAGCGCGGCCTCGGCCTGCTCTTCGGTGACGCTCGACGCCTTGACGCGGTCGATCAGGCCGCTGCGGCCGTGCGTGCCCTTGTTCCAGGCGTCCATCGCATCGAGCGTGGCGTCGCTCTGGTGGATCGCGAAGACCGGGCCCTCGACGCGGATCGTCAGGTCGGGATCGGTGATCACCACCGCCACCTCGATGATGCGGTCGGTGTCGGGCAGCAGGCCCGTCATCTCCATGTCGACCCAGATCAGGTTGTTGTCGGACTTCTTGAGCGGCGTGTCGGTCATCGGGGTTCCCGGCGGTGGGGTTGGAGGGCGGCGCTCGACGGCGGCGCGGATGCCTCATTCTCGCGCAGCCCGCGCACCCGGCCCGTCGCGCCCAGATTCATTTCGTCGCAGCGATCGGCGCATCCGTCGCGCGGCGCTGGAGGGCGGGTGGCCCGGCGACCTATCGTGGCGCATCGCCTCGAGAAGGCCCCGCGCCAGGAGATCCCATGACCCCGTCCGCCAGCCCCCGCCACCCGTGGAAGGCCCTTGCCGTCGTGCTCGCGATGTTCGCCGTCGTGCATGGGGCACGCGCCACCGTGTTCCCGCACGACCGCGGCGTCGTGCACGTGTACGTCGCCGACGCACTGTCGGGCGGCCACGACTGTCCCGACGTCGATGTCGACATCGACGACGAGCCGGACGACGCGGCAGTCGTCGACGTGTTCGACGACGACGACGACTGGACCTGAGCGCACGGCGCCGGATCGATCCATCGCATCCCGCGGGTCGCTCGCGCGCTGGCGGGACGCCTGCCCACGGCCGGGACGGCATGTCCGGCCCCTTCCCACCGACTGCAAGGAGTTCCCATGAACCAGAACCTCGCCCTCACCTCGACATGGAAGGCCCTGGCCGGCGCCTGCGCGCTCCTCGCGGCCGTGCACGGCGCCCAGGCGGCTCCGCCGCAGCCCGGCCTCGCCGAGGTCAAGGTGATCGGCCAGCTGCCGCTGCGCCAGGCCTGCCCGGGCGCCGCCGACGGCGAACTCGCCGACGCGCTGGCGGCGGCCTGGGACGACGCCGACAAGCCGTCGGCGGTGGCCGTCAGCTTCCAGGTGCAGCGCCACCACGTCTATGCCGTGGCGCCCGCCACCACCGCCGCGCGCACCTTCCACCAGATCCGCCACGCGGTGCACCGGCTGTCGTGCGACGGCGGCGACGACGAGGCGCATGCCGTGCGCTTCGTCGTGCGCTTCGTCGAGGCGGGCGGCGACCGGCGCATGGCGACGATCACCGACGACGCGGCGCGCTGATTGCGCCGGCGCGCCCTTACCAGCCCACGCCGTAGTAGTCGTAGACGGTGCGGCCGTACTCGTCGTCGTAGTCGGGCCGGCGGTCCTGCTCGTAGCGCGGCGCGGCGTCGAGCGTGTTCTTGTCGATCGGCACCACGTAGCCGCCACGGCCGGTGTCGTACTCGAGCAGGCTCCACGGCACGGGGTAGCGATCGGCGCCCATGCCCAGGAAGCCGCCGAATTCGAGCGCGGCGTAGCGCACCGTGCCGGAGCGCTTGTCGATGACGAGGTAGTCGATCGAGCCGAGCTTGTCGCCGCCGTCGTTGTAGACGGCCGTGCCTTCGACGCGATCGGACGTGATGACGTCGTGGCTGAGGGTCTGGTTGAGCGTGTCCATGGCGGACTCCTTTGCACTGGGGACGAGGAATGGGGCTGCGCGATGCAACCCCGCCGTCGTCACTCGTGGCAAACCGCGGTCCAAGCCTCAGCCCGCGCTGCAGGTGAACGGATAGGCCTTGTCGAAGGCGTGGCACTCCTCCGTCTGTCGGTTGCCCGTGCTGCAGCAACTTCGCTTCATGCAGGCCAGCATCGCCGGTGCACGATGCGCCGGCGGCCGGGCGGCGAGCTCGGCCTTGCAGAAGGCCGTCACGCGGCCGGCGGGCAGCACGGGCCGCAGGTCCTCGGCATCGGCCACGGTGGCCGGCCTGGCCGTCGGCGCGACGGCGTGCGGCGGCACTGGCGGCGTCGGCGCATGCCGTGCCGCGTACGCGGCCGCCGCCGACAGGACGGGTGCCGGCCCGGACGCGACCGGTGCGACCGCGACGGGATGCGCGGCGGGCGCGACGGCCACGGCGGTCGCGCCACGGGCCACGGACACCGCCGCGGCAGCGGGCGTCGCCTGCACGACCGGCGGGGCGGGCACGGCACGCGCCACCGGCGGCACGGGCGTCGCCGTCACGGCCGGGGCGGGCGGCACCGGACGCGTCGGGGGTGCGACCGGGGCGGCGGGTGCGGCGGGGACGGCCGGCGCCACGGCGGCCACGTGGCTGCCACGCATCGGCGACAGCCAGCGGTGCTCGATCTGCGGCTCGGGCAGGCTGGCGCCGGCGTAGACCGCGCGGATGACCACGTCGGTGCGGTCGCGCAGTGCGTTGTCGGCCTGCGGATCGGCGACGCTGACGCGCCCGGTCGCCGCGTCGATGTCGACCGGCGAGGCGATGCCCTCGCCGGCGAATGCCGACCGCAGGCGGGCCACCATGCCGGGCGGCACCGCGGCAGCCGCCGGGGCGGGCGCCGCGGTCGGCGGCGCATCGGGCGTGCGCGGCGCCAGCGCCACCACGCCCGGCGGTAGCGGGAACGCAGCGCGCGCGGCCGAGGCCGCGGCCATCCGCTGCGCCGCCGCGGTCGCCGGTTCCGACGGCGCGGAAGACGGCGCCGCAGATGCCGCGGACGCGGCGCCCGACGCGGCCGCCTGCTCGGCCTCGCCGGGCAAGGTGCCGGCGATCCAGGCCAGCAACGCGACGACGGCCGCGATGCCGCCCAGCGTGGCCAGCGCACGCCAGGGGCCGCTTCGCGGCGCCGTCCCGGCGGGCGATGCGCCGAAACGGATGCCCGTGGCCGGCGTGCCCCCCGCCGGCCCCGGGGGCACCGCGGCGCCCGGCGCGGCCGCCGCCACGGCGCTGCGCAGGCGGTCGCGCTCGGCGGTCACCCGCGCGAGCTCCTGCGCCATGCGCGCGCGCAGCGCCTGTTGTTCGGCGGCCATGGCCTCGGTGTTGCGCAGGTGCGCGCGCATCTGGGCCACCTGCTGGGCCGGGCTCGGCGGCGTACCGTCGCCCCCCGAACCCGCCGACCCCTTGCCTTCGTTGTCCTGATTGCTCAACTGCGCTTCTCCATCGCGTTCTCGTCCCTGCCGGGAGGAATGGTAGCCGCCATTGCCGCCCGCGGTGCCCGACGGTCGGCGCGACGCGCCGTAACAGGCTGTCAACCGGGATCGCCTGGCCGCGCCGCGAGGGCGCCATGACCGCGCGGGGTCGCGGCCGGTGGGCGCGGCGCGGCCCCGGCGCCCGAACCTCTACACTTGAGCCCATGAATCCTGTCGTCCTGTCCCTGGCGTTCGCGGCGGCCATCCTGGCCTCGCTGCTCGTCAAATTCTGGCTGGCCACGCGCCAGATGCGTCACGTGGCCGCGCACCGCGGCGCCGTGCCCCTCGCCTACGCCGGCATCGTGCCGCTGGAGGCCCACCAGAAGGCGGCCGACTACACGCTGGCCAAGCTCCGCCTGGGCATCGTCGGCAGCGCCTTCGCCAGCGCCGTCCTGATCGGCTGGACGCTGCTGGGCGGCCTGAGCGCGCTCAACGCCGCCATGCTGGCCCTGGTGGCGCCGCACTGGGGCGCGATGGCCTACCAGCTGCTGCTGATCGGCGCCTTCGTGCTCGTGGGCGCCCTGCTGGACCTGCCGTTCGAGCTCTACAGCACGTTCCGCCTCGAGCAGCGCTTCGGCTTCAACAAGATGACGCCGGCGCTGTACGTGGCCGACCTCGTGAAGTCCACGCTGCTGGGCATCGCCATCGGCGGCCCGCTGCTGGCGCTGGTGCTGTGGATCATGCAGGCCACCGGCGCGCTGTGGTGGGCCTGGGCCTGGGGCGCGCTGACCGTGTTCCAGCTGCTGGCGATGGTGATCTACCCGACGCTGATCGCGCCGCTGTTCAACAAGTTCGAGCCGCTCGCCGACGCGGCGCTGGTGGCGCGCGTGCAGGCGCTGATGCAGCGCTGCGGCTTCCGCGCCAAGGGCTTCTTCGTGATGGACGGCAGCCGCCGCTCTTCGCATTCGAATGCCTACTTCACCGGCTTCGGCGCGGCCAAGCGCGTGGTGTTCTTCGACACGCTGCTGGCCCGCCTCAGCGGCGACGAGCTGGAGGCCGTGCTGGCGCACGAGCTGGGCCATTTCGCGCACCGTCACATCCTGCGGCGCATGGCGCTGATGTTCGCGTTCAGCCTGGCGGGCTTCGCGCTGCTGGGCTGGCTCGCCGCGCAGTGGGGCTTCTACATGGGCCTGGGCGTCACGCCCAACGGCATGGTCAGCAACAACGCGCTGGCGCTGCTGCTGTTCATGATGGGCCTGCCGCCGTTCATGTTCTTCGTCTCGCCGCTGTTCGCCAGCCTGTCGCGCCGCGACGAGTACCAGGCCGACGCCTACGCGCGCAGCAAGGCCAGCGCCGCCGACCTGGTGCGCGCGCTGCTCAAGCTGTACGAGGACAACGCCTCCACGCTGACGCCCGACCCGCTGTACGTGCGCTTCTACTACTCGCATCCGCCGGCCTCGGCGCGCATCGCGGCGCTCGGCGTGAGCGACGCGACGCTGGCCGGAGCGGTGGCTTGAGCACCCGCGGCAATGCCGGCACGCCGGCCCTGGCGCTGGCGCGCGTGGTCGGTGTCCATGGCCGCCACTCGGTCATCGAGACGGCCGACGGCACCCGCATGCTGGCGCACGGCCGCGGCAAGAAGAGCGAGGTGATCGTCGGCGACCGGGTGCGCTGGCAGGTCTCCGGCGACGAGGCGGTGATCGAGTCGTTCGAGCCGCGCACCAGCCTGCTCAAGCGCCAGGACGAATGGCGCAGCAAGAACTTCGCGGCCAACATCGACCTGTTGCTGATCATGGTGGCGACCGACCCGCCCTACAGCGAGTCGCAGCTCACGCGCGCGCTCATCGCCGCCGAGGACGGCCGCATCGCGGTCAGGATCGTCCTCAACAAGATCGACCTGCCCGAGGCCGCCGCCGCGCGCGAGCGCCTCGCGCCGTACCGCCGGATGGGCTACGAGGTGCTGGAGGTGGCCGTCAAGACCGACCCGTCCGGCACCAAGGCGCTGTTCGAACCGCTGCTCGACGGCAAGACCACGCTGGTACTGGGCCCCAGCGGCATGGGCAAGAGCACGCTGGTCAACCTGCTGGTGCCGCACGCCGACGCGCAGGTGGGCGAGATCTCCAAGGCGCTGAAGTCGGGCAAGCACACCACCACCACCACCACCTGGTACTGGCTGGACGACGCGCGCCGCAGCGCGCTGATCGACTCGCCCGGCTTCCAGGAGTTCGGCATCCACCACATCCAGTCGGCCGAGCTCGGCTCGCTGATGCGCGACTACGGCATGTACCTGGGCGACTGCAAGTTCGCCAACTGCACGCACCGCCACGAGCCGTCGTGCGGCGTGCGCGCGGCCATCGCGCGCGGTGACATCTCGCCGTCGCGGGTGCGCATCTACGAGGAGCTGATGGACGAGCTCGAGCGGGCCGCGTCGCGGCACTGACCGTCGCCGGACGGCGCGCGCACCGGCGTGCTCAGAGCACGACCAGCGACGTCAGGTTGGCGATCTTGAGCAGCGCCACCAGCAGCATCCACAGCACCACCGAGCGCCACACCAGGCCCACGACGATGCCCAGGTGGCCCAGCTGCGGCGGCATGCCATGCGTGGTGCTGCCGGCCGACTCGGCGGCGTCGCCGCCCTCGCCGCTGTTGAAGGTCTTCGAGCGATCGGGCGTGACGCCCGGGGCCGCGCCGCCGCCCAGCTGCACGCCGACGGCGCCCGCCGCGGCGGCCAGGATGATGCCTTCGTTGGCGTGCTTCCACAGCCCGGCGTCGCGCTTCCAGCCGTCGATCGCGTCCTGGAAGTTGCCGACCACGGCGAAGCCGAACGCGGTCAGCCGCGCGGGCACGTGGTCGATCAGGCTGAACAGGCGCTGCGACAGCGCCATCAGGTTCTCGTTGATCGGCGTGTCCAGCGACTTGCTGCGGAACGCCCAGTAGCGCGAGGCGAACTCCGCCATCCGGTACAGCACCGCGCCGGCCGGGCCCAGGCCCAGCGTGGAGAACACGACGAAGCTGAAGAACACGCCGAACACATGGCGGTGCGCGGCCAGCAGCGAGTGCTCGATCATGTGGCGCAGCAACTCGGTGCGCGGCAGCTCCGAGGCGTCGAGGTGGCGCCATTCGGCCAGCAGGCGGCGCGCCTCGGCCTCGTCGCCGCTCTCGAGCGCGGTACGGATGTCGGTGAAGTAGTGGCTGAACTGGCGAAAGCCCAGCGTGAGGTACAGGATCGCGACGTCGAACAGCAGCGCGGCGATCGCGTTGTAGTGGGCGATCGCGATGTAGACGAGCGCGGCGGCGAGCGCCGGCGCGATGACGGTGACCACCCACACGATCCTGGCGTGCTGCGGCTTGCCGGCATCGAAGTTGCGGCCCGTCCAGCCCACCCACGAGGCCAGCGAATAGTGCACGACGTTATTGCGCGGCAGCGGCTTGATCTGCTCGAGCAGCAAGGCGAGAAGGACGGCGACGAAACTCATTGAGGGCAATGATAGCCGCAGCGCAACGGCAGCCCGCCAGCGCGCCCGGGCCGCGGACCCGGTGGCTCAGTGCGCCAGGAAGCCGTAGAGGTTGCGCAGCATCGCGGCCGTGGCGCCCCAGACGAAGTACGGCTCGCCACCGGCGTCGGCGCCCCAGGGCATGGACAGGAAATGGCGCGCGAGGCCCTGGAACTCCACCGCGTGGCGGCGATGGTTGGCCGGATCCATCAGGAAGGCGAGCGGCACCTCGAACACCTCCGCGACCTCGTACGGATCGAGCGCCAGCGCGCGCGGCGGCGCCAGCAGCCCCACCACCGGCGTGACCTCGTAGGCCGTCACCGTGGTGTAGGTGGGCAGCACGCCGATCACCTCGATCTCGTCGGCCACCAGCCCCACCTCCTCGCGCGCCTCGCGCAACGCGGTGGCCACGGCGTCGACGTCTTCCGGATCGGTGCGCCCGCCCGGGAAGCTCACCTGGCCGGCATGGTCGTTGAGGTGGTCGGTGCGGCGGGTCAGCAGCACGGCCAGGCCCGTGGGCCGGCGCACCAGCGGCACCAGCACCGCGGCACGCCGCAGGGGACGCTCCGACAGGCGCTGGCCGTCGCCGGTGAACTCGGGGCGCCAGGCGGCCGGGCCGACGTCGGGGTCGGGCGCATGCGCGAGCGCGCGCAACGTGGGCGCGAAGCGTGCGCGCAAGGCCTCGGGGGTCAGGCGATCGGCGGCGATCGCGGGCAGGTGGGAGTCGATGCCGACGACCGGGGCGATGCGCGGCTCGCGGATCAACCCGCGCGGCGCGGCGGGCGGGGCGGACGGGACGTCGGAGGAGGACATTCAGGCGGCGATGCTTCGGGTGGCGAAACGACGATTGTCGGACCAGGGCGTGACGGTTGCACGCGCCGTCGCCATCACCCCCACGAAAGCGCGGTTCGGTGCGCGAGGGCCGGAAACGACGAAGCCCGGCGGGGGCCGGGCTTCGTGACCTTGCGACGCGTCCGTGAGGACGTCGCGAACTCAGGCCAGCTTTTCCTTGATGCGCGCCGACTTGCCCGAGCGCTCGCGCAGGTAGTACAGCTTCGCACGGCGGACGTCGCCGCGGCGCTTGACTTCGATCGACGCGATCAGCGGGCTGTACAGCTGGAACGTGCGTTCCACGCCTTCGCCGCTGGAGATCTTGCGGACGATGAAGTTGGAGTTCAGGCCCCGGTTGCGACGGGCGATCACGACGCCTTCGTACGCCTGGACGCGCTTGCGCGTGCCTTCGACGACGTTGACGTTGACGATCACGGTGTCGCCGGGAGCGAACACGGGAATGGTCTTGCCGAGGCGGGAAATTTCTTCCTGCTCGAGGGTAGCGATGAGATCCATGGGATACCTTGTCAAACCCGTTCTTGGCGGCGCACTATTGCTTGGAACGCAGCACTGGAGTCCATCCAGGTGAGGAGAGGCCGCGACTTCCGGCGCTCCCGACGGCTACTTCTGCCCGACAGAGGAACGGTGAGCCTGCGATTATAGCGTGGCGGAATCCAGATTGGCCAGAAACTTCTCGTCCGCCTCGGAGAGCTGCCCCGCGGCCCGGGCGGCCACGATCAGGTCGGGCCGCCGCCGCGCCGTCAACGCGAGCGACTGCTCGCGGCGCCAGCGGGCGATCTCCTTGTGGTTGCCCGACAGCAGCACCGCGGGCACCGGCACCTCGCCGGCGGGCGTGGCCAGCATCTCGGGCCGGCTGAAGTGCGGGCAGTCCAGCAGGCCCTGCTCGAAGCTGTCCTGCAGGTGCGACTGCTCGTCGCCCAGCACGCCGGGCATCAGGCGCGCGATGGCGTCCAGCAGCGTCAGGGCCGGCAGTTCGCCCCCCGACAGCACGAAGTCGCCCAGGCTCAGCTCGAGGTCCACGTGGCGGTCGATCACGCGCTGGTCCAGCCCCTCGTAGCGGCCGCACAGCAGCGTGGCGCCGGGGCCGGCGGCCCATTCGCGCACCAGCGCCTGGTCGATGCGGCGGCCGGTGGGCGTGAACAGGACGACCGGGCCGGCGGGCACGCCCGCATCCGCCCGCGCGGTCGCGACCGCGCCGAGTGCGCGCTCGAGCGGCTCGGCCAGCATCACCATGCCGGGGCCGCCGCCGAACGGCCGGTCGTCGACGCGGCGATACGTGCCCTCGGCGTGGTCGCGCAGCGGCCACAGGCGGACGTCGACCTGGCCCGATTCGTAGGCGCGGCGCGTGATGCCCTGCGTCAGGAACGGCGCGAACAGGTCGGGGAACAGCGTGATGACGTCGAAGCGCATCGGGGACGGCCTCGGCAGGCCGGCGTCAGTAGTCGAGGCCCCAGTCGACGACGATGCGCCGGCCGGGCAGGTCGACCGAGTCGACGTAGGCCTCGACGAACGGGATCAGGCGCTCGTCGGCCGCCGGCTCGGCCGGCGCCTCGCCCGCCGGCGCGGCCGCGACCGGCTTGACGCGCAGCACGCAGTGCGGGCCGGTGTCGATCAGGCCGATGACCTCGCCCAGCGCGACGTCCTCGCGATTGAACACCGACAGGCCGATCAGGTCGATCCAGTAGAACTCGTCGGGATCGGGCGCCGGGAAGGTGGCGCGCGACACGAACACGCGCACGCCCTTCATCGCCTCGGCGGCGTCGCGGTCGGGAATCTCGGGGGCGGTGGCGACGATCGCGTCGCCCTGGTCGCGCACGCCCTGGACGTTCAGGGCGAACGGCAGCGGCGCGGCGAGCGCGGCCTTCTGGGCGGGGGTCTTGTGGGCCGGGACGACCGGCGCCTTGCCTGGCTTGAGCGGATTGACCGGGGCGGCAGCCGCGGGCGGCTTCGCACTCTCGGCCGGCTTCAGGAACCAGCGCCGGGCGGAAAACAGGGCCTGCGGGTCGGCCGCGAAGGGCAGCACCTTGATGCCGCCCTTGATTCCCCAGGCACCGAGGATGCGACCGACTTCGATCGCGTCCTCGGGCCAGGAGAGGTCTTCTTGCTGCACGGTCCCGGTCATCGCGAGACGACGTGGCGGCGAAGAAGACGCGTGCGCATCAGGCAGCGGCGACGGGGGCGCCGACGGCCTTCTTGGCAGCCGTTTCGAGCAGGCGTTCGACGGTGGGCGAGGCTTGCGCGCCGACGCTCTTCCAGTACGTGACGCGATCGAACACGACGCGCAGCGGCTCTTCCTGGCCCGAGGCCATCGGGTTGTAGAAGCCCACGCGCTCGAGGTAGCGACCGTCGCGGCGTTCGCGCGAATCGGCGACCACGATGTTGTAGAACGGGCGCTTCTTGGCACCGCCGCGGGCAAGTCGGATGACGACCATGATGAAATTCCTGAGTTTGGTTCGTTTCGCCACGCCAGGGAGACACGCAAGGCTGGGCCAAACTGTTGCCTTTGCCGGCGGGAAGGCCGGCAGCAGCGCTACATTCGACGTCGTTAGATACGCTGGTGATTCGCTTTCCCGCCCGAACCGACGAACAAGCGGGGAGACGGAGCCGGGACGTCAGTCCACGCGGAGGGTCAGTCCGCAACTCCTGGCAAGGCACCAGCCAACGCCGAAAACCGAGCATTATAAACTGATCGCCATGAACATTGACAACAAGCCGTCGTCCGCCGCGCCGCTGCTGCTGCGCGACAGCACCCCCGCCGACGTCGCCGCCTGCGCCGGGATCTACCGCGAGGCCGTGCGCAACGGCACCGGCACCTTCGAGCTCGAGGAGCCCGACGACGCCGAGATGGGCCGGCGCCGCGACGCCATCCTGGTCCAGGGCCTGCCCTGGCTGGTGGCCGAGCGCGACGGCCAGGTGCTGGGCTATGCCTACGCCAACCAGTTCCGCCCGCGCCGCGCCTACCGGTTCTGCGTGGAGGATTCGATCTACCTGGCGCCGGCCGCACGCGGCCAGGGCGTCGGCCGGCTGCTGCTGGCCGAGCTCATCGCGCGCTGCGAGCGCCTGGGCATCCGCCAGATGCTGGCGGTGATCGGCGACGCGGCCAACCAGGGCTCGATCGGCGTGCACGCTGCCTGCGGCTTCGAGCCGACCGGCACCTTCGCGGCCGCCGGCTGGAAGTTCGAACGCTGGCTCGACGTCGTGATGATGCAGCGCCGCCTCGGCACCGGCGCCGACACGCCGCCGGTCGAGCGCGAGGACCTGCGGTGACGGCCCTGCCGGCGCCGCCCGACCGCCCTGCCCTGCGCGATCCGGCCGACGTGCCGTCGAAGACGCTGGCCACCTGGATCGCCGTGATCGGTGGCAGCCTCGGCCTGCACCACTTCTACCTGGGCGGCCTGCGCAACCCCTGGGGCTGGCTCTACCCGATCCCGACGCTGGCCGGCCTGGCCGGGGTCGTGCGCATGCGCAACCTGGGCGTCGACGACCGCATCTCGTGGGCGTTGATCCCCTGGCTGGGCCTGAGCATCTCGGTGGGCATGCTGTGCGCGATCGTCATCGGCCTGACGACCGACGCGAAATGGGCCCGCCTGCACGCCGGCGATCCGACGCGGCCCGTCGTCCGGGCCACCCGCGACGAGGACGACGAATCACCGCCCCCGGGCCTGGTGCGCACCGGCTGGGCACCGGTGCTGGGCGTGATCCTGGCGCTGATGCTGGGCGGCGGTGTGCTCATGGGCACGATCGCGTTCACGGTGGAGAAGGTGTTCGACGTGCAGCGCTGACCGCCGCGCGGCCGCCCTGTTCTAGGGGATGTCGCTGCGGGCCGGGTGAATCAGACTCCGCCGCGGGGACAGCGCGACGGGAGGCCACGGATGACGGGAACGGGAGACGCCGGCAAGGGCGCGGACAAGGTCGATGGCGACTCGCCCGGCCTGGTGTCGGACTGCCGGCTGATGCTGTCGTTCGCGCGCAAGAACGGCTTCGTGCTGCCGCTGCCGCTGCTGCACGAGATCGCCTGGCTGGACTCGGTGCTGCGGGCCCTGCGGATCGCGCCGGTGTCGCAGATGGTGTCGCAGCTGATCTGGCCGATCGACCTCGAGGCCGGCCCGCCCGCCTACGCGCCCGACGAGCCGGCCCCCGACCCGGCGGCCGCGGCGGCCGCTCCGGTCGTGCCGGCGCCCGCCGCGCGCCGGCTGTCGCCGGAGGAGGTCATCCTCGACGTGCACTCGCGGCTCTCGCTGCTGATCGCGCCGACGACGGCGCTGTCGCTGCAGACCTCGGAGCCGCCGGCCGGCAAGCGCCACATCTTCGGCGGCATGCCGCCGCTGGTCCAGTACGTGATCGTGATCGCCTTCGTCAGCGCGATCTGCTTCGCGGTCAGCGCCACCAGGATCGCCAGCAAGGCGGCCAACTCGAAGGCCGCGGCCGCGGCGACGAGCGCCGCCATCGCGGCCGTCTCGTCGGCCGCCGCCGCCGCAGCCACGCTGCCGGCGCCCGCACCCGCGGTCGCACCGGACAGCGCCCCCGCGCCGACCGCCACCAGCGCGCCGGCCTCCCGAAAGCCCGTCAACCCGGCCGCCCCGGCCGCGAGCGGAGGCCGCCCATGAGCAGCTGGATCAGCGACAGTGTCATGACCGACACCTTCTGGACCACGGTCAACGCCTTCTTCGGCGCGGTGCTGGGCGCCTCGTTCTACGTGCTGGTCAAGACCCAGCCCTTCCTGGCCAACCGCTCCTACGACCCGAAGTTCAACGCCTCCTACATCTCGCGCTTCTTCACCGGCATCATCGGCGGGCTGATCCTGGCGATCGCCTTCGGCCCCTTCCTGTCGGGCAAGCTGGGCACCGAGCTCAACCAGTCGCTGTCGCCGGGCGTGCTGGCGCTGCTGGGCGGCTTCTCGGCGCGCGCGGTGGAGCTGATCCTGCAGCGCCTGGTCGAGATCCTGCTGGCGGCGGTGCGCGGCGACGGCAGCGACGACGCCAAGGCCAAGCTGGCGCAGGCCGCGGCCGCCAAGGACACCGCCGTGAAGAAGTCGCTCGACGCCGTCATCGACGCGCACATGACCGGCGCGTCGCCGGCCAAGGTGAAGGCGCTGCTGGACAGCGTGCGCGACGAAGTGAGCAAGCCGGCCCGGTTCTGAACCGGAAATGCGCCCGCGCGGCCGCGGCCGTCCGCGGTCCTGCGACTTTGTTCACGGCCCGGTGCGACGCCGCCTCCCGCGGCGTTCCCGGGGGGTCGATGAACCGCCATGACCCTTCCGGAATTCCCCCCTCGGCGCGCGGCGCGCGCACCGCGCCGGCAGCGCCGCCCGGCGCGCCTGGGCGCCGCGCTCCTGGCCAGCGGCTGCATCGGCCTGCTGGCGGCCTGCGGCGGCGGTGGCGACGGCGGCCACGGCAACACCGATCCGGCCCTGCCGCCGCCGACGAACACGTTCGCCGGCACCGTCACGCAGGGCGGCGCCCCTTTGGCGGGCGTGACGGTGATCGCGTTCAACACCAACACCAACGCGACCTTCGCCACCACCACCACCGACGCCGGCGGCCACTACCGCTTCGCGCAGCTCGGCACCTCGTGCACCGACGCCTGCAAGATGAACTACCAGTTCTGGGCGACGCTGCCGGGCTTCGCGTTCGAGCCCGCGCCGGGCGGCCGCGCCGGCGTGGATCGCTCCGCCTACCGGTGGTACGCCCCGGCGGGCAACTGGTTCGCGGCGGCGGGCGCCGCCGTCACCCGCGCCGACTACACCGGCCAGTTCACCCACCCGGGTGGCGGCTCGCCCGACATCCTGACCGTGCTCAACTTCGACTCCGTGCCCGACGGCTCGGTGGCCGACGGCGACTTCATCGCCCACGGCGGCGCCGACGCGCTCGTCCACCTGGCCGCCAGCGGCCAGGCGCAGAGCTTCGCGCCGGGCGACGACGGCGCGCTCCACGCGGGCGTCACCTGGCCGGCGACGCGCTACCTCGATCGCCACGACGGCAGCGTCGTCGACACCCTGACCGGCCTGACCTGGCTGAAGGACGCCGGCTGCCTTGCGCCGGCGGCGTGGGCGGACGCGCTCGCGGCGGTCGGCCAGCTGGCCAACGGCGCCTGCGCGCTCGCCGACGGTTCGACGCCCGGCCAATGGCGCCTACCCAACCAATGGGAGCTGGAGAGCATCGTCGACGAGTCGGCCAGCGCGCCCGCGCTGACGCCGGGCAGCCCCTTCATCGACGTGTCGGCCACCGCCTACTGGACGTCCACCAGCTACTACGGCGGCCAGGGCGGCTCGCCCAGCGCCTGGGCGATCCGCCTGGTCGACGGGCGCTACGTCAACGACGGCGCGACCAACCTGAAGGCCACCGGCCGCCTCGCGGTGTGGGCCGTCAAGGGCGGCGACGTCGGCGGCGGCGCGGTGCGGCTGCAGGCCACCGGCATGTACGTGCCCTACGCCGCGGGCGACGACGGCAGCGTGCAGGCGGGCGTCGCGCTGCCCTACCCGCGCCTGCGCGACAACGGCGACGGCACGCTCACCGACGCCGTCACCGGCCTGGTCTGGCTGCGCCGGGCCGACTGCGTCGGCGGCGACTGGGCCACTGCGCTCGCCACGGTGCGCACCCTGGCCACGGGGCAATGCGGCCTGGCCGACGGCTCGGCCGCGGGCGCGTGGCGCATGCCCAACCGCAAGGAGATGGCCAGCCTGGCCGATCGCGCGCTGAACAACCAGGCCGACTTCCTCGACACCGCATGGACCAGTGCCGACGCCGGCGTCCCCTCCACCGGCGCGCCGTTCGAACACTTCCTCACCTTGCAGTACTACTGGACGTCCACCACCGACGCCGCCGACCCGGCAGCGGCCTGGACGGTGTTCAGCTGCGACTACGGGGTCTACGACACGCCCAAGACGGCCACCGGGTACACGCTGGCCGTGCGCGACGCGGCACCCGCACCGGGCTGACGGGTGTTGGACGATCTCCCCTAATTTTCATGTTGCACTGCAGCATGAAAGGATTAGAATTGCTGCACTGCACCAAATTTAACCGGAGTTCACCATGACCACATCCAACGCCTTCGCCTTCCCGTCCTTCCCTGGCGCCGAGAAGTTCGCGCCCGAAGCCCTCCAGGCCAACCTGCGCCCGGTGGTCGAACAGATGCAAGCCTGGGCCGACCTCGGCAAGAAGCATTTCGAGGAAACCCGCCTGGCGACCGAAGCGGCGCTCAAGTCGCTGACCGGCGTCAAGGATCCGCAAGCCGCCGTCGAACTGATCAAGACCAACGCCAAGCAAGGCCTGGTTCTGGCCGGCGAACAGCTGCGCGAGTCGGCTGACCTGGGCGTTGCGCAGTTCCACGCCACGCTGGAAGCCACCACCGCCAAGCTGCCGCAAGCCGAAGCGTTCGCGCCGCTGACCAAGGGCCTGAAGTCCGGCGTCGACTCCGCGCACACCGCGCTGTCGTCGGTGATCGACCAGGTCGCACCGGCCGCCAAGAAGCCGACCCGCCGCGGCTGATCCCGGCGGCGCTCCGGCAGCCGGCAACGGCCGCCGCCACCCGCTCCCGCGACGCCCCCGCCACCCTCGGTGACGGGGGCGTCGTCGTTTGCAGGCCGGCATTCGGCAACCTTGTGGCAGGTCAAGCCGCGGGCCGACGTCCGCGGCGAGACTGCGCTACCGTGTCCACCCCGCCTCCCCGCACCCCGCAGGCCTCCGCCAGCGCCCGCCACTCGCACCTCGACGACGCCCAGGCCGTGGCGACGTCCGTCGTGCTGGTCTCGCTGGGCCTGTCGCTGCTCAACGCCGCGGGGCTGGTCACCGGCGGCACGCCGGGCCTGGCGTTCCTGCTCAGCTACGCGACCGGCATGCGGCTCGGGCTGGCGCTGTTCCTGGTCAACCTGCCGTTCTACCTGCTCGCCTGGCGCGGCATGGGCTGGCGCTTCACGCTGCGCTCGGCGGGCGCGGTCACCGCGCTGTCGGGCGGAGTCGAACTGGTGCACCACATGCTGAGCGTGCGCACCGTCGATCCGCTGTATGCCGCGGTCGCCGGCGGCCTGCTGATCGGCGTCGGGCTCATCGTGCTGTTTCGCCACGGCGCGGGCTTCGGCGGCGTCAACACGCTGGCGCTGTACCTGCACCGGCGCTGGCACTGGTCGGTGGGTGCCGTCCAGATGGTCGTCGACGGCCTGATCCTGGCCGGCGCCTTCGTGCTGCTCGAGCCGCGGCGGGTCGCGTGGTCGCTGTTGGGCGCGGCAGTGGTCAACGCCGTCCTGATGGTCAACCACCGGCCCGGGCGCTACCGGACGACGTCCGGGCCCTGAGACTCAGAACAGGTAGCCGCTCGCCGCGGCGAAGAGCGCAGCCACCAGGCCGGCGGCCGGGATCGTGAAGATCCAGGCCCAGACGATGTTGCCGGCCACGCCCCAGCGCACGGCCGAGGCGCCGCGCACCGTGCCCACGCCGACGATGGCGCCGGTGATGGTGTGCGTGGTCGACACCGGGATGCCCAGCGCCGACGCGGTGAACAGCGTCAGCGCGCCGCCGAACTCGGCGCAGAACCCGCCGACCGGCTTGAGCTTGGTGATCTTCTGGCCCATGGTCTTGACGATGCGCCAGCCGCCGAACATCGTGCCCAGGCCGATGGCCACGTAGCAGGCCCAGATGACCCACATCGGCGGCAGGTCGCCGCCGGCGGGCGCATAGTTGGTGGCGATCAGCAGCATCCAGATGATGCCGATGGTCTTCTGCGCGTCGTTGCCGCCGTGGCCCAGCGAATAGAGCCCGGCCGACACGAGCTGCAGGCGCCGGAACCAGCCGTCGATGCGCAGTGGCGACTGTCGTCGGCAGATCCACGAGACGGCGATGAGCGTGGCCGCGCCCAGGATGAAGCCCAGCAGCGGCGAGATGAGGATGAAGGCCACCGTCTTCCAGATGCCCGCGCCGATCAGGTGCGAGAAGCCGCCGCGGCCGATCACCGCGCCGACGATGCCGCCGATCAGGGCGTGCGAACTGCTGGACGGGATGCCGTACCACCAGGTGAACACGTTCCACACGATGGCGCCCACCAGTGCGCCGAAGATCACGTGCTGGTCGACGAACGAGATGTCGACGATGCCCTTGCCCACAGTGGCGGCGACCTTCAGGTGGAAGATCCAGATCGCGACGATGTTGAAGAAGGCGGCGAACAGCACCGCGGTCTGCGGCTTGAGCACGCCGGTGGACACCACCGTCGCGATCGAGTTGGCGGCGTCGTGGAAGCCGTTCATGAAGTCGAACAGCACCGCCAGCACGACGAGCATGGCGACCAGGCCGAAGCCGATCTGGATCGAGTGCATCTTGGTTCTAGCTGTTCTCGAGGATGATGCCTTCGACGATGTTGGCGACGTCCTCGCAGCGGTCGGAGATCGTCTCCAGGTGCTCGTAGATCGCCTTGAGCTTGATCAGCTCGCGGGTGTCGATCTCGTCGCGGAACAGGCGCGACATGGCCGCGCGCATCACGCGGTCGGCGTCGGACTCGAGGCGGTCGATCTCCTCGCAGGTCTTGAGCGCGGCCTCGGCCACCTCGGGCTGGCGCAGCTGCGGCAGCAGGCTGACGACGTGCTGCACGCGGTCGCAGCAGCGCACCGAGATCTCGCACAGGCGCAGCACGTCCTCGCTGACGCGCTGCACGTCGTACAGCGACATCACTTCGCTGGTGTCCTGCAGCAGGTCGATGATGTCGTCCATCGAGTTGATCAGGCTGCGGATCTGCTCGCCGTCGATCGGCGTGATGAAGGTGCGATGCAGCAGGCGATGGACTTCGGCGGTCACCTTGTCGGCGGCCCGCTCGGCCACGTCGACCTCCGAGGCGTGCTTCTCGCGCAGCGGCAGGTCGTTGTAGTTGCGGATCATCGACATGAAGGCACGCGCACCTTCGGAAATGCGCGCCGCGTGCTGATCGAACAGCTCGAAAAAATTACCCTCGCGCGGCAGCAGCTTGCGCAACCACATGGTCTGATTCCTCTTGGAGTTCTGGTGCGGCCTGGAAACGGCCGTCTGGTGGCGTCGGAGACGCGGCGGACGTAGCCCGTCCGGATCATTGCCCGGCGCATTGTACGAGGCACTGTCACGAAACCGACACATGGCGCCGGTATTTGCGCCGGCGCGACGCCGATTTCAGGCGTCCAGGCGATGCACCCGCTGCGCCGGATCGGCGCGCGCGCGCAGCAGGAGCTCGGCCACGCGCCCGGCGCCGGGAATGCTGCCCTGCGGCCACAGTTCGGCCAGCGGCTCCAGCACGAACGTGCGCTGCGCCGCGCGCGGGTGCGGCACCTCCAGGCGGGCGTCCGCCAGCAACGCGCCGCCGGCGTCGCCCTCGACGCCGAACAGCAGGAGGTCGAGATCGAGCGTGCGCGGCGCGTTGCGGTACGGGCGCTCGCGGCCGAAGCGCTGCTCGATGGCCTGCAGCGCGTCGAGCAGCGCGTGCGGCGCGAGGCCGGTGCGCAGCCGGGCGACCGCGTTGACGTAGTCGGGGCCGCTCGAATCGACCGGGGTGCTGGCCCAGGCCGAGGACGCCTGGAAGCTGCCCGGCTCGGCCAGCGCCTGCAGTTCGGCCAGCGCCGCGCGCAGGGTGGCGCGCGCGTCGCCGAGGTTGGCGCCCAGCCCGACGAAGACCGTGGCGCCGGCGCCCGGACTAGTCGGCGGCGCCGTCGGCGTCGTCGTCATCCTCGTCGTCCTTGAACGCCGGGCCGGCCGACGCCTTGCGGCGACCGCCGCCGCCGCGCCGGCGGCGCGTGGTGGTGGCCTTCTTCTCGACCTTGCTCAGGAGCGCGCGGGCGCTGGCGATCTCGGCCTCGGTGGCGTCGTCGCCGATCGCCACCAGCATCAGGTCGGCGAACTCGCGCAGCAGCTCCTGCGTGGCGGTCAGCGGCGGCGCGTCGGGGCCCACGGTGCCGAAGGGCAGCTCGGTGTTGTCGAACAGCGCGCGCATCGCGGCGCGGTCGGCGTCGGTGGCGCCGTCGGCCAGCGCGGCGCGCGCGGTGGCGGCCAGTTGCAGCATCTGCTGCTTGGCGGCGCTGATGCGCGGGGCGGGCTCGGGTGCGCGTTCGGCCTCCGCGGCGAGTTCGCCGGCGGACTTGAGCGGGCGCGGGTCGCGCGGCGCGGGCCGCGGCTCGCGCGGGCGCGACTGGGCCTGCTTGCGCGCGACCTCCAGCAGGTCGCGGCGCTTGTCCTCGTCGGCCAGGGAATAGTCTTCCCACCAGGCGACGAGCTCCTTGTCGAGCTCGCCGGCCTCGGCGCGCAGGCGCATGAAGTCGAACGCGGCGCGGAAGCGCGCCTGCGCCAGCATCGCCGCGGGCGAGCTGCCGGTGCGCTTGTCGAAGCGCGGCTGCATGAGCCAGATCTCGCGCATGTCGGCGGCCAGCTTGCCGCGGCCGGAGATGTCGCCGATGCGGGCATCGAACGTGGCGTCGACGGCGGCCTGCAGCGCGGGCATCGGCGCCTCGCCGTCGTCGCGGAAGGTCTGCCAGCGGGCCGACACCTCGTGCCAGAACATGCAGGCCATCAGGAAGCTGGGCGCCACCGGCTTGCCTTCGTTGACGCGGCGGTCGGTATCGGCCAGCGCGCGGTTGACGAAGGCCTCGCGCGCCGGGTTGTTGGCGATGCCCTCGAAGTGCGCGTCCAGGATCGGGAAGGTCTTGCGGTCGAGGCCGTACTTCTTCAGCACCTCGAGGCTGGCGAGCGAGTGCCCCGTCTGCAGCAGCTTGATCATCTCGTCGAACAGGCGCGACGCCGGCACGTTGGCCAGCAACGCCTTCATCGTGCGGATCGGTGCCTCGGACCTGGCCTCGATCTTGTAGCCCATCTTGGCCGCGAAGCGCAGCACGCGGATGATGCGCACCGGGTCCTCGCGGTAGCGTGTCTCGGGGTCGCCGATCATGCGCAGCAGGCGCGCCTTCGAGTCGGCGATGCCGCCGTGGTAGTCGATAACCGTCTGCGTCTGCGGGTCGTAGTACATCGCGTTGACGGTGAAGTCGCGTCGCGCGGCGTCCTCGATCTGCGGGCCCCACACGTTGTCGCGCAGCACGCGGCCGCTGGCGTCCACGGCGTGGCTCTTGCCATCGAGCTCGCTGCGCGAGGTCTTCTCGTTGCCCTTGACGCTGGCGGTGTCGACGGCGTTGTCCAGGTAGGCGCGGAAGGTGGACACCTCGATCTGCTCGTGCTCGCGCCCGCGCCCGTAGATCACGTGCACGAGGCGGAAGCGCCGGCCGACGATGAAGGCGCGGCGGAACAGCGCCTTGACCTGCTCCGGGGTCGCGTTGGTGGCGACGTCGAAGTCCTTCGGGCGCAGCCCCACCAGCAGGTCGCGCACCGCGCCGCCGACGATGTAGGCCTCGTAGCCCGCGTCCTGCAGCGTCTTGACGACGCGCACCGCGGGTTCGGCCACCAGCTTCGGGTCGATCTGGTGCTGCTCGACGCCGTACTCCAAGCGCTGGCCGAGCGGCACGCCGTCGGGCAATGCGTTGGCGGGCGGCGCCTTGCCCAGCAGTCGGTCGATGAATTTGCGAATCATTCGAAAAGCCTCAGGAATCGCCAGCCACGCTCGGCGGCCACGGCTTCCAGCGCGGCCGACGGATTGGTCGCGACAGGGTCGGTGGCCCGCTCCATGAGGGGCAGGTCGTTGATGGAGTCACTGTAAACGCTGATGCGATCGAAGTCGTCCCAGCCGGCCCGTCGCGCGGCGAGCCATTGCTCGACCCGCGTGACCTTGCCGTGCTGGTACGTCGGCACGCCCTTGATGGCGCCGGTCACGGCGCCGGCGCCGTCGCGCTCGAGCTCGATCGCGAGCAGCTCGGGCACGCCGAACGCCTGGGCGATCGGTCGGGTGACGAATTCGTTGGTGGCGGTGACGATGGCCACCAGGTCGCCGTCGGCCTGGTGCTGGCGCACGAGCGCCTGCGCCTGCGGCGTGAGCATGGGCGCGATCACCTCGCGCATGAAGCGCGCGTGCACGTCGGCCTGCTCCTGCGGCGTGCGGCTGCGCCAGACGGAGGTGGCGAAGTCGACGTAGGCATGGACGTCGAGCGCACCGGCCACGTAGGTGGCGTAGAACTCGTCGTTGCGGCGCCGCCAGGCGTCGCCGTCGGCCCAGCCGATGCGCACCATGAACTCGCCGAAGGCATGGTCGGAGTCGCCGGGGATCAGGGTGCCGTCGAGGTCGAACAGGGTGAGGTCGCGGGCGGTCATTCGGCGGTCGATTGTTCTTCGTTGAGCATGCGCTTGAGCAGCGGCACGGTGACGGCGCGCTTCTCGGCCAGCGCGAAGCCGTCGAGGCGATGCAGCAGGTGCATCAGGCTCTTCAGGTCGCGGGCGAAGCGCGCCAGGATGTAGTCGAGCACTTCGTCGCCCAGCACGAGTCCGCGCCGGCGCGCCTCCTGGTGCAGGGCGTCGCGGGTGTCGGCCTCGGCCAGCGGGCGCACGGCATGCACCGGCCCCCAGCCGAGGCGGGTGCGCAGGTCCTCGCGCACCTGCAGGTCCACCGGCGGCAGGCGGCCGGACGCGGCGAACTGCACGCCGAGGCGGGCCCCGGCGGCCGGCGGCCCGGACAGCGCCGGCCCGGCGCCGACGCGGCTGGCGGCCTCGACGAACAGCGTGAACGCGGCGTGCTGCCGGTCGGCGTCGAACTGGTCGACGCCGTCGAGCAGCACCAGCGCGGCGTCGTCGGCCAGCACCCACGGCGTGGGCGTGGCGGCGTCGAACCACTGCACCGCGCGGCCGGCGCCCAGCGCGCGCGCCTGCAGCTCGCGCAGCAGCTGCGTCTTGCCGCTGCCGGCCGGACCCCACAGGTAGACCGGCGCGCCGGGCCAGGCCTGCTCGCGCAACTGCGCGACGACTGCGGCGTTGTCGCCCGGCAGGAAGCCGGCGAACGGCGGCAGGGGATCCCAGGCGAGATCGAGGATCAGTTGTTTCATGTTCGGTAGAACGCGCTCGCCCGGTAGGCGCGCAGCGCGTGGCGCAAGGCGACGACCAGCAGCGCGCTCGCCGGCAGCGCCACCAGCACGCCGACGAAGCCGAACACGTCGCCGAAGGCGAGCAGCGCCAGGATGACGGCCAGTGGGCTCAGGCCGATGCGCCCGCCCACCAGGCGCGGCGTCAGCACGAAGCTCTCCAGCACCTGGCCGACCGCGTAGACCACGCCCACCGCGGCCACGCCGTGCCAGCCGGTGAACTGGATCGCCGCCGACATCAGCGCGAGCACCAGCCCGGTGGTGTAGCCCAGGTAGGGAATGAACACGGCCAGGCCGGTGAACACGCCGATCGGCCAGGCCAGGTTCAGGCCGGTGAGCATCAGCCCCAGCGGGTAGATCAGCGCCATCGCGCCCATCACCGCGAGCTGGCCCTTCAGGTACTGGCGCAGCATGGTGTCGCACTCGCGCAGGAAGCGGGCCAGGCCGTCGCGGGACTTCGCGGGCACCAGGGCCCAGGCGCCGGCGGTCACCGACTCGGCGTCGACCAGCAGGTAGAACACCAGCACCGGCACGAGCACCAGCAGGCCGACGACGGTGACCAGCCAGCTGCCGCCGATGCGCGCCGAACTGAGCAGCTTCTGGCCCCACTGCTCCATGTTGCCGTCGAAGGATTTCAGGATCCAGGCCTTGACGGTGTCGGTGTCGAGGTCGACGCCGAAGGTCTTCAGCTGCGGCGCGATGACGTTGTTGAACTTGTCCAGCACGCCCGGCCACTGCGAGCGCAGCTGCGGCAGCACGGTGGTGACGATGGGCACCAGCAGCAGCATCAGCACCGTGGCGGCCAGCATCGCGACCAGGATCGTGAGGGTGGCGGCGAGCGCGCGCGGCAGGCGCCGGCGCTCGAGCAGGCGCACCAGCGGCCACAGCAGGTAGGCGAAGACGAGCGCGAGGAGCACGGGGGTGAGCGCTGCGCCGAGCACCCACAGCGCCAGCGCCGCGCCCACGGCCAGGGCAAGCCAGGTCAGGGCGCGTTGCTGTGCGGAAGTCAGGGTCATGTCGAAAGGCGGAGGCCGGGTTGTCGAGCGGCGTTGCTGGGCCGGCAGCCGTCACCGGGCGCCGTTGCCGGCCGGTGGCGGCCGCGGCGAGGAACCGGACCGGCCCTGGCGAGGCGCAACCGCGCATTGTAGGGCGGCGCGGACCGGTCGCTCCTGCGTCAGTGGCGTTGGGAGCGCACCGCCAGGATGCGGCGGCGCAGCGCGTCGCCGTCGGCGGCGTCCGGCGTGTGCTCCAGGTACAGGCCCCAGTCGTAGGCGGCCTCCTCGGCGCGGCCCAGGCCGTCGAGCACGTCGCCGCGCAGGCGGTAGGTGTCCCAGTCGGTCGGCTCCAGCACCACCTGGCGGTCGAGCACCGCGAGCAGGCGCGGCGCGTCGCCGCGCCCGCGATGGATCTGCTGCAGGTTGCGCAGCATGCGGCCGATGATGTCGCGCGGGCTGGCGGCCTGCAGGAACAGGCCCAGCGGCACGTCGAAGGCGTCGCGCATCGCGCTGGCCTGGCGCACCAGGTCGAGCCGTTCCTCGAGGTCGGCGCGCGACAGCGACTGGCCGGTGAACGGGTCGATGACCACCTCGCCCTGCGGCAGCCGCAGCTTGACCAGGAAGTGGCCGGGAAACGACACGCCCTCGGCGTGCAGGCCGACGTGGCCGGCGATCTCCATGTACAGAAGCGCCAGCGTGATGGGAATGCCGCGCCGGCGCGCCAGCACGTGCTGCACGTAGCTGTTGGCCGGGTCGTGGTAGTCGTTGACGTTGCCCGCGAACCCCAGTTCCTCGAAGAAGTAGCGGTTCAGGCAGCGCAGCCGGTGCACCAGCGGGGCGTCGGGCGCCAGCCGGCCCTGCAGGCGCAGCGCCAGCGCGTCGACGTCGGCCAGCACCGCCTGGACGTCCAGGCCGGGCGCCTCGTCCTGGGCGATCGCGATGGCCGCCTCCAGCAGCGGGAACTGGTCGTCGTCGGCCACCAGCGCGTCGAAGTACTCCAGCGCGCTGGGCACGCTGAAGCGGGGGACGGGACTCGGGACCGGGGCCATGCGCCCGAGTGTAGACCCGGCGCGGCGCCGTGTTTCAGCCGGCCTTGCGCATGAACTGGCTCGGCTTCAGTCCGAGCGCGGTCAGCACCGCCACGTACAGCAGCGCCACGCCGCCGAGCACGCCCGCCATCTTGAGCGCGCGCAGCAGCGGGTGGCTGCGGTCCAGCCAGTCGATCGCGTGGTCGGCCCACACCAGGCCGGCGCCGAGTGCCAGCGTCGCCACCAGCACCCGCAGCGCGAACGCGAGCCAGCCCGGCTGCGGCGTGTAGACGCCCAGGCGGATCAGCCCGAACAGCAGCCAGCAGGCGTTGAGCGTGGCGCCCAGCCCGATCGACAGGGCCAGGCCGCCCACGCCGATGCGCAGCCACTCGACGAAGACGAGGTTCATCAGCTGCGTGAAGACGAGCACCGCGATGGCGATGCGTACCGGCGTCCTGGTGTCGAGCTGCGCGAAGTAGCCCGGCGCCAGGATCTTGACGCTGACGATGCCCATCAGGCCCAGGCCGTAGCCCTGCAGCGGCTGCACGGTGGCCATCACGTCGGCGCTGGTGAAGTGGCCGTAGTGGAACAGCACCGCCAGCAGCGGGCGGGCGAAGACCAGCAGCGCGATGGCGCACGGCAGCGTCTGCAGCACGACCAGGCGCAGGCCCCAGTCGATCATGCCGGAGTAGCCCTCCTTGTCCCCGCGGGCGCGCGCCGCCGACAGCTGAGGGATCAGCACGACACCGAGGGCCACGCCCAGCAGCGACGTGGGGAACTCCATCAGCCGGTCGGCATAGGTGAGCCAGGACACCGAGCCGGTGGCCAGGTGCGACGCGAGCTGCGTGTTGATCAGCAGCGAGACCTGCGCCACCGACACCCCCAGCAGTGCCGGCGACATCTGCTTGAGCACCCGCCGCACGCCGGGGTGGTGCCAGGCGTCGACGACCTCGCGCCAGCGGAACTTGATGTGCGGCATCAGCCCCAGCGCGCGCAGCGCCGGGATCTGGATGCCGGCCTGCAGGATGCCGCCCAGCATCACGCCCACCGCCAGCGTGTAGACGCCGGGCAGGCCGTGCGCCTCGAACGTGGGGGTGAGCAGGCGCGCCGCGAAGATCACCGCGATGTTGAGCAGGATGGGCGTGGCCGCGGGAATGGCGAAGCGGCCCCAGGTGTTGAGGATGCCGGCCGACAGCGCCACCATCGACATGAAGCCGATGTAGGGGAACATGACGCGCGTCATCAGGACCGCGGAATCGAAGCGCTCCAGGCCCGAGGCCATCGCCCAGACGATGGCCGGCGCCGCGGCGACGCCGATCACGCAGGTGGCCAGCAGCGTCCAGCCCAGCACCGTGGCGACGGCGTCGATCAGCTTGTGCGTGACCGCGTCGCCCTCGGAGATGCGGGTGTTGGCCAGCAGCGGCACGAAGGCCTGCGAGAACGCACCCTCGGCGAACAGGCGGCGCAGCAGGTTGGGGATGCGGAAGGCGACGTTGTAGGCGTCGGTGAAGCCGCTGGCGCCGAAGCTCGCGGCGATCAGCTGCTCGCGCACCAGGCCCGACACGCGCGAGGCGAGCGTCAGCAGCGAAACCGTCGAAGCGGCCTTGAGAAGATTCATCGGGGGCCGCCGGGCTTGGACCGGGCCGGATCTGAGGGTCTGGGCGCGGATTATAGGAAGCGGTGCCGGCAGACAAACGTGGGAAATCGGGGTTACCCCGCTTTTCCGGGAATCGAACTGGTGCATGCCGGTACAATGCGGCGATCCGCTCCAAGCTCCAGTCCAGCGAGTGGCCGTCGATCCTCGACGCATCCCCCAGCAATCTGCCTTCACGACTGGTGCCCGCATCACTGCGCGGCGCAGCAGGCCGATCCGCGATTTCCCGGCACGATCCGGGACTGAAAAAACCACATGAACTTTGACGAACTCGGCCTCGCCGAGCCGCTCCTGCGTGCAGTGCACGAGTACGGCTACACGACCCCGACCCCGATCCAGTTGCAGGCCATCCCCGTCGTCCTCCAGGGCGGCGACCTGCTCGCCGGCGCCCAGACCGGCACCGGCAAGACCGCCGGCTTCGTGCTGCCGATGCTGCACCGCCTGCTCGAAGGCGGCCCGAAGAAGGATGCTCGGGGCAAGATCCCGGTGCGCGCCCTCATCCTCACCCCCACGCGCGAACTCGCCGCCCAGGTCGAGGAAAGCGTGCGCACCTACGGCAAGCACGTGCCGCTGACCAGCATGGTCATCTTCGGCGGCGTCGGCATGCAGCCGCAGATCAACCGCCTGCACAAGGGCGTCGACATCCTCGTTGCTACGCCCGGCCGCCTGCTCGACCTGCACCAGCAGCGCGCGGTGGACCTGTCCCACGTCGAGATCTTCGTGCTCGACGAAGCCGACCGCATGCTCGACATGGGCTTCATCCACGACATCAAGAAGGTGCTCGCGGTGCTGCCGGCCAAGAAGCAGAGCCTGCTGTTCTCGGCCACCTTCAGCGACGAGATCAAGCAGCTCGCCGACCGCCTGCTGAACAAGCCGGGCCTGATCGAGGTCGCGCGCCGCAACCAGACCAACGAGATGATCGAGCAAGCCGTCCACCCGGTCTCGCGCGATCGCAAGAAGCAGTTGCTGTCGCACCTGATCAAGTCGGGCGACTGGCACCAGGTGCTCGTGTTCACGCGCATGAAGCACGGTGCCAACCGCCTGGCCGAATACCTCAACGAGAACGACATCACCGCGATGGCGATCCACGGCAACAAGAGCCAGACGGCGCGCACCCGCGCGCTGGCCGAGTTCAAGGCCGGCTCGCTGCAGGTGCTGGTGGCCACCGACATCGCCGCGCGCGGCATCGACATCGACCAGCTGCCGCACGTCGTCAACTTCGAGCTGCCCAACGTGCCGGAAGACTACGTGCACCGCATCGGCCGCACCGGCCGTGCCGGCGCGCAGGGCAAGGCCGTGTCGCTGGTGTGCGTGGACGAGGACATCTTCCTCAAGGAGATCGAGAAGCTGATCAAGCGCCCGATCCCGCGCGAGGTCGTGCCCGGCTTCGAGCCCGATCCCAGCGAGCGCGCCGAGCCCATCGTGCTCGGTCGCACGTCGATCGGCGTGCGCGGCCCGTCCTCGGGCGGGCGCGGCAACGGCGGCGGTCACGCGCGCAGTGGCGACCGCAATGGCAACGGTGGCGGTGGCGGTGGCGGTGGCGGCGATCGCGGCCGCGCACCGGCGCGTCCGGGCGGCAGCCCGGGCGGCCGTCCGGCGGCGCGTCCGCAGGGCCCGTCGGGCTCGCACAGCGGTGCCAAGCCGGCCCACGCCGGCCACGGCGGCGCGCGTCCGGCCGGCGGCGGCGGTGGCAACGGCGGTGGCCGTCCCGCCGGCGGCGGCGGCGGTGGCCGTCCGGCCGGCGGCGGCCAGCGCCCCGCGCTGACTTCGTCCAACAAGGGTCCGTCGACCAAGCGCTGACCGCCCCGGATCGAACCGGCCCGCGCCGCCACGGCGCGTGCGCCGGCAGCGATTCAGCCAGGCCCGCGAGCGCAAGCCGCGGGCCTGTTTTCATGGGCGGACGGCGCGGAACCCGGGGCGTTCGTCGATTACTGCACGACCACGGATCATGCGTCCAGGGCGGGCTCGACGGAAAATCGAACGACGGCTGCCGTGCAGCTCCAGAGACCCCACCCTTGGATCTGCATACCCTCTTTCTCAGCCAGACCTGCCTGCTCGCCGCCACCGCCGCGATGCTGTGGGTCGCGCGCGACGAGGCCGATCGCGCCAACGGCATGCAGACGTGGCGCTACGCGATCACGAGCCAGTCGATCGCCTACCTGGTGCTGGCGATGCCGGCCCGCGGCGCGGCGGCGGTCACCACCGGCTTCGTCGCCAACTTCGCGGGCGCCGTCGGCGTCGCGCTGTTCTTCATCGCGATCCGCCAATTCACCGGGCGCGCCTACAACCGCTGGCGGCTGGGCGCGATGATAGGCGCGGTGACGATCGCCGGCGCCGTCACCGGCGAGCATGTGGCCTGGGCGGCGATCTTCAACGGCTTCGCCTACGCCGGCTACGAATGGTTCAACGCGGCCACGCTGTGGCGCGCCGCGCGGCCCGAGACCTTGCGCGTGCAGCGCGTCGTGGCCCTGTTCTACGTGGCCATGGGCGCCCTTCTGCCGCTGCGCGCCATCGCCCTGCTGCTGATCGGCCAGTCGCGCCTGAGCCTGGACCAGGACAACGCCTGGCAGGTGCCGATCTACGTGTTCGGCTTCGTCTACCTGGTCATCACCAGCCTGGGCTTCGTGCTGATGTGCAAGACGCGGGCGGAGGCCGAGACCCGCCAGCAGGCGCGTACCGACGACCTGACGGGCCTGGCCAACCGGCGCGCGCTCGACGAGGAAGTCGCCCGCGCGCTGGCCAGCGCGCGCCGCACCGGGCACCCGTTCGCCGTCGTGATGGTCGACGTCGACCGCTTCAAGTTCATCAACGACACCTTCGGCCATGCCGTGGGCGATGCCACCCTGGCCGCCCTGGCAGGCCGGCTGGCCCGCGCGCTGCGCGAGCCGGACCGGGCCTACCGCTACGGCGGCGAGGAGTTCTGCCTGCTGCTGGCCGACACCGACGTCGCCGGCGCGCGCGTGCTCGCCGAACGGGCGCGCGAGCAGGTCATGCAGCCGTTCGACGGCACCCTGCGCGCGCTGACCGCCAGCTTCGGGGTGACGGCGTGGCAGCCGCAGGACACGGCCGACACGCTGTTCCAGCGCGCCGACCGCGCGCTCTACGCGGCCAAGAACGGCGGGCGCAACCGGGTGGAAGAGGCCGAACCCGGGCCGTCGCAGGCCGTCGGCGCGAACCGGCTCCTGGCCAACGCGCCTATATGAACTCGCGCTCGCGCAGCCACTTGGTCGCGACCCACTTCTCGCCCTCGACCACCGGCGCGCCGCCGTGCAGGCTCTTGGTGCTGACGTGGGCGCGGTCGTAGCTGAAGAAGACGGCGTTGCCCTTGATCGGCGCCACTTCCAGACCGACGTCGGGGAAGGTGGTGCCGCCGCCCTTGGTCGGCGTGTTCAGGTACATCACAAGCGTGCCCACGCGCTGGCCGCCGCGCTTGAGGATGGTGGCCGAGCCGGGGTGCACCGGGTCGAAGTAGTCGTAGTGCGGCTTGTACTCGGCGCCCGCCTTGTAGTGCAGCACCTGCAGCCCTTCGCCGTTCTCCACCGGCCAGCCCAGCATCGCGGCGATGCGGCGCTCGACCCGGTCGATCACGCCCGTCTCGCCGCGTTCGAAGAACATGCCGCGGCTGGTGCGGGCCACGTTCACCTCGCTGCCGCCGGTGGCGTTGTCCACCGTCTCGGAACGTGCCATGCGCGGGCCGGCCAGCGCGACGATCTGGTCGCACTCGGCGTCGCTCATGAAGCCGCCGAGCACCAGCACGCGCGGATGCTTCATGTTGACCAGCACGTTGACGTCGCGATCGAGCACGCGGATGCGGCTGGGCGAATCGACCAGCGCCACGTCGGGCACCGGCACCGGCTGGGGCTCGTGGTCCTGCGGCGCGGCCTGCGCCGCGGTCTCGGCGAGGTGACCGCGCAACGTCTCTTCCAGCGCCTGGATGGCCACGTCCTCCTGCCAGCCGCTGGCCTTCATCGCCTCCAGCACCGCCTCGGGGGCCACGCCGGCCTGCGCCTGCGCGACGATCCACTGGCGCAGTTCCGCCGAGATGTATTGTTGGCGCGGCTCGCCGGCGCTGGTCTGGGTGCTGGATTGCGTTTGCATGGGGTCGACTCCGGACTGCGGTCGATGAGGTTGGCCAAGGCGGGCGCCCGCGGCGCGTCGTCTGCAGGCCCCTATTCTGGCAGCGTGCCAAGGTCGAGTCGGCGGGAATCCCACTGAGCGCGGCGGACATCGTGCAACCGCCCTGCCAGGCCGATGGCGGAAGTCGACGCCGGCGCCGGCGCGCCGGGCTCAGGCCTGGCGGCGGCGGAAGACGAGACGGTCCGGATCCGAGACGGCGGCCGCGAAGCGGTAGCCGTCGGCGCGGAAGTCGGTCAGCGCCTCGGGCGTCGCCGCGCGCTGCTCGATCGCATGGCGCGCCATCATGCCGCGCGCGCGCTTGGCGAAGAAGCTGATGATCTTCCAGTTGCCGTCCTTCCAGTCCTCGAACACGCACTCGACCACGCGGGCGCGCAGTACCTTCTCGCGCCCGACCCTGGCCTGGGTGACCTTGAAGTACTCCTGCGACGCCAGGTTGACGACCAGCGGCTCGGGTTCGCGCGCCAGCAGGCGGTTGATGTGCGCGGCGACGGTATCGCCCCACCAGGCGTACAGCGACGCGCCGCGCGCCGTGGCCAGGCCGGTGCCCATCTCGAGGCGATAGGGCTGCAGGCGATCGAGCGGCCGCAGCACGCCGTACAGGCCACTGAGCATCAGCACGTGCGCCTGGGCCCAGGCGATCTCGTCCTCGTTGAGCGTGGACGCCCGCAGGCCGTCGTAGACGTCGCCGTCGAAGGCCCACATGGCGGGGCGGCTGTTGCGCTCGGTGGCGCGGGTGGACCAGGCCTGGTAGCGCGCGACGTTCAGCCGCGCGAGGTCGTCCGACAGGTGCATCAGTGCGGCGACCTCGGCCACCGATTTCGTGCGCAGCGTGGCGATCAGTTCGGCCGCCTGCGCCGCGTAGCGTGGGGCGGTGGCGGCGGGCTTGAGGCCCGCCCGGACGGCCAGCACCGGTTCGGGCAGCGGGGACTCGTAGTCGAGGGACTTGGCGGGCGACAGCAGCAGGAGCATGCGGCCAGTGTAGCGACGGGTCGCGCGCCGCGCGTGCGCGAGGGCATGCGCGCGGAACGGGTGGCTGCGTGTGCAGGATGCGCGGGTCAGGTGCGGGTGCGGGTGCGTGCGTAGGTCCAGGGACACACGCGGCGGCCCGCGAGCGATGCGAAGTCGCCCACCGAACGGTCAGCGCTGCGTGGCGGAGGGCGGCGCGACGGTGTTGCCGTCGGTGCCGTTGGCCGGCGTGATGCCGGCGCCCGGCGCCGGGCCGGTCGCGCCCAGGCCCGGCGGACCGGAGATGGCGTCCAGCACCGCCAGCACGTTGCCTCGGGCCTTGAACGCGGCCAGCAATTGCTGGCTGCGCACGCGCTCGGCCGGGCCCAGCCGGGCCGGGTCGAGCGTGGGCAGTTCCTCGGCGCTGGGCGGCGAGGCTTCGCGCGCCAGGCTTTGCAGTGCCACGCCGGCAGCCGGATCGGGGCGCGGCACGCCGCCCAGGCCGTTGGCCACCATGTAGCCCAGGTTGTGGCGGGCGGGCGCCAGGCCCTGGGCCGAGGCCGCGCGAAAGCCGCTCAGGGCGGCGCCGTCGTCGCGCGCGACGCCCTTGCCGCGGGCGTACAACAGCGCGAGGTGGTTGCGCGCAGGGGCGTTGCCGCGGCCCTCGGCGAGCCGGTACCAGCGCAGCGCCTCGGCCGTGTCGGCAGGCTGGCCGCGGCCCTCCTCGGCCATCCAGCCGAGGTTGTCCATCGCGAACGCGTTGCCCTTGCGCGCGGCCAGCCTGAACTGGCGCAGCGCGGCGGCGTCGTCGCGCGCGACGCCCAGCCCGTTGGTGAGCATCCAGCCCAGGTTGTTCTGGCCCGACGCATTGCCCTGCGCCGCGGCCTTCTGGTACCACTCGACGGCCAGGCGCTCGTCGGCGATCACCGCCTCGCCGGCGGCGTACAGCAGGCCCAGGCTGACCTGCGCCGGCGCGTAGCCGGCCTCGGCCGACTTGCGGATCCAGCGCTCCGCGGTGGCCGGGTCGGCCGGGGTGCCGCGGCCATTGAGCACGGCCATGCCCAGGTTGTGCTCCGCGGTGGCGTCGCCCTGCGCGGCCGACAACTGCAGCCAGCGCAGCGACGCCGCCGGATCGCGCGCGACACCGCGGCCTTCGCTGTAGACCCAGCCCAGCGCGCTCTGTGCCCGCGCATCGCCCTGGTCGGCGGCCGCCTGGTACCAGCGCAGGGCGGCGGCGTCGTCGCGCTCGACGCCCTGGCCATTGGTGTAGAACACGCCCAGCCGGTACTGCGCCACCGCCAGTCCCTGCTGCGCGGCCAGGGTGGCCCAGTGCGCGGCCTGCATGTCGTCCTGCGGCACGCCCCGGCCGATCAGCGCCATGTACGACAGGTTGCTCTGCGCGGTGGGCTCGCCCTGGTCGGCGGCCTTGCGGTACCACTTGGCCGCCTCCTCGAAGTCGCGCGCGACGCCCTTGCCCTGCTCGTGGAGAAAGCCCAGGTTGGTCTGCGCCCGGGCATCGCCCTGCTCGGCGGCCTTGCGGAACCAGCGCGCCGCGATGGCAGGGTCGGCCGGGACACCATACCCCCGCAGGTACATGTCGGCGAGCGCCAGCTGGGCCGCGCGGTCGCCCTTCTCGGCCACCGGCTGGAACTCGCGCAGCGCGGTGGCGTAGTCGCCGCGCCGGCCCGCCTCGTAGCCTTCGGCCGTGCCGGCCCGCGCGTCGGCCGCGGCCAGGCCCAGCGTGACCGCGAGCGCCAGCGCGATGCCCGCGACAACGCCCGCGGGTGCCGGCAGCGCCCGCGCCGCACGCAACTTGCCGGACGCCGATCGATTCGAGGGGCGCGCTGCGCGCACCGGGCGGGAGGAGGCTGGGCAGGCTGGCAATGGATTCATTTCGAGCGGAAGTCCGCAGAGGATGGTAGCGCGATGGATCCGGGGCCGGCATTGGCCGAGGCGGAAGTCGGGCCGGCGGCGGCGGATGCGCACCGGCGCACGACGCGTCGCCATGCGGGGCGACTGCAGCGAAATTATCGGCTGCGCCCCGGGTTTGGCCACCGGTGATTGCCTTGGGTCGTCGCAGGCATGCGACAGGCATCGAGGACGGCGTGCGGGGCGTCACGACCCGTCCTCAGTGGAAATCACGGCTGCGCGTGACCAGCCCCTGCAACATCGACGAGTGATCGACCAGTGTCTTGGCGATCAGGTGGCGCACCTCGCCCTCGCGCTGCCACACGCCGTAGACCGTCAGCAGCGAGGCGCCCAGCAAGGGCTTGCGCTGGGCCGCGGCGACGGCGGGCCAGACGATCACGTTGACGGTGCCCGTCTCGTCTTCCAGCGTGACGAACACGACGCCCTTGGCGGTGCCCGGCTGCTGGCGATGGGTGACCAGGCCGCAGGCCCGCGCGAGCTGGCCGGGCCGGTACTCGGCGTTGAGCAGCGCGGCCTGCTGCACCTTGAACGGCGCCAGCGCCGGGCGCAGCAAGGCCAGGGGATGTCCCTTGAGCGACAGGCCCAGCGCGCGGTAGTCGGCCAGCACGGCGTCGCCCAGCGCCAGGGGCTCGAACTCGGGGCGGTCGTCCTCCACGGTGCGGGTGGCCTTGAGCAGGGGCGTGGCGCGGGTGTCGACGCCGGCCACGTCCCAGATGGCGTCGCGCCGGTGGCCGGCCAGCCCGGACAGCGCATCGGCGGCGGCCAGGCATTGCAGGGCCCGGGCATCGAGCTCGGCGCGCCGCGCGAGATCCTCCACGTTGGCGAACGGCGCCTGGCGACGCGCGTCCATGAGGCGCTGGCCTTCTTCCGCGCCGAGGCCGCCGACGCGGTTCAGGCCCAGCCGGACCGCGCACTGGCCGCCGGGAATGGCACGCTCCGCGCAGGCCGGCACCGCCTCGTGCGGCGCCTGCGGCTCCAGCGTGCAGTCCCAGTCGCTGATGGTGATGTCCACCGGGCGCACCGCGACGCCATGCGTGCGCGCGTCCCGCACGAGCTGCGGGGCGGCATAGAAGCCCATCGGCAGGCTGTTGAGCAAGGCGGCCAGGAAGGCATCGGGGTGGTGGCGCTTGATCCAGGCGCTGACGTAGACCAGCAGCGCGAAGCTGGCGGCGTGGCTCTCCGGAAAGCCGTATTCGCCGAAGCCTTCGATCTGCCGGAAGATGGCCTCGGCGTAGGCGGGCTCGTACTTCTTGGCCACCATGCGGCTGATCAGCTTCTCCTTGAACGGCCCGAGCCCGCCCTTGCGCTTCCAGGCCGCCATCGCGCGCCGCAACTGGTCGGCCTCGCCGGGCGTGAAGTCGGCCGCCAGGATGGCCAGCTGCATCACCTGCTCCTGGAAGATGGGCACGCCCAGCGTGCGCGACAGCGCCGCCTCGGCCTCCTTGCTGGGATAGGTGACGGGCTCCTTCTGCTCGCGCCGCTTCAGGTAGGGATGGACCATGCCACCCTGGATGGGCCCCGGCCGCACGATGGCCACCTCGACGACCAGGTCGTAGAACGTGGTGGGCTTCAGGCGCGGCAGCATGCTCATCTGCGCCCGGCTCTCGACCTGGAACACGCCCACCGAGTCGCCGGTGCACAGCATGTCGTAGACCGCCTTGTCCTCCGCGGGGATGTCCTGCAGGCTGGCCTCGCTGGGCAGGCCGAGGTGGTCGGCCACGATGCCCATCGCGGCCGCGGCGCCGGCGCTGGAGAAGGCCTGCGCGCACAGCGCGATGCGGGTGGCGCCGTTGCCCGCGTGGCCCGGCGCATCGGTGCCCTGCGCCGCCTCTTCGTGCTGCCGGCGCCGGGCCTCGACCAGCCAGTGCGGCGGCGGCGGCCCCGGCATCGCCTGGCGCATCTTGGCGTCGACGAACAGCAGGCCGCGCCTCAGCGCGCTGAGCATGCCCAGCGCGAGGATGTCGACCTTGAGCAGCTTGAGCACGTCGAGGTCGTCCTTGTCCCACTGGATCACCGTGCGCTTGTCCATCGCGGCGTTCTCCACCGGCACCAGCAGCGCCACGTCGTCGCGCGCGATGACGAAGCCGCCGGGATGCTGGCTGAGGTGGCGCGGCTGGTTGCGCAGCTGCAGGCTCAGCGCGATCCACTGCGCGCCCAGGCGCGACTGCGGGTCGAAGCCGTGCTCGGCCAGCGCCAGCGCAAGGCGCTCGGCCGCACCGGCGGGCGCCGCGGCGCCGCCCACGTGGTGGAGCGAACGCGTGACGGCGTCGATGCGATCGAGGTCGATGCCCAGCGCCCGCCCGACGTCGCGCACCGCCGACTTGGTGCGATAGCGGATGATCACGCCGGTGAGGGCGGCACGATGGCGGCCGTACTTGCGATAGAGGTACTGGATCACCTCTTCGCGCCGCTGGTGCTCGAAGTCGAGGTCGATGTCGGGCGGCTCGCCGCGCTCCTCGCTGATGAAGCGCTCGAACAGCACGTCGGCGCGCGCGGGGTCGACCTCGGTGACCCCCAGGCAATAGCAGACCGCCGAGTTGGCCGCGCTGCCGCGGCCCTGGCACAGGATGCCGCGCGCCCGCGCCCAGCCGACGATGTCGGCCACCGTGAGGAAGTAGGCCTCGTACTTCAGGCGGCCGATCAGCGCGAGCTCGTGCTCGATCAGCTGGCGCACCTTGTCGGGCAGGCCCGCGGCGAACCGCCGCGCCGCGCCGGCTTCCGTGAGCGCGCGCAGCCAGCTGGCGGGCGTCTGCCCCGCCGGCACGATCTCCTGGGGATACTCGTAGGCCAGCTGGCCCAGCGAGAACCTGCACAGCCCCGCGATGGCCACCGTCTCGGCCAGCCACTCGGGCTCGTGCAGCGCCTGCAGGCGGGCACGCGAGCGCAGGTGCGCCTCCGCGTTGGGCGACAGCGCATGGCCGCACTCGGCCACGGTGCGCTGCAGCCGGGTGGCGGTGAGCATGTCCTGCAAGGGCTTGGCGGCGCGCGTGGCCATCAGCACGTCGCCCACCGCGGCGATGCGCAGGCCGGTGGCCGCGCCGACCGCCTTCACGCGTTCGCGCACCTCGTCGTCGTCGCCCTGCATCAGCAAGGGCATCGCGAGCCAGGTGCGCTCGGCGCCGACCCAGGTCTTGAGCCACTGCGCCTGCGCGAACAGCGATTCGAACGACAAGGCCGTGGACGGGCGCGGCGGTGCCGGCCGGGCGGCGCGCCGGGCCGGCGCACCGGTGGCGGCAGCGGCCGGCGCCACCAGGCGCGGCGGCATGGGCGGCTCGAGCGGCCCGTCGCCATCGGGCCCGTCGCGCGCCTCGCGCTGTTCGCGTCCGCGCGGGCGTCCCGCGCCGGGCGTGCTCGACGCGATGGCGGCCGCGGCGCTCGCCCGCGCGGCCGCGATGACACCCATGCCGGACAACTGCGCGTTGACCGGCCCCGCGGCCGCCGACGCACCGGTCGCCTCGGCCGGCCGGCCGCCCCGCCCCGCGGCCCGCCCTTC
>Ga0265336_10000086_pt1 | contig 74817 bp, 94 predicted proteins | sample 42119metaG_FD_193583 | JGI IMG/M metagenome (GOLD analysis project Ga0265336, IMG submission 193583) | Rhizosphere microbial communities from Carex aquatilis grown in University of Washington, Seatle, WA, United States - 4-21-19 metaG | ecosystem: Host-associated > Plants > Roots > Rhizosphere...
CATGCATGATGAGACCTGCGTAATTAGCGTGGGCGACGTTCAGATCGCGAAAGGTTGTGCCGTAAGCTCCAACGTCTGCAATAAGCAGACCAGTAAAGCTAGTAGTATTGGTGAACGCGCCATCGAAAGTCGCCAACTCACCGGGATAACTCGCGAAAGTCAGGCCTGGGCTGGCAGTGTAGATCCGTTGATAATAGGTCCCTGCGCGGAAGAGAATGGTATCGCCCAAGGACGCAACTGATATCGCATGGCTCGCTGTCGCGAAGGGAGCGCCGATCGCCCCGCTTGCGCCATCGCTGCCGCTGGGGGAGACATACCATGTTGCGGGATTAACCGTCAAAGTCGCCGTGCTGCTTTGCAGTGTTCCAACCGAGTTGGATACCACCACGTAAAAGGTCGCCCCATTGTCCGTCGGATAAGTCGTCGCTGGCGTGGTGTAACTGCTTTGCGTGGCCCCGGCAATCGTTGACCCGTTCTTGCTCCATTGATAGCCGAGCGGTGCCGTCCCAGTCGCCGTGACGCTCATTGTTGCGGTCGCCGGCGCGGTCACCGTCTGATTCTGCGGCTGCACGGTAATGGTTGGGGCCGCCCCCGATCCATTCACGGTCAGCAAGGCGTTACCCGTCGTGAACGTCCCTTTCGTTCCCGTCACCGTCACCGCCACCAGCCCGTTATTATCCCCGCTCGTTACAGAGTTGCGCGTGTAGCTGCTTCCGGTGCCGACCGCCGACCCATTGAATGTCCATTGATACGCCGAGATACCCGTTCCAATTGCCCCCACCGTGAACGTCGCGTTGGCCCCCGCGTTTACAGCCACGTCTTGAGGCGAGACAATCACCGTCGGATCCGATGCGTCGGTGCGGTAGGGATTGGGAAAGGTGCCCATGTCGTAGCCCGGCTTGGCGGTGCTGACGTAGTAATCCCGGCCCGAGACCAGGTAGTTCGCGATCAACTGTCCATTGCCGCAATCGTCCGGGTTGTATTCCGTGAGCGTAACGCTGTCACCCGCCGATCCGGTATTGTTATAAATGTAGGAAGGCTCCAGCGACTCAGTGAATGAAGTTGCACCATTGATAGAGTTCGGAAACGAGACGGTGAACGTGCTCCCCGAGATATAGCCTTGGCCGATTTGATGCGGAGCTGGGTAGCTCGTGATGCAACCAGGCTGAGTTGAGCCCCTGCGAATGGCTTGGTCTTGCATGTTGATAATCGACTTTGTGCCCCATTGGCTGGATGTCAGTAAGGGAAACACATTGCCACGAATAACCGCAGAGCCACCGCGATAGAGAAACCACTGATTGACGCCAAAAGCGTCTGGTCCTGAGCTGACGAAGTAACACACGTTGCTTATCATCTCAAAGTGCCTGAGCCCGTAAGGAGAAGTCTCGCAACCATGCGACACCACACTTGATTGGTCAAAAATATTGAAACTCAGAACGGCCCTGGAATTATCGTCGAAGTCCATCGACTCACCAGACATCGCCGCGATGTAATTTGCTTGGATATACACGTTATTAGTGTAGCCAATATCAGCCATGCCCATCGTGGAGTTGTTCGACCAGCTTTGGGTCAGCCCGAGAGCCTTGACAGTAATCCCCTCGTCGTTATTTCCAATTCCATTCCCCGACGCCAACCCGGCATCAAACCGGTTGTCAAATGAGTTGTTATAAACGATACCGTTGTTGCACAGGAACTCAATAGCTCGCGCCCCGGTGTTGCCGACCGAAAACCGGTTGCTGTAAATTCTCGCGGGCTTGTAACCACCCACAATATCAACTCCATCAGAAGAGCCATTGTTGGCGCCAAAAATAAGGTAAATGCCGGTAAGGTCCACGTTAGTCACCGTCCCTTCGTAAAGCTTAAACAAGGGGCCGGTGGTGCTGTTATTAGTGATAATGGTCAAATCATCCCCAACTCCGATTGTCCAGCGGTCTCTTGTGCCTCCTCCATTGACCGAGGTGATATTGCAGACCAAGGATGTTCCGGAATAGCTCGTCACCGTGCCCGTCATGTTCGTTTGGGATGTTGCCCCGCTTTGGCCCGCACCTCCTGATGGCGTGTAATAAGCGATGACGTCTTGGCCTGGCGTGATCGCCAGCCCCGCTTGAGTCGTAAATGTTTTAGAGCCCGTCCCCACACTGAGTGACGTGGTGGAATTCCCAACCAGCTTAGATGCACCCATGCCAGCAATCTTAATCGACTTGGCAACTGGATTGGTTATTCCCGTTGTCCAGTTAAAGGTTCCTGCTGGAATCGCCACGATTTGCCCATTGGTGGCCGCATTGATTTGTGTTTGAACATCCGCCGCTGAGCCGTTTGCAAAGAACACATTCGTCCAATCATCGCTTGCTTGATAGTTGGTGATAGAGAACACATTGTTATCGCTCGCGCTCCCATCAATGTAGAACCCCAGTCCGGGATTGCCGTTCGTCCAGACCGTCTTGTCCGTTGCGCCAATGGTGGACACATCATCCGTATGCTGCAACACTCCATTGAGATAAGTGGAGATGATATTCCCCACCATCCTGAACTCAACCACATCGCCGTCTTTCAACGTCCCGGTAAACGGAACGCTGTTATTCACGAAGTCAAAGGAACCCACACCGCCGTTCCACCGAACGATTTGAATGTACTGGCCCGAAATGGATGCGTTGCACTCATATCCGTAAGCGGAATGCGGGCCGATATGGAAGCGCACCAATGCCTCCATCTCTTGATGTCCACCGGTGCCGGTCGACGTTTGATGAAGATAGATTTTTACGGATTGGTTTGGAGACCACACCCCGGAAAGAATCGCAATCGAGTCAGCATACCCAGCGCCTCCCGGTTGCGTTCCAAACGCTTTGCCGGGCGTGGTATTCACGTTATGCCAATCAAGCCCAACACTCGCGCCGTTGGTCCAATGCAGCGATTCGGAAATGGGAGTGTTGGTCAGCGGAAACAGGCTGCCGTAAAAGTTCGCCGCTCGAACCTCCACCACCCCCAAACAAAGAAGCAAACTAATTGCTCTTATAATTCGCATAAAGCATGTGCCAGTGACAAGGGTTCGAGGGGGAGACTGTGTTTGTCATCGTGTAGGTGGATGCGTTGACAAGCTTTGCTTGCCAAACATAGTCTAAAGTTGTCGCGGGTGTTGTGAGCGAATAGAGGATTGTGTCTGATCCAGTCGTTGCCCAGTTGGTAGATCCGTCATCCTCTTCGAGTGAGAACATGATCCCCATTGCTGTCGAGATCCCCCCGGTTGTTGCGGCCCACGGTGCGGCGGTTGCGGTCCCGGCGTTTTTTCCAGCGACTTGCAATGGGGTGGCATTTATCCCGGTGCATTCAGCCCCGCCTAGCGCAATAAGGGTTGTTGACGCAACGTTGAGTTGCATTGTCAACGTCCCACTTCCTGTAACCATGGCATGAAACAGGGCGCTACCACTAACGCCCGATAGAGCGTTTGTAAAACAGTCCATTGTTACGGTTCCGATTGTGGCGGTCGAGCTACCCGCTACCCTTGAAACCTCCGTCCCCGCAAAGTTGTATGTTGTCCCCTGGTAAACAATGGCCATCATTTCGATCATGTTCCCGCTTGTTACCCCTCCAGGGATTGTGATTGTAACCGGACTTATTCCGCTTGGCCCGTTGGTGATCGCGGTGTGGCCTGCGACAATAGCGGCGTTATTTCCTCCCCCTGTCGGCGCGTTCGTATAACCAAGCGTCCCCATGAACCCAACGCTTGAAAAATCAAACTGCGCCGAGGCCGTGAAACACGCCAGGCCCGCCAAGATTGAAACAAGGAATGTTCTCATCGAAATTGCGATACCGCACAGTTGGTGATGGTTCCCAAAATCACATCCACAACCAGTACTATTGAGTTGCCATTGGTGCAGTAATGCACCGTTGAATAGTCACTGCAATGCCACGTCGCCGGGGTCGTGACTGTGACCGTGCCACCACTGGTATTAAATCCAGTCCATCGGCCACCACGCTCTGTATTGTTCGGAAGGTTCGCCAGCCCTGTCACTGTAAAGTTCGCCGCAAAGTTCGTAAAAACACTCTGGCCCAGTGTGAGCGTCGTCTGCCCCGCTGTGTTGGTTGTCCAATCCCAGGAGTTGGTTGCATTCAACGCCCCAGTTGCCGACGTGGCCAAAGCTGCCGTTGCTGAGCTTCCGCCTACGTTGAAAGGCAAAGTTGTGGGCAGCCCATTCGTTCTCTGTGCATCGGTAAGGGTCGCAGTCGAAGCCAGCGCGGTCGCTGTAATAGTGCCCGTTCCTGAAGCTCCCAAACTGCCCCCGCTCCCAATCACCAAAGCCGCTGCACTGGTTGCGGCCGTCACCCCAGAGAAGGGCACTCCCGACGCCGTCGTGGCGGTGGTGGCGCTGGTCGCTGTCGGCACTGCTCCCACAATCTTACTCCCGGGATAATTCGAGGAACTGCCCAAGTCTAACAGCGGCGGAGTGGTGACGGTCAGTGTTCCGAAATTGCCCAACGCGCTATACACCCCATTGGAAGCCGTTATCCAATCCATGGACACTATGCGCGTATACGTTGAAATATTTGTAGCGCCCACCGAGGTTGTGACTCCATTGGTTGAAACACACTTGTTGGTTCCAATAATCCATCCCACCGCCCCATTGGCGGGGTCAAAAAAGAACACCGCCGAAGCGTTCTGGTTAGAGACGACGAACGAGTTTGTGAGACCCAGCAGTGTCGTGGGCTGGAATGTTTTCCAGTAATCAGCGTAACCGGCCGCCACCAGGCTGCGAGTGTCAGAGGCGTATTGGGAGTTAAACTGAAACGCCCCGATGTCCGACACTGAAGATTGTGCGGCTCCAAAGAAGTTCACCGGACCAAATATATTGGTCAAAGCAGCCCCCCTTGCTGCCGAGGTTTGATTCAGCCAGTAAAGCCCGTTTGCGGAATTAACGAACCCGTAATTGCTGCTGACCACATCATGCGCGCCGGGGAACAAAAGAGCCTGTGGGGCCAGGTTGTAATCCGCCGAAATCGGCTCGCTGTTAAAACGATGAATCCCTTCACTCTTCGAAATGATGATGTTGTTGGTGAAAAGCCGATTGCCATTTTGAGCAATCACCGCATAGGTGCCGGTCGAAATGATCGTGTTGTTGTAAATGAATGTCTTCGCCCAGGACTGGGAATTGTCGGCATACACTCCAAGCTGATCGTCTTGCGCGTAGTTCCCAGTGACGTTCCCGTAAAGGAGATTTTGATACAATAGGTTGTCTACATCCGGGGCGGTGTGCCCATTGATGATTATTCCATAACCACCGTTATACCGGCAGACGTTGTTGCGATACACGCCATTGGTGCCCGCCGCGTAAATACCGTGATTGAAACCAAGGTAGTTTGTTCCGTTCCATTCCGAAAGGTTGCCCTCCACCAACGCTCCGACGCCTGGATAAATTTGGATTCCGCTCGCAGACTGTGAGTTAGTCCACGTTGCTCCGGTATGTTCAACCCAGTTGTTTCGAACTATGCAGTTGGACAGTGAGGTTTCGTGAAGTAAAATTGGGGAGTATTGGCAGTTGGTGAAATGGAGCCCTTGGAAGACAACTCCGGAAGCATCCACTCCAACATTCAGTCGGAATGCGTAACCGCTCACCCCGTTGAAGCTCGGACCGTTTTTGTTAATTCCTTCAACGACAAGTCCGCGCACCGCGATATCTAATCCAGCTCCGCCGCCGTATTCGCCATCCACCAGCAAGATGGTGTTTGAGGCCCCCGCGTGGGTCACCGCGTAGCTGATGGTCCAAGGAGCGGCCAAGCTCAATCCATTATTGGTGCTGCTGCCGGTTGGGGAGGCAAAGTACACCGTTCCGTTGGTGACTAAGGTGTAGGTGCTTCCCAGACTAGATGAGCCACTACTGCCGGTGGCCGGCCCCCATCCCAATGTGCCAAACGTCAAAAGCTGCCCTAAAGAGGCACCGCCCTGTGGTAACCCCGACAGGGCTGCCAGCGCATTCGCCGACGCCGCGCTGCTTGCCGAGGTCGCGGTAGTGGCCGTCGTGGCACTGTCCGCCGTCGTCGCATGACTCGCCGAATTCGCTGTGGTGGCCAAACTCGCCGTCGCCGCATTCCCCCCAATTGAAACATTGAGCACCGCCGGTAACGCATTCGTCACCTGGGCCGGGGTTAACGTGGCGCCCGGAGCCAGATTGTTGGCCGTCGTCGCCGTAGTGGCGGTCGTCGCGCTGCCCGCCGTCGTCGCGCTAGTGGCCGTCGCCGCACTCCCGTCTACAGACGCGTGCAGTAACGCCGGTAACGCATTAGTCACTTGGGCTGGGGTTAACGTGGCGCCAGGAGCCAGATTGTTGGCCGTGGTCGCCGTAGTGGCCGTGGTGGCACTTCCCGCCGTGGTTGCACTGGTCGCCGTCGCCGCGCTCCCGTCTACAGACGCATGCAATAGCGCCGGTAACGCATTGGTCACCTGCGCGGGCGTCAATGTTGCACCCGTCGCTAGCGCATTCGCCGTCCCTGCTGTGGTGGCCGTCGTGGCGCTCCCTGCCGTTCCCGCCACTGTGGCCGTCCCTGCTGTGGTGGCGCTCGCTGCATTCCCATCAATCGAAGCGTGCAGCAATGCCGGTAAAGCATTCGTTACTTGTGCGGGGGTGAGCGTGGCACCCGAGGATAGCGAACTGGCCACCGACGCTGTGGTGGCCGCAATCGTTCCAGAGCCAGAGGTCCCCAAACTTCCACCCGTTCCGACCGTCATCGTCGCCGCCACGTTGGCACCACTGGTAATTTTATCAAAAGCCAGGTTCGTTGCCGTGCCGCTGCCACCGACCGGGGCGTTGCTGTAACCTATCCCATTCGCGGTTACCGTCAGAATTTGCCCCACCACACCGCCAGGGGCCGTCAGGCTCGATGCGGGATAATTGCTGCTGCTCCCCAGGTTCAAGGGCAGGGCATTGGTCCCCTGCATCAGTTGCGTGATAAACGCCACTGAATTCGAAGTGAACCCGCTCAAGAGCGCAAAGTTGGCATTCACCTTTTGAAATGCCACCCGCAACGGATCGCCTGTCTGGTCATTCGGTTGCGTCCCAATATTGATCATCGTGAACTGCCCGAACGCCGGCAGCGCCATCATTACCCCCAACAAAAGAATCCCGATTCGTTTCTTCATATTCCCTTTATTGAACATCTGCCGTTACCGCGCTGTTATCTGCGCTCACTGACTCATTGTCCGTCGTCACCCCAGGCACCACCGCTCCCGACGGTGGATCCACCACCACGTCCCCAAACAACACCGGGTATTGAATCGTGGCGCCACAGGACACCAAGCGCTTCGCGTAATCCGTGTTCTGCAACCATTGGGGTGCATGCGCCTGCAGATGCGTGATCCCCTTTTCCGCCAGCGCATACCGCGACGCGGGATTGGTCAGCACCGCTTTCAGGCATTGTCCAATCCGTTGCGCAATCAGCTCCGACCGCCCCGCTCCCGGTTCCTTGGCCGACACCCAAAAATTAAACAGCACGTAACTGGTGACGAGCTTCCCGGAATACAACACCGTGTCATTGGATTCCTGCACCTCCATCCGGGGTAACACCACCGTGCGTATCTCTGCGTCGGCATCGCCTACAAACGTATGCAACGGCTGCACTGCTGGCCCTTGGCCATAGGCGAGGTTCGCTTTGGGAAATAGCATGGGAGGATTATTCCCCACCACATGCAGACCTCCATCGAACCAGCTCCGCAGCCATTCATTCAGCACCAGGAGCACTCCTGATTCTGTTGTGAATTCTGTGACCGCTGCCGCCGTTAAGCTCATCAAATAAAAAAAGGGACGGTATGAACACGCACGCGTGCGTTCAGCCGTCCCGTAAGTTCCTTCACGCATCTTTGGCGTGACCCGTCAACAATTAAAAATGGTGAAAGATGCAGAGCGTCTGTCGCTGAGCTGGGGTTATACCAGTCCAGCGTCCAGGGTTAAGGCCTTCTGAGCCCGTTGGGCATACGTGCCCTTCGTTGCGTTCCCTATGGCTCCATGCCAAATGGGAGACGCCTGTTGTTCCAGCCCTGGCAGTTCTCTGCATCTTTCACCATTCAAATCAATTCGGTCTTAATGCGCTGATGCAACTTAATCAGCTCCAACTCCACTCGGTCCCGCAAATGCGCCGCCACATACGCATGCCACGCCAACATCACCGCTTGCAACCACGACTCCGCCACCTCGGGCGGCAAGCCTTGCTGTTGCGTGGTTTGCGGTTGCGTCGGTGGATTCTCCCCTTCACCTTCCAGCCAACTCTGAATCGCCTGCACCAGTTTCCCCGCCGATTCTTCCATGGCCGGCGTGCGGTCCCGGGGCACCGCCCGATCACTCACCCCGATAATCTCCTCGATGCGCGACGCAATCTGTTCATCCGTGAGGCCCGCATCCTGGTCCGTCCGCCGCTTCTCTAACATCACCCAATCCCGAATTGCCTGACGCGTCGCCTCGAGGTTCTGTTCTGACCCCTCCGTCCACGCCGCTTTCCAAGGGGTGCTGCCTTCTTCTTTCTTGCCCCAGGCTGACCGGCTGCCGATGTTATACTCCGCCGCCGCCGCGATATCCAACGCCCCGCCCAACGCCACGTTCTCCAACCCCAGCGTAAACCGGCTCCCCAAGGGCGTCAGCGCCTCTGCCCACATCGAATCCACCAAGCGCTTCGACATGCGGTCGTAGAGTGCACGCGTCTGCAGATTGCGTTCCAGCGCCCATTGCGCCCGCAACGTCACAAAGGCAATGTGTTGGAATCGGCCTTTCCAGAACTCAATCCGAATGGCTTTCCCCACCGCCTCGGGATACCCCGCCTGCAGCCGTTCTAATCGGCGCTTCACACTAGCGATGTTGCTGGTCAGTTTCACACCAGTTGATGCCAATCCCAATGCCACGCGCCCCAATGCGTGTACACCCACACCCGCTGTCCCTTCACATGCTGGTTGGATGATTCCAGCACATGATGCCGAAACGTCACGCGCCACCACGGAGGCACAGGGACACCATGGCCCGTCTTACAGAACCATGAATACGACGTTTGGATCCGATACCCCAAAAACTTGACACTCCCTGGCGTCCTGAGCCACCAAGGCAAATGAATAATATCGTGGTCTCGTTCCATTAAGTAGCCTTTCGTAATAGCACTGTTCCTAACAACGCTTGCCCGCCGACAATCACATTCCAGGCATCCGCCAGCTCATCCCCAATCTCCGCCTGCACGAACGATTGCCCCCTCAATTCGAAGCGCACTCCCTGTGTGGCAATCGCATCGAGCGTCACGCTGGCCCCCGCGCTCAGTGTTCCACTCACCAGAACCTGGCCGTCATACACCGCGACCACCGCCCCCGGGTCGATATCAAAGAGCACATCCCCCACCTTAATCTCAGAGAACTGCCGCAACTTCGTGGAGGCCCCAATCTGATGCCAGAACCCGCGCAACGTCCCACTGACTTCCTGCTCACCCCCATCCGGCAACGCCCCGGTAATCACATCGACCGGTAAGCTCCCAGGCACGGCCGTCGGCACTTGCCACCGCACCGTCACTAACGTCGATGGCCCCTGGCTTCCCAGCAACGCCACCCTTAATCGTGCTCGTCCCAGCGCATCCATATTACTTCATGATTGCTGCGCCTTGGATTACCCCAAGGGCTTGGTTGTGGCGCTCAATGCTGCAAGGTCGCCGGGGTTTACGCCACGCATGGCCTTCCACTTTCTTGCGACTCATCATCTCATTCAACCGCCGGTTAAACTCCTTAAACGTCATCCCCGTTCCTCGACCCAGCGCCACCCCAACGCCATTCGCCGCCTGCAACTCGCGCCCCACCGCCACCCCATCCATGACATCCGCGTTCGTGCAAGCCGTCCAGTTCTTCTTCATATCTCTTGGAAACTAACCCCTGTCATTCCTTGCGCCGTCAACACCGCTATCAGCTCACCGACGCCGTAAAACTCAAACCCTTCGCCACCCGCGACCGGCGTATCTTCAACGCCATCCACCATCCACAACCCTTGCTGCGTCACATTCGCCACCGGCACTCCATCGATGCAGAACTGCAATCGTGGCCCTTGCACGGGATTGGGCGCTATTCCACCCACGGCCGTAAACATCGGCGAGAAAGTCACTTCATCCGCAACACGCAAGCAGAGCTGCCCCTGGATATAGAACGAAGTCCCCCGCGCATTCTGAATTACCTGGCCGTAGAGCGTTGGGTTTACGCTGATACTGTTGAACGTCCGCGTGGGCGGGTCATACGAAAACAACGTGAACCGTTCGGACCCATTCACCCAATCCACCGTCAACGTGGCCGTCCGCGTCGTCGCCGTCATCCAACCCGCAGACGTCTGCACCGGCACCACCACCTCGACCGCCCGCGCCGCGTCCTCCGCCGCCCCATCAAAATCCACCCACCACCGCACGGGCATATTCGCTGGCACCGTCACCCGGAAATCACAAGCGAACGAAGTGGGGACGAAGACATCCCCACTTCCTCGCGCCCCACCCACTAAAAAAACCGCTCCTGGAACCGACACCCCACCCACCATCAAAGTCAAAGCCAGCGTCCCATCGGTCGGTGTCACACACGACAACCGGGCGCCCTGCAGCCGCACGTCGACCGGCCACGAGTAAATCCCCGGCAGATACCGTCCGCCGGTCAGAACCCCGTCCACTTTGAACAACGCCGGATTCAAATAAAAAAGAGACGGCTGAATCACACCGAAGTGTGTCAGCCGTCTCTACCCTCAGTTCACGCACACTTGGGTGCGTCCGTCAATGCTTTATTAAATCCAGGTAGGATAGATGCACGTGATCCCGCAACCGATTGAGGGTTCCATCGTTGGGGATCACTCGGTCCACCGGGTAATCCTTCATCACTGTTTCCGACGGGTGCCCATCTTGAACCGGCATGCCAGGGCGTACCACTCTCCACAGCACGCCTTGCCGTTCTTTAATCATCTTAGCCTCATTGGGAAACCGAACGTCCGTGAAGACGATGACGGGGTTCAATACGATCCGCAAAGCATCCTTGGCGCGGTCAATCCAGTAATCGTCATTGCCGCCAATGCCCCGGCGAAACTCTGTGCCCCACCATTGCATCATGGGTCGGAACACTTCCTTGTGTGCCTTAATGAACTCGACGGTCACATTACAGGCGTCTGCAACCTCTTCATACAACGGGTCCGCAAAGGCAATCCGCTGAGCTGTAGGTTCAATCTGCCTCAGCGCCGCGAACACCGAATCCTTCCCGTGCTGCTTATGCCCAAGTAATCCAATCAGAATGGCATGAGGGTTTGGTTTCCGAACAAACTCAACACACCGCTTTACCTCTCGGCCCGGCTCAAACACCGGACACGTCCGGTCCGCCTGGTCACATTCCTCACAAATCGAAATACTCATTAGTGCCTCAAAAAGATTACGTCCGGTCGCCGGGGCTTAAAGCAATGGCCACACTCCTCACAGTTCTCCACCTTCCCTCGCTCCTCTGGACAGACTAAACCCTTTGCTCGCGGGTCCCCTTCAATCCAAGCCTTCCTCCATCCTGCCGGTGGCTCGTCCTTCGTGCTCTCATCCATGCTCGCGAACAACTGGACATTCGGCATGGCCCGCAGCTTCTCCAAATCAGGCAGCAACTCGGGCACTCGCCACGACCTGGTATAAGCCCAAAACGTCACACCTAAATTCCAAGCGGCCAACTGAGTCCACCGCTGAATGTATTGCACCGTGTCAAAATCCCCCGACACATGCATCCGGACCAATCGTGTTCCAATCGGAAGTTCAGGCACCAAGCAGCCCAACTCCGTGTTCGTCAGATGAACCGAAGCCACTGGTTCACCAATCCGTTTTGCGTAGCAATGCTCCCGGCACCATGATGTCGCTCCAGGACACGTCACATCGGCTATCTTGGAGTACGTCACCACGTTCGGACCAATCTTCAGATTGCCCTTCCCCCACCGCGAAATCGTCACCCCACGCGTGTCAGGCAAAAACACTTCCAACTTCGACCGGCTCTCATTGGTAATTTTCATAAATAAAAAAGAGACGGCTGAAACACAACTATTGTGTTCAGCCGTCTCTGCCACTACTTAACCACCTCGACGCGTCAATCGTCAATTGTAAATCTCAAGGCGTGCAGGAGAACGACCCAATCATCCCTCCCTGCTTATCCCACAAGAACGCCTCCGCCGCCCGCAACCCCATGTAGCCTTTCATCGTATGCCACGCACAGGCAGGGCAGAGCGAAGGAATCACTCGCACCCTGAATCCCTTAAACTCATCCACCCCATTCCAATAAAACGTTTCCTTCTTATGATGAAGGTGGCCTAAGTGAAACTCCCGGAACTGGCTCGCCGCCCACATCTCCGGTCGCTCGGTCGCCATCAGCAACGGCAGGTCCTTGTGCTTCTCTTCCTTCCCGTGCGTCAATCCAATCAAACACTTGCCCCACTGATAGTACTTCCGCAACGGTGGCTCATTATTGACTGTGACTCCATCCGACTTTGATAAGTATCCCGCAAGCGTTTCCCCCAAATAGAACACCCGTTCCATGTCGTGATTCCCCGCCACCATCACCACGTCCACCGGGGCCAATTCCCGCAACCGATAAACCGCATCCAGCATCAGCTTGCGTCCCTGAACAAACGATTTCTGCCAGCGGCCATCCTCAGACTGTGGCGTGCCCGCCGAGGTTTCCTGCTCCTGGCCGTCCACGTTAAAGAAGTCATTCCCCACCGGGAACAAAATGCGCCCAATCTTGAAACCCTTGGTCCTTTCAATTAGTGTCTCTAAGGACTCATTGAACGCCGACTGCGCAATCTTTACGTCGTAATCCTGGCCGCATTCCGGTGCCCACACCAGCTTGCCCAGGTGCAAATCAAAAATGGAAACCTCGAGGAGCGCTCCCTCGGTCTGCTTATGAACACAAGGTCGATGCGGCGCTTGCTTCCGGAACTCCGTCAGCATCTGTTCAATCAGCGCCCTGGTCCTCTGAACCACCACCTTACGCTTGAACGTCACCTCCACTTTGCACATCGGCTCGACCATCGGCTTGCGATTCCGCCGGGTCCAAAGTGTTGACTTGCCACCCCCATCACCAGTGGCAATCATCGGTGTCCCGTCGGGATTAAACACCGTGGTGGCTGGCTCCCGCATCGTCACTTCCCACTTACCGAACTTCCACTTGTCTACCTCCCACACTTCGAGGTCTACCTTGGCAAAGGCAATTGCCTCGTCCAGCGTATGAATATTGCGCATCACCCCGCGCAACACCGCGTCTTTCCCGTTATCCTCAAACTCGTAGCCCACCTTTATTTCCGGACCCGGCGCGGGAACACTCGAAGGCGAACTGCCAGGACTCTTTGCCGCCATCCGTGCGGTATCCGGCTTCACGCCAAACACCTTTCCGATTTCAACCCAGGACTTCTTCTGTGCCCTGAGTTTCCGGACTGTTTCGATTTCCTCCTGAGTCCATTTTTTCATAAATCGATTTAGGCCGCCGTCACGCCCATCGTCAGCGCGCATGCCCACGCTGCTTGTTCCGGTATCGGACCGCTCACAATCTGCCAACGCACCACACTCCCGGCATGCACCACCAACCCGCCGATATCCACACTCCCAATCACTTCCGTATTCGCTGAGCCCGCCGCTAAGGTCACTTGCGCCTGCACGGCCGCCTCGCTGTCCGCGGTAACTGTCGTGCTGTCCACCGTCACCCCTGTGCTGTCCACCGTGGGTTCACTCGTCCCGCCGCTGGTGGCCCCACCGCTGCCTCCCGTCACCTCCTGAACCAACACCCCGTCAATCTCCAACCCCAACACTGTGTCTTGCCCTTGCGATGCCCAGGCTGTGGCCTGCACCTTGCCCAACCGCACATCTACCGGCCATCGGTATTGCCCGAGCAAATAATCTCCGACCACCATTGGATTCTCGCGGAAGAAAGGAACCGTCTGCGCATCCAACACCGCTTCAGGTAGGGGTGTGTAAGGCCCCGGAAGAATCGTCGGAGGAGTTGCCCCAGGATTATAAATGGTCTGGACCGGCCCTGCCTTCGTTCCGCCGTTATCCACGAACCGTTGTGCCCGCCAGACCTGTTGCGTTCCAAAATGATTTGTCCCCGCCGAGGTCCACTCCACCCGTCGGGCCGTCACTCCAAAGTATTGGCGCTGATACCAGGTTCGCTCCCGGGAATCGTACCAGACCCATTCCAGCACATACTGCTGATTGCGCCGGGGAACGAAGTCCGTCGGAGCCGCCCGCCGAATCAACCATGTCCGGTCAATCGTCAGCACGTGCTCCTCATCGACATGATGCGCCGTCGTGTAGCGCTCGCCCGCACCTTGCAACTTCACCTCTTCAAATTCCATCGACATGCGCAGTCCGGTTGCCAAGGCCCCCGACCACACCGGCGCGGCCACGATCGCTTGCCCATCCGCCGCCGCGGGATACAGTGACAGCACTGCCTCATGCAGCATGTAAGGAATTCGGTCATTCATAAAGAAATCCCATTGCAGACGTCTGCAGCGGACTATGCCACCTTCATCCCGTCACGAGTAAACGTTGCTTTCCACAACGGCGCCTGCACATCGAACTGCGCCAGCACCTCGCCCAAAGGCAACCCCGCCATGCCATGCAGCCATGCGTAGTAGGTCTGATACCCGGCAAACCGGGTCCCGTTCTCAATGGAATCAATCTCCGCCTCCAACGTGGTCAGGAACCGGTTCAGACTCCCAAAGCGTTCCTCAAACCCCCGCATCCCATACCGGTAAGAATCCGGCGCGCTCTGCACGAATAGCTTGGCCGTGTAGTACGTGCATAAGGCGAATGAGTTGACGTCGGTGAACTCAGGGGTAATCGCACTCTCATCCGGTGTGAGGATAAACCCGGGAAGCTTGTTACACTGGATGGTAGTCTTCACGGCATCACTCAACACCGTGTCGGGATACTGCCGCACGCTCGGATCCCAATCCCGCAACATCACCCGCAACGGCCGATAAAAATAAAGAATCTGCATAACGTCGAACTCCGCACTTCAAAGACAAAACGGCGGCTAACCCCCATTCAGGTCAGCCGCCGCTGTTCATCATCCCATCCCCCGTTCGTCCCTGGCTCCCTACGAAGAATTAATGGGCCACAATCATCGCGAACTGCTCATAAAGCGACGCGGCGCTTTCCCATGTCACCGGCTCGGCGCCTTCGCCCGCGCTCGGTTTCGTGGTCATCACCAGGCCGAGCAGCAGAATATGCTGAGTGACCAGCACGTCCTCTTTCTTCTCGACGATCCAACCCGTCACCGGCAAACCGTTATACCGCGACAACCCGTCACCGGCACTCGGCACCTTCGCAGAGATGTTCAATGTGCCGACTTCGATTTCACCAGGCTTGATGTAAGCGCCTTTGACGCGCCCATCCTGAATGGCGGTAGGCACGGGTGCTGCCGGGTCAAAGTCCAGTTTGACCTTCGTCCCAATCTTCTTGAATGAACCGCTGGCCGAATAATCCAGGTCCGGAACACCGCACAGAATGATGTTCGGCGCGGTCGCCAAACCCGCATCGGTCGTGACCGAGACCCCGGTAATCGTTTTCCACTTGCTGCCCGCGATGCTCAATGTGCCGTCGGCGCTCCATCCACGAGGGAAGGCGCGGCTCTGGTCATTGGCGAAACCGGGAGGAGTGAACGTGAACGTGCCGGTCATTGCTGCGCCGGTCTGGTTCGTCCCCGTCAGGTTCACCACCAAGTCCGTCGGGACCGTTCCGCCCACGTCGGCGCTCACGTCCAACTTGGCCAACACTTGTTGCGGCGTCGCAAGCAACTGCGATGCGCCCGCCGTGGTCGGTGTCCATACCCCCGAGTTCGGGGCCACCACCGAGATCGTCCCCAAATTCGTGTAACCTTTCGGCGACACATAAAGCTGGAGTTCATACCCCAGTGTGGGCTTTAAGGCGGTCGTATAATTGCCCACCGCAATGTCTGCTGGTTTCAACATAAAAATTTATCCTTCTAATCGGGGTCCGGCCCTTTACCTAAGAGCCGAACCCATTGGTTAAAGCCTGTTTCGCGTCAGCGCGATTGGCCCCCACCTCTTACTCGTTGGTGGTGACGGTGCCGGTGCTCGCGGCGTACGTAATGCGCAGAGCGTGCGCGCGCCAGGGCTCAAAGAAGGTCATAGCCAACACCTTCATCGCGGTCCGGGTTTCCCAATTCTTCCTGGGGAAACTCTCGACGAATTCCTGGTCCATGCTCGGCTTGACCAGGATTTTGCCCACCGGGCGATTCAACACCGGGTAACAGGTGCCAGGAGGCAGAGTCACATCCGGAACCAACGTCCAATTGATGCCCATGTAGGAAAACCGGGTGTACTGCTGCAGGATGCCTTCGGCCACCTGGTTGTAGAACGTGCCCGTCGGAACGATTTCCGAAGTCAGGCCCGTGGTTTCACTCGACGGAATCAGGATGGCCCCAGTCGGACGCAGTGGCCCGTTCAGGACAGTCCCGAATGCATCGCAATGCGCCATGATCTTTCGAATGACGGCCAGGCGGAATCCAGTCTTGGCCCCAGCATCATCCAGGTCCGCGTTCTTATAATCGTTGGTCGTCGGCAGATTCGACGTCGCGATACGCACGTTCGGAATCCATGTCTTGTCCAGCGCGCTGCCCGTGGTCTTGAAAGCGCCATAGACGCCGGTGCCATAGGACTTGCTGTTGATGGTCCCGCCCACCAGGAGGTTGAACGCTTCGGCGTCCACCATGTTCGCCATGTCCCAGCCCAAGTCCACAGTCGCTTGCGCGGCGGCGGCTACGTCTGAGCCTTGCTGGATATCGCGCATCTGGTAGCCGATATCGTTCGAGGTCAACTCGCGGACGTCGATGAACGTCTGCTTGCGGGCCTTGACCAGTTTCTGGCCACGAGCGCCACCGTCCTGGCCGATGTAACGAATGCCAACGGGCACCCGGTAACTGTGCTCGACGCAGAACTGTTCCTTGTCTTTCAGAGTGATTGTCTCGTAGAACAACGAAGCGAACTGGCTGGTGGCACGGACATACAAATCAATGTATTCCATGCGCAACTCGTTCAACTCCATCACTGCGTCATGATCGCCGTGCCGGGCTTTCTCCATCAGCTCGCGGCATTCCTGCTCGGCTTTGGCTTTCTCGTCGGCTTTTTCCTGGCTCTCGTCCAGGGCCAACTCGAAGGACTTGTCCAACCCGGTAAGATTACCGGAAGCGGCCGTAAGACCGGCCAGCAGAACCACGCGGTCCCGCATCCCCCTCAGATTGATTACTGTGCTCGATTTCATGTTTCCCTTAACTTCTGAATTTTGTTGTTTCGGTTTAGGCCGTCAGCGCTTAACCAATGGCAACGGCACGAATCCGAAGATTCCCAGCGACCGCTGCGGTCAAGTTATTGGCCGTTAGACTGTAAAACGCGGTTTCACCCGACTGCGCGATCCGCAGTTGGCCGTTGATGAACGACAGTTGCTGAGGAACAGTCGTCTGACTGGTAATCTGGCCGGTGCCGCTGTAGAGGTAAGTCGAACCTTCGCATTCAATCTCTTCAGCTTTCTCGACCGTGACTTCCAAGCCGTCGCTAAACGGCGATTCCAAACCAACCGGGGTGGCGCTCGTCACGCCGAACACGCGGTCGGACAGAGTCAAACCGCCGATGACCACTTTGCGGGTCAAGTGCCCAATGAACCCGTTGCCGGCCGCCAGCGAGAACTGTTCGCCGTCGGTGGCATGCGGTCCAAGAGCCAGACCCCGCGCTGCTGTTTCTGTGCCGGAAACGCCAGACGCAAGCTGCGAGCTGCTGAAATTGGCGCTGGCGTTCAACCACGGCTTGCGCCGCAGGATTTCAAACTGTGTGTTAGGTGTCATATTCTCTTCCTACTGATATTCGTTACCTTCGTTTCCTTTGATTGTTGCGCCTTAGAGCAGACCGGCTCGCGGGCCTTTCTTTCCCTTGTCCGCGCCAGCAGCAGGCTGCATCAGCGGTTCGACCTTCTTTTCATCCTTGGGCGCGGCGGCTGCCGGGGCACCAATGATATCGCTGAACGTTTCCAAACGACCGGCGAATTCTGTGGCCGTGAGCCAAGCGGTGTCTTTCACCAGCTTCTCGCCCTTGCCACCCAGCTTGAGGCCCTTGGCCGACAATGCGGCGACGTTCGCCTTGCACGCGTCGAAACGAACCTGGAAATCTTCTCCGCCCAGGATCTCATCCGTCGCAGTCGGCAACCCGGCCAATTCCACCTGGCCTTTGCGCAAAGCGATGATTTGAGGCAGAACGGATTTGGCCCCTTCGGTCCGGGCGGCATCCGCTAAGGTCTTGGCTTCGTCCTTGGTCAACAGCTCTTTCTTGGTGAGCTTGTCTTCCATGGCATTCAACGAAAGAGTGCGCGTGCTCAGGTCGGTGCTGATGGCCGTGATGCGCGCCATCAAATTGGACACCAGGTCATTCGCCCGGGTGACCGCGTCGCTCAGACTCATCAACGCCCAGCCGGCGTCTTGCGCGGCAGGCACCTGATCAATCGGTCCCAGCTTCTTGAGCTGTTCATCCAGCGCTTCCTTGATCTTAAGCATGTCGGGGCGCAGGGCTTCCGGCAGCTTTTCCAGGATCCCGTTCAGGGATACGATTTGCGTCTCGTAAAACCCTTTCAGGGCCTTCGCGATTTCAGCATTTGTTTTCATTGTGTTCGTTTCAAAAAAAATCAGCCGGTCTCAATGGGGAATCTCCGCCCTACCTTGTAATCCTTCTCCGAACCGATTTCAGAGAATCTGTCAACACCTAATCTAAAAAATCTTTTACGGACGTCTGCACGTCACTCCGCCGCCCAAGGATGCCCGAGTTTCTGGTACGCTTCCCGCACGGCCGCAAACGCCCGCGACCGCTTCTGTTGCCGGATAAACGCCCGCGTCATCCGAATCGCCCGACCCTCCAACTCCGTCACGGTGATAATCGTTTTCATTCCATTCCAGTAATTCCCAACGCTTTCAACCACGCTTCCGAATCCGCCTGCACTTGGCGAAAATAGCCCGCCACGGTCGCCACGCCTTCCTCGAGGAGTTCATCCATGCGGTCCGGGTCGCTCGCTAAAATCTGCTGCACCTCCGCTTCGCGCTCCGCTCCGTAATGCACCAAGCCCACCCCCATGAAATGCACGGCCCCGTTGATGCCGCCTTTCAGCAGCGTCACCGGCAGTTTGCCCCACGGCCCGGTCACCTTGCGTTTTTCGAAATGCCACGACTCCAATAAATCTTCCGGGGCATTCTCCACTGCCACGTACCCCAACCCGAGCGCGTTGAACTCCGCCGGGGTGCTATCCTTCAGCAAGTCCGATTGTTTCTTGGTGGCCGCATCCAAATTGCCCACGATGAATCCCGATTGGAGCAGGGAATAATTGACCTCCATGGAGACCGTCCACTTGCGACGGCCGCCCAAATGTTCCCCGAGAACCTGAGGCACCTTCTCTGCCTGCTTATGGATCACGGCAACGCCACGGATCGCCGGCGCCGATTCCAAATTCACCGACCATCCTTCTGAAGGCGGTTTAGGGAAGTCTACTCCCACGACTGTGCCTAAAATATAATCACGCGGAATCTGGTCCCGCTCCTTCGACTTGTCGTACGCGCGCAACTTGTGTCCCAGGTCAAACACCTGATGCATCATGCTCCGATACGAGTTGCTGACGGTTCCTGGATGCAGCGCCGTGCCGTAGGCTGTAATCACCTGGGAAGCCTTGGTGAACGCATGGCCAAGCTTGAACTCGACGTAGGCCTTACTCTCATCCGGCTCGAGGGTCTGGCCATTAATCTCGATGGCCGCGTTGCATAACGTTGCCCCCGACCACAACCGTTCCCGCATTTGTCGCTCTTCCATAATCAAACCTTTGCCCGGTCATCCCTGTATGCTTTCCAACCCCCGAGATGCACCCCTTCGTAAATCAGTTTCTTCGGCTCATCCGGCACTTGGTCTGCCGTCATTAAATCCAGCAACATCGAGTCCGAGTCATCCTTGCTCAGGTCCGCCAATGTCCAACAACTCGCCTCAATCTCTGCCGCTTGGGATAGCAGCCATTCCGCTTGCGACCGCAGCTTTCGGGACTGTTCCAACCGCTCATCCATCGGACCGGCCACCAACTTCTCCAGCCAATCCTGATACCCGCCGTCGTGTGGAATACACGCGCGCGCCCACGACCCGAACGGCGTGAGCCCCGTCGACCACAACGGTTGCGGGATGCTGGCTAAATCGGATTTGGATTTGAACGGAGGACACCGGAAAATGTTTCCATGCTCATCCGCGAACTCGATGGGTTCCCATGGAATCACATTCCGGAAATCAACCGTCCGGACCAAACAATCCTTCCTTGTCCTAAAAACCATCATGGCTTGCCCACCACCGCTCCTGCCGCTTTCCCAATCACTTCCCCAACCGCACCGCCCACCGAATTGAAGATGGCCGCCGTGTTCGTATCCACCGTCATGCTGAACTCGCCCATCTTGAAAACGTTGTAGCCCCCCAAGCCAGGTTGATTCACGTGCTTCGCCCCGATCGCATCAGCTTTCGGGTCGGAGAACAAAAACCATCCACCCCCGCGTGCCGTGTCCTTCAAGGTGACCTTCATCACCATTCCATCTTGCCGCCCCTGGTAAACCCGCACCGTCTTAATCGTGCGGTCAGCGCGGTAAGGCACTGCGCAGCCTACCAGGCTGAGCAGTGCCACTATCCACAACCTCTTAATCGTAATCGTAATCGTAATCTCCTTACTTAACCCCGGCCTGTCCGGAGTCTTTAAGGGCCAAGTCAATCGAGTCACAGAAAATACCCAGCACCGCACTCGGCCACTGGTTATTCGGCAACTGAACGGTTAACTGGTCGTCAAACAGAATTGTGTAGAGCGCAATCAGCCCGTTCTTCGCGTCGATGACTTCGGCGGGAATATTGGCCATCTGCAGCCCTTGTGTTGCTTTATCAACCGCACCCGCAATCGATCCGGGAGTAAAACTCTGCTGACTGACTGCGGTGCAAACCGCCGAGCCGACGGCCCTGGCATAGTTGCCAATCTCAGCGGCATGTTGCGGCGAGTTATGGATAGCCCGGCGCAGCACGCTGGCTGCCACGGGTTCCACCGCCACTTTAACCTTGTCCAGTTTCACTTGGTCAATCGTGGTAACGATATTAGTCACTCCATCAACCACAACCGGCGTATGGACACAGCCTGTGTTCAAGACTGCCATAGCAATTGCGACAATTCCCAGCACTGCGACGACGCCGATAGTGCCAAGGATAATTTTGATTGGTTTCATTTTTACTTCTGACCTTTCTGATTTGTGCCCGAGCGTTTTACTCAGGACGATTGTTTCTATGTTTTTGAGGGAACCGCGGGAGAAATCGTTGGAGCCGGGGCTGTGAATTTTTCACACCCTTCAGCAACATGTGCATTATCAATAGGGGGCGCTAGGACGCTAGGGATGGTCGTCACTTGGCTAACCTTAGCCGCCTTCATGGCTGCCAGCTTATCGGTAATCGCGCCATGGAGTTGGTCTTGAATCTGGTGAAAGCCAATAGCCGCTGCACCCGCAAGCAAACTGAAGTGCGGCCCCAGGTTATGAAGCCCCCCTAATCCAGCCAGGCTATCCCCCAGGAAACCCAGCACCGGGCACAACAGAACAATCGCCGGCCCAGGCAGCGAAGGAATCTTTGCCCGAATCGACGTGATGACCATGGGCACCAGCAAAGCAATGATCGTCCCCAGCCATTTCTGTTCCGTCGTCAACCCAGATAACAATGTGGACACCGCAACCTGCCCCCCGTCGGCCGTAACAAACATGTTGTTAGTGATGGCTGCGCTAGTAATGAGCGGCGTCGTCGTAGTCGTGCCCATAATTGCACCTAAGTCCAGCGCGCCATACGCCAGCACCTCGCCAAAAGCAAAACACATCAACGCCAAACCAATCAACCGGCCACTTCGATAATTCATATAAACCGTCCGTTCCTTTTGTTTAGGGATTTACTGTCCGAAGGGAATCTCCGCCTCTGTTCAACCTCTCCAACACATTTAGAGAAACCTGTCAAGCTCTCTACTCAGGATTTAACGGGCAATCCTCTGGCCGCGCCTGTTCCAGCACTGGACAATGTGTAGGCCTATGGCCCTCCTGACACGCAACGCACTGCTTATCCAGTTCCCGCTGCAGTTTGAGGCGGTTCAACTTGTTCAACCAATAGCCCGTCATCACCGTCACGACGAACCCCGCTAACAACGTGAGAATCCGTAGCCCTAGTTCCGCATGTTGTGCCAAACTCATAAGCACACTCGTGACCGAAGCCATCAGCCCAGTCGCCCCCAATGCCATCGTTTTTGGTATCATGTTCGGTCTTCTCCTTTAGTCCGAAAGAAGGCAACAGCCAGAGACGGTCCGATTGGAACGCCTGAATTAAAAGTGAACCCACCCTGTCCATCCGCCTGCCTCAATCCCACTGGAACCCACACCATTAAATCCTGCGTCCGTTCCACTTGATACCAGGCATACGGTTCCCCTGTTCCTATCACCAACTGTCCATCCGCCGATATAGCCAAGCGCAACACGGGAGCGGCGGGCCTAAGTGGCGGCGTATAAGAAATCTCGTTACTAAAAACACTTTCCAAGCCGTCCGAAGCCACCGCTGTGGCCGCAAAATACAAGGTGGCGCCCCGCACCAAATTGGAAAGAGTGACCAGTGTGGCCGACCCCACCGAAATCATATTGGTGTAAAACCCCGGAGCCGAACCGTAATAGACGTGATAGCCCACCACATGGGTGTCGGTGCTCGCGTCCCACGCCAGTGTCACATTCGCCGGCGCATTGGTCTTTGGCTGCAACCCCTGGCTGTAACCTACTAAACTCAACATCACTAACCCGACCCCGATTGCTAGTTTCACACCCTTCATACGCTTCACACCTTTTTCATTGAACCGTCCACGCCCCGCGCGCAAACAACACCACCCACTGCCCATACACAGGGCAGTACACCAACGCTGTGGAATTAGGAGCAGTCGAATAAAGCACCCCGCCGGGAACCGACACCGCCGCCGGCCCATAGGCAATTGTCTCACCGGGCTTGGCCTGGAACGCGCAGGGTTGCGCGGCCACCACCACCCAACCATATTGTAATCCGCCCGCTGAGTAGGGTAGGGCATTGGTCACTCCCCCGGTCGCCCCATAATTGTTGCACCACGTCCCCGAGGTGTTGATGATGCTCGAGAAATTAGCCGTCCGGATACTGGTCGGGAGCGCCGTCGCCGGCATGAACAACGTCGAAATCAGGTGCCCATCCGTTGGGTCCGTCATCACCAGTTCCCCACCGCTCGTTCCCGCCACTGTCAACGTGCTGGCGATGAACACCGGCCCGCCATCTCCCAGGTTCGGCCAAGTCGTGCGTGTCACCCCTCCCAATGTTAACCCTTGCCGCACCGTCAAAGCCTGCACCGCAAACGGCCCCGTCCCATACAAACTCAGCCCTTGCAAGGTCGTATTAGCGTTCCCGTTCTCCTGGTAAAACGGCGGCAGCACCTTATCCAGGTAATGTTTGCCCAGGATAGTTTGCCCGTGTGCACACGCCTGCAGTAAAATCAAACTGACCAGACACCCTGCCTTAAAAAATGTTTTCATGGTTCCTAACTCCTTCGGATCCGCAATCCCAACGTGGCCCGTTTCACCCCTGCGCAGCTATCCACGTTGAACCCCAGCACATCCCCGGTAGAGAACGCCCAGGACACCGCTAAGTTCTGTGCCCGCGCTGGAATGGCCACCCCACTCAAAGTCGGCTTATTCGCCCCGGTAATGCTGTTGCTCACTGTCAACGGAAGCCCGGAGAATGTCCCTTGATACACGTCGACCGCCAAAGTCCCGCTGGGCAGCCCGATCAAATCCCACCCCGTAATCGTGCCCGAATACGGCATCACGATATACTCGTAGAGCCCCGTCGGAATCGGCACCCCCGCACCATCCAACACAATCAACTGCCCATCCGCATACGGTTGCCCGCCGGCCCCGGCGACCAGCGTATCCAAGCGCGTCTTATCCGCCGCCGAGAAGAACCCATCAGCGCTTTCGGTGGCCGCTGTGTGGGTATGGTCGCCACCGGCCGCCATGCGCGAACCGGATCCCAACTGCACATACATCCCATTCGTGCCTACGCCGAGCGCGCCGCAGTTCGGTCCCGGGCTCGGGTCCGTCCGCACCGTCCCGCTCAACATGTTGTTGACGTCCAAGCCAATCGTCAGCGACGGCGTGTTGGCCACCACCAGTGCTCCTTGATACCCCGTGTGAGTATGATCCCCACGCGCTACCTGGTTGTGGCCAACCCCGAAGTCCGTCCCCACCCCCGAATTCAAAATCAATCCACCATTGGCCTCTAAAGCCACTTCTGCCGACAACACCTGTCCCCCATCAATCAACAAGGTGAGGGATGTGCTCGGTTGCGTGGTCACCGCCGGATGCAGCAACGCATGCGTATGGTCCCCATAGGCTGCTTGCGTGTGCCCGGTCCCGAGGTTCACTTGCAGACCGCCCGCCGTCAGGACCAGCCCGCCATTATTCACCACCTGCACCACCGCTGAAAATCCAGTCCCGCTCGCCAGCCAATTCACCGACGGGCCATTCTGCAACATCCCGCCAATACTGGCCGTCAACGCGGTTTGCCAGTCGCTGATATCCGTGCTCTGATGGCCATGCCCTGGCACCGACACCACCCCGGAATCAATGAACAACCCCTGCGCATCCTCGAGGACGCCGCCATTCGCTTTCAAGGCTACCACCGCTTGCACCTGGCCACCGCCCACCAGCCAGCGCACCGTGTCTGAATTCTCCACCGCCGCCATCAACGCCGTCCCCAGCGCTGTTGCCAAATCCGTGATATCCGCCGAAGTATGCTGATGCACCCGAGGAGCCGTCCCACTCAATGCCACCACAAACTCAGCGAACCGGACCAAGTCACCCGACGCCGTTGCTGGCAACCCCGCAGTGGCTTTGCCCTGACATGTTAACGTTTTGACTTGCATGCTTAGGCCTTCGGCTTTGGATTTGTAGACGTCTGCGGACGTCCTGCCCCTTCCGGTTCCCCAGGCCGATTCCCATGATGCACGTCATACAACGGGAACAATTCATCCTTGCGGGAAGCCTTCGCCTCTTCCTTCTTCCTTTCCGCTTCCACTTCCGGATCCCAGCCACCTTCTTCCAAACCCGTGGTCAACGAGAGCGGGCCTTGAGAGGTATAGAACTTGGCCATATCCCAACCCAATCGCGGGTCGCGGAAACAACGGTTGCCCCATTGCAATTTGACTGGCAGTCCAAACCCCTCGCTAATCACATACTCGCAATGGTCCGCCACCTTGAGCCGCTCCGCCTTGGCCTGCACCTCCAACATCGGCAACAGGTAAGGATTAGGCGTCTTGGCCATCAACATGAACCCCAACGGCCCAGCCCAAAACATGCACCGGTTGATAATCGTGTCCCACTTTCGTGCGTCGTAAAACTTCGGGTCCACCCAATGCACCGCCATGTTATGGTCGAACTGCTGCACGGTTTCACACAAGCCATTGCGCCCGGCAAAGAACTTCTGAATCTCATCCGACCGTTTCTTCTTCCACAGATACGCCTCTTGACGCATGGCGTTGGCTCCGCTGCGCACTTCAAACCCAATCTTGTGTTCCCGCACCACCAGCCGGCCCGCCAGCGCATACATGAACTCCCCAATCTCCATCGATTCATTCTGCGACAACGTCCGGAACACCCGGCGCAACCGGGGCCACCCAAAGCCTTGCCCTTTCAAATTCTCCGTCAGCACTTTGAAATACTCGTCCTCGGCTTCCGAGAGCGTGATTTTCTTATTGCCCGCGTAACGCGCTAACTGGCTCGGGTTCAAACCCACCACGCCATTCTTCCCATCATCCTCCAAATCACTCTTCTTGTAATTGAGCGCCACCCGCAACTTCTCAATCCCGAACGCGTCGCTATACTCACAGTTTTCCGGCAACAACAGGAACGGATGGGTCGTGTTCTCCTTGCGCCAGAACGACACCACGGTTTGATGCAGAATGTATTCACTCCAAACCGAGTCGATGTAACGCCTTAACTCCGCCCGTTGCATCGGATCCGCCAATACATTCGCAACCGCTTTCTTTGCCTTCGGTGTGGCCGGGGTAATCTGCAAATCGTAGTTGTAGAAGTCCTGCTTCATCTGACAGATTTGCTGCACAAACCAGTTGTCCCGGTGCCAGGCCCGGCCCCGAACAAACGCGTCATCCACCCGCCCGGGCACTTCGCGCTGCAGCAAATCTTCCGGCCGCAACTTCTCCACACCTGTATTGATATCCAGCGACATCAGCGCAATCTCGTCATTGTGCTTGCGAATACGGGCAATCCGGCTCTGCTGTTTCTTTGTCATCAAAATAAAAACGGACGGCATTCAGCCGTCCGTAAGTTCCCTTCACGCATCTTTCGCGTGAACCGTCAACAGTTTAATTGATGCTACCAACCAGCGAACCCCGAAGCGTCATCCGGACTCGCCGTCGCCCTCCAATCATCACTCCTTAACCAAATCAAAAACGCACCCCGGCACAACATACTGGCCAGCGCGATATCATCCCGACCCGCCGAAGAGAACTGTCTTGCCCCACGCGCCGTGAACAACTGTGTTCCATCCTCCTTCGTGGCCACCATGATATTGCCCAACTGCTTTGTCGCCGCATCGAGGTTCTTTAATGCCCAGCGCCGTTCCTCCGTCCAGCTTTCCACTTCCGCCTTATGGTCCGCATACCAGTCAGCCGTTGGCCCCGGCCACGCCACCATCGCCCCGTCCACCGCTTCCTTCATCGCCGAATACAACCCGTCTTTCAAAAGCTCATCACCCGCCAGCGACCGACCGCCTTCCCCAGGCCATACCATTTCAATCCCAGGATCACCCCGCTTGAACATGTGCAAAATGAAATGAGCGCGGGCGACTAACCTAGGGCCGTCCACTTGGTCCGCGATCGGCGTCACCTCCGTCTCGATGCCCTGGATGAGCTGGCGAGGGGAACGCAACTCCCGTTGCACAAAGATGCCGCCACCGCCGGCGCCCGGGTCCATTAGAATCTTCTCCAAACCGAAGGCCCGATGATGCTCATGAATCAACCCCGACCATTGCCGCGACGTTGCTTTCTCCCGATGGGTCAACACCCGTGCATAGACATAGTCGAAATACCAATCCGCCGGGTTATCCGACAACGTCACCTCTTCCTTCTCTGAAGAAGTCGGTTGTGTTCGAGGCGTTGCCGCGCCCAACACCAAAGCCCCCTGGTCTGACCTGTGAGAGTCTGATGGCGCGGGGTCTACTCCTTCAAAGAAATAGGCGTGCTTCATGATAGCTGCGCCTTGGATAAGCCCACTCTGTCTACGGGTTGCGCAATGCTGCAGGGCCGTTCTGTCTCCTTGCGGGATTTGCTTTGCTCTTGAACCTCGCTAAGCGGCCTGAATCGGTCCGCACTAAACCCAAACTCCAAACCCGCTCGCGAAGTCGCATGTGGATTCATCACCCCCACTAGTAGCAAGCTCACATCCCCTGTCTTGCAATCCGTTCGAATGCCCAGTTGCACGTCCCGGACCACATACGTCACTCCTTTGACCGGGAACGCCGTGTACAACGCAAGCGCTACCGCATCAAACCGGTCATCGATACAAACCACCTTTTGTCCTACGTTCATAAAATTTCAGATTGGAACGTACTCGATACGCTTCTCGGGACCGGCGTGATGACTCTGCTGTTCAGCATCCTCAAACTCAAAGATACCTGCCTGCAGAATATCAGTTGTATAACCGTGCCCACATGGACGCCACCAAGCATCCCATTCACCAGACCAAATGCGAACCTGTCGACCAACAAGGTGGCGGCGCACCGTCGGCCATCGTTTGATTTTCTTGAGCAGAATTCCACCGGGTTTAGTTCGAATATAAAGAGCTTTCATAATGATCCCTCGAACTGTGCCCGGCTCATCACCGGCTTTACTCCCCGACGTTGCCCATTGGCAATACACTGCAAAATCGCTTCCTCACTAAACCACCCCGCACCATTCATTCCCCAAATCCCCAAGCCTTCCCCAAGCCACGCCGCTTTCGTCTGCTTGATTTTCAGCGTGTCAATCACCCCTTGCACCCGGTATTCCTGCTCATACGTCTTGCCCGTGCGACAGGTCAGGTTCGAGTAATCCTTGTAGCTATAACTGAGCACCGCGTAATTCGGGTCCCCTTGCTTCACTTCCCGCTCATGCGCTCGGAACCGTGCATACCCTGGATGCATCCGCGTCTTCGCCGGGGCCGTCAGTAAAATGTGATTCCCCCAAATGGGATGGAACTGATTCCAACAGGGCTTCGTGGTACGTCCGATGAGCTGGTCGTCAATGCCCGTGCTCGACGCATCGATGTGCGGCCATTCCTCCACCAGCAACGTGTTGAACCGCATCGAGGCCTGCGTCGCCGCCGCCTTCATAAATGACGGCGCGGGCATGAACAGCGTGTTCCCATTCCGAAAGAACGCCTTCCAACACGCGGCCCCTTCTGTCTTGCCATCACCATCATCCTCACCTGACTCATCCGTCCTGCCCATCTGCGCACGGAAAATTGGGGCCGTCGACAGGAACTTCCGGTAATATCCCCAAAACGTATTCTTGCCCGTCTCGAACACCGGATAGTACACCCCCACGTCCTGGTCTGGTAAAAGCATGCACCGCAGGTTCGTAAACAGAAAATCCACAATCGTCTTGCCCGAAGAGAACCCGGATGAGTCTATCACCTTCATCACCCACCAGTAGTAGCGCAACCGCGCCGCTTGGAAGGCATCCAACTCCACCCCAAAGATGACCCACGCCGCCATCACCGGGTCGGACAGCATCTCCTCCCAAGTGGCTTCCGACACACTCAACCCGCTCGGCATCTGTGGACGCTCGCTCATCAGTTCTTCGCAATGTCCTCAGCGTCCTTGAGCATCAGCGTGACATTCCACCCGTTGGCCTTCGCCTGCTTGACGAGGTACGCCAGCATCGTCACCCACGCATCCCGCCGCGCCCGCTTCGAAAACACTTCCTTGCGGCTTTCCCGCGTAAACTCTGCAGACGCCTGCACCCGTTGTTTTTTGTCACTCATATAGGCTCTCCACCAAATACATCGGTTTGTTGTTCGCAATTCCCCCTTCATACCCTTCACCTCTTCACACCCCACCCCGGGAGCTGCATCAGTACTACTACCCCATTGGCATACGGAAACGGCTGCCCATACTTCAAAGACCAATCTGGTTGTGGTAGTTCCTCCCAAGTGTTGTCCACGCTCACCTGCTTGAGCATCCGCACACGGGTTAAGCTTTGCAGATAAGCATCCAATTCTAAGTGATAGCCGAGAGGGATCGTGATGAAATACTCAGAGGCTTCCGCCATGATCTTTCTCAGGCACGCCACCGCCTTGCCCGTCCGCAAATCCCCATTCCCATATTCCGCCTTGCCGAAATGTTCCAACGTGGAAATGGAGAGCACCTTGAGCCCGCGATAATCCACCAAGCCACCATCCATCCGTTCGCACTCTTCCCATGAATCAAACGGGTCAATCGTCCGATGCGTGAGCCATTTAGGGATGTACCGTTCCCGCCAATACGCCATCACCGCCCCCACCTCCACCACATCATCCCGCCGCCTGTTAGCCTCCCACGTCGGAAAACAATTCCACAACCGCAACACCTCCGCTCCCAAGGGCACCTCGACCGTCCGCTCTCCGATATGCGCCACGGGCGTCCCGTCCGCTTTCAACATCCCAGGAAAGTCCTGTTGTGCGCACTGAATCCCCGCCAACCCAGCGAATGAAAACGTTCTCATGTGTTTGTTGGTTTTGTGACCAGCGGAGCGTACTCACCCTCCGGACCGCTCTTCTCCAAATCCGGCAGCTTCTCTCCCGCCTCATTACTAGCCGCCGCAATCGCCGCCCGCCAAGCCGCATCAATCTTCTTGAACTCCGCATTACTAAACGGGCTCTGCCAGTTCGGGTCCCACAACCCTTGCTTGGCCGCATTGACATACACCGCCAGGGAAGCCCGATACCGCGGTTCCGGTGCCTGCACACTGCGCCGCAACTCCACCCGGATCTCCATCGCTGTAAACAACCCATCAATCAGCCGTGTCTCTCCCTTGGCGTGATACTCCTGAATCCCCCGCGTGATATCGCTCAGCACCCCTGTAAACGCGAACTTCCCAGTAATGCTCGAAGCCCAGGGCGCAAGCGCATTAATCTGCGTCAACTGCTTCTCATAGGTGCTCGACAACTCCTGGCGCACCTTCATGTTCTTGCGCCACTCTTCGGAGCCCTGCCGATTCCCCTCGGAGTTGGAAAGGAACTCATCCAACTGTTTCAACTGCCATTCTGTCATCAGCGCATTGCGCGCCAGCACCGCCGTCATCCGTTCACCGAGGAGCTTGTCATAATCCTTCACCCGCTTGGCGAACCATTCCCCCTCCGCCCGATTTTTGAATTGCAACGTCAACCCGTGCTTCTCTAGCAATTCCTCCTGCGCAAAATGAAACTCTTCCCGAGGAGGGCTTGGCGCTTGCGGTTCCACCTTCGTATCTTGCTTCGGACCGACCGCCGACCGCCAAGCCCCCCGCACCGCATCCAGTTCACTTTGGAACTGGTTTCGAGTGATGCCCAAGGCCGCTTGCAATTCTTGGGGTGACCACTCCTGAAAATCTTCTGGATTAAACTGCGCCGGGGGAATCACCGGACGCAACCCAAACAACCGACGGACAATCAGCCAGCCCCGTTCTTTTCCCGGCACCGCTGTAATCGCATGAAACAACGGCAGCTCGGCCACCTGCAAGCCCTCGAACTCCGCCGACAGCAAATCCATGTGGTTACACCGCCACGGCTCCCCACTCACGGAGTACTCCACCAACGCCGCGCCCGCGTAAGTATTCGCTTTAACCGATAACTCCCGCTTATCGCCTGCAGCGCATAAATCCGGTTGCTCTTCTCTCTTCACACCCTTCTCACCCTTCATACCTTCATGCCTTCGGGTCGAGTTTCCCTGCCATCTCATGGAACTGTGGCAACACCTTCTCCGTGCTCAACCCATTCAACGCCGGGTGACTCCGGTGTAGCGCCAGTGACCGGCAGATATAATTAATCTCCTCATCCGAAAACTTGCGGGCCACCACCAACGCCGATTGAATCAAACCCTCCGTGAAACACACCGGAGGCCGTTGTGGACGGAACAGCGCATTGTCGCAGGCAATAATCACCCGCGTCACCCGCTTCGTTAATTCCGGGTCCAAAGGTTCCCCTTGTTCATCCACGAACTTGTGCTCTGAAATGCTCAACGTCGTTTGCAATGCATCACCTTGAGCCTCCTTCATCCGCATGGTAAACGCCCGCATATCCCCGCCGCGTTGCGCCATCGAACGTGGGGACGAACTCACCCCGCCATGCAAGGTGATAAACCGCAGACACACCAGGTCATCCCCATCCCCCTTGAACAACATCTCCTGCAACACCTTCTCCAAGGCTTCGGTTTTCACTTCCCCTGGATTATCTCCGATGTGCAGCAGTCCGCCTTGCTCGGTAGACAAGCACTTCACAAGCATAGGCAACTCCTCACGCCCCACGCGCCCTGCAGGTCCACCTTCCTGCATCCGGTAGGCCAAGCCCTGCCAGACAGCAAACCACACGTAGAGCGCTTGCACATCGCCCACCACTCGCGCCAACTGCCGAAACGTCGGCAATTGCAGCAAATCTATCGGTAACCTCACCACATTTTCCATAACCTCTCCCATCATCCTGTTAAATGGGTGAACCGTCCTTGTAGCCGAGCGCAGAAATACTGTCGTGGGAGAATCTGTTCCACATAGAACACCCATTGCCAGCAGCCTGCAAGCAAAATCTTACGCCTCGTGGTATCCCAATCCGTTCCCATACCAAAAATCCCTCGGTGCCACATTCACCGCCGCAAAATAAAAGTCCGCCGTCACCGCCAATCCGTTCGGCCCAATCGTGCTGCAAGGAAACGCCGAGCTATCCACCATCGGCACTTCGTACACCACCTCACCCGTCGGACCAGGAATCAGCACGCCGCTCCGAATAAAATCAATCTGGACCCCGTTCGGTAACCCCGGCGTTGGATACGTCCCATACCGCCAGCGTCCTATCCAATACGGACACGCCTGCCATCCCTGGTATCGCAGTTGCCCGCGAAAAATGTTCATGCCCGGCCCGTTATCATCCAGCGACCACCCCGACGCCGCCGCCATGCTCAAGATAGCGGGCGCACTGGGCCGATACCCCGTGTTCACCAACAACCCTGAATACTGGCCAGGCAGGCTCGGGTTCACTATCCCCGGATCAATGTTGCTCGAGTAATGAAACTCCAACACACTCCAGCTCGCCGGCCAATTCACCCCCATCACCGCCGACATCAGCCCCCCAAACTCACCCGCAAAATCCACCGGACCCGATAACGTCGCTGACCCAACCTTGCTCGCCGCATCCGGCGGACTCACCGGCCAGTTATAATAATCGGCCGACGTATCGCTATTGCGCGTTACCTGAAAACTCCCCTCCGTCCCATAGATGTATTGGCTCCCGAAAAAGTTCGGGTCAGGATATCCTGACGACACCATCACTTCGCCTGGACCTTGATAACTGCTCGTCCCTGTGAACGCGGGCCAGTCCGGACTCGGAGCCCCCTCCCACGTGCCGAGTTGCGTTTGCTCGCACGTCGTGTAGCCCGAAAAAATGTTATTGAAAACTTTCGTCGGCGTATCCAGGACTGGGTCAGGCGTTGGATTGCCGCCCCAAAAGCTGGACATCGGTGCAAAGCAATATCGCCAGCGCTGTCCAGAACTCCACCGCGTCGACACCGCCCCTGACACCGGAATGACCAGTTCATAATGCGTCGACCTCAGCATCTCGTTATGCTCGTTATACAGTGGCTCGCAATCCATAATCAGCCTTTCGCCAACCCAACCCATGCACCTGGACTGCCAAATCATGCTCACGAACAAGGCTATGAGCCTGAATGTACGTCACCAACCGCTCCTCATCGTACGCCCCTTGATACGCGGGCAGATTCCGCATCAGCACTCTCATCCCCCAGGACAAGGCCTCTTTAACCACAATCGGGAAGCACTCCTTAATCGACGTAAACAAAAACAAATCCATTGCGCTATAGAACCGGTCCACGTCATCCCGCTCCCCCCACACTACGACGTTGTCTGGTTTTTCCGCCATCAGCGGTCCCCAATACTCCTTGAAGTTCGGCGCTTGGTTCCCCACACAATGAAACACCATGCCGGGAAGCTGCCGGGCCACACCCCATATCTCTCCCTGGTTCTTCCCTGGCGTGAACAACCCCACGTTCAGCACATGCCCCTTACTCGGGTCCAACCCCAGGCTTTGCAGCGCCTTCGTCCGATCCGGTCGTTCCCGCTTCGGCAACTCATATTCCCTGATCACGAACGAAATCCCGCGCTCCTCCATCTGCGTTCGGAACAACTTCACGTGATGCTGACTCACGAACCAATACATATCCGGCCAGTGCCGGGTCTGCTCTGGTCCGAAGTCCGCGTTGTGCAACGTCTGCACAATGTGATATGGATGACCCTTGGCAAACAACAGTTCCGCCGTCCCCTGCGACAACATCAATTCGGGCGCTTCATGCAGGTGCACCACCGTCGGTTTCAAATGGTTAATCACCTCAAACAGCTTCGCCTCATTGCCATTTGCGCAGTAATAGAACGACCCTAGTAGCGCCTGTAGTTGTTTCCGTTGTACTGTGTATTCATCCGACAAATGGCGCATCTCGATCACCGCCACCGCTTCCCCCTGGGCTAAGAGCTTCTGCACTTGCTGCAACCAATACTGTGGCCCGCCACCCGTCGACCCGTGGGGCACCACCAGCAAAATCCGCTTCTGGTCCGAAGGCAATTCCACGCTTGCAGACGTCTGCACTTCCACCTCCGATTTCAAATCGGGGATGGCGGGGATCGGCCGCACCGCGACGCATGCCGCGAGCACTGCTTCGGGCGTAATTCCCAACGTGCACGCATGGTGCTGGCCCCGTGGGCAATAATTCGGATTCCCCCGGTCCAACGGCAGTTTGAAATCATTCATGCACCCGTGACACACCTCTTCGTTGATGACCCGTTGCACTCCCTCCACTTCCCCCCATGGCTCTGTGAAACCTGAGATAATCACCGTCGGCACCCACAACGCCCAGGCTAGAATGGATGGTCCCGAGGAGCACCCGATAAAGAACTCCGCTCCCCAAATCGTTTTCACTGTCTCCGCAATCGGGCGGCCGTTCCGTTTGACCACATTCGAAAGCGCGCTGGATTCCGTGCTCACCGAGACAACGTCATACTCCAGGTCCCGCAACGCATCCACCACTCGTTGCCACCCTCCCGGGCGCAGCCATTGCTTCGCATGATACCCCGCCGCAAATTCAGAGATAGCCACATAGGGCCTGCCTATCCTTCCCACTGGCACGTCACGGATGGCGACGCGCGGCCTTTGACACTTATATTCTAACCCTAAACAGTCCGACGCAATCTGCTGCAACGGCACCGCCCGCCATTGCTGCTTGTTCCGGTTATAATCCCCCTCGTAACACCCGACCACGTAACTGCAAAAGAACTCCGGACCAATGGCCGACCCGGGCGCCTGAAACCGCAGGTTAGGATATGTCGTTTGAAACAACTCATTCCAAAACGTCCTGACCGTCACTCTGCAGCCATGCTTGTTCTGGAACTGCTCCACGCAAGGGAACCACGCCACTGTATCTCCCAGCGCCCGCGTATCGAACAGAATCAGCACGTCCTTGTCTTTCAGGTCCAACCGATAGTCCAGGACGGGCGCGCTGTCCTCCGCCACCTGCACCCGCCAATCCACATAATACTTCGGTCCCGGTTCGCCCCAGTGACCCGGGGTCAATGTCGTGGTATAGACGTTTCTCTCTGTGCGCGCATCCCAAAACTGCGCCACATAGTTTGCTGGTTCTTTACCTTGCACTTCGACCCGCAGTTGCGGAGCGAATGATAGTTGGATCCGATTCCCTTTAGGAGTGAGTTGTTCTCTTAGCATAAATAATTTTGCAGACCGCCGGCTCAGATACCACCGGCAATGATCGAATACATCGAGGAGTTGGCAAACAACGTGGCAACCTGGGTGTTCGTGACCGGACCGAAGCTGAGCCCAACCGATCCGGGAGTAGACGACACTGACACCACGCATTGAATTCGAATCGGCATTGGGGTGTTTGCTGCCGTTACAAACGCTGTGGACGTAAACGTATTGATAGCCGAAAGCCGTTCGTTCCTAAACGTGGTTGCAGCCGTCTCTCCATAAACCCAACCCTCAATCGTGGAGCCTGTAGGGGCGGTGATTGCGAACTTGAGCCCGCCTGTCGATCCACCCTGCGCGGTGAGCTGGAACGTAAGAATACAAAGCGTATTCGCCCCGCACACCACCTGCAGATTGCTTGCCACCCCGGAGCTGGAACCCGTCGTTCCGTTGCTGGTCAAAGCAATGGCCGATGCCACCGACGACCCACTCGTCCCGTTTGCTCCACTCGTTCCACTGCTCCCGCTCGTTCCTGTAGTCGTTCCACTGCTCCCGCTCGTCCCGCTCACCGTGACACCACTACTCCCACTGGTGCCCGAAGATCCGTTAGCGCCACTCGTTCCTATCTCCCCCGCCACCGTCAGGTTAAAGCTCGTCCCCGCCAGGCCCGCGCTCACATAATCCACGTTCACCGTCAGCGTGGTGCCACTCGTTCCCGTGCATTCCCCCTCTGCCCATTTGGAAGCATCCGAAAACGACACTAACCGGACCCTACTTCCCGGCACATAGGCCACGAACGCCCCACCGGGTAACGTGACCACCTTGCTGCCAATCGTAGGGGTCCCCGAAGTCACCGCCGCCAGCGCCGTGTAACCCGCTCCGGTTGTCCCACTGCTCCCACTGCTGCCCGACGTGCCACTAGCGCCACTCGTCCCCGAAGTCCCGTTCACCCCGCTGCTTCCCGACGTACCAACCACCGTGCTGCCGCTGGTGCCGTTCGTTCCGCTCGCACCCGAGCTGCCGCTGGTCCCGCTACTTCCAGGCTGGCCCGTTGTCCACAAGGTGAAATCGCTAAACGTCCCCGACCCGCCCGTCATATCCACCGTCACATTGACCGCCGTCCCAAACGGGTCAAACGACGTTATAGCTCCCTCCATCCAATTCGCTGGTGACGCCGTGCTCACCGCCCGCACCCGGCTCCCGACTTGCCATCCGATCACATTGGGCGCGCTCGGTGGGACTGTATATGCGAAGGTCCTTAGTCCCGTTGCAATCGCCATCGACCCTAAACACGCCTCAATCAAGAGGACCATCCCGCCACTCGTGCCCGAAGTCCCATTCACGCCATCCACTCCACTGCTCCCGCTGGTCCCCGGTGCTCCCGTCCCGCTCGCTCCATTCACTCCCGAAGTCCCCGAAGTGCCATTCGCACCATTGACTCCCGAGGTGCCCGATGTCCCCGCTGCTCCGTTAACCCCACTGGTCCCGCTCGCCCCGTTGACTCCCGAAGTGCCATTCGCACCATTCACACCTGAAGTGCCATTCACTCCGCTGGTCCCGCTCGTCCCATTCGCTCCTGCACCGCCTGGCGCTCCGTTCACACCGCTGGTCCCCGACGTCCCATTCACGCCCGAGGTCCCACTACTCCCGCCACCCGTTCCGCCAGTCGCACTCGTTCCCGAACTGCCGCTGACTCCACTACTCCCCGACGTCCCACTGATTCCGCTGGTCCCGTTCAACCCATCAACCCCCGAGCTTCCCGAGGTCCCGGGCAAACCCTGCAACCCTTGCGCACCATTCACGCCGGAACTTCCCGACGTCCCATTGACTCCGCTGGTTCCATTGACGCCACTAGTCCCGCTCACCCCGCTCGTCCCGCTGGTGCCGTTCACACCATTCGCACCGTTCGCACCGTTCACACCCGAAGTCCCATTCGCCCCCGGCGCACCCGGTGCTCCATTCACTCCGCTGGTCCCCGACGTCCCGCCACCCGTCCCGCTCCCGCTCACCCCACTGCTGCCGCTACTCCCATCCGCCCCGCTGGTTCCGCTCGTTCCGCTGGTCCCGGGAATCCCATCTGACCCTGCCGAAGTCCCATTCGCGCTCGCCCCCAAACTCGCCCATAACTTGTGAGGCAACGTCATCAAAAGAAGAATCGGAGTGCCAGGACCGCCCGAGGTTCCGACCGGAGGTATAGACACCCCGGTTGCCATCGTCTCCGCTTCTATCTCCTCACCTAAAATCCATACCGGCGTCACCAACTCCGTCAACACGTCTGCACTGTTCGAATGATTTGTGCTCGTCCGCGCTCGGTTGTATGGATCGGCTGGCACCAAGGCCGAGTACGTGTAGTCATACTGCACCCCGTTCAGCTTCACCTCGGACGTCAGCGATTCCCGTAACTTGGGTGGCTTCGCGATATAAACGTTCCCACCTGACGCGGTTTGGCACGTTAGGTAATCTCCCTGCACCGAGACCAAATGATACTTGGCAATCGAGGAACCACCGCCGCCCCCACCGCCTGCCACCCGCGCTTGAATCAATTGAGTTGTCCCGGCCCCAACTGCTTCCAACGCCGTCAATGGCCCGCCGCTCCCGCCACTGCTCCCGCTGCTTGCTCCCTTAACAAGGTAATCCGCCGCACCCGTCGACGGAATATCCAACCCGTCGTTCACTGCCACCGGCCCTTGCACCCTTACAAACACCATCCCGCTATTGCCTGTCCGCGTCACCCGCACCGGCCCGTCCGGACGTTCATTACCCACCACCGTCACCCCCATGAACACGGGCGTCGTGATGGTCGGAGGCGTCGTGTTATTCGGCAACTGAGGGTTATTATCCATCGCCTCACGAAACAAGGGTGTCCCTAAGGGCAAGAGCGCGCTGCTCACATTCACCCCCTGCAGCTGAACTGTATCCGGCGCACCATCCATCCCCAGTAGCTGATGGAACGTATCCATCAATAGCCGTGACAACCTCGGGTTCTTCAATAGCAACGCCGCTTCACTGCGCAACTGGTTCGCCTGGTCCCGCATCTCTGCTTGACCGGGCAGCAATGGGGCTAACTGCGCTCTCCGGTCAAAGTCACGTTCCGGTTCGATTTGCACCAAGGTCGTCGCGTGCAACCTTCCGCCCGGTCCCGGCACATACCCAATCGACACGTTGCGCGAACGTTCGTTGGTAAAATCCACTTCCTCAGTCAGACCGCCTTGCGCATTCAACCGGACCGTCACCCTGTCAATCACCCCGGTCAATTGCGTTCCATTGCTCCCTTGCACCGTCCAACCACCGTAATCGTACCAGAACTGACGGTTTAGCAGCGGCGCGGCCAACTCCACCGCTTTCTGTGACCCTGTCTGTCCATCTGCAAAAGCAATCTCTTGCGGGTTCCATCCCGCTCCCAGCGACACAAATTCCCCATGCAACCCGCCCACGTTCTGCACTTCCACCTTCACGTCGCCGCCGGCCAAGTAATGGAACACCTCGCCCACAAACGTCAGGGCCGCCCGCACCGCCGGCGTCACAATCGTTCCAGCCGCATTCAATCCGGGGTAACTCCCCGTCTCATCCATCGCAATCAAGTCCGCCGTTTTAATCACCGGGGTATCGAACAAAAGGAACTGGTCACCCTCGCCAGAATTATCGATATGGAACGGAATGGATTGCCAAACTGCTTGCTGGCCAATCCAATTGTCCATCGTGAAATACTCTGGCTTGAGACTCTTGAACGCATCGCTCGCCACCTGATAACCCTGTACGATCGCGTAACCGTTCGGTTGTGAGGGTAGTATCGCGTCAAAGGTCATCGCCCCGTTTATCGGGTTATGCGTCACCTGCACTAAGGACTTCTCCACCACGTCCACCGATTGCAGCCCGATATAGTTCCCATCCGCATTGCGGAACGTGAACCCATTCGGGAACCGGAACGCACGGAACAACACCTGGCTCAGATACGCCACCACCGGCATGTTCAACCGCGATTGATTCTGGAACCGGCGATAATCCCGGAACTGTTCCCCATCTCCATTGGCATAGTCCCGCAAAGTGGCATACTGCCCTATCGTCATCGTCTGCGCCCGCGCGCGCGCCAGCAACCATCCCGCGTTATCATCGTCATCGACTCCAATGTCCGAGTAGGGCGTTCCTGCGGGGATGCTCCCAAAGGGCGCTTCTGTTTTCTCGAACCAGTAAATATCCCGCACGAACAACTGAAAATCGTAGAAGCTCGCCCAAGCCGTTTTCCAATCCGGTTGCATGGGAATGTTGAGCACTTGGTATTCATTGCGCTCCCCCAACACCTGAATCCCGGTCGGGTTCCCGCTCAACGCTTGACCGTGACGACGGTTATCTGAGTTCGACGGGAAGTCCGGGATCACTCCATCCCCTTTGAGCGCCCACACCAAATTCCAACGGCCGCCCATCAGCGTGAACACCAGTCCCACGCGCTCCGACAACTCCACCAGGCATTGCCCCAGCTTCCGACCGGACCGCCAGTCCAATTCAAACACCGGGGCCTCGAGGGCAAAATGATACGTTCGCACCCACGGGATATAGGTCGTCGGGGGCTGGAACAACATGTCCATGATCTGCAGCGCCGAATAGGGTGCCACCGTGTAAGTCCACAACCCCGTCACCACGTTCCACGGGAGCATGTGCTTGTAGCGCCGAACCCAATACCCGTTGACAATCCGATGGTCCTTGATATTGAACGCGCCGTAGGCCGTATCCCACATCAGCAACTCTCGGGAATCCACAAACTCCTGCATCAAGCTCGACCCGTCACTCCCTAACGTCGGCACCGCACTCTTGCAAATCCCGTAGAAGATATGCCCCTTGGTTTCAATGGTGAGCAGGGCCTTGGGCAATACCGTCATCGCCTCTTGCAAATTCGAGGAATCCCGCAAGGGGGCCGCGCTCACCCAATCAATCAACGCGGTCGACGGCTGCAAGCCCCACGACCAGGTGCACGCGCATTCCGACGGATAAAAGACCAAACCCGCTTGCGGTTCATCTCCCCTCACCACCGACCCCACGGTTACTTTGACGGTATAATCACCCATACCCCTCGCTCAAAGTCCTTTCACCCCTAAAGTCAAGCCTGCAGACGTCTGCAAACTCTTCTCACCCTTCTCGCCCTTCTCCCCTTCGGACCGGCACTTCTCACATAAAAACTGTGTGCCATTGTATTCAATCTGGCGCACCGGCAGGTACTCGTGGCATAAGTCGCATTCCTCAATCCCCAGTCGGTCAATCAAGCTCACGCATTCACCTCACGCCGCTTCAGCAGCTTTCTTCCTAAGTCCATTTGGCTAATGGGAATCGCCCCCAGTTCAATGGCCTTGGCTCGTTTCGAAAGGCAGATATCAAAGTGTTCATGATCCGCCCCCGGCTTTTGAATCCACTTCCTCGCCACCCCAATCCCATCCGCCATCGCCAGCAGCTCCTCCGTGGAATCGGCAATCATGTGGCACATGATCATCCGCCCAAACCCCGCACGCATGTTGTCCACATAGACACTCATGCCGCCACCTCCTCCATCCCGAGCGTGGCCCGATTCTTCGTCTCGATGGTATAACAGCGGACGCTGACTCCCGACGGGGACTGCTTGCCGATCCGCCTCAGCGTCGATAACAAAATCCCAATCTCGTGCCGGTCATTCGCCTCCTCAAAATGCTGTGACTCCTTCACCATCCGCACCTTGCTCCCAGTTAATTCCAACAGCCCCCACTTGGGAGGCAACTCATCCACAGAGAGCAGACCTGGAAACGTGAGGAAGTAACGGTGTTGACCTATCCCCATCCAGTCTTCCCTACGAAAGGACTTATGCGCGTCGGCCAGAAAATCGGAGCGGGATACCTTACACTCCACCAGTGTTGAATGCGTTCCCTGCCAGCCAATCGCATCTGGCGTCTCCCCAATGGTGCACAACTCGGTGATGACCACCGCGCACTTGCGCTGCAGCCACTTCGCCGCCACCTCCACCAGCACCACATGAGACAATTCCAAGCTCACGGTTTCACCTTCCTCACCGCGTATCGGCCCGTGCAGACTTTGGTGCCGTCCTTGAATTGAACCAGCGCGCTGTTCTTACCGCCTCTCACCAACACAGCGCAGCGTTCGCCCTTGCGCTCAGGCAATCGACGACGCCAGAACCACACGTGGTCCAAGGTCACTTCGCAATCCTCCGATACTGTTTTTTCCACACCGCTTTCGTTATCACTCCTTCCGCCCAACTAACCTTGGACTCTTTGAGCTTGGGGAAACAAAAGTGGAGGTGCTCGTGTATCAACGTATCGAGGTAATCAAACGCTTTCTGGCGCGGGTCGATTTCAATGCGCCCATCTGGAAAGCAGAACCCAAGACATTGATACTTCCCGATAAGGTCTACCTCTTTAATGCGCGGTGTCTGTTTGCGTTTGTGCTTCATAGTTCACACCTTTCTCACCCTTTGAACGCTTGCTCCCCATTCAATACCTGTCCCACCCAACTGACTACCCGTTGTGCACATATTCCCGTCACGCCGTCCCACTCCCCTAAATAATCCGGACCCTTACCCCTGGATGAAGTATGAAAACTCACTTGCCGCGACGCCCCTCCGCAGCAACTAGGCAAATCCACATACAACACCCAGTTGTGAAACTCCTGAGCCGGGTCCTGCTTCCATCCCCACGAAATCAAAAGCTCACTCGCATGCTGCGTCAGCACCTCGCACAAATTGAGCATCGACCATTGCTTGCGTTCATACGCTTCAGCCCGGTAACCGCGTCCCCGATAAACCTTGGCCCGCTCCGAACACTTCTGCGCCCGAAACAAATTCACCGCCACCAGCCCCACCGGCCCGAGCTTCTGCAGACTGGCATACAACTCCTGGGTCGCCGCGCCATCCGACCCTAAATAAATCTCCATCACGCTTTTTTTCATCGTCCCTCCACGCGTGGAAATTCTCTCACCCGCATATCCAACGGCCACTCCAAAGGCTCCGCCCCCTGCTTCTCTGCAAAGCGTTCATACCACCTTTCATCTATATCCTTTGCTGACCATTGCGGGTCCCTCCCTAGCTGCTTACAGAAGTAAGGCACACCCCCCACCTTGCACTGCCGTTGAATACTCCGCAGCCATTCCACATCACAAGGCCTCGCCTCTTTGCCACTCTCGCCGCCGGCAATGACCCAATCGATAGTTCCTAAATTGAACGTCTCAATCGAATTTGGAACACACGCCTGGAAGTTCAGCGGCCCCAGCAGCGGCTCACAACTCAATCCGTGCACCACTGCCGGAATCTTAAGTAACTCGGGCACCCTCTTCTCTAGCATCGCTTGGTTCTCTACCGACGCGATAACCCAAACATTCTTTGGAGCCTTGCCATTCCCCCACTCACAGAGCCACCGTTTCAAATCAGAGTCTGGCACCGCATTTTGCGCAGCCTCAAGCCTTCCCTGGACGTAGCAAGGTGACTCATGTCCCCAAAACAATTCTGGGCGCTTGGTGCAGAGGAGAAAATCCAGCTCTGTGCATTGCCTGATGGTATCCAACATTTCAACAAACCATTCGATTGGGACTTCAGGGTCTAGCCAGTCGCCCAGGCTTAAAGAGAAGACCCGACGCCGGTGCAGGTCTGTCAGGGTTTCACAACTACATAGCAACTGGTCTTCGTATGCAGTTCCGCACACGTCGCACACCCACGGCTTCTTGTTCAATCGAAACGCGGTCTGAACAGCGCTGAGACTCTTCCGTCTTGGCGCGCCTTTTCCCCAATGGTCAACATCTTCAATCAGGTGCCTTCGGTCCCGCGCTTCAGCATAGCAGTAGATGCAGCCAAGGGAGACCATGGTGCATCCTTCCCAAAAATTGATTGTGCTATCACACCAGGGTATCGCAGTGGTTTGAGCCATAAGTGTTAGTTGGTTTTTTCTGTCCCGCGGACTGTGGTGAATGGAGCCCCATTGCAAGCCGGGGCTGCTCCAAGTGCGGTTACAAAAATATTCTTGAGCGCTTCTAATCGTCCCTTCTGTCTTAATCGAAATTCTTTCATGCTCCGTGCATGACACCTTGCTCCGTATCTTCCTCCTGGTCGTACTGGTTCATTTCCACAACGTGAACAAAGAGTCTTCATGGTTCTGACTTATTCCCTCGCAACGCATCCATCAGTGCAAACAAATCTCCCTTGCGTGGGTCTACCCATTCGTCACTCTGTAAGAACTCTCCGTTGGCCGGCACTCCATCCTTATAATGACTCGCTTGAAACTCTTCGTCTGTCAGTGGTCTAAACCCCAGGTCATGCTTATCGAAGTCAATACACCAGCAGCTTTGGTTGCTCCGTCCCGCTTCAAACTTCTGCCGATGCACGTCATGCTTGCTCTCTTTCCAATAAGGCCTCGTACGCATCTGCGCCCGCAAATCATTCTGGTCTAAGGGCAAGTCTCTCCCTTGCGATCGCTTGTATCTCCTGAGCATGTCAATCACCGGTCCCGGCCGGAAATAGCACAGCCAACTTTTCCACGCATACCTCGAGTTCTCTGCTCCTATCCGCGCTTGCTCCTCCGTCACCGGGGATGGCGCTCCCGGATTTTCGATAACCTTAAAAATCCTTCGGCGGTCACTGGGCGTTTCTCCAAACACGTCATCCGCCAGCGCATCCAGGAGATCCCTCCAAAACAAGTCCACGTTCACTTGTTCCTGGGCTTCCTTCACCGCTTCCCGACAATGACTCACCAGCCACCGACGATACTCTTTTATCTGTTTGTCCGTGTGGGATACCTGCGGCAATAGTTTCTCCAAGGCCACAAACGCCGCGTAGGCTACCCCATGCACCGTTCGCGCCCTCGGGTCCATCTCCTTCATTTCTGGATCCGCCAGCCATTCCCGGACTTCCTCGACCACCGCCTTCGCAAAGACCTTGCGGTTCCGCATCAAGAACCGCCCCATCACGTAGAAATCATTTGCATGGTCCTGGAACCAATCAAAGTGATTCGGAAACCCCACCCGGTTCGCCGACGCTACCTGCACGTGGGCAAACCGGGATTTGAGCTGCGCATCTGGACTGGTCGCCACCCCGGTGACAATCGCTCCCGTCAAAATCTTTCGGCGGGCCTCCCCCTCGAACACCTTCTTGTTGCCGGAAGTCCGGTCAAAGATATTCTTCAGCTTCTCGGTGAACGTGGCAATCATGTTCGCCTGGAACTCCTCAAACCACACGGGCAAGTTGCCGTATTGTTGCAGCGCAATGGACATTCCCACTTTTGTGCTGTCCAACAAGGCCAACCCGTTTTCGCACAAGAACCCCCAAACCCGCATCATCCACCGCGCCACCGACGTCTTGCCTTGCCGAGGTTCACCGTGAATCCATAAACACGGAAACCCACCAAAGGCTGAAAAGATTTCCGGCGCAGCCGCGAAGGAGAAGACAATCCCCATCGTCATCCAGCCCGAGTAACTGCCCAGCGTCTCATACATGCACGTGCTCACCTGCTGGAACATCACCATCACCGCTTCCTCTTCCGTACTGACCGGCATTCCCCACTTCTTCAGAATCGAGATGCCCGAGGTATCGGGATGCATGCGCGGCTCTAAATGACAGAACGGCTGGTCCTCCACGTCCCGGTCGCCGAGCTTGTAAGCTTGATTGTCAAACCAGACGATTTCATTACGGTCGGCCCGCAATTCCTGGCCGCCCGGATCGAACGTCACGTCCTTAAAAAACCAGCACTTCGAATCCTCGTGATATCCCCGCAACGCCACCTCGGCCACGTCCTTACGCGACACCTCATGTCCCATGTCTGCGTGCAGGTCCTGCAACTCCCGCTCACCCGCCCGCCACGCCGCGCCCGCAATATTATTCAAAAGCCATTCCCGAAACTTGGACGGCTGCGCGAACATCGACGATGGCAGTCGCACAATTCCACTGACGGCTCCGTGAATATTGTAGAGCCGCACCAGCCGGTCCCGGATGCCATTCCCACAATTCAGGACGTAGTGCGCTTCCATGTAGAAGTCACTGATGCGTTCAGGAATACCTCCACCAGTGCCCGACGGACCGTTCAGCACCAGCTCGCACGCCCGCTTGACCTCCACGTCCGCATGGTCTGACGCCTTGCTGAGGAGTTCCGTCCAGGCCTGCACCTGGGGATCCCGCAACGGCTTCAAAATATAGTAACCGCCCTTGAGCCCTTCATACCGCTTGGCCAGCATCATCAGAAACCCACGAGAGGATGGCTTTACCCATTCCCGGCTCCCTTTCAGTTTGGCCACCAAGCGCTTTAACCGTTTAGCAATCGCCTCTTCCGCATGCCCACCGATGGGCAACTTGTCTTCATACGAAATCCGTTCGAGCGCGTTCTTAATCAGCCGCTCCTCTTTATCCTCAAAGAACCCTGTCTGCCACAGGTCTTGAACGAACTGCGCCTTCTTCAACACCTGCAGCCATTCCCCCCTCACTCGGGAAGCTATCTGTGGCCACGCCTCATCGAGCACTACCTTGGAGCCATTCAAGCGATGGGCCAAAGCCCCGTCCCAATCCGCTTTACCCTGTTCATCCCGCCACTCTTTTGGGAGCACGCATACCTTGGCGTCGTAGCCTTCCCGGTTTAATAGCTTCGCCAGGAACCGCGCATACACCTGCGCATCGTATCGTTGCCAGTCTTTTTCCTGATAGCCTGGGAGCTTCGGATCCCCCTTCTCCTCATTGTCGTAAGCAATCACGACCTGGCGCATATCCCCCACGCCATCCAACCACTCCTCGATATCCGCCAACATCATCTTGGCCATCGTAATTCCCGGCAACGCGCCCATCACCGCTTGGCCGCCCAGCACCTGCCACAGCGCGCCCGCCTTGAATTCCCCCTCCGTCAGAATCGCGCACACCGGCTTAGCCTCCACCACATGGCTGGCCTTCCAGGCTCGGCTGGGTCGTGCCACATAAAACCGGGGCGACTTCTCACTCATCATCCCCTTGTGCGGGCGCAAATGGATCAAGTCCCCATGCTCGTCAAAATACGGAATCAAGATCGGATGATTCCACACACACTCCGTCAACGGTTTACCGTCCTCATCCCGCACCTTTTTGCCGTCCTCATCTCGCTTAGGCACCAGGCTCATGCCGTAGAACTGGGCATTGGGCGCCGGCGCGTTTCCTGGCTTCTTCGGGTCCGACCACAACCCGCAATCCACCAGCACCGCCGGGGGAAACTGTTCCGCCATCTGCAACAGCAATTCCTTGTTGCTCTGCGGATTGGACCGATACCCCAGCGCTTCACAGCTCGCCCGCGTCAAGCCGCGTTTGTGGCTGGTTTCCGTTTGGTCCGCGTCCGACCAGTGCAGACGTGCGTAAAACCACCGCAACGCCTTCATCGACGGCGAGACGTTCTCATCGTCCGGGGGCTCCGTCGGCCCCGGTGGCTCCGGTGGCTTCGGGGGTTCCCCGTCCTTCGGCAAGTCAGGCAGCACCGTCAAACTGGGCGGCCCCGCCGCCTTGGAAATGGTCGGGGGTGTGGCTGCCGGTCCCGCAGGCTCAGTACCATCCACCCCCGCCGTTCCCGCGCTATCACACGCAGGAAGCTCTTCGAACACGGACCCCGCCGTGTCGGACTCATTCGAAAGCGTTGCGTCGTCGGGCTCGGAAGGAGGACCGGCCGACGACGCAGTGGTGTCCACCTCACCCGGCGGAACACCGTGAACTGTCGACTCTCCATCTGGTTCACGAGATTCTCCCATGGTGCGCATCGGCTGAAGAGGCTCACCCGGGTCAGTGCCCGCAGACGGTTCTGCTGCCACGGAAGTACCGTCGTGTGGCGCAGATTGAACTGGAGACGACAAATCGGTTTCAGGGGGAGGCAACGGAATCTTGTTCTTCCGCCGCTGTTGCCCTGGCATAATGCTCGGCGAATTCGCATCCGCTTCCTGCCAGACTCCCGCTTGTTTCAAAAAAGTAATCGCCGCATCCCGGCGGTTCAGACCCAGCTCCTGGGCCAGGAACCCCACTTCTTCCAAGGCCTTCGTGCCCGTCGGGCAATCAACGTGGTGGCACTTGAATAACTCGACCCCGCTCTTGCCCGGGAAGAGTCCCGCGCTTTTGTTCCCGCAGAAGGGGCACTTCGGAAACGACTTCCAATTCCCATTGGCCGGCCCTTTGCCATATTGCTCCATCAACCGGCGCAGAGGTAATCTCTGCCGGGCCGCGTCTAACTTGACCGCGAAATCGTTCAAGGGTTTTTAGGCGAGCAAGGTTTACTGCAAGAGCGGGTGGAACGTCGACGGAGGCGCGCCATAACTGGTGGAGGCATGCATTCCCCGCACCGCCGAGCGCATCGCCTTACCAGCGGCTTGACATGTCAGATAGCCCGCTTCCTGCAAATCGGTAATTGCCGCGAACACACCCACCCAGTATTCGGGCCGCTGCACAATCGCCTCCTTCTTCTCCGGTGAGAGGGCAGGATGAATCGTCTTAGTTTTCTGGCTCATCGTTTCCTTTCCATGCAGGCAGCGACCGCCGCGCCCGCAATCAAAACAATTCCGGTGACCGGTTTACGCGCCATGGTGAACCCCGTTGCCATCAGCAACAAAATCACTGCGAGTGCCTTCATCATGTTTTTTTCCTCCCGTGATGTTTCCCGTCCGCAAATACCGCCGGTACTTTAATTCGTTCACCGTCCACACCGTGGGCAGAAGCGCCAAACGCCTCTGCGACAAAAAACGCGTGTTCTCCATTATCCGGCACCCTGTGGCCTTCCACACCTGTTCACTGGTGCTCTCGGGATGATTCAGCAAATACTTAATCACCGCCGCTTCCCGCTGCACTCGCCGCTCTAATCCCTTCTTGCCTGTCATTCCTTTCACTTCTTCACGCCTTTCTCGCCCTTAAAGTCAATCGACTTCTGGCAGACCCCATCTGCGCGGATATCGATTTGCGTAGGAATCGTGCAGCGGCCCATCGCGTCATTGCAGGGACAATGCGACACCCGGCACTTCGGTTGATAATCCTCCGCGTAATCCCGGCTCACCCACGGTGCTCCGCCATGTGCCCGGTCCCCAATGCGACCCATCACAACCGCCCCCTTCGCGGCTGCACCGCCGAAATCGCTTGCGCGTTCACCACCCGCCGCATCTCATCCCGCTTGTTTCGTTCCCAGTAGAGCAACCGTTCCCGGCGCGCCTTACCTTCCAAAGCCCGGACCGGAATAAGCACCAACGCGCACAACGCCTTCGCAATCTCGAACGGCACCGACACCAGGCACAGCAACGCCTGAGCTACCCACGCCAACATCACGATTATCATTTGGTTCCTTTGATTGAGTTTCCAACGCGATGGCCTGTTCTAAACCGTTCTGCCACCGCACGTCCTTTCCACTGCACAACACACACCGCTCCGCTCCGTCCTCTGCCTTCTCCCGCGCCAGCTCCGTCACCTCTAAACAGTCGAAACAAAAATAATATCCCGTCGAAGCCAGCACCCTGAGATTGCGTTTCTCCGCCGGCAATCGCGCCTTCTTCGCCAAGGCCTCCTCCGTGAACTCAACCCGCGTCCCCGCCACCACCACCGCCGCACGCTCATTAAACTCCTGCATCGCCTTCTCACCCCGTGAACCCTTCGCGCCATTCACACTTCCGACCGGGGCCTTCCACACGATCCGGAATGAATGACAATGCGTGCATTGCTGGTCGTACTCCCCTTGCTTCAATGGTTCCGTAATCCGATGACACGCCAGGCACCACCAGAATCCGGTCGCCGACACATCCACCTTATTCAGGTCGACACTCAGCTTCTTTGCCGGATTGGCAGCGCCCCAGGACTTCACGCAACACCCCCCAGTTGATGGAAACGTTGTAGGAATAGTTTTTCCACCAGCTCCATCGGCATCGGGATAATCACCTCGGGCAGCGGCGCATACTGCTCGAAATACTCATCCCACGGCCACGGTGACGGAGGGCACAGATCCCGCCGCTCTGTCATCAAAGCCACATTGTCCGCTTCCTTCACCAGCGGATGCAGCTTGATCGGCAAAGTAAAACGCGGAGCCAACCTCTTCCAAATCCGCTCCTCCTCCTGCTTTAATGCGCGCATCGAAGACTTGCGCGGCTGCACGTTGTCCCCCGTGTAAGCCTCGGGCGAGTCGTGCATCAATCCCTCGTACTGCACCTCGATGGATTGCCCCCACCCCTTCAAAATATCGCTGACCACCAAACAGTGCTGCCCCACCGAATAATGCGTGATGCAATGCCCTCCAAATCGGCAAATCAAACTCAGCGAGTGCGCAATGTCCTCGATGCGGAAATCTTGCGACCTCGGGTCCCGCGGCCAGAACCGGTGCGTGAACGTGTTGAACCAAGGCCCAACACGAGGTCTGTCCATGCGCGCACTCATACCAACACCCCCATCGCCACCAGCGAAATCCTCACCGCATCCTCATCCAACCCCTTCCGACTCTTCACCCCCAGTGAATTACTCTCACCCCAACATCCCACCTGGCCTTGGCTCACTCCGCAGAACCCCGCCCCCCGAACATGCACTAAGGCATCCAGGCTCACCGCATTCTTGTGCTCAATCACATCCGGGAACACCACCGCCGCCTCAAGACAAGGCGCCACCTCTACGACGACATACTTCATACTTCCACCTCCTCGACGTTGAAAAATCCAAGCATCCCTTTCAAAGGCCGGAAGGGCAGGGGATACGCATTGCTTAACTTGAGCGCCAGCGGCCCGCAGAACCACGGACTCGACGAAGACCGCACCATCCCCTCAAACTTTACCATCCCGACAATCCCACCCCGGCGAAGCGCATCGAACCGTGGCGTCACCCTGACTCCGCAACTCACCGCGAACGCGCAAGCCTCATCAAACTCCCTGACCGTCATCCCGGCACTCGCATGAATTAGGAAGTTGCTCCCGACCGGGCAGCGGGTCAGTTGTGCCTTGGCATACTCATCCGTCCAATCCCGGTTCTCATAATCCTTCCACGGTGCCCCTTCCAAAATGAACCATGCCCACGGTTGACGTATCGAGAGTGCCATCATGATAGCTCCCATCGGTGGGTTGCCCACCAGTTGCCGGTGGCCCGCTTATCGAGGCACCCTTTGATAATTTCAGGAACATGAATGTGCTCCCAATCCATGGCCGTCTGCCACCCGCAGTTGATATCGAAAACGAATTGCACCGGCTCGCCCCACATAAACTCCGCCGCCGCTATCCAGTGCGTCTGTCGATACGCCCACTTCGGATTAGCCCCCGCCGCCGTCCACGGCCCCTCAAATTGAATCCGCACCAGCCCATAACGAGTCAGCGTGTGCCCATCGCATTCATTGTCATCCCTCTCGATGAACTGGATGCCCAACGAGCGCAGGGCCGTCGCCATCATCGTCGGGTTGGTAAAGTGGCGCTCCGTAAACCCCGGAATCGCCTCGCAAGCCTTTTGAATCGAAATCCCCGCGATGATTGCCAGCGCCGTCGGGCCGCAGTTGGGATGAAAGATTTTCTCCGCCGCTTCCCAATCCTCTTGGGTAACACTAGCCGTGCTGGGTTTCGTCAACTTGTCCATCACAGCGCACCTCCGCACACGTCAGGCGAGATGCGAGACAATAACGGGTAGTTGACCCAAGGGGAGACACCCCGGGGGATATCCCCCTGGCGACCGCAAAAAAAAGAAGCCGAACCTGCAGCATTGAGCCCCACAACAAATCCCTTGGGGTAATCCAAGTCACAGCTTGCAGAAGAAAAAGAAGAACCCGTTGCAGGCAAACATGAACCCAAACATGCATGCCGCCTGGGAGGCAGCGCCGCGCAACGGGTGAGAATTCCCGACCAGCTTCCCCGAGCTTGGTGACACTCGGGTGACACTGGCCTTGTAAGTCCTTGATTATCAGATGGCGACCCTAATGGGACTCGAACCCATGCAACTATTTTAGCCTTGCAATCCTTCGCAAACCATTGTAAAGTCATGCTCGAATTCGTTTGTTTTCTTGTGCATGGGTACACTAGGTGACACTGATTAACTGAATCGAAACTAAAACTAGAACAGGACAAAAACCCATTATGGCATCCCTCTATAAACGACCCCGCTCCCCCTTCTGGTGGATTAAATGTCGGGACACCAAAGCCCACAGCCCGACCGTCGGCAAAGTGATTTACCTCTCGACCGGGTTCCGAGTTGGCGTCGGACCCGACACTCGCTCCGCCCGTCAGATGGCTGCCGAGCTGACCCTGGCCGAATCCAAATTCACAACGACCTCGCCCCTCGAACCGTGGGGCAACTGGGTCCCCGACTACCTCAACGTCTACTGCAAGTCGCCAGCCACCTTGGAGCGCTACACTACCATCTGGAAAAACCTCTCCCTCTTCCTGGCTGAAAAAGAAATCACCACACCCCGACAACTCACCCGCGAGCGTTGCCTGAGTTACTTCCCCTGGCGACTCACACCCGACAAGGCCACCGGCAAGTATCACGCCGTCCACAACACGGCTCATCTCGAAATCAAAATCCTTTCCCTGATCATGAGCGAAGCAGTTCGGCGGAACTTCGCACCGTTCAATCCCGTCCGGGACCTGGGCGTCAAGCGCCAGCGTGGGCGGGAGAAGCCGGAATTTACAGACGACCATCTGGCCTTCATCAGCGCGGCAATTCAGAAGGAGCCCGAACCGCTCCGCAGCTTCCTCAACAACAGTTTCCTGATCGCCCGCTACCAAGGGTGTCGGATGAAAGAAACCCATGTGGATCCCCGGCATGACGTCGATATCACCGAGGATGGCGCGAGCGGACTCATCCGCTTCCGCATCAAAGGCGGACGCGAACACACCGCCCCGCTTCACCCGCGCCTGATTCCGCTGTTCCTCGAACTGCGCAAACTCGGAGCAACCGAGACCTACGTGCTGCCCCCCAACCCCAGCCGCAAATGGTTCGACTTCATGAAGCGGATTGGCATGCGCAAGCTGCTTCCTGGCGCGTGCTTCCACTCCCTGCGCGTTACCGCCGTGACCCGGCTGGCCCGCTCCAAGACCATTCCCGAATCCAAAGCGATGAGGTTTATTGGTCATGCGTCTACGACTGTCCACAGGCAATACCAGAGGCTTCGGACAGAGGACTTGGGGGATTGCTTGAGCGCGCTGGATTCCGTGACGGATAAACCAACCGCTCCCGAAACTCAGGGTGCTCCCGCAACCACTTCCTGACATCGCTCAGATAGAAGTAGCGCAGATTGGTAAGACCCATCGCTTTCTTGATGGCGCTCATCCGGGTCGTGCCCCACGGCTTCCCAGGCTTGCCCAACTCCACGCGGGCCGTAATCGCGTTGACGGGGTTCTCAGTTAAAATAGACATAGAAGATTTTTTTACCTCGACTTACTAACCGCACATTTAGAATCCTGGTCCGCGCAGTTCTCCACCCTTTGGGTTGGCAGGGTCCCATCCAAATCGCGGGCAATCAGGTTGCGGACATAATTGGAAAAATTGCGATGCTGCTCTGCCGCCCGTTCCGAGGCCTGTTCGAACTGACTGTCCGGCAGGCTGATAGTTTTATTCATCTTTCAGTGTGATAATTTCACACTTTTTCATATTTAGTGTCTGTGTGTATTTTGTTTTTTTTACACCCTTTTTTGCAGTGCAGTAAGGGATATCCCTTGGGGTGTTTTCCACTTAATTACTTGCCAGAATAAATAAGCTATGAGAATGTATGACAGCATATGAAACCTCGCCCTATTAATCCACGTCCAGAAAGCCGTACTGCCATCGGGACGGCGAGAACTACCATATCGATGCCCGCCCCCTTGTTTGTCTTGGCGCTGGGCCGCAAACAGGCGCGCAACTTTGGCGCCTTCTCCGACTACATCCAAGACCTCGTCCGCAAGGACGTGGGCGCCGCCGCCGACAGCAACCAGCTCGTGCTCAACGTATGAGCCTGGCCCGCTCCACGGTCAGCCTCCCACAAGAAATGTATGACGCCGCAGCCCAGCGCCAATCAGACCTGGGCTACGCCACCTTCTCCGCCTACGTGCAAGCCCTCATCCGTGCAGACGTTCTTACTCAAACCAGCCACGTCCGGACCGCCGCGCCGCTGGTTTCCCTGCACGAAAAGGAACAGACCTTGACTGCGATCAAAAAGGCTGCAGGAAAAACAACACCAAAGCACACTGCCGAGCACAAGCCTGACAAGTGACCGCCTTGAGCCCGACCTTCAAGTCGCGCAGGCAGACGCCATCCATCTTCACTTTGGTGTTGAGGGTCACGATCACCCGCAGTTTAAGCGAACGGCTAATCGCGTCCTCCAGCCGGGAGTAAGCTTCATGGTGAAAGAAATTACGCGCCGAGGCCCAGTGTTCCGGCCGGTCCGTGGTGATGCCTCGAAAATCCCGCCACGCCTTGTTGCGCCAAAACCGGTCCGACGGCAATGTCCGGATCGCCCAGAAGTCGGGGTCATGTTCCAACCGCTCTCGCCATTCATCAAAGTATTGTACACACGATACCTGCATAGGTTTTTGTCCTCCACGAAGCCCGGCACCGTCGTTTCTACGCCACCACCCTAATGAACCCCACTCCACTACGCAAGCCCACATTGTCAGACAATGGCAGACACTTTCCAGCTTTGTTACCCCACATCGACCCGTGGATAGTGGAGGAGATGAAGAAACTGGAGAGGCTGACCCTCAGATTAGACTCTGACACGTTGCGTGCACTCATGGCCGAAGCCGAGAAACGCGACCTAAAGAAATCAACCTATGCGGCCAGATTGATTAAGCGGGCGCTCAAATCGGCTTGCAAAAAGAAGCCCGAAGAATGATAGTCGTGGCAGCATGCTTACTACCACTCTTATTGCCTGCCAATGCAACCACTGCGACGGCTACATCACATTCGAGGAGCGCGGCGAAGGCACCCAAGTCACATGTCCCCATTGCGGGCTGGACACAATACTCTTTATCCCGGTTACCAACCAGCCGCCCCAAATCCCCACAGCGCCGGCCAGATCACCGGGAGGACTTTCCAAGCTCATTCACTGCCATGCCTGCGCCAGCCTGATTAGCCGCAAAGCCGCCGCCTGCCCCCAGTGCGGTGAGCCATTGGGTTCCATCCACCGAGGCCTTGACGTTTTCCTGGGTGTCCTGGCCGCGCTGACCGTCTTTGCCATCGGAGCCGCCGTGTTTGGAGCGACCATTGGCGCACTCCTAAGCATTCATTAAGAAGGTGCACATGACCGAGAACAGCATTCCCTATGATGGTCTCGAAGAACTGCCACCATTTTTGCCATCCCTGAACCTTAAACCGTTCATTAGCAAAGAGTTAATGTCCTCGAAGAACCCCATTGGCTACAAACCTCTATAATTAGGGACACTACCGGATTCCGCTCACCGGATTCCGCTCCAAGCCCTCAAACAGCACTTGCCTTATCCATGCCGACGGATTGCTGTCCGCTGGCGTGGTCAGAACAACGGTCCCATACTCCGACTCGGTTAAACGGAGTGTGACCACGCGTCCGCGCCTGAGTTCATTACTGAGTTTTGGCCTTCCTGCCTTTTTGTATGTCATAAATGGATTTTTGCAATACAACAATGGATTACTGTAATACGAAAACTTTTTGCAATACAACAATTTTTTGCAATACGATAATCCATTTTTGCAATACAACAATACCACACACCCCTTACCCCCAGCCCGGATTGCTGTCTTCTTTTGGGACGCTTTGAGCCAGGTGCCCGCTTTTGCCCGCAAGTTGGTTTCAGCGATTAAGTTGAGGTCTATTTTACTGAACACTTGCAATCTATTATACATCAATAATTTACATTATCAAATTCAGTGGTTTCAGTGGTTTCAGTGTTTCTCAGCGAACCTACCTATATAGGTAAAAGGTGGACGGACCATAAATCGAACGAGCTGGGCTCCTATCACCTCCTTCCTATCACCCTCTTACCCTCTCGCGCTACGAGGGGATAGATTTTTCACTGAAACCACTGAAACCACTGAAACCGCTTCCTTAATCTATATTTTTCAATTTTCTCTAAGTACAATAAATATAAGTAGATGGGAGAGCCAGACCCGCGCCCCGGCCCTTGGTTTTCTTGGTTTCAGTAGCGGTTTCAGTAACTTAATCCACTGAAACGCAGACGTCTGCACTCCCGCGCCCCGAGGCTTGGGTCGATTGCCCCGCTCATTGATATGCCTGCCCGCAACCAGGGCCACTCGAGTCGGCCCGGTCGACCGGCCACCTCCTGGCCAGCAGAAAGCCATCCCCCCTTCCGGGTGGGCCCCCCCCCACCTCCTCGGCCAACCGGGAGCGCGTGGATGTTCAGCACCTCACCCCCATCTGTTGTTTTGGGGCGATTTTTGAGGCATATTCTACCCCCCTTCGGGTCCTACACCCTGATTTTGATGTCATTGCGGATCATACGGTAAATACGGGCCAGAATGCTCATTGCCGAAAACAAAAAGCCGCGTTCGTTCCGGTTGTGGCAATCGCCTGTGTGGCTGTATTAGTAGAGCCATGGGCAAAGCTATTTGGTGCGAGTATGGTGCTTGCACTCGCCTTGCCTTGAACTAAACAACATATGACACTAATCGGATATCCTTCTGCCGGTCGCGCTAGTGCGTTCCTGGCATCATCCATCTATCATCTAGTAGGCGCTGGCTTACGGATAGGCATTGCTCAAAACTGCGATATTACCGGCAATCAAGGCATGGGGCACGGGGCACGGGTTGTCTATGATGCTCTTGGATCGTTCAGCGTAGGGACAAGCGCTGGCCGTGGTACGTCGCGTCTGTTCAAGGTCACGCGCAAGGGCAGGGGCCAGCGCGCTCATGACGTGCGCAAGCTGATCAGCAAACGGGCAGGGGCACGGGGTGCGGTGCTCGGGGCACGGGCACGTGCAACGGGCACGGGTGACGATCAAGAGACTGTGCGTCAAGCTGAGCTTGATCAGTGGCTGGCTGGCAAGGTAGATCCGGACCATTGGCAAGCGGTTGTAGCTCGCTTTCATTCCGTCGATTGCGTTGTGATGCTTCCCCATTACGATTACAACCTAGCGTCAACCAGGGCGGCGTTGCATGCCAGCATGCAAGCCGATCAAGCAATCGGCAAAATCCTTTTACGCATCGGGGCAAGGGCAGGGGCCAAGCAAGCGCAACGGTTGTCAGAGTTGCGGGGCGTCGCTGCATCCCTCACAAGTATTCACGAGGCATCAAGCGCCGCTATCGCGGGGATATTAGAGAGCGTGCGTCGACTTGACAAAGTACCGGGCCACCTATGGCACGGGTGCGGCTTGGATCACTGCTCATGCTCCGCTTGCGCGGGTCACAATCGCCTTGTGCGTGTGCTCCGCTTGTATGCGTCAAGGGCAGCATTTAAGAGCTTAGCAACATGGGCCACCGTCGGGATTACAGGCGACAATTCAAGCGCAACGTTCGCCGGTCGTTCATTCATCGATGAGTTTACGGCTGGCATTGCCGATACATTGGGTGCGGAGCAATGGCGCGCCACCGATCAAGTATGGTTTGAGTCACAATCGCAAGCACGGTGGCGCTTGGCACGTTGGATCTATGCAATCGGTTATCGTGACTTTTGCGCCACCTTGACGGGCAAGGGTGCTGGCATGGCGCGCAAGCAAGCGCGCTCCCGTTGTCGGGTCGTTTGCTCTGTCATCTATGGCGCAACGATTGCCGATTCTTGCGCAAGGGCAGGGTTTGAGTCACAAGCCGCTTGGGTGCGGAGTTGCAAGGGTGCTCTACTCTTTCAATCGTTGCGTGATGCAAGGCGCGCTCAATTACTCCGCTTGCCAAGCGTTCAAGCCGCACGGGCAGCTATGCGCCAAGCCGCATTGCAAGCCGCAAGCGCGATCAAGTCTATGGGGTTGCAATCGGGGCAATGGTCCGATCCTTGCGCCACCGTTGCGCGCTCCGTCAAGCTGGCCAGTGGCGCAAGCTCCGTGCGATACGTTGCTTGCGGTTATCGGGTCACGCATCCTGCGAGCAGTCGCACTATTCAAGCGCAAGGGGCAAGGGGCACGGGCACGGGGCAAGCTGGCTTTGCTTGGTTGCAAGCTGTCAATGCACGGGAGCAAGCGATTGCTAAGGCAACCTGGTTGCGTGATCAGGCTTTGGATCTAGTCGCTGATAACCTCCGTGCATTCGACAAAGTACTTGCTGGCTTGCATTCGGAACGCTTTGGCAATCTCCGTCAAGTATTCGGCTTTGTGGATTGCAATGGCAGAGAGTCAAGCAAGCGCAATCCTCAGTCTATCACAAGGGCACGGGGCAAGGTGGCACGTAAGCCAATCCTTGCGCCGACGGTGGCTATTGATTGCGGAGCGCGATCCCTGCAATGCGCGCCTAGTGTTAGCTCGCAATCATGGGCGCAAGGTGGCGAGTCTGGCTTTGCCATAGTCAAGGCGCGCTCATAGGGCACGGCGCAACCTAGGGCCAATCCAAGCGCAAACGGAGCAAAGCCTACTTTGCTCCGTTTTTCTGTACTTTTATCGCGCTAGGATCGTCTAGGATCGATTTTTACGGGCAGGGTGCTGTCTTATCATGGGGGTATTTTCCCGCTCCGTGCGGAGCGTACAAGTCAAAAATCGTTTGCTGTTCCGTGCGTTATTAATGGACTTGCGCAACGGTAGGCGTTGCCACCTTGCATCGTTTGCCGTTGCATAAGTCCATTAGATCAGAGCAAGCGCAATGCAAGGCGCGCCAAGGTGGCGCGCTCATGCATCTAGCTTGCCCGTTGCGCGATTGCGGATCGTCTGCCGTTGCGCAAGTCCATTAGATCAGAGCAAGGCGCAAGTTGCGCGCTTGCAAGCGATTTTTTCTTTCCGCTCGCCAGTCTGGCGCGCCCGAGTCTTTCCCCACGTCCCACCTCAAAGAACGCCGGCGGCACCCTCCGCCGGTCCTCTTTGGTGTGAAACGCTTGAAATGGTTTTCAAAGTTATCACCGCCAAACTCCCTGCGGAGTCGGAAAATCTTCCGCGCATTGCAAACCGGAAGTGGGTCGAGTCCCCTCGTGAGGACTCTAGGAATGGTCGTGCCTGAAATCAAAAAGACGCCAGCACTTATTCCGTGCAAGCCATACGCAATCGCTTTGCGGTCGATGGCCACTTGTCAGTTGAAATCCGTCCGGCCAGTGACACCTGAAAGATGGACACTTGCTAGGCCGGATTTCAGCCGATTTATGAACCGATACAGTGGAGACCCGCGCTGGTTGTACGCGCGCTTCAGTTCGGAGTGTAAATGCGGACACGTCATCAAAAAGGATGAACGCATTTACTACTACCCCAATGGAAAGACCGCTCTGTGCAAGACCTGTGGCGAGAAAGCGGCCGCGGAATTCAACGCGGCAGCTCAAGACGAAGCCATGATGGCCGGCCAGACCTGGTAAATCAAACCCACACTAAAGCACGGTGGCACGCGTGAAAGCGCGCCACCCTCTTTGTTGTGACACTTTATGAAAAAGCGCATTCACATCAAGTTTAGTTCAACCGTGCGTTTCCCTGTGGCCATTCGCCACTGAAACGCCCGACCGCCAGCACCATACGCCCGCGTGCAGACATCTGCACGCGGGCGGAGTTGGCCCTGGAACGGCGCTTTTTCATTACCACCAATTTCCCCCGACCGACTACGTTTCACCTGGAGCAATCCGGGACAGTCGGGGGACTCGCTCACCGCGAAAATGAAGTTCCTACCGGCCTCGTACTGAGGCAATCGGGCGGAAAGCGTTCGCGACTGACCGCAGGGGCACGGGTTGCCCCTACCGAAGGAAACGTATGAATCCAGTTATCACTCCCACGGCGCCGGCATCACCTGAAACCCCCAAGGTCGAAGTGAAGCCCGTTGTTCTCACCGAGATCACGTACAAGCAAGTGCTTGAAATGGCGCCCGAGGACAGGGAGAAGCTGATGAAAGGCTTCCACAATGCCACCTCACGCATGGTTGAGACCCGGGACGAAGTGAAAGTCGCGTCGAAACACGCGGCAATCCTTTTGGCCGGCGTTGAAGCCCACGTGAAACGGGGCATTGAAGCCCGACTCTTCCCTTCTACCTGGACCGCCTCTGACCAGTACAAACAGGTCACTGGCGAAAAGCCGCCCGGCCATGTCTGGACGATGAAATCCTGCTTCGTGAACTATGTAGTCACGGGCTTAATTGCGGAAAGCGACTTTGTCGGTAACCGCAATAACTGCCTGGAAATTGCACAGAAAATCTGCGATGCAGTGTTCGAGAAAGACCCGGCCGCCGGCCTGACTCATGACGCGGTAAGTCGTGCTGCCAATGAGTTAAAAACCCGAAACGACAACGAAGCCAAGGTTCTGCGAGGGATCTTGGATTCGGTCAAACCCGCCAAGCTCATGACCGACAAGGAAGCGATGGAAGCCTTTGCTGAAATCGTCAATGCCGGTCACCTCGGGATCGTGCTCGTTGGCATGACGCCTGAAATCGCTCTGGTCTGTTCCGAAAGGATCATCCTCAGTGGTAACTTGCCGGTCACACTCGCACAAATGCCCGATACGCTCGTCAAGTTGGATGAGCCGATGCAGAAAGACGCTTACCTGGCGTGCTCCTGCGCCATTGAAAACGTGGAAACGGTGTTCGGCGAGAAAGCCGACAAATGGCTGAACCCGACCGCCAAGCCCCAAGCGACCAACCCCGCTCCCGCTCCCATCTCGGAAACGGGACCCTTCACGGCCGCCGCCGCGGACTTGGAACAATCCACTGAACCCGCCGAGCTGGTAACCGCCTAAGCCCAGCCCCGCTCTAAGGCCGGAACGCATCCCCCGCGTTCCGGCCTTTTTTTATGTACTAGCCAAACACGCTCAAACGTGTTTGCTGATTGTATTGTCGTTTGATTAATGAAATGAAACGGAGGACCCATGGCGACCGGGACCTAACGCGGAAAGCCCGTTGAAAAGCGGGTCATGCGGAAAACCCGATCCTTACCCGAAACCAACATCCAAAGATTCGCAACTGGCGAGCGCAGAAATGCGCTCGCCTTTTTTTGTGTACGGGAATGACCTGCCATACCTGCTTTGCAAACAAAGGGGGTCGGTGGGTCCGCCACAGAAAGGCAAGAAACCTGGCCAGCGCGCCAGACAGGAGGGGACGCCCCTTAAACACCACCTGCGCCTTAGAGTGTCGGAATAAAATTTCCCGTACCTTTACCGCGTTCCCACCATGAAACCGGGCGGGATGATAGCCCCGGACGCCTGAAACCGACGCCAACGCGGCCACTTTCCTGATAAACACCGTAAACCGCAGAAAACAGATCCAAAACTATGGCTGAGAAAACCGTAACCGTGTGCTTCTCCAAAGAGAAGGACACGAAGAACACGGTGAAGTTCGCGGAAGTACCGGAAGAGGGGAAGCCGACGGTTATCGGTTCCCTTTACGTCCAGAAATGGTTCGTCGGTTCTGCCACGAAGATCGCCGTGAACCTGGTCGCCGAGTAAAAGACGGCCAGTCGAACGCAAATGCCCTGTTCCTGACTCACCCCAGGAACGGGGCATTTTTGTTTTCCCCGACTTTCCCAGGAAAGCCCCCGGTCTCATTCCGGCTTTTGCTCTTCCCTCAGATTAGAAAAGCGAAGCCAGAATCAGGTCTGGAAATAACATAGTCCAAGCTCCGGGCGGAGCTGAGAAAGGAAAATAGCAAATTTATGATGCTCCCGATTATCAATATCGACGGCCAACGCTTCTTCTTGGACCGACGGCTACGCGAACTCCGTAATGCAGAGAATCCCCATGAACGGATTGCTCTTACCCAGGAAGAGTGCGAGTCGCTGACAGACCAGTGTGAAATCCGTACGTTCAGGAATGAAGAGCCTTACCGTCCACATTGGCTGGTGGAAGTACTCTGCATTGCTCTGGCTGCTCTTTCCTTCTTGGCGTTCCTGATACTTTTGTAAGCTGCGCCTTGGAGCCGCAGCTTTCTTTGCAAAGACGCTCCATTCACCACAGTCCGCGAAAGGATTCTATGAAACACAAAGCAAGCCCGGCCAGGCTCAAAGCCTATAAAGCCATCCTGGACAAGTATTACATCGACCCGAATGACACCTCCTACTCGGGAGGCGAAGATGCCGGCGAATACGTCAGGGGCGAAAAGCCCATCGAACAGTTTTGTGTCGTCACAAGAAACGGCGAGTTCCACTACGCGTACGCTGACGACGTAACCATCGAGGGGGCCAAGGAAAAGGCCATGATGAGCATAGACGATATCGATTGGTCTGAATGCCCCATGCTCATTATTAACCTGGATACCGGGGAAAGGATTGTGCCTGACTGGAACAGTCTTCAATGGATGCCTGAATAGGAAGGAACAATGCCTTACGCCCAGCCAAGTGGCCGGGCTTTTTTTATGTACCTGCAGCCATCGGAAAACGCCAAATCCTTTGGGGTAATCCAAGGCACAGCTTACAGAAAGGAATTCATGAAACTCAAAGCAACTGGACAGTTGCGCCATCACTTCTTTGGCGACTACAGCGCCGGCATCTGCCTGGCTTTTGAAACAGCCGATGCTGCCTTAGCCTTACCCAAGGTCACCGTAAAAGGGGTGGAATGGCGTCAATCCGAAAACAAGAGGGTCCTGGTCACCTGCGTTGATAGCCAGCACCTCGAGGTCTTAAAAGTACGCCTGGCCGAAATGGGAGCCAACCCGTCCGCTATAGACAGCATGGATCACTCCATCGATTTCGGCGACCCGTTCAACATCGAGGTCGACGTGGAAGACCCCCGACAACTCGCACTCGTATGAAAACCCTCGTGACCAACATCCGCGATGAGATCCGCGCATTCGACCACAAATGCAGCGCGGGCGAATTCACCGACACTGGTGAAGCCTGGGAACTTCTCAAATCCATTGAGAACCGATGCCAAGCCGCCTTGAAACAGACCCAATACCTCATTGTGGATATCCGGGGCGTCGAAATGACCCTGCACCGCCCGCCCGACCCAAAGTCATTTAAGGCCTTGGCCCAGGCAATCCGCGATGAACAGGACACCGGCACCGACTTCATTTTTGCGCTCAAACTGCAAGCCGGGGCCTTGAAACAAATTCCCTGTCCCGGCCTGGATAAAGATAAACAGTAATTCACTGAGGAGAGCGCTTTCACCCATCGCTGAAAGCGCTCCGCTCAATGAAAACATTACCACCCTATAAAACAGAACAAGTGGGTTGGGCTGGGGATCTGACAGACATGATAATAGATCGTGCCGACTGTCAGATTCCAAATGACGCCCGACGCATCCCCTGGATATCCAGTTATCAGGGGGAAACCGACTACGAAGTGCGCTTTGGCCACCTGAACGGCCGCCGGATTACTTTCCGTTGGGGAAAGCTCCCATGGCGCTGGTCCTGGCTGAAACCAGACCAGAAGTATTGGAACTATGATTCCGAAGAACTGTTCCAACGTGAAGCGAACGGGGCCTGGGGTATCCTTCACTGCATGTGCTGCAACCCCGTCAATGTGGAAACACTGGAATGCTTCCGAGAGCTTTACGTTCCCTTGGCCGTCACTGGCTACTTCGACCACACCACTAAAAACTGGGTCGTTTGTGAGCCCACCAAGAAGGAATTGAGCACCGAGACGTGGTATCGGTCGGAAAGCTACCAGAACTTTATCACCGAGAATCCCCAGTACGCCCGGCGCGACTATGCCATGGCAGCGTGAGGCTATATGAACAAACCACCCCTCATTGAAATCCGAGAGAGCGTAACCGAAGTCGGTTCCGCCAATCGAAAGCTGCGCACCTTTCTCCCGGTCTTCACGCCGGATTGCTGCGCCTGTGGCACCCTGCAGTTTGCCTTGTGGCAGATGTGGGAAGACGAACCGGAAACGCATGAACCAGCGCGCCAGGCATGTCGGGAAAATGCCGTGAAGGTGATGCGCAGTTTTACAGCAAAACTATGAGAACACCCACCACCTACGACCTCGTCTTCTTAGCCGATGACGAGTGGAACAATGACACCATGGAAGCAGTTGCCTTCGAGTGGTTCCAAAAGAACCCCGATTGCAACTTTGTCATGGTCTATGAACACGCCGGCTGGTACCTGACGTTCCACCGGGGCGATATGGAAGTTGTCCATACCGCAAACGATATGGCCATCATGCGCCAGGACCGGCCACGGCCCACCGATTACTCGGGCATTGAACACCGTCGGCGCTCACCGAAAGAGGAAATCCGGATGCGGATTTTGAACGAGCACCCGGAAGGCGTTCAATCCACTGAACTCGACCGCATGGTCGATGCTGAATTACTCGCCGCCTGATAGTTCCAGTCTGGTCCGGAGGGAAACTCACCGGGCCAGCATGGAGTTATCGCCTTATGAAAATCCGCAGATTCTTTGCCTTCACAATCGGCCATACCCGCTTTGCGCTGCATTATTGCAATGGGCTCCTGGAGTTCAATGCCTTTGGGCGCATTCACTACTTTCGCGTTTTATGAAAAACCAAATGGAAACCCCCAACCCTCGGAGCATCGGTCCAGCCTGTCTGGATGATGACTTCGAAATCTATAACCTGGACTCGGAATACTCCATCGAGATTGAGAAAGGCCCGCACTTCTTGATCGAGTTTCCGGTGGAAACTCGACTGCCGGCGGCGGCATTCGAGCACCCAAATGTGGCGCGCAAGGTAGCGCGGATTCTCAGCTACAAATATGACAATCCGAAGCGCTGGGTAGAGAAGGCGGGAACGTGCTTTTACTTCGCGGTCCCCCGGAGATATATCACCCTTTACCCCGTCAAGGGCTATTCCTGGCCGCATGGCGAAATCAATGGCGCAAAAGTCCGCTTCAACTGTTCCGGAGGCACCGGAGGGAACGGATGGCGGGATTGGTTGCGCATTCGCACCTCGGTAAATACCAACTACGGCGTGAGGACATTGAGAAAGGTGGCTGAGGTCGCAGTTCGAGGCACTCCGTTTGAGCCGATTTACACACGGGAGGAACTCGAAGAGCAATTCTACCAAGAGCACGCCAAGGATTGGCTGGTGAACACGGCTTGGGGATCCTGGCGCGTGGGCGTGCCCCTCGGGATGGTCGGCGTGTGCGCCTGTATCGGCGGTCATCGAAAGCTGCCCGGGGCTGAAGAAAGGTATTTTCTCGTGCCGGACGCCGAATATTCCCAGCGTAAAGAGCAGTTCGTCGTAGACCCCGCCCGACACCGGGAAGTCCCCAAATTCCCCGACGACCGTTATGAAAAGACGAGCGCTGAGATGGAGACTGAAAAGCCTCTACTCTCAGTCGCGGCCTGAGTTGTTTCTGTTCCGCCAGTGACAGTGGCGGACCAGAGACAGTTTATGAAAATCATCCCTTCCATCCTCGACCTCGCCAAAGTTCCTTCCGATTCCCGGGTCATCACCCTGCCCAACGGCCACCAATGCACGATTGGAACGTATCTGGAAGCCTGGCGCAAACTCAAGTCCTTGCCGCCTCAGAAAGAAGTCAAAGGCTGGGAATGGTTTCCCACTAGCGCGCAATCCATCCTGCGCGATATGTCCCGGGGCGTGGAAGACCGCATCAATCTCCGTGCAGGCGTCCGCACTCAATGGCGGGACAATTCTCGCAAGTGGGAAGCCGAACGCCGGCGCCGCGTCCAATGCTTTTGCAAATGGTGCGGCCAAGCCCTGAAACAGTATCAGCCCGAACACTCCCGCTTTTGCGAACCGAGCTGCTATCGGGCTTACCATGGTTAGCGCGATCTTGCAGCATTGAGCCCCACAGCAAATCTCCACCGGCTTATCCAAGGCACAGCTTACATAATTCAGGCTTGACGCCTTAAAGCACATTGCTTATCGTTCCTCTCGCAAGGTTAGATTCTCCTTCGCTGGTCAATTCCCATTTTCATTCAACGGTCAACCTAAACATTGCAGTCACTTATGCGTTATTAAAACAATGAAAGCCCCCCAAATTGTAAGGCTCAAAGCAGATGAGCTATTCCCATGCTTAGAAAATCGTCCTGACAGGTCCGGCATGGACCTCAAGTCACTGACCGAGTTGGCTTCCTCCTTCACCGCCCAAGGCATCCTGGAACCTCTCCTGGTTCGCCCCTTATTCAACGGTAAAACAGGCAAAGGCTACGAAATCGTGTGTGGAGAAAGACGTTACTCCGCTGCCTGTCTTAAAGATTTCCCAAAGGATGCCATCAAAGAGCTTGGCTTAACCAAACTCACCGAACTCCCGTGCATTATCACCGAGTTGAATGATTCGGAGGCAAGAGAGGTGCGTCTGATTGAAAACCTCCAACGGGAAGGTATCCACCCCATCGAAGAGGCCAAGTCTTATAAGCTCCTCCTCGAGGAAGTCGAATAGGTGCCCAAAGACGAGCGCGGCGCTTCCGCCGGCGTTCCCAAAAAGCGCTACACCATTGAGTCTCTGGCCAAGAAGTTAGGGAAATCCCCGACCTTCGTGTATGCCCGGCTCAAGTTACTGAAGATGCCCAAGTTTGCCCAGGAGGCCATGTTCAACGGCAAACTGAACGCCTCGGTGGCCCTGTTGCTCTGCCGCATCCCCGACCCCAAGTTAGCCCATAAAGCCGCCTTGGAAGTCTTGGACACCGGCTATTGCTCCAGTGAAACCACGGACGAACAACGCGAACAGCGCGCCTTGGACAAGGAAGTGGACCCTATGTCCTTCCGTCAAGCCAAGGCCCATATCCAGACCAAATACATGGTCCGACTCAAAGGGGCGCCGTTTGACCCCGAGTTGGCCGACCTGGTCTCCATCGTCTTAGAAGCGGGAGAACGCGTCTGTGGTGGCAAGTGTTCCGACTGCCCACTACGCACAGGGAACATGAAAGCCTTGTTCCAGGACGTGGACTCCGCAGACGTCTGCACGAATCCCACGTGCTTCCAAGCCAAGAAAAAAGCCGCGTTCAAAAAGGAAGCCGAGAAGTTCAAGGAAAAGGGGCAGACCCTCTTGACTGAGAACAAGACCAAAGGCCTGATGGACTATGAGGGCAAGGAACTCAACTCCCAGGCGCGCACCCAGTTCGTGGACTTGCGAGAGAACATCCCCGGCAAACGCAACAAGACCTATGAAGACGTCTTGAGCGAACACTTGCCCGAGAATGCTGAAGTGTTTGTCGCCCGCGGGAAGAAGAACCACTTGCTGGTTCCCATCGACACCGCGATCGCGGCCGCACAAAAGGCAGGGATCAAGATCGAGAAGCCCAAGGGCAACGCTTGGAACGATCCCGTGGCGCGGGCGGAACAGGAAGCCAAACAAGCGGCCGCCGAAGCTATCAGCAGCCATGTGGTAACCGAAGTCTTCGTGCAAATGAGTGCGAACATCGCCAAAGCGAAGACAGAGCACGTCCTGAGATACTTAGCCTTGGGATTGTGTCAGAACTGGGAATGGCGCAAAGCCCACAACCTGGAAGACGCGGAAGATGTTGAGAAATACATCACCAAACTCGACTCGATCCCCATCCTGTTAGAAGCCATGGTCGAAGCGTCCATAGGACGTACGGTAGACCACCAGGGAGAACTCGACGTCAACTTCGTCGAAGCGGCAGAGTACTTCGGGATCACTAAAGCAGCACTAGACAAGTGCGTCGCTAAACATACCGAAGCAGCTAAAGCAGCACAGAAAGCAGCCGTTAAACCGGAAGCGAAAGCAGCGCCGGCCAAGAAGTAAAATCATGATAGCTGCGCCTTGGATAAGCCTACTCTTGTCACAGGCGCGGCTCATTGCTGCAGGCACGTTCTTCAAAAATGCCTGCAGCCATGAGCCCTTCCACTTTTTATGAAACTTTCCCAACTCAAAATCGACATGAAGGTCCGCTATCATCCCATCATCGGACTAAAGCACGACGGCAAGGTCTGGACTATTCGGGGCACGGGAGAAATTTGCGGACGCGACGTGGTCTGGCTTGATGGTAAATCTGGTTGTGTCGCCGTCGAAGCCATCAGCTTGGTCAAACCGGGACTGATTGACAATGGAATGGGGGAACCATGAAGAAAATTCTAATCGTGGATTCAACCCTCGACCTACCTAGCGCCGATTGGTTAGCGCTTGCCCGCGCTCTAACTGCGTCGGGGGCAACGCTCGCCGTGCCGGCGGAGCAGACCACAGTTCCGAAACTGGAAGAGTTTCCAAAGCTCACCATTCCAGCGCCAATTGCTTACTACCCGCCATGCGAGCACCACAGCCCATGGCCACCAACCATCAAGCGCCGCAAACTTAAAGGATACCAGAAGTGAAATCCGATTGCGTTTTAGAAGCCGTCGACCTCTTTTGTGGTGCGGGTGGAACTTCGAGCGGCATCATCAAAGCCGTCACTCAGAATCTCCACCGCCGCCTGAACCTCATTGCCGTCAACCATTGGCGCACCGCCATCAACACCCACAGCCTAAATCATCCCTCCGTCCGACACCTGTGTGAGCCCGTTGAAAACCTCCATCCCCTCGATTTAATCCGCAGTCGCCATCTCCACCTCCTGGGCGCGTCCTGCGAATGCCGCTTTCACTCCATCGCCCGAGGGGGCGGGGCCTGCAATGAGCAATCCAGGGCGCAACCATGGCAGCTCATCCGCTGGGCCACTGATATCCGAGTCGACAATATCATGATGGAGAACGTCAAAGAATTTCAAGACTGGTGCCCACTGCTCAACAAAGGCATCCAATACAAAGGCCGCTACTACAAGAAAGGCCGACCCGACCCGCGCTTAAAAGGCCAATCCTTCCGCGCATTCGTGGCCGCTCTCCGTGGCCTCGGTTACACTGTCGAATGGCGCGTCCAGGTCGCCGCCGATTATGGCGACCCCACCAGCCGTGAACGCCTCATCTTGCAAGCACGCCTCGGACAGCCCGTCTATTGGCCGGAACCTACCCACGGGCCGGGGCGCGGGAAACCTTACCGCACTGCCCGTGAATGCATCGATTGGTCCATCAAGGGCACCTCCATTTTCGAGCGCAAACAACTCGGCTTGCCCCCGCTCTGCGAAAGCACCTTGCAACGCATCGCCGCCGGCCTGCGTAAGTTTGGTGGCAAAAACGCCGAAGCCTTCCTAGTTATGCTCAACGGCACCAGCGATCGGCAAATTAACACGAGCGCTAAATCACTCGATGAGCCACTGCCGACCGTGGCGGGCACCGGGAGCCACTTCCATTTAGTGGAACCAGAACCGTTCATCCTGCCCCATCGCAACTTTGACAACATGTATGTCGATTCCGTCGACAAACCCATGCGCACCGTCACCGCTCAAAGCAACGATAACCTCTTAGTTGAGCCCATCATCGTCCGGTTTGATCAGAAAGGTTCCACCGGCTCTTGCTCCACCAGCGTCGACGCCCCTTTGCCCACCATCGTCACAAAACAGAATATGCTCTTGGTTGAACCGGTCGGACCGTTTGTGATGCCCATTACTCACCATGGAGACGATGCGTCCCGATGTAAATCCGTCGACCAACCCGCCCCGACCTTAACCGGAGCGCGGGAACTCTACCTGATCGAACCCATGGTGATGAAATACTACAAGACCGGGCGCTGCAAGAAGGTCACCCAGCCCATGGACACCATCACCACCAAAGCCAGGTTCCTGCTGGTCGAATGCGAAAAAGGCGAACGCCGCGCGTACGATATCCGAACACGCATGGTGCAGCCCCATGAACTGGCCGCCTGCCATTCCTTTCCCAAAGACTATAAATTCACCGGCAACCAGAAAGATCAGACGATGCAGATCGGGAACTCGGTTCCCGTTGAACTCGCCTGTGCTCACGCTACTTCCATCCTCCAAAACTAAAACCTTCATGAAAACACAAATCGAACTCCTCGACGACGCCGTCGATGCCATCATTGGACTCGAAGGCACTGCGTATTCAAACGGATTGGTCCCCAACCTATCAAAGGCTCTTACAGAATTACGCTCCAGGCGGTCCCGCATGGAAAACCCCGTCTGCGAGTGTGGTAAGCCTGGCTCTTGGCGCGGTCCACGGGAAGGTCTCCGCGAATTCGCCTGTCAGGAATGCTGGAACGCGCCGATCGTTTACGAACTGCGGGAGCACTTCAAAAGTGCAGCGCCCTATTCCACCACCTTTATTGACGGCATTCCTGAAAAGAATAAGCCCGAAGTCCAACACCAACTCCAACAGAAATTTGAGTCGTGGTGGAACTCGTGGATTGCCCCACGACTGGACGAATTGGAAGGGAAAGGGAGACAGTGAAATTCTCCGTGCGGATGCGCTCCGTCGGCAACCCCGACTTTGGCCAGTATGCACCCATCTCCAATGTCGTAATCTTCCATGGCAAATCGGTGAAGGCCTGCGCCAACGCCTGCCGAGAGTATATCCGATTCTGGAATCTCGGGGGCGGGAACTGGCCGGAAGCCTGGATAAAGCAGGACGGCAAGAAAGTGGCCCGAGTGAGCTACAACGGACGCATCTGGAAACCTGACGGAACAGAATTCTCTTTATGAACCCCCTCCTCCAACCAGAAATAAAGCCTGCCAATCTGGCAGCACTCTACAGAAGAGTCTCCACTGATCACCAGGACGGCTCCCTTGAACTCCAAGAGAAAAGAGTCTTGGACTATTGTGCCTTCGGCCAACTGGCCGTCTGTGAAGGCTTAACCTACTCAGACCCGGACACCTCGGGACGTACTCCCATGATGGACCGACTAGGGGGAAGAGCGTGCCTGAACCGTTTGAAGCTCGGCGACGTGCGCCACCTCGTGATTGCAAAATTAGACAGGCTCGGTCGCAACGTTCGGGATGCCCTCTCCGTCTTAGACTTCCTGAAAGAACACAACGTCACCCTCCACATCACCGACTTCGGTGGAGAAACCATCACCACCCAAGGACACATGGGCAGAATGATCTTAACCGTCATGCTCACAATAGCCGAATGGGAAGTGGAAGAGATCCGGGACAGGACCATCAAACGGATGAGAGCCCAGTTTGCTAAAGGGGAACTCACGGGCAACGTCCCCTTCGGTTGGGATTGTCTCTACGTTTTTGCCAGTGACATCCCCTCGCTCATCTCGCCCCATGCACTGTCAGCCGGGGAATTAGGAGACCGGAAACCCCTCAGTAAAACCTTAGTGGATAACCCAGGAGAACAGAACACCATCCGGTTAATGGTCTCACTCCGTACTTCAGGGTTAGCCCTTAATAAAGTGGCGGAACACTTAAACCAATTAGGACTCCTGACTAAACTCGGCCGCCCTTGGCAAACCGGTACTGTGGATTCTGTCTTAAACTCACGACATACCGCTAAACTCTTACAGACGCCTGCAGAACAAGCAGCTTAATAGGGTAGCTGCGCCTTGGACTCCGCATGGGGTCAGGGTGTCGGGCTCAATGCTGCAAGTTCGACTTCAAAAAAACTATGAACACCCAAACCTGGTTGTACCTAAAAAGTGCCAACGATCCATGCCTGTTCACTGTGGGTTTTTACAACCCTCGGGGTGAATGGGAACCTGAATCCGACCACGCCAAGTCGGAAGACGCGGCCAACCGTGTTGCTTTTCTGAATGGCAACCATATTAAGAACCCCGGTGACGTGGCCTTCTATAGGATGCATGATGATTTGCTGAAGTCCGTTGGACTGGCGGTGGATCTGTTGTCCAGAATCAACACCGCCTTCTACGTGCAAGGAACCACGAAGGCCTTGCGGCCCGTGATGGCGGAAACGAAACCATTACTCGCCCGATTGAGGGAGGCCCTATGAAATACCTCTGCCTCCTCGACACCGGAAGTGAGCGCTTGCCTGTGGACGATAGCAAATGGACGCCCGTCGAAGCCGATGGCATCCGTGCAGCCGCCATCGACTTTACAGCGACTCACCTGTCCGGGTTTGGAAATTACGACGTGCATGTCCGACCGGCCACGGCGAAACCTCCGTGCATTGTCCACCTGTTCACCCTTCACCGGACACCGGTATAACTTATGAGAACACACCTCGAATACGACACCACCTCTCAACGTTGGCACCTCAACGGCTGGGAATTCCATTGTGGAGACTGCTTTCAAGTCAAGGATCCCCACAATGAAACATGGTTCGACGTCCGCATCGAACTGAGTGGCCCCGGTGGCGGGGAATGGTACCTGGTCGGACTGCCCACCAATCTCCAGAATCGCCAGCTCTGGAACTTTGAAGCTCGCCGCTATCCCTAATTATAACTAATGAAAAAGGCACACGAACTCAACCCATTCGAACAATGGATGGTCGAAAGCAACCTTCAACGCATCAGCGAGGAGGGACTTGAAGTTAAAGCTGTTGTGGAGCTGCTGAGAGCGCGGGGGTATGACCACATTGCCAGCGCCGTCGAAGCAGAGTCCTTAACCCGTAACTTGCAACCTGCACCCTAAAACCTGTATGCTATCCCTCATGCCTACCGATGACGAATGGGCGGAAGCTGACATGCTCGGCGACGATATCGCCGGCCACCACGTCCCTCGCTCGCCCGAGCAAGGAGTGAAAGACATGCAACGCCGCCTCACCGCCCTGAACACCCGCCTAGAAGCCGTCCGCTCCCGAGGGGATGACCAGCTCGAGCCCCGCCTTATCCAGCAAATCCGCGATGCGCAAGCCCTCCTCGCCCAATACCAGGCCCTGCTGAACCGCAACTAACCCACTTTATGAATCAACTCGATTGCTTAAATGCTGCTCAGAGAACCGCTGAGTCGGAAAAGGTCAAGATTGCCGTTGTCGATGACCCGATTGCCAATGCCGAGGAAGAAGACGGACCATTCGGCTATTGCCCCGTTGAGGCAGTTGGACTGCTGTTCCCCCATGGCCGACTCGTCTGTGTGATTAACCCTGATGGTTCAGCTCTTTATTCAACGCCGCTAATAGTGAAATAGACATGAAAATAACATTTGAACTTCCATTGTGGATTCCAATCCTTATCTTGGTAATTGTATCGCTGATATTTAACAGGTAATAGTCTTTGCTTTTTCCGCTCCCTTCGGTCGCCGCCAGCCTCATACCCTGGCGGCGTTTTCTTTCTAACACACGTCTGTAATCCAAAATCCTATGCAACTCATCGACCAAATCCCCATGAAACCCGAGACTCGTGAAGCCTACCGCCAAATGGAAGCGCCGGCACGGGCTTGGGCCTTAACCAAAGCCGCCTTCGAAGCCGCCGAAGAAGCCAACTTCTCCGAACAGCGTGCCGCCACGGTCGCCGCAACCGCCGATGACCCGGAACCCCCGGACTGGGAAACGATTGCCCCGCACCTCTCCCGCGCCGAAATGCATGCCAGCCTCGACCGATGGCGGGCTTGGTCGGACCGGAATAAAACGCGCATCGATGCCGCCACCAAGCCCATCGTGGCCCGGTACCCTAGAGAACTGCAGAAGCTCGCCAAGCTCGCCGAGAAGAACATGGTGGAGTGGGCCGCTGAACGCATGCTGGCCAATGTCGGCGCGGAGAGGTTCGAGCGCGTCAAACCCGCCTTCACTGCCTACCACGACGGCGACCTCTACGGCGATAAACTCAAAACCTTTCTCACTATCTGTTTTAACTGCCCCAACACATGAACCTCATCGACTACATCCAATTCACCAAGAAACCCACGGGCGATTACGACTTGGTCTATGAGCATGCCGAGATGCCCACGTTCCAATTCGCTTACTACTTCGAAGTCCTGCTCAACCCCGGCCATCCTGACCACGAAACGGTCAAGGAATTCGCCCAAGAGATTCAGGACCGGGCGCGGGAAGAGAAGATGGAAATGGGCCGCGAATCCATGCGTCAGACACGCGCCGCCATGTCCGACGACGAATGGAGCCTCATCGTTGACTGAACCGGCCCTAAAGCATTGAGCCTCACAGCAAATCCCTTGGGCTTATCCAAGGCGCAGCTACCCAAAGTTATGCAAAAGTCCAACATCAATCCCGAAATCCTCCAACAAGTATTAGAGTCTGCTAGTAATGCCGGCGATAAAGGCCAATCCCAGTTCTTCACTCCGATTGCCTTCGGCCAGCTCCTGGCCAGCGCCTTACCCAAATGCCGTCCCTCCATCGTAGACCTTACATGCGGGGCCGGGCACCTCCTGCAGGCGTCTGCAAACGAAAGCACCCTAAGCCTCTTAGGTTCTGATATCGATCCCTGTCGAATAGCACAAAAGGAAGAGGGATCCAAACTCCCGGACCTCCCGGTGGCTAAAATTGCGCATGATATCACGCTCCTGGCCCCCGTGCTCAAGGAAGTCCGCTTCCAAGCCGATTGCTTTGTCCTGAATCCCCCATGGCGCTTATACTGGCATCGTGAACGGTTAGCTTACCTACAGGAAGCCAGCCTCCCCGCTGTCCGTATGGCCTTCCAGGCAGCCGAAGACCCGCATGCTGGTGGTTGCCCCCGGGAAGCCATCGACTCCACTGTGGCCACGCTGGCGATTGCCTTGGACCTCTGTACGATCTATGGGGAAGGGTTCTTGATTGCCAACGATTCAACCCTGCAAAGGCTGCTGTTCGCCCCGGACGCCCCGCATGCCGCCTTGGCCAAGCATGTGTGGTTACATTTGACCATCCCTGGCAATCCGATGACCGGGATCGACGACTGCAACTTCGTCCATGGAGAGCAGTTCCACACGGGCGTCATCTACTTTGCCGCCAATCACCAGGTAGGGCCAAGGCATGTTGAGCTTGAGTTGTCCGGGTTGAAACCGGAAAACCTCCGCGACCTCCGCCAATGGAGACAAGGGGCCGAACTCCGCAACGCACCCTCCGCCATCAACTGCGCCCCCACATGGCAGACCGTCAAAGACCACTTGGTCGAACTGGCCGGGCGCACCCCCAAGGTACCCTGGAACCTATGGCTTGGCCCCAACGGAAGAATCAAGACGGCCCTGAGCCGGTTCGAGGAACGGAGTGTCAAGGTGAAGAAAGCCGAGGCCGCCAGGTTGTTTGCCTTAGCCGACCAATCCCCCATGGAGTTAGTCTTGCAGAGAGCCCAACGGGATGAACTGTTGCATGTGGCCGAGGAAGCGGGGTGGCGCGTCCAACCCGAACTCCTCGAGGCAGTCAAGGGAGCCATCCAACAATACCATGCCGCCCGGGCACCTCTCTACGCGCTGCCCGAAATCCAGCGCTTGGGATATTTGGATGAACAAGACTCCATCGCTTGTAAAGCCGACCTCCGCTTAGGTGCCAGCGTTGCCTTTGCTGCCGGCCGCAATTATCCCTTGCGCACCCAAACCGTTCCCGTCGAACGCAAAGTCCGCAAGCCCAACCCCCAAACCGGAGATGAGGAAGTCTTGGAACTCACCGGGCAAGAGTTGGCCATCCTCTTAAAAGTGGAGGACAACGAATACTGCTTCATGGATGCCCGCCTCCAAACCGACCCGGACACCAAAGTCCCCAACGTCAAAGCCTGCAAGCGCCGACAGCCAGGCCCTACGACCTTGAAAGACCCGAGTGCTATCGACTTCTCCTTGCAGGAATTGTGTGCACATTTTATAATCCCTGACGTACCGGACGTCGCCACCGTCAACCCCAAAGGCTATGAAAAGAACCTCGAACTGCTCAATGAACTTGAAACCGTTACCGCCTAATGGACCATTTGCTGCAGCCGGACCATTTGGCTGTGGCCACACTGGTCTAGTGTCGATGTATCTTTCCAAAGATGGAAAGACTCAGTGCACGGCTTGTGCCAATGAAGCACGTGATAGTCGCCTTCGGAAGCAAGGGTGGGTCGACCTCAATAGTGGCTACATCTACTCAGGAAAACCACCACGGTGGGTCGCTTGGAGATGTGCATTCTGGGATTGGATACATCGGGGCTGCATGCCAAGGCCACGCCTTTGACTCCTAAACGTTAATCCCTGCACACGTCCGCAACCCGCT
>Ga0265336_10000087_pt1 | contig 72636 bp, 55 predicted proteins | sample 42119metaG_FD_193583 | JGI IMG/M metagenome (GOLD analysis project Ga0265336, IMG submission 193583) | Rhizosphere microbial communities from Carex aquatilis grown in University of Washington, Seatle, WA, United States - 4-21-19 metaG | ecosystem: Host-associated > Plants > Roots > Rhizosphere...
GCGCGGCGGCTGGCCCGGCCGGCGGCCTGTCGACCGCGGCGCCGACGGGCCCGGCCGCCGCCACCGCGGGAACTTGCGCGCGCTGCGGCACACTCACCAGCGCGACGCGGTGCACGCCGGCGCGCGCGGGGGCGAAGGCCGGTGGGCCGCCGCGGGCCAGTTGCCAGCCGATCGCGTGGATCGCCAGCACCGCCAGAGTCAATCCGCAGAGACGTCGCGTTCGCATCGGACAATACTGCCATCGCCCCTTCCTGAACACCCGGCGCCGAACCGGGCATTTCCATGAAACTTGCCACTTACAAGGACGGCTCGCGCGACGGCCAGCTGGTCGTCGTCTCGCGCGACCTCGCCACGGCCCATTTCGCGACCGGCATCGCGACGCGCCTGCAGCAGGCGCTCGACGACTGGAACTTCATCGCCCCGCTGCTGCAGGACCTGTCGGTGGCGCTCAACCACGGCAAGACCCGCCACGCGTTCCCGTTCGTGCCCGAACAGTGCATGGCGCCGCTGCCGCGCGCGTTCCAGTGGGCCGACGGCTCCGCGTACCTCAACCATGTCGAGCTCGTGCGCCGGGCGCGCGGGGCGGACATGCCGGAAAGCTTCTTCGGCGACCCGCTGATGTACCAGGGCGGCAGCGACGACTTCCTCGGCCCGTGCGACCCGGCGACCTTCGCCGACCCGGCCTGGGGCATCGACTTCGAGGCCGAGGTGGCGGTCGTCACCGGCGACGTCGCGTGCGGCAGCTCGCCCGAGCAGGCGCTCGAGGGCGTGCGCCTGGTGATGCTGGCCAACGACTGGAGCCTGCGCCACCTGATCCCGGCCGAACTGGCCAAGGGCTTCGGCTTCCTGCAGGGCAAGCCCGCCACCGCCTTCAGCCCGGTGGCGGTGACGCCGGACGAACTCGGCGACGCCTGGCAGGGCGGCCGCGTGCACCTGCCGCTGCAGTGCACCTGGAACGGCCGGCAGGTGGGCGCGTGCGACGCCGGCCCGGAGATGACCTTCCACTTCGGCCAGTTGATCGCCCACCTCGCGAAGACGCGCAACGTGCGCGCCGGCAGCGTCGTGGGCAGCGGCACGGTCAGCAACAAGGACTGGGCCAAGGGCTGGAGCTGCATCGCGGAACAGCGCGCGATCGAGACCATCGAGCACGGCGAGCCGAAGACCGGCTTCATGCAGTACGGCGACGTCATCCGCATCGAGATGAAGCGCGACAACCAGTCGGTGTTCGGGGCGATCGAGCAGCAGGTGCTGGAATGCGATTGAACCTCGGCCGCATCCTCGCGGCGCTGGTGCTCCTGACTGCGCTGGCCGTGCCCGCGGCCCGCGCGGCGGCGGTCGCCGTTCCGGACGACGTGCAGGCGCCGCGCGCCGTCGACGACGACGCGCGCTGCCCGCCGGCCGCCGCCGCGCCGACCCAGGACGACGTGCTGGCGGGCATGCGCGAGGCGGTCGACAGCGGCCTGCTGTGGAAGGCCACCAAGGGCGGCCGCAGCGTCTGGCTGTACGGCACGATCCACGTGGCGCAGCGCGCGTGGATGTATCCCGGCCCGCACGTGCTGCAGGCCCTGCTGGCCAGCGACACCCTGGCGCTGGAGCTCGATCCCACCGATCCCGACATCGTGGCGCGCCTGCAGAAGGCGATCCGCCGCGGGCCGGGCGCGCCGGCGCTGCCCGAGGCCCTGCAGCGCCGCCTGCTGGCCCAGATGGCCGCGGCCTGCGTCGCGCCCGACACGCTGGCGGCGCTGCGGCCCGAGATGCAGGCCGTCTCGCTCGACGTCCTCCAGGGCCGCCGGCTGGGGCTCTATCCGGACTACGGCATCGACGTGTTCCTGGCCGGCATGGCGCGCGGCCTGCGCAAGCCCATCCGCTCGCTGGAGACGCCCGAGTCGCAGGCCGCCCTGCTGGTCAGCAACGACGCGGCCGAGACCGCGCGCAGCGTCGGCGAACTGCTCGACGAGCTCGAGGCGGGCAAGGGCACCGCGATGCTGCAGCGCCTGGCCGGCGACTGGCAGCGCGGCGACCTGGCCGACCTGGGCGCCTATGCGAGCTGGTGCGAATGTCTGGAGACGGCGAGCGAACGCGCCGACTTCGTCAAGCTGGTCGACGACCGCAATCCGCTGATGGCCGACAAGGTGGTGCAGTGGCATGCCGAGGGCCGGTCGCTGTTCGTCGCGGTCGGCACGCTGCACCTGATCGGTCCCGCAGGCCTGCCGGCGCTGCTGGCGTCGCGCGGCTTCCAGGTCGAACGCGTCGCGTTCGCCGATCCCCGCTAGGGGCCGGGCCGGCCCTGGGCCGAGCCCGATCAACGTCACGCGTCGCAAGGCGTAGGATCATCAGCGTTGCCGTCACCGACGAGGTTTCCATGTCCGACATCCCGAATTTCGCCAAGCTCGTTCCCGGATTCGATTTCCTGCAGGGGCTGGTGAAGAATGCCGGCTCCGCGTTGCCCAGCATGGGCCAGTGGGTGGCGCCGACCTTGAACCCCGAGGAACTGCAGAAGCGCATCGACGAGTTGAAGACGGTGCAGTTCTGGCTCGAGCAGAACGCCCGGATGCTGGGCACCACCATCCAGGCGCTGGAGGTGCAGCGCATGACGCTGTCCACGCTGAAGACGATGAACGTGCAGATGACCGACCTGCGCGACGCGATGAAGGTGGCCCCGGTGGCCTCGGCCGGCTCCGCCGCGTCGGCGGCCGTGGGCTCGATGGCCAGCAGCTTCGGCGCCGACGCGCTGATGCAGGCGGCGCGCAATGCGATGGGCGGCATCGCCGGCCTGGCCAAGGCCGCCACGCCGGCCGCCGAACCGCCCCCGGCGCCCGCGCCGGCCCCCGAGCCTGCGCCGGCCCCGAAGGCCGAGGCGGTCGAGGCGCCCGCGGTCGCCACCGCGGGCGTCGTCGACCCGATGCAGTGGTGGGGCGCCCTCACCAAGCAGTTCACGCAACTGGCCGCCACCGCGATGAAGGACAGCGCCACCGACGCCGCGAAGAACCTGGCCGGCGCGATGATGAAGCAGGGCATGGACGCCGCCGGCGGGACCCTGAAGAAGGCCGTCTCGGTGCCGGCCGGCGTGGCCGCCAAGGCCATGTCGGCGGCCACCCAGGCCGCCAGCGCCACCGGCGCCAAGGCCGCCGCGAAGAAGCAGACGGCCGCGGCGGCGAAGAAGGCCGCGGCCGCGAAGAAGCGCCCGGCCACCAAGTCCCCGGCCCGCCAGACCGCCGCCCGCGCGGCCAAGCCCCGTGCGAACTGAGCCGGTCTTCGGCGACGTGCCGTCCACGCTGGCCGACCCGGGCTGGGCCAACACGCTGCCGCCCGCCCCCGAGACCGACGCCGCGGCCGCGCCGTTGCGCGTCGAGCCGCCGCGCCCCGCCGCCGCGGCGGCCCCGGCCCCGGTGCCGCCGCCGGTCGCCCAGGCCGCGGTGGTCGGCGCGCTGCGCGCGTTGCTGCCGGCCCACGCGCTGCTGTGGCGCAACGAGGACACCACGCCCTACGAGTGCGACGGCTTGACCGCCTACCGCGCGCGGCCGCTGGCCGTGGCGCTGCCCGAGACCGAGGAGCAGGTGGCGGCGATCCTGGCGGCCTGCCACCGGCTGGGCGTGCCGGTGGTGGCGCGCGGCGCCGGCACCGGCCTGTCCGGCGGGGCGATGCCGCACGCGCACGGGCTGACGCTGTCGCTGGCCAAGTTCAACAAGATCGTCAAGGTCGACACCCGCGCCCGCACGGCCACCGTGCAGTCGGGCGTGCGCAACCTGGCCATCAGCGAGGCGGTGGCGCCGCACGGCTTCTACTACGCACCCGATCCGTCCAGCCAGATCGCCTGCACGATCGGCGGCAACGTGGCCGAGAACTCCGGCGGCGTGCACTGCCTGAAGTACGGCCTGACGCTGCACAACGTGCTGCAGGTGCGCGGCTTCCTGGCCGACGGCACGCCGGCCACCTTCGGCTCGCTGGCGCTGGACGCGCCGGGGCTGGACCTGCTGTCCGTGGTGGTCGGCAGCGAGGGCATGCTGGCCGTCGTCACCGAAGTGGTGGTCAAGCTCACGCCCAAGCCGCAGGTCGCGCGCTGCATCATGGCCAGCTTCGACGACGTGCGGCGCGCGGGCGACGCCGTCGCCGCCATCATCGCCAACGGCCTGATCCCGGCCGGCCTCGAGATGATGGACAAGCCGATGACCGCCGCGGTGGAGGCCTTCGTGCACGCCGGCTACGACCTCGACGCCGCCGCCATCCTGCTGTGCGAGAGCGACGGCACGCCCGAAGAGGTGCAGGAGGAGATCGGCCGCATGGAGGCCGTGCTGCTGGGCGCCGGTGCCACGCGCCTGGAGACCAGCGCCAACGAGGCGCAGCGGCTGAAGTTCTGGAGCGGGCGCAAGAACGCATTCCCGGCCTCGGGCCGGCTGAGCCCCGACTACATGTGCATGGACTCCACGATCCCGCGCGCGCGGCTGGCCGACATGCTGCTGGCCATCGTCGACATGGAGAAGAAGTTCGACCTGCGCTGCTGCAACGTCTTCCACGCCGGCGACGGCAACCTGCACCCGCTGATCCTGTTCGATGCCAACCAGCCCGGCCAGCTCGAGCGCGCCGAGGCCTTCGGCGCCGAGATCCTCGAGCTGAGCGTGGCCATGGGCGGCACCATCAGCGGCGAGCACGGCGTGGGTGCCGAGAAGCTCAACTCGATGTGCGTGCAGTTCTCCGAAACCGAACGCGCGCAGATGCTGGCCCTGAAGGCCGCCTTCGATCCGCGCGGACTGCTCAACCCCGGCAAGGTCATCCCGACGCTGTCGCGCTGCGCCGAGTACGGCCGCATGCACGTCAAGCGCGGCGCGCTCGCCTTCCCCGAGCTGGAACGATTCTGATCCGCCAATGAACGACATCCTGATCGGCCTGGCCGAGCGCGTGCGCCAGGCCGCCGCCGCCAAGGCCATATTGCGCATCCGCGGCGGCGGAACCAAGGTCTCCATGGCCGGCGTGATCTCCGACGCCGCGACGCTGGACATGCGCGGCTACGCCGGCATCGTCGACTACGCCCCCAGCGAGCTGGTGATCACGGCGCGCGCAGGCACGCCGCTGGTGGAGCTCGAGCGCGTGCTGGCCGAGCGCGGCCAGTGCCTGCCGTTCGAGCCGCCGCGCTTCGCCGACCCCGACGGCGTGCTGTGCGGCACCGTCGGCGGCATGGTGGCCTCCGGCCTGGCCGGCCCCGGCCGCGCCGCCGTCGGCGGCGTGCGCGACTACGTGCTGGGCGTGCTGCTGCTCAACGGCCGCGGCGACCTGATGCACTTCGGTGGCCAGGTGATGAAGAACGTGGCCGGCTACGATGTCTCGCGCCTGGTCGCCGGCTCCTGGGGAGCGCTGGGCGCCATCTGCGAGGTCTCGCTGAAGGTGCTGCCCCTGCCGGTGGCTTCGGTCACGCTGCGCTTCGACATGCGCCAGGCCGAGGCGCTGGAGCACCTGCACGCGTGGGCCGGCCAGCCGCTGCCGCTCAACGCCAGCGTCTGGTGGCGCGACACGCTGGCCGTACGTCTGCGCGGCGCCAGCGCGGCGGTGGCGGCCGCGGTGCAGCGCATGGGCGGCGAGCTGATCCCGGACGACCTGGGCAACGCGTTCTGGGAAGGGCTGCGCGACCAGCGCGACGAGTTCTTCATCGAGGCCCGCCAGGCCGCCGAGCGCGACAAGAGCGCGCTGTGGCGGTTGTCGCTGCCGGCCGCCACGCCGGTGCTGCCCTCGTTCGTCGACACCCTGGTCGAATGGGGCGGCGCCCAGCGCTGGGTCGTGGCGGGCGCCGACGATGCGCTCGTCATGCACCGGGCCGAGCGCGCCGGCGGCAGCGCGTTCCGCGTCAGCGGCGGCGTGGGCGACGGCGCCGGCTACGCCACCCCGCTTGCACCCGCGTTGCTGGCCATCCACCGCCGGCTGCGAGAATCGTTCGATCCCCAGGGCGTGTTCGTGCCCGGCCGCCCGATGCGCTTTTGAGAAGAAGCCGACCCCCATCGCATGCAGACCACGCTCGCTCCCGAATTCGCCGGCACGCCCGATGGCACCGAGGCGGAGGCCATCCTGCGCAAGTGCGTGCACTGCGGCTTCTGCACGGCCACCTGCCCAACCTACCAGCTCCTGGGCGACGAGCTCGACGGCCCGCGCGGGCGCATCTACCTGATGAAGCAGGTGCTCGAGGGCGTGCCGCCGACGCGCGCCACGCAGCTGCACCTGGACCGCTGCCTGACGTGCCGCAACTGCGAGAGCACCTGTCCGTCGGGCGTCGAGTACGGCGCGCTGGTGGACATCGGCCGCCGCATCGTCGACGCCAAGGTCGCGCGCCCGGCGGGCGAGCGCGCCACGCGCTGGCTGCTGCGCGAGGGCCTCACCTCGCAGCTGTTCGCCCCCGCGCTGAAGCTGGGCCAGGCGGTGCGGCCGCTGCTGGGCAAGGCGCTCAAGGCCAAGGTACCGCTGCCGGCCACCGGCGCGGCCGCCACCCGCGAGGGCCTGTGGCCGCAACGCACCCACGCCCGCAAGGTGCTGATGCTGATGGGCTGCGTGCAGCCGGCGATGAAGCCCAACATCAACGCCGCCACCGCGCGCGTGCTCGACCTGGCGGGCGTGCAGACGATCGCGCCCGACGCCGCCGGCTGCTGCGGCGCGGTGCGCAGCCACGGCGGCGACCACGAAGGCGGCCTGGCTGACATGCGCCGCAACATCGACGCCTGGTGGCCCTGGGTGGCCGGCCTGACCGATGCCGGCGCGGTGGAGGCGATCGTGATGAACGCCTCGGGCTGCGGCGTGGCCGTCAAGGACTACGCCCGGGCGCTGGCCCACGATCCCGACTACGCCGACAAGGCGGCGCGCGTCAGCGCGCTGACACGCGACCTGAGCGAACTGGTGGACGGCCTGATGCCGGCGCTGCTGGCGCATTGGGGCGGCGTGCGCCAGCGGCGCGGCGCCGAGGCGCCCGAATTCGCACCGGGCACGCCGCTGGTGTTCCATCCGCCGTGCACGCTGCAGCACGGCCAGCAGCTGCGCGGCGGGGTCGAGCAGATCCTGGCGGCGCTGGATTTCGACGTTCGCCTGGCCGCCTCCGAGAGCCACCTGTGCTGCGGCTCGGCCGGCACCTACTCGGTGCTGCAGCCGGTGCTGGCCACGCAACTGCGCGACCGCAAGCTGGCCGCGCTCGCCGCCGCCCGGGCCGAACCGCGCGCCATCGTGTCGGCCAACATCGGCTGCATCTCGCACCTGCAGTCGGGCACCGCAACGCCGGTGCGCCACTGGATCGAGCTGGTCGACGAGCGCCTGGCCGGATGAGTCGGCGCCCGTGCGCCAACGGCATCGCGCCGACGTGGGCACGGTGACGTTCCCGGCGGCGCGTTTCTGGCGCACAGTGCGGGACTCATGAGCGCCCGCCCGGCCGCTCCGAAGGGCGCTCGCGCCGCAGTCCGCAGGACGGAGGTTGCCCCATGACCGCCATCGTCACCTTCCTGGCCCGATCCCGGCGGCTGCTGCGCCGGGGCGCGTCGGTGGCCGCTGCGCTGGCGCTGTCGAGCGCCCAGGCCGGACCGGCGATCCCCGACACCCTGGCCCAGCGCCTGCTGCCCTGCGGGGCCTGCCACGGCAGCGAGGGCCGGGCGACGCCGCAAGGCTTCTTCCCGCGCGTCGCCGGCAAGCCGGCTGGCTACCTGTACAACCAGCTCGACAACTTCCGCAGCGGCCGGCGCGCCTATCCGACGATGACCTATTTCGTCGAGCAGATGTCCGACGACTACCTGCACGAGATCGCCGACTGGTTCGCCGCGCAGGAGGCGCCGCCGACGCCGGCGCGCGCGCCGGGTGCGCCCCCCGACGAGCTCGCGCTGGGCCAGGCGCTGGTGCGCCGCGGCGACGCCGGCCGCGGCATCCCGGCCTGCGCCAGTTGCCATGGCGACGCGCTGGGCGGCGTGCTGCCGGCCATCCCCGGCCTGCTGGGACTGCCGCGCGGCTACCTGGTGGAGCAGCTGGGCGCCTGGCGCACCGGCCAGCGCAAGGCGCTCGCGCCCGACTGCATGGCCCGCGTCGCGACGGCGCTGGTCCCGGCCGACATCACCGCCGTGGCCACCTGGCTGGCCGCGCAGCCGTCGAGCGCGGGTCCGGCCCCCGCGACCGCGCTCGCGCTCGCGCGGCCGCTGCCGCTGGCCTGCGGGAGCGTGCCGCCATGACGGCGTCGCGTCGCCGGGCCGTCCGCGGGGCGCTGGCCCTCGCCGTGCTGCTGGCGGCCGGCGCGGCGCTGGTCGCCTGGCTCAACGTGCGCGACGAGGAGCCGCTGGCGGGCGATGCCGCCGCGTTCGTCGCCACGCCGCAGCAAGTGGCGCGCGGCGCCTACCTCGCGATCGCAGGCAACTGCGCCGCCTGCCACACCGACCGCGGCGGCGCGCCGCTGGCCGGCGGCAAGGGCATCGCCACGCCGTTCGGCACCGTCTACGCCAGCAACCTGACGCCCGACGCCCGCACCGGCATCGGCGCCTGGTCGACCGCGCAGTTCTGGCGCGCGCTGCACAACGGCCGCTCGGCCGACGGCCGGCTGCTCTACCCGGCGTTCCCGTACCCGAACTTCACCGAGATCACGCGCGCCGATTCCGACGCGCTGTTCGCCTGGCTGCGCACCCAGGTGCCGGTCACCCAGCCAAATCGGCCGCACGCGCTGCGTTTCCCGTACGACCAGCAGGCGGCGCTGGCCGTCTGGCGCGCGCTGTTCTTCGCGCCGGGCGTCTACACGCCGGAGGCCGGGCGCTCGGCGCAGTGGAACCGCGGCGCCTACCTGGTGCGCGGCCTGGGCCATTGCGCCGCCTGCCATTCGCCGCGCAACGCCTTCGGCGCCACGCGCCAGAGCCTGGAGCTCAGCGGCGGCCTGATCCCGCTGCAGCACTGGTACGCGCCCGCGCTGGCCGCGAGCGCCGAGGCCGGCGTGGCCGACTGGTCGAGTGCCGACGTGGCCGCCCTGCTCAAGACCGGCTGGACGCCGCGCGGCGCCACGCTGGGGCCGATGGCCGAGGTGGTGTTCCGCAGCACCGCGCACCTGGACGACGCCGACATCGCCGCGATGGCCGACTACCTGCGCAGCCTGCCGCAGGCGCCGCCGCGCGCCGCCCACGCCGGCGACCTCGACCCGGCGGCGCGCGCGCACGGCGCCGCGCTCTACAGGCAGCATTGCGCGGCCTGCCACGGCGCCGACGGCGAGGGCGGCCGCGGCGCCGGCGGCATCGTCTACGTGCCGCTCGCCGGCAACCGCAAGGTGCAGCTCGAGAGCCCGGCCAACCTGATCCACATCGTGGTCGACGGCGGCTACCCGCCGACCACCGCCGGCGATCCGCGGCCCTACGGCATGCCGCCGTTCGGGCCTTCGCTCAAGGACGAGGAGATCGCGGTGCTGGCCAGCTACGTGCGCAATGCCTGGGGCAATGCGGCGCCCGCGGTCGGCGCGCTGGACGTGCTCGAGGCGCGCTGAGCGGCGTGCGCGGTCAGGCCAGCCCGGCCGCCGCCAGCACATCGCCCAGCATATGCACCGCGCCGCACTGGCGCGTCTTGTAGCCGGGCAGCGCGTCCACTTCCGCGCGGAACGCCTCGCTGCGCAGGATCGCCAGCACCTGCTCGATCTCCGGGCGGGCGAGCGCGTCGCGCCGGCACACCGCGAAGTAGCGTTCGGTGGCCAGCGGGATGAAGTCCAGGCCGAAGTGGCGCGCCGGCCGTTCGAGGCCGAAACCGACGTCGGCCATGCCGCTGCCGATGAACGCCGCCACCGCGGCGTGCGTGAACTCGCCGTGCTCGTAGCCGACGATGGCCGCCGGGTCGATGTCGGCCGCCGCCAGCAGCGCGTCGAGCAGGAAGCGCGTGCCCGAGCCGCGCTGGCGGTTGATGAAGCGCAGTCCCGGGCGCACCAGGTCGGCCACGCCCTCGACGCGCAGCGGGTTGCGCGGCGCCACCATCAGGCCCTGGGTGCGGTCGGTGATGTCGATCACCGCGTGGTCCAGCGGATCGAGCCAGCGCGCGTAGAACTCCCAGCCGCGCGCCTCGAGCGCGCCGTGCGGCACGTGGAAGCAGGCCAGGTCGCTGGCGCCGTCGCGCAGCGACGCGGCTGCGCCCTGGCTGTCGGTGTAGACGCGCTCGACGTCGACGCCGGCCTCGCCCAGCATCGCCATCAGCTTCTCGATGGCGAAGCCATGGCTGGCGTGGATGCGCAGCAGCTGCTGGGGCGGCGCGATGACGCGCTGCAGCTCGACCTCGAGCTCGGAGGCCAGCGTGTCGAGCGCTGGCGCCAGCCGCGCGCCGATGCGGCGGTCGGCCCAGACCAGCTTGTCGCCCAGCGGCGTCAGGCGCGATCCGCGGCCGCGCTCCATCTGCAGCAGCGGTGCGCCGAACCAGGCCTCGCCGTGGCGGATGGTGTCCCAGGCGTGGCGGTACGACAGCCCGGCGCGCTGGCATGCCGCGGCGATGCTGCCCGTCTCGGCCACCTGCACCAGCAGTTCGATCAGGCGCGGGCCCAGCGTCTGGCCGCCGTCGTGGGAGATCGTCCACTGGGGACGGATGGAGATCTTGTGCATCGGAATCGGAACCTGTCATCGGCGATGGACGAGCCGCCGGCAGCGCGCGCCCGGGCCGCGCCGCCGGACCCGCGTGGAGCGCAGTGTGACGCACGCCGCCGCCAGCCGCCGCCGCCGGCCCGGACCGGCCGGACGCATACCGGTGCCCGTGGGGGTAATCGTCCGCCCCCGGAGGTGTCTCGTTTTGCCGTCGAGTCTGCCCCGGCATTGCAACAAGAAGTAAACAGGGCGGCAATGGCCTTCGATGTTGCCGTGCAGCATGCGCGCCGTCTAAACCCGGCGGCCCGCGGGTCGAAGAACCGGCTTGGGCGGTCGAGCCTAGGGTTCGTCTTTAGAGCTTGACCGCATATTGCAATGAAGCCCACGGGATACTTACAGTCGGGCAGTCATCGATGTTGGGACAGCGATGATCGATGCCCGAAGGTCATAAAAAGGATCAAGATGTCTACCGTCATGAACGGCACCGAGCCCGCGTCCTCCGCCGGGGGCTGGCTATCGAAAGAGCGCACCATCGCGGGACCCGGGTTCAACCGCTGGCTGCTTCCACCCGCGGCACTCGCCATCCACCTTTGCATCGGCATGGCCTACGGGTTCTCGGTGTTCTGGCTGCCGCTGTCCAAGCTGCTGCCCGGCGCGCCGCTGTGCTCCAAGGACCCTTCGCAGGCCGGCAACGCCTGGATGCAGTTCGTGAGCGCGCTCGCGGGCCCCGACGCCAAGAGCCTGCGTGCCGTCGTGGCCAAGGCGCTGTTCGGCGGCGCCAGTGAAATGACCCTGTCCACCTGCAACTGGGACATCTCGGCGCTGGGCTGGATCTACACGCTGTTCTTCGTGTTCCTGGGCTGCTCGGCAGCGCTGTTCGGCGGCTGGCTTGAGCGCGTCGGCCCGCGCAAGGCCGGCTTCGTCGCCGCGCTGTGCTGGACCGGCGGGATGGCGCTGTCGACCGTGGGCATCTCGACGCACCAGCTCTGGATCATGGTGCTGGGCCTGGGCGTGATCGGCGGCATCGGGCTGGGCCTGGGCTACATCTCGCCCGTCTCGACGCTGATCAAGTGGTTCCCCGATCGCCGCGGCATGGCCACCGGCATGGCCATCATGGGCTTCGGCGGCGGCGCGATGATCGGCTCCCCGCTGGCCACCAAGCTGATGGCCAACTTCAGCGCCGACGGCGGCACCGGCGTCCTGCAGACGCTGCTGGTCATGGCCGCGGTCTACTTCGTCTTCATGATGGGCGGCGCGTTCGGCTACCGCATTCCCGCCACCGGCTGGAAGCCCGAAGGCTGGACGCCGCCGGCGGCCGACCACGGCAACGTGATGATCACCCGCGGCCACGTTCACGTGAAGCGCATCTGGGGCATCCCGCAGTTCTGGCTGGTCTGGCTGGTGCTGACGATGAACGTGTCGGCCGGCATCGGCGTGATCGGCCTGGCCAGCCCGATGCTGCAGGAGATCTTCGGCGGCCACCTGATCGGCCTGGACAAGAAGTTCGGCGAGCTCGCCAAGCCCGAGCTGGCGCAGATCGCCGCGGTGGCGGCCGGCTTCGCAGCGCTGCTGAGCCTGTTCAACATCGGCGGCCGTTTCTTCTGGGCCAGCATCTCCGACAAGATCGGCCGCAAGGCGACCTACGTGGTGTTCTTCGTGCTCGGCGGACTGCTGTACGCCAGCCTGCCCAGCAGTGCGGCCGCCGGCTCGAAGCTGGCGTTCGTCGGCGCGGCCTGCATCATCCTGTCGATGTACGGCGGCGGCTTCGCCACGGTGCCGGCCTACCTGTCCGACCTGTTCGGCACGCAGATGGTGGGCGCCATCCACGGCCGCCTGCTCACCGCCTGGGCCACCGCCGGCATCCTGGGCCCGGTCGTCGTCAACTACATGCGCGACTACCAGCTCGGCCTGGGCATCCCGCGCGAGCAGGTGTACAACCAGACGATGTACATCCTGGTCGGCTTCCTCGCGGTGGGCCTGCTCGCCAACCTGCTGATCCGGCCGGTCGCGGCCAAGTACTTCATGACCGACGAGGAACTGGCCGAGGAGCGTCGCCTCGCCCATGAGCGTGCCGTGGCCAGCGCGGTCACCGGCACCGGCGTGGCGGCGAGCGCGGCGGCGAGCAGCCCGGTCACCGTGGCGCTGGCCTGGGCCGCCGTCGGCCTTCCGCTTGCATGGGGCGTCTGGATGACGCTGGCCAGTGTCTCGAAATTCTTCAACTGACGACCTGCGGGGCATGCCCCGCGGCCCCGCACCGCGCGGGCCTTCGGGCCCCGCGGCGTCGGAGCAGGAGCGCGCGCTGTTGGCGCAGGCCCTCGCGCTCCACCTGCCGGACACGCCGGCCGACGTGCCGGCCGGCAGCGCGAGCGCCCTGCTGCCCGTCCTCCACCACCTCCAGGACGCGCTGGGCTTCGTGCCGCCGCCGCTCGTCCCCGAGATCGCCAGTGCGCTGAACCTGTCGCGCGCCGAGGTGCACGGCGTCATCACCTACTACCACCACTTCCGCAGCGCCCCCGCGGGCCGCCACGTGGTGCAGATCTGCCAGGCCGAGGCCTGCCGGGCCAACGGCGCGGTCGCCGTGATGGCCCACGCCAGCGCCCGGCTCGCCTGTGCCGCCGGGCAGACGCGCGCCGACGGCGCGGTCACGCTGGAACCCACCTACTGCCTGGGGCTGTGCGCCACCGGGCCCGCTGCCCTGGTCGACGATCGCCTGTGCGCGCGGGTGTCCGCCGCCACGGTCGACGACTGGACGGCCCGTTTCGGAAGCGCCGCCTCATGAGCTCCCCCACCGTCTGGATCCCGCGCGACGCCGCCGCCCTGGCCGCCGGCGCCGACGAGGCCGCTGCCGCCCTGGCCGCGCTCGCGGCCGAGCGCGGCCGCCCGCTGGCGCTGGTGCGCAACGGCTCGCGCGGCATGCTGTGGCTGGAGCCGCTGCTGGAGGTGGCGACGCCGGCCGGCCGCGTCGCGTTCGGGCCGGTGCAGGCGAGCGACGTCGCCGAACTGGTCGCGCGCGGACTCCTCGACGACGCGACGGCCCAGTCGGGCCTGCCTGCGGCGCTCGCCGCGCATGCGCTCCACCTGGGCCCGACCGAGGCGCTGCCGTGGCTGGCCCGGCAGGAACGCGTCACCTTCGCGCGCGTCGGCCTGGCCGATCCGCTGTCGCTGGACGACTACGCCGCGCACGGCGGCTGGGCCGGCCTGGACAAGGCCCTGGCGATGACGCCCGGCGCGGTCGTCGGCGAGGTCATCGAGTCGGGCCTGCGCGGGCGCGGCGGCGCCGCGTTCCCTGCGGGCATCAAGTGGAAGACGGTCGCCGCCGCCGAAGGCGCGCGCAAGGCCGTGGTCTGCAACGCCGACGAGGGCGACTCCGGCACCTTCTCCGACCGCATGCTGCTCGAGGGCGACCCGTACACGCTGATCGAGGGCATGGCCATCGCCGCGTTCGCGGTCGGCGCCACCTACGGCGTGGTCTACATCCGCTCCGAATACCCGCACGGCGAGGCCGCGTTGCGCGAGGCCGTGGCCCGCGCGACGGCGGCCGGCCACATCGGCGCCGCGCTGCGCGGCCACGGGCCGGCGTTCCGGCTCGACGTGCGCCGCGGCGCCGGGTCCTACGTCTGCGGCGAGGAGACCGCGATGCTCGAGAGCATCGAGGGCCGGCGCGGCATCGTGCGCGCCAAGCCGCCGCTGCCCGCCCTGCACGGCCTGTTCGGCTGGCCGACGGTCATCAACAACCTCATCACGCTGGCCAGCGTGCCGCGCATCCTGTCCGACGGCGCGCAGGCCTACCACGCGTTCGGCGCCGGCCGCTCGCGCGGCACGCTGCCGTTCCAGCTGGCCGGCAACATCCGCCAGGGCGGCCTGGTGGAGGTGCCATTCGGCATCACGCTGCGCGAACTGCTCCACGACTTCGGCGGCGGCTCGCGTTCGGGCCGTCCCATCAAGGCGGTGCAGATGGGCGGCCCGCTGGGCGCCTACGTGCCCGAGTCGCAGTGGGACCTGGCCATCGACTACGAGGCCTACGCGGCCGTCGGCGCCACGGTGGGTCACGGCGGCATCGTCGTGCACGACGACACCGCCGACCTGGCCGGGCTGGCGCGCTACGCGTTCGAGTTCTGCGCGTTCGAGTCCTGCGGCAAGTGCACGCCGTGCCGCATCGGCTCCACGCGTGGCGCGGAGGTGGTGGAACGCCTGGTGGCGGCGCCGGTCTCGCTCAAGGGTGCCCAGGAGCAGCTGCTGCGCGACCTGTGCGACACGATGGTGGCCGGCAGCCTGTGCGCGATGGGCGGCATGACCCCGTTCCCGGTGTTGTCTGCCCTGGATCATTACCCTGAAGACTTCGGCTTGCCGCGCAGGCGCGCGGCGGGAGAGCCCTGATGCTGAGCCTGAACGACCCCTTCCCCGACGTGGACCGCGGCACGCCCGCCAGCGAGTCGACGCAGGCGGTCACGCTGACCATCGACGGCATCGAGGTCAGCGCCCCGGCCGGCACCTCGGTCATGCGCGCCGCCATCGACGCCGGCATCCAGGTGCCCAAGCTGTGCGCCACCGACAGCCTCGAGCCGTTCGGCTCGTGCCGGCTGTGCCTGGTCGAGATCGACGGTCGCCGCGGTACGCCCGCGTCGTGCACCACGCCGGTGGAGGCGGGCATGTCGGTGCGCACGCAGAGCCCGAAGCTGGCCAAGCTGCGCAAGGGCGTGATGGAGCTCTACATCTCCGACCACCCGCTGGACTGCCTGACCTGCAGCGCCAACGGCGACTGCGAGCTGCAGGACATGGCCGGCGCGGTCGGCCTGCGCGAGGTGCGCTACGGCTACCGGGGCGCCAACCACCTCGACGCGAAGAAGGACGAGTCCAACCCGTACTTCACCTACGACGCCAGCAAGTGCATCGTCTGCAACCGCTGCGTGCGCGCCTGCGAGGAGACGCAGGGCACCTTCGCGCTCACGATCTCGGGTCGCGGCTTCGACTCGCGGGTGTCGGCCGGCATGGACGAGCCGTTCATGGAGAGCGAATGCGTCAGCTGCGGGGCCTGCGTCAACGCCTGCCCCACCGCCACGCTGCAGGAAAAGACCGTCATCGCGATGGGCATGCCTACCAAGAGCGTGACCACCACCTGCGCCTACTGCGGCGTGGGCTGCGGCTTCAAGGCCGAGGTCAAGGGCACCGAGGTCATCCGCATGACCCCGTGGAAGGACGGCAAGGCCAACGAGGGGCACTCGTGCGTCAAGGGCCGCTTCGCCTGGGGCTACGCCACGCACAAGGATCGCGTCACGAAGCCCATGATCCGGGCGAAGATCACCGACCCGTGGCGCGAGGTGTCGTGGGACGAGGCCATCGGCCACGCGGCGTCCGAGTTCAAGCGCCTGCAGGCCACCCATGGCCGCGACTCCATCGGCGGCATCACGTCCTCGCGCTGCACCAACGAGGAGACCTACCTCGTGCAGAAGCTGGTGCGCGCGGCGTTCGGCAACAACAACGTCGACACCTGCGCCCGCGTCTGTCACTCGCCCACCGGCTACGGCCTGGGCCAGACCTACGGCACCTCGGCCGGCACGCAGACCTTCAAGTCGGTGGCCCAGGCCGACGTCATCATGGTGATCGGCGCCAACCCGAGCGAGGCGCACCCCGTGTTCGCGTCGCGCATGAAGCGCCGCCTGCGCCAGGGTGCGAAGCTCATCGTCGTCGACCCGCGCCGCATCGACCTGGTGGCCGGCGCGCACGTCAAGGCGGACTTCCACCTGCAGCTGCGCCCGGGCACCAACGTGGCCGTGGTCACGTCGCTGGCGCACGTGATCGTCACCGAGGGCCTGGACGACGCGGCCTACGTGGCCGAGCGCTGCGACGACCGGAGCGTGGCGCAATGGCGCGACTTCGTCGCCCGCCCCGAGAACTCGCCCGAGGCGTTCGAGCGCGAGACCGGCGTGCCCGCCGCGCTCGTGCGCGCGGCCGCGCGCCTGTACGCCACCGGCTCGGGCGCCGGCACGGCGCAGTCGCTCGCCGATGCGCTGGCCGCCGGCGGCCGGCGCCCGAACGGCGCCATCTACTACGGCCTGGGCGTGACCGAACACGCGCAGGGCTCGACCACGGTGATGGCCATTGCCAACCTGGCCATGGTCACCGGCAACGTCGGCCGCGAGGGCGTGGGCGTGAACCCGCTGCGCGGCCAGAACAACGTGCAGGGCTCGTGCGACATGGGCTCGTTCCCGCACGAGCTGCCCGGCTACCGCCACGTGGGCGGCGCCGAGGTACGCGAGCTGTTCGGCAAGGCCTGGGGCGTGACGATCCAGCCCGAGCCCGGCCTGCGCATCCCCAACATGTTCGACGCCGCGCTGGGCGGCCAGTTCAAGGGCCTGTACTGCCAGGGCGAGGACATCGTGCAGTCCGACCCCGACACCCAGCACGTCTCGAGCGCGCTGCAGGCGATGGAATGCGTCGTCGTGCAGGACATCTTCCTCAACGAGACGGCCAAGTACGCGCACGTGTTCCTGCCCGGCTCGTCGTTCCTCGAGAAGGACGGCACCTTCACCAACGCCGAGCGCCGCATCTCGCGCGTGCGCAAGGTGATGCCGCCGCTGTCGGGCGTGGGCGACTGGGAGGCCACCGTCAAGCTGTCCAACGCGCTCGGCTACCCGATGGCCTATACCCATCCCGAGCAGGTCATGCAGGAGATCGCGGCGCTGACGCCCACGTTCGCGGGCGTCAGCTACGAGAAGATCGACCGCCTGGGCAGCGTGCAGTGGCCGTGCAACGACTCGACCGCCGAGGCCGGGACCGACATCATGCACGTCGACCACTTCGTGCGCGGGAAGGGCCGCTTCGTGATCACGCAGTACGTGCCCAGCGACGAGAAGGTCACGCGCAAGTTCCCGCTGCTGCTGACCACCGGCCGCATCCTGTCGCAGTACAACGTGGGCGCGCAGACCCGGCGCACGGCCAACTCGCAGTGGCACGCCGAGGATCGGCTCGAGATCCACCCGCAGGACGCGCTCGATCGCGGCGTCAAGGACGGCGACTGGGTGGGCATCACCAGCCGCTCGGGCGAGACCGTGCTGCGCGCGACCATCACCGAACGCGTGCAGCCGGGCGTCGTCTACACCACCTTCCACTTCCCCGAGTCGGGCGCCAACGTCATCACCACCGACAGCTCCGACTGGGCCACCAACTGCCCCGAGTACAAGGTGACCGCGGTGCAGGTGATGCCCGTGGCCCAGCCGTCGTCGTGGCAGCGCGCCTACAAGGACTTCAACGAGGACCAGGAACGCTTCCTCGCCGACGCGCGACTCGGCGCCGGCGTGACGGCCGGCGGCAAATGATCACCGAGACGCTGCCGGGCGACGCGCCCGACGACGTCGCAGACGCCGGCGCGTTGCGCGTGGACGTGCGCGTGCGCCGCGACGGCGCCGTCACCGACGCGACGGACTGGCTGGCCGACGAGGTGCCGGTCGCGCTGGTCTTCAACGGCATCTCGCACGCGGTGATGCTGGCGACGCCGCTGGACCTGGCGGACTTCGCGCTCGGCTTCGGCCTGACCGAAGGCCTGCTCGAACGCGCCGACGAGCTCTACGGCGTGGAGGTGCTGCCCGATCCGGCCGGCGTGCGCGTCGAGATGGACGTCTCCGGCGCCTGCTTCGCGCGCCTGAAGGGCCGGCGCCGCTCGATGGCCGGGCGCACCGGTTGCGGCCTGTGCGGTACCGAGAGCCTGGACCAGGTGGAGCCCGCCCTGGCCGCGCTGGCGCCGTGCACGACGCCGCTGGCGCCGCAGGCCATCGCCGCGGCGTTGCGGGCGATTCCCGCGCACCAGGCGCTGCAGCAGCGCACCGGTGCCACGCACGCCGCCGCCTGGTGTTCGATCGACGGCCGGGTGCGGCTCGTGCGCGAGGACGTCGGCCGCCACAACGCGCTCGACAAGCTCGTCGGCGCGATGGTGGGCGCCGGCATCGACGCGCGCGACGGCTTCTGCTGCATCACCAGCCGCGCCAGCGTCGAGATGGTTCGCAAGGCCGTCGCCGCCGGCATCACCGCGCTGGTGGCGGTCTCGGCGCCGACCGCGCGCGCGGTCGCCACCGCCCGTCGCACGGGACTGGCGCTCGCGGGCTTCGCACGCCGCGACGACCTGGTGCTCTACGCCCACGCCGACCGGTTCGACCTCGCCACCGCACACTGACATGGAACTGCACAACCTGATCGTCATGGCCAACCGCATCGGCCAGTTCTTCGCGGCGCAGCCCGATCGCGACGAGGCGCTGGCCGGCATCGCCGACCACCTCAAGAAGTTCTGGGTGCCCGCGATGCGGGCGCAGATCCTCGCCGCGGTGGGCACCGAGGCCGGTGCCGGCCTCAGCGAGATCGTCAGCGCGGCGCTGGTCGCCCACCGCGCGCTGCTGCAGCCGGGCTGAACCGGCCGGGTCGACGCGCCCGCGCGAGGCGGGCGTCGGCAGGCGCGGCCGCGCGGACGCTCAGGCGATGACCACCTTGACCGCGGCGCTGCCGGTGGCACCCTTGTTGTCGTGCACGGTGACCGTCATGGTGTAGCTGCCCTTGACCGGCGCGACCCAGTACAGGAAGCCGGAAGCGGACAGGTTCATGCCGGCCGGCGCGCCGGTGAAGGTGTAGGTCAGGGAGCCGCCGTCGGCGTCATGGCCGGTGAGCATGGTGGAGAAGGTGGCGCCGGCCGTTCCGGACAAGGTCGCCGATGCGAGCGTGGGCGCGTGATTGCCTGTCGTGGCAGCGGCCACCGTCAGCGTTTGCGCCTGGGTCGAGGAATAGCCGTAGCCGTCCGTGACCTTCGCCGTGAACGCGAAGGTTCCCGCCGTCGGCGCGGCCCAGCTCAGTGCGCCGGCGCTGCTGACCGCCAGGCCGGCGGGCGCGCCGGAGATGCTGTAGGACAGCGTCGCGGTGTTCGGATTGGACGCGCTGAGCGTCCCCGCGAACGCCGTGCCGGCCGTGCCGCTGAACCTGCCGCTGCTCGTGAACGCCGGCGCCGTGCCGGGCGTCACCTTCAGGGCGTACAGCGCGCTCGCCGACTTGCCGGCGCTCGTGGTGGCCGTGGCCGTGATCGAGTAGGTCCCGGCCAGCGGTGCTGCCCACTTCAGTGCGCCCGCGGCGTCGACCGTGAGTCCGCTCGGCGCGCCGGACAAGGCGTAGCGGAGGGTGGCGCCCGTGGGCGCCGTGACGCCCAGCGGGAGATAGAGCGACGTGCCCGCCCTGACGGTGTACGAGCCGCCCGGCACCGTGGGTGCCGCGGTCGTGGCCGTCGGGCCGGTCGATACGCCCGCCAGCGCCGCGGAGAGCGCCGTCGCGTTGGGGGTGCCCCAGCCGGTGGCCTGGTCGAAACCGGTGCCGGCGCGGCAGGTGGCACAGGTGCCGTTGGTGCCCTGGGTCACGTCGCCCAACGCCGCGGCGTAGATGCCGGGCACGGCCGCGACCGTCTTGTAGAGCAGCGTGTGGAGGTCGCCCAGCATCGACTTCGAATTGGCGATGCGGATCGCGTTGGCGACGGCGACGACGCCGGCCCATTGGGGCGCAGCGATGCTGGTGCCGCCGTAGGCGTTCCACACCGTGGCCGCGCCCGGCAGGGTCAGCGCGACGTACTCGCCCGTCAACGGGTTGGCGTTGAAGGCGACGTCGGGAACGGCACGCCGCGACAGCGCGTAGCCGCCGGCCGGGGTGATGCCGCTCTGGTACGCCGGCAACGGTTCGTAGGCGCTCATGCCCCCGCCGGTATGCGCCCAGGCCACTTCGGCGCGGGTCGCACCCGTCCAGTTCATCCCGGTGCCGCCGACGGCCAGCACATTGGACGAGACCGCGGGCCAGATGACCTGCGCGCCGGAGTCCCCCGCAGCGGCGACGAAGGTCATTCCGGCGCCGGCGAAATAGGAGTCGACCGTCGGAGCCCAGGCGGCCTCGGCCGAGCCGAAGCTCATCGACACGACGCCGGGGCCGAGCTTGGTGGCGAGCAGGTTCGCGCCGAGGATGCTGGTGGATGTCGCGTTGGCCATCTCGATCAGCACGATGCGCGCGAGCGGCGCGATCGCGTGCGCCCATTGCACGTCGAGCTTGCTTTCGGGCGCCCAGGTGGCGTTGTATGCCGGCACGGTCGACGTCATCGTGCCGCTCGTGGTCGCATGGACCTGCGAGAAGGTGCAGTTCGACGGCGGCGCCGCCAGCTTGGCGGTCGTCGTCGCGATCGCCACGCCGGCACAGGTCGGCAGGCCGAACTTGGCCGAGAAGGCGTTCAGGTCGGACAGCGCGGTGGCATCGTGGAAGGCGTCGACCAGGTAGATCGTCTGCCCGGCGCCCAGGGCGGCCGCCTGGGTCGCGGTCAGCGCGGCGCCGGATGCCGGCAACGTGGCCAGGCCGTAGGCGGCGCGGATCTGGGCGGGCGTGAAGACCGCACCGGAGAGCGTGGTCGTCAGCGGAGCCGTGGCGTCGCCGGCGACCGACGCGGTGCGTGCCTTCGCCAGCTCGCCGATGCGCCGGCTCACGTCCTGGCGGGTGAGTCGCCCGGTCGGCAGGTCGGCCAGGGCGGCGTCGACCTCGAACGTCTTGGGCGCGACGCGTGCCGAGTTGCTGGTGCCGCCGACATCGGCCTCGCCGGGTTCGTCGAGGAGGACCGGCGCCATGTGATAGGCGGGCAGCACCTCGGTGGCGGCCATCGCGGCGACGACGCTGCTGTCCAGCGCGGTGGTGTCCGCGGGCGGCGAACTTGCCGCGAACTCCGTGGCGCTGGCTGCGGCCGACTGGACGGTGGCGTCAACAGGGGAAGAGCCGCCTCCACAGGCTGCCAGGGTGGCCAGGACGATGGCGGACAGGGCCAGGGCGGCGGGTGCCTTGCGAGCGAGGGGAGACTGATTCAAGACCGATCCTTCGATGAGCTGGGTTCGTCGGCGGTCGGCGGATGGCGCGGCGATCCAGGCGCCGCGAGGCATCATGGAACAGCACGCCGACACGCCAGACACACCGGGTGTGGACAAGCAGCGCGGAACCTGGGGGACCAGCTGCCAGGCGCTGTCCAAAAATGGCCTGACGGGTTTTCGACCGCCGGCCAGTTTCGAAACAGCGAGTGCGCCACGTTCGAACCGATGAGTATCGAACGCGACAGATTGGGTGTCGTCTTGCAACGGCAGGCGGAGATTACCGCAGTATCTACTCGACCATTGCCGGATGTGCAACAAGGTGCAGCTCTTCAATAAAGTAAGCGCACGTTGGCCAATGTCACGTCATGGTTGAGTGAATTCCGGTCATATTTCGGGGCAGCGCCGGCCAAAAATATTACTGGGAGGGCGACCCAGGAAATCTGAAACAGGCCCCGAATTGGGGCGGCCGAACCGTGCCGTCCGGTGTGCGATCAATATCTGCGGCAGGCACGATATTTCACGATCAAGCGGATTGCATCGAGTCATCCCGCACGCGGTGCCGCGCACCAAGCTGGACGCTGCTGCCCAGTGTGGCGAGATCGCATCGGACTTCGATCGGCGTTTGCCGGAATTCCAAATTCGCTCTTCCGGGGCAAATGGATAAATTGCACATACCCCAATATCGATACTCGCAGCTGGCGCCGCAGTTATTGCGGTGGAGCTGCAGCAGCCACCGCCCTTGCGGGCGTGAAAGAAATAGTCACGATCGCCGACGCGACTAACCGGGAACTCCAGCGAAAATTTGGGCCATGGATGAGCAGGAACTCACCGAATTGCAGCGATTCAGCCCACAAAGCGCCCCCAAAACCGGGTAAGGGTAAACGATAGGTCATTGTCGAGCAATAGCGGGAATGGGGGTTGCAAAGGGTTACACGCAATTGAGACCCACCCAAGTCCTTATCCCCCAACACGCTAGGAGAAGATTTCCATGAAACTGAACACCACTCTCGTCGCGGTCGCACTCGCCCTGGTCGGCGGCGCCGCTTCGGCGGCGACGGTCGGCACGCTCTACGATGCCGCGACCGACGTTGCACTGCCCAACAATCCGTCGCTCGGCCCGCAGCTGTATGCGGTCTTCGAGCAGGACGGCCCGGCCAACACCACGCCGACGTTCGACTACGTGTACAACTTCCAGCTCGCCGCCACGTCCGACTTCGAGGTGAACGGCAACACGTACAGTGGTCCGACGGTCGGCGCCTCGACGGCCGATTTCGCGCTCTACACCGGCACGTCGACGGGCGAATCGGGCACGGCGGCCAACATGGTGGGTGGAGCGTTCTCCTTCGCGGGCCAGGCTGCCCAGAACAAGACCTACACCAACCTGGGCGCCGGCAGCTACTTCTTCGAGATCCTCGGCAGCATCGGCGCTCCCCTGGGCACCAGCTACAACGTCACGATCCAGGCGCCGTCCGAAACGACGCCGCTGCCGTCCATCCCCGAGCCTGCCAACATGGCCCTGCTGCTTGCCGGCATCGGCCTGATGGGCATCGTGGCCAAGCGCCGCTCGCGCCAATAAGGCGAACGGCCCGGCGCCGCGGCGCCGTCGAATCGGAAAAGCAGCGCTCGCGCTGCTTTTTTCATGTCCGCCTCACTTGCCTAGGGGCGCGAGGGCCTGGGCCACCGCCTTGGCGCTGAGATCGTCGGCCTGCATCGGATGCATGGCGCGCAGCACGTCCGCGCGCCGCGACGGGTCGCCCAGCACCGGCCAGTTCTCGGCCAGCGCGTGCAGCAACTGGTCCGTGAGCCGGTCCAGCTTCGGGCGCGTGACCGTGGCGAGGTCGGGCGCCTCGGGGAACTGGCCGCGGCGGAACACGTCCCAGCCCTGGAACAACTCGTTCTGCGCGGTCTTCGACGCCTCGATCTGGGCCCGGAAGAAGGCTTCCGCCCAGGCCGTGGACACGCCCAGCTCGGCCGCCTGGTGGCCCAGCGCCGCGATGACCTGCGCCTCGCGCGGCAGGTCCTCGATCGGCAGGTGATGGTTCCACTTGTACTGGGCCACGTCGGGCGCGAGCATCAGTCGCGCGTCGATCAGCGCCCGCAGCGATTCGATGCCCCACGGATAGGCCAGCCACTGCTCGTTGGCGCGGGCGAAGGCGCCGCTCTCGAGGGCCTGGTGCAGCCACTGGTCGACGTAGGCCTTGAGCGCGACGTCGCGCGGCAGCAGCACCGCCTTCTCGGAGAAATCGAACGGCGCGTCCGGATGGATCGCGCACAGCCGGGGGCGCAGGCGCTGCTGCAGGCGCGCCTCGATGACGTCGGTGATCATCACGTCGGCCTCGCCGGCGACGATGCGGTCGAAGATCGTCACGTTGTCGGCGAACACGGTCAGCTTGGCGTGCGGGGCCTGGGCGCGCGCGAAGCGTTCGTTGGTGCCGCCGGGGTTGACGATCAGGCGCACGTCGGGGCGGTCGATGTCGGCCAGCGTCTGGTACTTGCGGGCGTCGTCGCAGCGGGCGATCGGGGTCTTGCCGTCGCGCAGGTAGGGAATCGAGAACCAGGCCTTCTTCTGGCGCTCCAGCGACACGGAGATGCCGCCCATGGCCAGGTCGAAGCGATCGTCGCCGAGGTCGCCCATCAGCGTGCCCCAGGTGGTGGGCACGACTTCCAGCTTCACGCCCAGGGTCTTCGCCAGATCGGCGGCCAGCGCGATGTCCAGCCCGATGAAGGCGGCCCCGTTGGCGACCCGGTAGCTGAACGGCTTGTAGTCGCCAGTGCTGCCCACGCGCAGCACGCCGCGCGCCAGGATCTCGTCCAGCCGGCTCGCGGCCGCGGCGGGCTTCAGGCCCGGCAAGGCCTCGGCGGCCCGGACGGCCGCGGGCCCGGCGGTCGCGCCGATGGCGATCGCGAGGGCGGCGAGCAGGGCGGGCAGGCGACGGAAAGCGGTCACGGGGGGACTCCGATGGCGACGACGCCGCCGCAGTCTATGCAAGGACGCTGCGCCGCCGGCGGCCAGCTCGACCGTGGGCGCGCGAATGTCTCCCCGGGTCAAGGCAATGGCCGGATGGGACAGCAAAGTTTTTAACTATCGATGACTTAACCAGGATGAATTGGCGCAATGACCTCGAAGAGGCCACAGTCAAGCCCTGTCCCCGTTGTCCCGACACGGGCTTGCTTGCACGACGCGCATCGCGGCTTCGGCACCGGACCCCCGGCCGCCCCGGCACGCGGACGCCAACCCTCCAGGAGATCACGATGTCCGAAGAAACCAGGTGCCCGTTCGCGGGCGCCACCCGTCCGCCCGCCGGCCTCGGCAGGAACGCCGACTGGTGGCCCAACCGGTTGAACCTCGACGTTCTGCACCAGCAATCCGCCAAGTCCGACCCGATGGGCGAGTCGTTCGACTACGCCCAGGCCTTCGCCGAACTCGACCTCGACGCCGTCGTCGCCGACCTGCGCGCGCTGATGACGGACTCGCAGGACTGGTGGCCAGCCGACTACGGCCACTACGGTCCGCTGTTCATCCGCATGGCCTGGCACGCCGCGGGCACCTACCGCATCGCCGACGGCCGCGGCGGCGCCGGCACCGGCGCGCAGCGCTTCGCGCCGCTCAACAGCTGGCCCGACAACGGCAACCTCGACAAGGCGCGGCGGCTGCTGTGGCCGATCAAGCAGAAGTACGGCCGCAACCTGTCGTGGGCCGACCTGATCGTGCTGACCGGCAACGTCGCCCTGGAGTCCATGGGCTTCGCCACCTTCGGCTTCGCCGGCGGGCGGCCGGACATCTGGGAGCCGCACCAGGAAATCTTCTGGGGCCCCGAGGACAAGTGGCTGGGCGACGCGCGCTACAGCGGGGACCGCCAGCTCGCCAACCCGCTCGCCGCCGTGCAGATGGGCCTGATCTACGTGAACCCGGAAGGCCCGAACGGCCAGCCCGATCCGCTCGGATCGGCACGCGACGTGCGCGAGACCTTCGCCCGCATGGCCATGGACGACGAGGAGACCGTGGCGCTGGTTGCGGGCGGCCACACCTTCGGCAAGGCGCACGGCGCCGGCCCGGCCAGCCACGTCGGCGCCGAGCCCGAGGGCGCCAGCCTGGAGGAGCAGGGCCTGGGCTGGGCCAACAGCTTCGGCAGCGGCCGCGGCTTCCACACGATCACCAGCGGCATCGAGGGCGCCTGGACGCCCACGCCCGTCACATGGGACATGAGCTACTTCGAGACGCTGTTCGGCTACGAATGGGAGCTCACGACGAGCCCGGCCGGCGCGCACCAGTGGAAGCCCGTCGGCAATACAGGGGCGGGTATCGTGCCCGACACCCACGATCCGACGGTCCGCCACGCGCCGATGATGACCACGGCCGACATGGCGCTGCGGCTCGACCCGGCCTACGAGAAGATCTCGCGCCGCTTCATGGCCGACCCGCAGGCTTTCGCCGACGCCTTCGCGCGCGCCTGGTTCAAGCTGACGCACCGCGACATGGGCCCGCGCGCGCGCTACCTCGGCAAGCTCGTGCCCGCGGAAGCGCTGATCTGGCAGGACCCGGTGCCCGCGGTCGACCACCCGCTGGTCGACGACCGGGACGTGGCGGCGCTGAAGGCCCAGGTGCTGGCCGCGGGCCTGACGACGGCGGAGCTGGTGGCCACGGCCTGGGCCTCGGCGTCCACGTTCCGCGGCGGCGACAAGCGCGGCGGCGCCAACGGCGCACGCATCCGGCTGGCGCCGCAAAAGGACTGGGAGGCGAACCAGCCGGCCCAGCTCGCCCGCGTGCTGCAGGTGCTGGACAGCATCCGCGCGGCCTTCGACGCGGCACAGGCCGGCGGCAAGAGGATCTCGCAGGCCGACCTGATCGTGCTCGCCGGCGATGCCGCCGTCGAGGACGCCGCGCGCAAGGCGGGCCATCCCGTCACGGTGCCGTTCGCGCCCGGCCGCACCGATGCCACGGCGGCGCAGACCGACGTCGCCTCGTTCGCGCCGCTGGAGCCGGCGGCCGACGGCTTCCGCAACTACGCACGCCCCGGTCTCGAAGGCCACGTCGCCGAGCTGCTGGTCGACAAGGCGCAGCTGCTGACGTTGACCGCCCCCGAGATGACGGTGCTGGTCGGCGGCCTGCGCGTGCTCGACGCCAACGTCGGCCACGCGGCCCACGGCGTGTTCACGCACCGGCCCGGCACGCTGTCGAACGACTTCTTCGTCAACCTGCTGGACATGCGCACCCGCTGGGCCAGGTCGGCCACCGAAGGTGTCCTCGAAGGGCGCGACCGGCAGACCGGCGACCTGAAGTGGACCGGCACCGTCGCCGACCTCGTGTTCGGCTCGAACTCGCAGCTGCGTGCCATCGCCGAGGTCTACGGCGCCCGCGACGGGCAGGGCAAGTTCGTGCAGGACTTCGTCGCCGCATGGACCAAGGTGATGAACCTGGACCGGTTCGACCTCGCCTGAGTGGCCGGGTGCGCGCGCAGGCAATGCCCCTGCGCGCGCGCCGGGGCGGCCGGGCTGCTCCAATGGCGGCCCATGCTGAAGTCGCGCGCCTCCGTCCTCGTCGCCTGCCTGGTGGTGGTCTACATCGTCTGGGGATCGACCTACCTGGCGATCCGCATCGCGCTCGAAGGGCTGCCGCCGCTGCTGATGGCGGCGCTGCGCAACCTGGCCGCCGGCCCGCTGGTGCTGGGCTGGCTGGCCTGGCGCGGCACCGCCTGGCCGACCGCGCGCCAGCTGCGCAACGGGGTGCTCATGGGCATCATGATGATGGGCCTGGGCAACGGTTGCGTGTGCCTGGCCGAGCAGGTGGTGCCTTCGGGCATCGCGGCGCTGTTCGTCGGCGGAGCACCCGTCTTCGCGATCCTGTTCGGCCTGGGATTCGGGGCCCGGCCGCGGTTGTCCGAATGGCTGGGCGTCCTGCTGGGGCTGGCGGGCATGTTCGTGCTGAACTTCGACGCGCGGGCGGCGGCGAGCCCGGCCGGCATCGTGCTGCTGGTTGTCGCCACCGCGAGCTGGTCGCTGGCCACGGTGCTGCAGCCCCGGCTGGACATGCCCAAGGGGGCCCTGTCGGCGGGCGTGCAGATGCTGGGAGGCGGGGTGTTCCTGCTGGCCATGTCCCTGTTGCGCGGCGAGCGCCTGGTCGTCCCGGTGCCGCCGCAGGCGATCTGCGCGCTGCTGTACCTGATCGTGTTCGGCTCGATCCTGGCCTATACCGCGTTCGTCTACGTGATCAACCACTCGCGGCCGGCGTTGGCAACGAGCTACGCCTACGTCAATCCCGTCGTGGCAGTCGGCCTGGGCGCGCTGTTCGCGGCCGAGCGCATCACGGTGCCGCAGCTGTCGGGGATGGCGGTGATCCTGGCGGGCGTGGCGCTGGTGGTGATCGGGCATGCGCGCCGGCGCGACTGAATCCGCACGGGGAGCGGGCCTGCCGCGACTCGGTTAAGGTGGATGCCCGCCCCCGCCCGCAGAGTGCCCCGCATGGACGATCCATCCCCCTACACGCCGCCCGCCGTCTGGACCTGGAACAAGGACAACGGCGGCCGCTTCGCCAACATCAACCGGCCGGTCGCCGGGCCGACCCACGAGAAGGAATTGCCGGTGGGACGCCACCCGCTGCAGCTCTACTCGCTGGCCACGCCCAACGGCGTCAAGGTGACGGTGATGCTGGAGGAACTGCTGGCCGCCGGGCACGCCGGCGCCGAGTACGACGCCTGGCTGATCCGCATCAACGAGGGCGAGCAGTTCGGCAGCGGCTTCGTCGCCGTCAACCCGAACTCCAAGATCCCGGCGCTGCTCGATCGCAGCGGGCCCGAGCCGGTGCGCGTGTTCGAGTCCGGCGCGATCCTGCTGCACCTGGCCGAGAAGTTCGGCGCCTTCCTGCCGGTGGGCGGCAGCGCGCGCGCCGAGTGCCTGTCGTGGCTGTTCTGGCAGATGGGCAGCGCGCCGTTCCTCGGCGGCGGCTTCGGCCACTTCTACGCCTACGCGCCCGCCAAGATCGAGTACGCCATCGACCGCTACGCGATGGAGGTCAAGCGCCAGCTCGACGTGCTCGACCGGCACCTGGCCGATCGCGCCTGGCTGGCGGGCGACGACTACACGATCGCCGACATGGCGATCTGGCCCTGGTACGGCAACCTCGTCAAGGGCCTGCTCTACGACGCGGGCGAATTCCTGCAGGTGCGCGACTACACGAACGTGCTGCGCTGGACCGACGCGATCGCGCAGCGCCCGGCGGTGCGGCGCGGGCGCATGGTCAACCGCACCTTCGGCGACCCGGCCAGCCAGCTGCACGAGCGCCACGACGCCGGCGATTTCGACACCCGCACCCAGGACAAGCTTGGAGCCGCGACATGATCACGCTCTACGACTGCGCCACCGCCCCCAGCCCGCGCCGCGCCCGCATCCTGCTCGCCGAGAAGGGCGTGGCCCACGCCACGGTGCAGGTCGACCTGAAGACGGGCGAACAGCTGGGTGAGGCCTACCGGCGGATCAACCCGCAGTGCACCGTGCCGGCGCTGCGCACGGACGACGGCGCGCTGCTGACCGACAACGCCGCGATCGCCGCCTGGCTGGAGGCCCTCTTTCCCGAGCCGCCGCTGCTGGGCGCCACGCCGCTGGAAAAGGCCGAGGTCGCGAGCTGGAACTGGCGGGTCGAGTTCGAGGGCCTGCAGGCGATCGCCGAGGCGCTGCGCAACGGCTCGCCGGCGATGGTCGACCGGGCGCTGCCCGGTCCGGTGGACTACGCGCAGATCCCCGCGCTGGCCGAGCGCGGCCGGGCGCGCGTGCAGCAGTTCTTCGACATGCTGGACCAGCGCCTGGCGGGGCGCGACTTCATCGCCACCGACCGCTTCAGCATCGCCGACATCACGGCGGTGGTGGCCGTCGACTTCGCCCGCGCGGTGCGGCTCAGGCCCGGCGACCAGCACGCCCATCTGCAGCGCTGGCGGCTGGCGATGGGCCAGCGGGCCTCGATGGCGCGGTAGGGCGGGGGCCTACTTGCCCGTGAGCTGCTTGCGCAGCGCCACGCCCACGCCCTGGTTGACGAACTGCGTCGTCGCCACCTTGGCCAGGTCGACGTCGCCGGCCTTGTAGAGTCCGGCGCGCACCATCTTGTCGTAGAAGTCCTTGATGCGCTCGGGCTTCATCGCGCCGATGCCCAGCGTCTGCGCGTCGCCGGAGTCGACGATGCCCATCTGCTTCATCAGCGCCAGGCTCTGGGCGATGAGGTCGTCGGTCATCTCGGGGTTGTCCTGGCGGATCAGCGCGTCGGCCGCCTTGCGGTCGCCGTACAGGTAGTTGTTCCAGCCGACGATGGAGGCCTCGACGAAGCGCTTGACGAGGTCGGGCCGGTTCTTGACGGTGTCGGTTCGCGCCTCGATGGTGGTGCTGTAGGTGCTGTAGCCGTGGTCGGCCAGCAGGAACACCGCGGGCTTGAAGCCGCCTTCCTTGGCGATGGTGATCGGCTCCTCGACCGCGTAGCCCTGCTGCAGGCTGCGCTTGTCGGCCAGGAACGGGCCGACGTTGTAGTTGTACGGGCGCAGCGCCTCGTCCCGGAACGCGTAGTCGGCCTTGAGCCATTGCCACCAGGAGAACTGCGCGTCCTTGGCGATGAAGGCCACCGGCGCCCGGGCCAGGTCCTCGAACTTCGCGTAGCCGCCGTCCGGGTGCGCGATCAGCGCCTGCGGATCCTTCTGGAACATCGAGGCGACGGCGATCACCGGCACGCCGTTCTTGACGTTGTCGAAGCTGTGCAGCAGGTTGCCCGTCATCAGGAAGTCGATGCGGCCGGCCGGCAGCAGCGGACGGTTGTTCACCTGCGGGCCGCCCTGGCGGATCTCGACCTCCAGCCCATAGCGCTTGTAGGTGCCGTCGGCCACCGCCTGGTAGAAGCCGCCGTGCGCGGCCTGGGCCTTCCAGTTGGTGGCGAACACGACCTTGTCGAGGGCGTGCGCGGCCACGCTGGCGGCCAGCAGCGTGGCGAAGAGGGCGAACTTGCCGTGCATGTCGATTCCTTCTGGCGGCGGGATGGCGGGCCATCATACGAGGGCGGCCCGCCGGCCGGAAGACCTCGCGCGCGCCCCGAGCGGCCCGGGTGGCCGACAATGCGGGGATGACCCGTTCCGCGATCGCCGCCAGCCCCGACACCGACATCACGACCCTGCCCAACGGCGTGCGCGTCGTCACCATCCGCATGCCCTGGCTGGCCAGCGCCAGCGCCAGCGTGTTCGTGCGCACCGGCTCGGGGCACGAGAGCGCGCGCCTGTCGGGCATCAGCCACGTCGTCGAGCACATGGCGTTCAAGGGCACCGCCACCCGCGACGCGGCGCGCATCAACATCGACGCCGAGCGCCTGGGCGCCGAGGTCAACGCGCACACCGACAAGGACCACACGGCCTACCACCTGAGCGGCATGGCCCGCGACGCCGTCGAATTCGTGCGCATGCTGGGCGACATCGTGCGCCGGCCCACCTTCCCGGCCGCCGAGCTCGAGCGCGAGCGCCAGGTGATCCTGCAGGAGTACCTGGAGGACGAGGAAGACCCGATGTCGGCCGCGTTCCGCCAGTTCGACAAGCTGTGCTACGGCGCGCACCCGATGGCGCAGGCCGTGATCGGCACGCGCCGCAACATCGAGCGCTTCACGCGCGACGAGCTGCTGGCCTACGTCGAGCGCCAGTACAGCGGCGCCAACGTGGTGGTGGGCGTGGCCGGCAACGTGGACCACGAGGCGATCGTGCGCGAGGCCGAGGCCGCCTTCGGCGACATGCCGGCCGGCACGCTGCACGAGATGGACGCGCCGGCCTGGCTGGGCGGCATCAAGGCCGCGCGCCTGGCCGGCTGCAGCCAGAGCCATGTCGTGCTCGGCTACCCCATCGCCTCGCTCAAGGACGACGAACCGGCCGCCAGCGTGGCCGCCGCGCTGTTCGGCGAGGGCATGAGCTCGCCGCTGATGAACGAGATCCGCGAACGCCGCGGCCTCGTCTACTACGCCGCCTGTTCGGCCGACATCCTGGAGGCCTGCGGCCAGTTCGTCATCGAGGCGTCCACCACGCCCGACAAGGTCGACGAGCTGCTGCGCGAGACGCAGCGCCTGCTGCACGGGCACGCCGCCTCCGTCGACGCGCTCGACCTCGAGCGCGCCCGCAACCAGATCGCGGTGCGCCGCCTGCGCGCCCAGGAGCGCCCGGTCCGCCGCGTCGAGGACGCCGCGCTGGACCTGTTCGTGCACGGCCGCGTGCGCTCGCCCGAGGAACTGCGGGCGCGCGTCGAGGGCGTGTCGGCCGACCAGGTGCGCGAGACCTTTGCGCGCATGCTCGCGGCGCCGCCCACGCTGGCGCTGGCGGGCAAGCTGGGCGCGCTCACCGGCGAACGCCTGCGCGAGCTGGTGTCGGCGCCCGAATCGCGCGGACGGGCGTTGGCCCACGCGCGCCGAGCCACGACAATGCACTGAACACCTCCTGCCGACCCTGCCATGTTCACCGTATCACCCGAATCCCTGCAACGCACCATTTCCCTGCTCGGGGAAGGCGAACGCCGCGAGATGGAGATCGAGATCGCGGTCGCCCGCTTCGCCGACGACAAGCTGACCGCGCGCCGCCTGATCGACTGGACGCCGGAGGCGTTCGGCTACGTGCTGCTGCCGCACGTCGCCGACATGACGCTGCCCACCACCTTCACGGCGAAGACCCGGGACGGCGAATGGAAGGCGTTCGCCTTCGACCGCGAGCCGCTGTTCGCCGACGCGGTGCGCGTGGCCACCGAGATGTACCGCGACGGTCCGCGCGGGGTCTTTTCGGCCATCGCCAAGCGCAGCTCGATGGTCGCCGCCGTGAACAAGGCGCTCAGCGACGGCCAGTCGCTCACCGGCGCCACGCTGCCCGGCCCGGCCATGGCCGGCATCCCGGCCGAGTTCTACGATCCGAAGGCCAAGCCGGCGCCCTCGTTCTGGCGCAAGCTGGTGGGCTGACGCGCCCCCCCGCCGGCGCAGCGTCGCCGCGGACGCCGCGCCGCGCTCGGCGCGTCAGGCCGAGCGTTCGCTCTCGTGCCAGCGTCCCAGCAAGGCGCGGCTGAGTGCGCCGGTGCCCAGGTACAGCGCCACGCCGGTCAGCGCCACCAGCGTCAGCGCGGCGAACATCTTCGGGATCTCGGTGCGGAACGCCGACTCGAGGATGCGCGAGGCCAGGCCGGTGTCGCGGCCCGCGGCGCCGGCGGCGAACTCGCCGCCCACCTCGCCGATCAGGGCCAGGCCGCCGGCGATGCGCAGGCCGGTCAGGAACGACGGCAGCGCGCTGGGCACCAGCAGGTGGCGCAGGGTCTGCCAGCGGCTGGCGCGCTGCAGCGTGAACAGGTCGCGCAGGTTGGCGTCCACGCTGCGCAGCCCGGTGAGCGTGTTGGCGAGGATGGGGAAGAACGCGACCAGCCACGCGCACACGATCACGGTGGCCAGCGGGCTGTCGGTCAGGATCATGATCAGCGGTGCGATGGACACGATGGGCGTGACCTGCAGCACCACGGCGAACGGGGCCAGCGCGCGCTCGGCGTTGCGCGAAAGCGCGAACAGCGCGGCGATCAGCACGCCGCCGCCGGTGGCCAGCGCCAGTGCGATCAGCGTGATGCGCACGGTGAACCACCAGCTGGCCGCCAGCGAGGCGAAGTTGGCGGCCAGCGTGGCGGCGACCAGCGTGGGCGCCGGCAGCAGGTAGGCCGGGATGTGCAGGGCACGCACGCCGCCTTCCCAGGCTGCCAGGAACACCGCCACCGACAGCGTGGGCACCCCCAGGCGCGCCAACCCGCGCGCCGGCCTCATGCGGGCGCCCCCGCGACGCTGGCGCGTTGCAGCGCCTGCGACACCTGGGCGCACAGCGACGCGAACTGCGGCGTGGTGCGGAAGGCGGCGTCGCGGGGGTAGGGCGCGGGCACGCGCACCTCGTCGACGACGCGGCCCGGCCGCGCCATCACGACTACGCGCTGGCTGAGGAAGACGGCCTCGTAGACGCTGTGGGTGACGAATACCGTCGTGGCGGGCGCGCCGCCGTCCGCGGGCTGGCACAGCGACAGCAGCGTCTGGTTCAGCGCGAAGCGCGTGATCTCGTCGAGCGCGCCGAAGGGCTCGTCGAGCAGCCACAGCCGCGGCGCGGTGACCAGCGCGCGCGCCAGCGAGGCTCGCATCTTCATGCCGCCCGAGAGCTCGCGCGGCATCGCCGCGGCCGAATCGGCCAGGCCCACCGCGCGCAGCGCGTCGTCGACGCGGGCGCGGATCGCGGCGCCATCCTGGCCGCGCAGCATCAGCGGCAGTTCGACGTTGCGGCGCACGCTGGCCCAGGGCATCAGGGCCGCGTCCTGGAACACGTAGCCGGGGACGGCGTCGTCGGCCAGGCCGCGCGAGATCGTGCCCGAGGTCGGCATGTCGAGGCCACCGAGCAGGCGCAGCACCGTGCTCTTGCCGCAGCCGGAAGGCCCCAGCAGGCTGACGAACTCGCCAGTGGCGATGCGCAGGCTGACATCGGCGAGCGCCAGGCGGCTGCCGGGATAGACGCGTCGGACCTGCGAGAGAGAAAGGGCAGCAGAAGCGGTTGGAGAGCTCACGGGCTGACTGTAGCGTGCTCCCGAACCGGCACGGTCGCCCAGGCCGCGAAGAGGCTCGACGCGGCGAAACCGGAACGGCGCGCCAAGCCCGGTCGCCCCGTCGGTGATGCCGCTTGCCCCACAAGCGCCTGACAGGCGTTCGGATTTGACGCCTGACATCCGAGCGATCCGCGCGTTCTCTTGCCTCGCAATCCGTGAGTCGCGCAGGGAACAAGCAACGAGACTTTGCCTGTGCCGCAAATCCGAGGGTCACCCTGCCTGAGGGTGTCGTGAGAGACCGATCGGCACGCTCCAGGCCGCTGGCAATCGCGGTGCAAGAGGGGCGGTGGCCAACGTGTATGGCCGTCTCCACCGTGCAACGTGCCGATGGCGAACGCAACTCCACTGAGAACACGACTCCACATGAACACGAACCATCATCGCGCCCCCGTTCGAGCCCTTGGCCTGTGCGTCGCGCTCGGCGCCGCCTTTGCGGGCACCGTTCACGCCGAAGGCATCACGCTGTATGGCGTCGCCGACATCTACGCCGAAGTCGGCAAGGGAGACCGCCACGAGGTCTCGCTGAACTCCGGCGGCGTCTCGGGCTCGCGCCTGGGCTTCGATGCGAGCAAGGATCTGGGTGACGGGCTGAAGGCCGTCGCCAAGCTCGAAGCCGGCTTCGCGCTCGATCACGGCACATCCACTCAAGGCGGGATCCTGTTCGGCCGCCAGGCCTATGCGGGTCTTTCCGGCAACTTCGGCACGCTGACGGCGGGGCGCCAGTACACGCCCCAGTTCCTCGCCCTCGACGCGAACGACCCGTTCGACACTGGCGCGGGCAGCGCGGTGTCCAGCGGCATCGTGAGCATGTTCGCGAGCCGGGCCAACAATTCCGTCGTCTGGTCGGCGCCCACCAGCGGGGGCTTCGCGGTGACGGCGATGGTGGCGCTCGGGGAGTCGAGCACCGGTTCGCAGACGAACTCGTCCCTGGCCTCCGTCGACGTGCACTACGGCAGCGGCGGCTCCGGCGTCAACCTCACCTTGACCGGGCTGAAGAAGTCGGACGACACCGGGGTGAACGCCGCGGCGATCACGCTCGGCGGCACCTACGACCTCGGTACGCTTAAAGTGATGGGCGGCGTGCAACTCGTGAACAACGCCAAGGGCACCGCCAACACCGCGGACAACCGGCGCGAGTTCTTCGCCGGCGTGAATGTGCCATTCGGCGCCGACACCTTGTGGCTGGGAGCCGGTATGGGCAAGACCGAGCACGTGGCGGGCTCGAAGGCGAGCCAGTTCAGCGTCGGATACATCCACTCGGTGGCCAAGGGTGTCGATGTCTACGGCGTGCTGACCGACATCAAGAACGGTTCGGCCACCGCCTATTCGGACGATACAGCCACCGGCGCGGGCCCGGCGGTGTCTGCTGGCAAGTCGGCGAGCGCGGCGCAAGTCGGCTTCCGCTACCGCTTCTGAGCCAGCGGTCCGGCCCGGGCAGCAAGCCCGGCCTCGAGGACATGGGAGACAGATGAGGGTTCGGAGCGCGGACGGAACCTGCGCTCCGCTTCTTGACGTTCGTCCGGTGCGTGCGCAGGCCGCGCGGGTGGAATCACTCATGCTATCTTCGAGCACCGTGCCGATCGCTTCCAGACTGATCCTTGCCCTCCTGTGTGCCGCCGTGGCGACCACCGCCGCGGCGCAGGAGTCGACCACCCTCAGCAAGATTCGTGAGTCGGGCATCATCACGCTGGGCTACCGCGACTCACAGTTCCCGTTTTCCTACCTGGACGACGCGCAGCGGCCCATCGGTTACACCATGGACATCTGCGACCGCATCGTCGATGCGGTGCAGGCGCGGTTGAGCCTGCGCGACCTGGAGCGGCGCTACGTCCAGGTGACGTCCGCCACGCGCATTCCCATGGTGTCCAACGGCACCGTCGACCTCGAGTGCGGCGTCACCACGAACACCGTCGAGCGCGAGCGTCAAGTGGCGTTCACGATCACCACCTTCGTTGCCGAAAGCCGGCTTCTTTCCAAGAAGGCTTCACCGGTCTGGCGGCTGGACGACCTGCGCGGCAAGGTCGTCACCTCGACGGTGGGCACGACCAGCCTCGCCCATTTGCAGGAGCTGTACGCCAATCACGGCGTGGACATGACCATCCTCGCGTCCAAGGACGACCCCGAGGCGTTTCGCCTGGTGGCTACCGATCGCGCCGCGGCCTACGCGATGGACGATGCATTGTTGCGTGGCACGATCGCGCGCTCGGCCCAGCCCGACGACTACGTCATCTCGAGCGAGCGGCTGGCGGTCGAGCCCTACGGCATCATGCTGGTCAAAGGCGACCCGGAGTTCAAGCGACTCGCCGACCAGGTGATCATCGGTCTGTTCAAGAGCGGCGAGATCCTGCGGCTGTACAGGCACTGGTTCCAATCGCCGACGCCGCCGCGGGGCATCAACCTGGCGTTCCCGATCTTTCCGTCGATGCTGCGTCTGGTGGCGAAACCCACCGATTCGCCGGACCCGGCGAACTATCCCTAGGGCCGCTCGCCGGCCGAGCCGCGGTAGTCGCTCACGTCGATGTGCAGGCGGGCAATCTTGTCGTAGAGCGTCTTGCGCGCGATGCCCAGCGCCTCGCAGGTCACGCCCATGCGACCGTGATGGCGCTTGAGCGCCCGCTCGATCAGCACCTTCTCCACCTGGTCCATCTGCTGCGCGAGGGTCAGTGCCTGCGTCTCGCCGGCGGTCAGGAGACTGTCGTCGGCCAGGCCGAGCACGAAGCGTTCGGCCACGTTGCGCAATTCGCGCACGTTGCCCGGCCAGTCGTGCGACATCAGTTGCTGCGACATCGCCTCGCTCAGCGGTTCGGGTTCGCGCGCATGGCGCGCGGAGGACTCCAGGACGAAGTGCTCGAAGAGCAGCGGGATGTCCTCGCGGCGTTCGCGCAGCGGTGGCAGCCGCAGCACCGCGACGTTCAGCCGGTAATGCAGGTCGCTGCGAAACAGCTGCTGCTCGCTCAACAGGCGCAGATCGGACTTGGTCGCGGCGATCACGCGCACGTCGACTGCAATCTCGTCGTTGGAGCCCAGGCGCTCGACCTTGCGTTCCTGCAACACGCGCAGCAGCTTCACCTGGAAGCTCATGGGCATGCTCTCGATCTCGTCGAGCAGCAGGGTGCCGCCGTCGGCATGTTCGAACTTGCCGATCCGCTTCTTCGATGCGTTGGTGAAGGCGCCGATCTCGTGACCGAACAGCTCGCTCTCGAGCAACGCCTCGGGCAGGCCGCCGCAGTTGATCGCTACGAAGTGGCGCTCGCGCCGCGTGCTGTGATCGTGCAGGCAGCGCGCGACGAGCTCCTTGCCGGTGCCGGTCTCGCCGATGATCATCACGTCGGCCGTGGTGGCGGCCAGTTGTTGCACCTGGCGCTGCAGCAGTTGCACGGCCGCGGAGCGGCCGAGGAGCGTGGCCTCGATGCCGCGCTTGGCCGCGAGCTGGCGTCTAAGGGACAGCACCTCGGCGCTCAGGGCGCGCTTTTCCATGGCGCGCGTGGCCACTTCCACCAGACGTTCAGGCGCGAACGGCTTCTCGAGGAAGTCGTAGGCGCCCGCGCGCATCGCCTCGACGGCAAGGTGCACGTCGCCGTGGGCCGTGATGAGAATCACCGGGATCGCTCGATCGATCAGCAGCGCGCGCTTCATCAGCGCCATGCCGTCCATGTTGGGCAGTCGAACGTCGGTGATCACGATGCCGAGGAAGCCGGCCCCCAGCGTCGCCAGCCCCTCCTCGGCCGACGCCAGCGCGGTCACCTCGAAGCCGGCCAACCCCAGCGTCTGCGCGAGGCTGCGACGCACTGCGGAGTCGTCATCGATCAGGGCAACCTTGTATCCATCGAACATGTCTATCCTCGTGCGACGTCGAATTCGAACACGGCACCCGACGTCGACGGCACCGCGCGCAGCGTGCCCCCGAATTCGCGCACGATCTGGGAGGAGATCACCAGGCCCAGTCCCAGGCCTTCGCCCGGAGCCTTGGTCGTGAAGAAGGGCTCGAACAGATGCTCGTTCAGTTCGAGTGGAATGCCCGGGCCGCTGTCGCTCACGCGCACGACCGCCCGGTCGGCACTGACTGCGGCAGCGATGGTCAGCAGGCGCGTCCTGGAGGCGCGCATCGCGTCCATGGCGTTGGCCATCAGGTTCACGAGAACCTGCTCCAGGCGGTAGGTGTCGCAGCGTACCGCAAGGCCCGGGGGGATCTCCGTGGCCAGCGCGACGCCCTCGGCGCTGAAGCGTGCGGCGAGGACCTGGCGCGCGTTGTCGACCGCCCCGACGATGGGCAGGGAGCGCACCTCGGACGGCGCCTTGCGCGCCACGGACTTCAACTGCGACGTGATGCGACCCATGCGCTCGGCCAGGCCCAGGATTTCCTTGAAGTTGTCACGCGCCTGCAGCGGCCGATCGCGTTCCAGCAGCAGGCAGCCGTTCTGCGCGAGCGCCCGCAAGGCCGTCAGCGGTTGGCCGAGCTCGTGCGAGATGCCGGCGGACAATTGGCCCAGCAAGGCCAGCTTGCCCGCTTGCACGAGCTCTTCCTGTGCCTGGCGCAGCACCTGCTCCGCGTGCTCGCGCACCAGCACTTCGCGACGCAACGAAACGTTGGAGGCTTCCAGCTGTGCGGTGCGCTGCAGCACCTTGGTCTCGAGCTCGTCGTGCGCTCGTTGCAGGGCTGCGCGCGCAGCCACCTTCTGTACCGCGACGCGGCGGCGCAGCAGCAGCAGCAGCAGCAGCAATCCCAGCGACGCCGCGATCGCGCCGGCACTCCATGCCGCGGTCCGGGCCTCGCGCCAGACGTCCTTGGCGTTGGTCAGGATCATCAATCGCCATCCCAGGCGCGGCAAGGGTCGTTCGTGCACGACTTGCATCTCCATGCCGGCGGCCTTGAGGGCCGGCACGCGCACCAGTTCCACGTCGCTGCCGGCCTGGACCTGCGCCTGCGTCAGCGCGCTAAGTGCTTTTTGCTTCCATGCGGGCACCGACGACAGGATCACGATGCCGCGCGAATCAACGATCAGCGGCTTCTCGCTTTCGGCACGGAAGGCGGAATCGATCCACGTGGCCTCGATCGGCTGCAGGCTGATCCGCACGATCACGACGCCCACGGTCGATCCGTTGCGGCGCACCGGCCGCGCGAAGCAGACTTCCGGGGCACCGGTGTCGAGGTTCGGCGAGAACCGCTGCGCCGGTTGGCCGCCGCCCAGTCCCTCGACGACGCAGGGCTCTGGCGGGGTCTTGCGCTCACTGTGCGTGTCGGAGCGATACCAGTTGCTGCTGGCCAGCGCGCTTCCTTGGGCGTCGACGATGCTGGCGCTCAGCGCGCCGGAGCGCGCGACGAAGCGCGTCAGCCGGCGGTTCAGGGCCGAGCGCAGTCCTGGGCTGTCGGGCGAATCGAGCAGCGCGACGGTTTGCTCGTCCTGGTCGAGAAGGCCCGGGAGGTCGGCCTGGTTGCCCAGTTCCTGTTCCAGGACCGCGGCGTAGAGGTCGAGCTGATGCGCGACGCCGTCGTCCAGTCGCACGAAGGCGCGCTTTTCCGCCCAGGCATAGGCCACGCTCGCTGAAAGCGCCACCAGGGCAAGAGTGCTCAACCCGATCAGAAACGGCGCAGCACGCCGGATCGCCTTCATTCGCTTCGAATCCAAACCAGTCCCCGCATTAGTCGGCAGGCGGATCCCCTGACGAGTTGAGCCGCTCATCTTCGACCAGGAGCCGGCGTCCGGTCAAGCCGATGTTGAGTGTGGGTAGGACGCGATACATCCGCCGGACGCGGAATGGGTGGAACTCCATACGCCGCGGGTTGCTGGCCAGTCGTGCCGAGCGGCTCGTCTCGCAGGTGGCAGGGCTCGCGATCGGGGCGACCGACCGAGCTGGCACGACAGGTGCATGGAGAGGGGCTGTCTTTCGATCGGGACTCCTCATTCTTCCACTTCGAAACATGCACATCCATGCTCCACAGCGCGTCAGGCGCAGCTTCAACGACAAGATCGACCACCGCATCCTGAACGTTCTGCAGAAGGACGGCCGGATCTCGAATCTTCAGCTCGCCGAGCGGGTCCACCTGTCGCCTTCGGCGGTGTTCGAGCGCGTCAAGCGCCTGCAGCGCGAAGGGTACATCCTGGGCTACCAGGCGCGGCTGAGCCACGAGAAGCTGGGCATGGAGGTGGTGGCCTTCGTCGAGGTACAGCTCGAGCGGATGAATCCCGACGTGATGCAGCGCTTCGAGGAGGCGGTGCGGCAGCGCACGTCCATTCTCGAGTGCTACATGATCGCAGGGACGTTCGACTACCTGTTGAAGGTGCTCGTCTGCGACATGCATGCGTGCCGTGAACTCGTGGCCTCCGAGATCAGCAAGCTGCCGGGCGTGCGCGAGGCACGCGCGCATGCCGGAGTCGAACAGGCCGAATCCATTGCGGCGCCCGGTTCCGCCGCCGATCCGCCCATCGACAGCGTCGACGCCGACCTGCTTCGCCTGCTGCAGGCCGACGGCCGGCGCAGCACCGCGCGCCTGGCCGAGGAGCTGGACCTCACGGCAGCGTTGGTGCGCGAGCGCCTCGCATGGCTGTGCCGCGAGGGCTTCATCCTCGGCTACACCGCGGTGCTCAACGAGGCCAAGTTGAAATCGGGGTTGCAGGTCTTCGCTGCGATCCGCACGACGGCGGCGGCGACCGGGATCGCCCGCGCGTTGAAAGCCGCGGCTCTCAGCCACGACGAGATCGTCGAGTGCCACGACGTCACGGGCAACTTCGACCACCTGCTGAAGATGCGCGTGCCCCACATGCGCCGCCACAACGAGTTGATGGAGTCGGCCGTCTGGACGCTGCCCGGCGTGCGCGAAGTGCGCACGTATGCCGTCATCGACGAGATCAAGAACACGACGCGGATTCCCCTGTGATGCACTCTTCTCGTTTCGCGCGCGCCGCCGCGCTGGCCGGCATCGCCGGCCTCCTCGCCGTGGCGGGGTGCAGCCGCACGCCCGACGTTGTCAGGATCGGCGTGGCCCAACCGCTCTCCAACGGGCTCGCGCCGCTGGGCCAGGATATGGTCAACGGCGCGCGTATGGCCGTCGATGAGATCAACGCCGCCGACGGCGTGAACGTGCGCGGAAAGCGCGTGCGGCTCGCGCTCGTGGTGGCTGACGACAAGGGCAGCGACGACGCCGGCGACGCGGCGGCTCGGCAGCTGGTGGACGAGGACGTCGAAGTGGCGATCGCCGACCTGAACTCCGGGGTCAGCATCCATGCGGCGCCGATCTACGCCGCCGCCCGCATACCGCAACTCGCGATCTCGACGAAGCCCGAGTTCACTCGGCTGGGCCTGCCCACGACGCTGCGCCTGGTGGCCAGCGACGACCTGCAATCCAAGGCACTCGGCTCGTACGCCGCGCAGGTGCCGGGCGCGGCGCATTACGCCGTGGTCGACGACGGCACGCCCTACGGCAAGGGACTGGCGGACTCCGCCGCCAAGGTCATCGCCGACCTGGGCAGGAAGGTCGACGTACGGGAGTCGCTTGACGACAAGACGGTCGATTTCGACAAGCTGGTGGCCAGGTTCAGCTCCAACGGGACGGATCTCCTGGTGACGACGCTCAGCGACTTTCAGGTCGACGCGCTGATGACGCAGCTCGCCAAGGCCGGCTTGACCCGCATGACCATCGTCGGCGGCGACACGATCAAGACGGACAAGCTGCTGCAGAAGGCGATCCCGATCAAGGCCGTCTACGCGACGTCGTCGATCGTCGAGCCCAGGGAGTTTCCGGGCGGCAAGGTCTTTCTCGAGAAGTTCCGCGCGAAATTCAAGGCCGAGCCGGTCTACGGCGCTCACTACGCCTACGACGCGGTGTACCTGGTGGCCGACGCGCTCACGCGCAATCGGGACACCGACAAGGTGGCGCTGCTGAAGACGCTGAAGGAGTTCGACGGCAACTGCCCGATGACCAGCTCGATGCGCTTCGGCGCGGACGGCGAGCAGCGCTACGGCGCGGTCGCGGTATACCAGTTGCATGTCGGCGCGTGGGAACCCCTCATGCGCTCGGATCGGTGGTGAGTTCGCGTTCAGGCAGGCCGCGCCGCGCCCCACGAGAGCGCGTTGCGCCGCGCCGGCCCTTCCGACGACTTGCGGTTCGACCCTGACGCAGATCCCGCCACGCCCTCAGGGGAGCTTCGCGCCGGCCCGGTCGTGTGTGCGCCAGGCGCCCAGCAGCGTGTCCCGTTTCGCACGCGCTTTCGCCAGGTGGCGCTCCTTCACGTGACCGTAGCCGCGGATGTCCTCCGGCAGCGACGCCAGGGCCACGGCGTCGGCCAGGCGGTCGGCCGACAGCGAGGCCAGCAGTTCGTCGACCAGCGCCCGGTACTCGACGATCAGCGCGCGTTCCGTCCTGCGCTCCGCGGTGTGGCCGAACACGTCGAACGCGGTGCCACGCAGGCCCTTGAACTTCGCGAGCACGCCGAACGCGCCCCTCATCCAGCCGCCATAGGTCTTCTTGACGAGCTCGCCCTTGGCGTTCTTCGCGGCCAGCAGCGGCGGCGCCAGGTGGTACTTCAACTTGAAGCCGTCCTCGAACTGATCGGCCAGCCTGGCCAGGAAGGCGGGGTCCGCGTGCAGGCGCGCGACCTCGTACTCGTCCTTGTAGGCCATCAGCTTGAACAGGTTGCGCGCGACGGCGTCCGTCAGCCGCGTGCCGCCCAGCGGGGCCTCGGCAGCCTTGACGCGGTCGACGACGGCCGCATAGCCGGCCGCATAGGCCGCGTCCTGGTAGGCGGTGAGGAAGTCGACGCGGCGCTGGATCGTCTCGACCAGCGACGGCTTCTTCACGAACTCGATGACCTTGGCGGCAGCGAACAGCGCCTGCACCGACGCGAGGTCGTGCGCGCAGCGCCGGCCCCACTCGAACGCCTGCTTGTTCTTGTCGACCTGCACGCCGTTGAGCTCGATCGAGCGCATCAGCGCGGCATGGCCCACCGGGATGCGGCCCTTCTGCCAGGCGTAGCCCAGCATCAGGGGGTTGGTGAAGATCGAGTCGCCGAGCAGCTGCACCGCCACCTTGTCGGCGTCGAACGCGCCCAGCAGGTCCTTGCCGACGGCGTGCTCGATGGCCGTCTCGCACTGGCCGCCCGGGAACTGCCAGTCGGGGTTGGTGACGAAGCCCGCCGTGGGCGAGCGGTGCGTGTTCAGCGCCACGTAGGTGCGGCCCTCGCGCATCACCGACAGCGTCACCGGGTTGGCGGCGACGATGGCCTCGCAGCCGATGACCACGTCGGCCTTGGCGGCGTCCACCTTGGTGGTGAGGATGGCGTCCTGCGTGTCGGCGATCTGGATGTGGCTCCAGGTGGCGCCGCCCTTCTGCGCGAGGCCGGCCGCGTCCTGCGTGATCACGCCCTTGCCCTCGAGGTGGGCCGCCATGCCCAGCAGCTGGCCGATGGTGATCACGCCGGTGCCGCCGATGCCGGCCACGACGATGCCCCAGGCCGACGCCGCATCCGGCAGCGTCGGCTGCGGGATCTCCGGCAGCGCCGCGGCGTTCCCGGCCCTGGCGGGCGCGGGCTTGCGCAGCTGGCCCTCGACGGACACGAAGCTCGGGCAGAAGCCGTTGGCGCAGGAGAAGTCCTGGTTGCAGGTGTTCTGGTTGATGCGGCGCTTGCGGCCGAACTCGGTCTCCACCGGCTCGACCGACAGGCAGTTGCTCTGCACCGAGCAGTCGCCGCAGCCTTCGCAGACGGCCTCGTTGACGACCACGCGGCGCGGGCTCGCGGCCAGCGTGCCGCGCTTGCGGCGGCGGCGCTTCTCGGTGGCGCAGGTCTGGTCGTAGACGATGACCGTGACGCCCGGCAGTTCGCGCAGCTCGCGCTGGACGGCGTCGAGCTCGTCGCGGTGGTGCACCGTGGTGCCTTCGGCGAGTCGCAGCCCCGGGTTGTAGCGCTCCGGCTCGTCGCTGACCACGGCGATGCGGCGCACGCCCTCGGCCTCCAGCTCGCGCGTGGTCGAGGCGACGTCGATCTGCCCGTCCACCGGCTGGCCACCGGTCATCGCGACCGCGCCGTTGAACAGGATCTTGTAGGTGATGTTGACCCGGGACGCCAGCGACTGGCGGATCGCCAGCAGACCCGAGTGGTAGTAGGTGCCGTCGCCGAGGTTGGCGAAGATGTGCTTCTCGGTGGTGAACGGCGCCTGGCCGACCCAGGGCACGCCCTCGCCGCCCATCTGCGTGAAGGTGGCGGTGGAGCGATCCATCCAGTTGACCATGTAGTGGCAGCCGATGCCCGCGACCGCGCGCGAACCCTCGGGCACCTTGGTGCTGGTGTTGTGCGGGCAGCCCGAGCAGAACCAGGGCGTGCGGTCGCCGACGGCGCCGGCGGTGTCGGCCTTCAGCACGGCCAGCGCGCGGTCCTTGGCCTCGATGACGGCGATGCGCTCGTCCATGCGGCGCACGATGTCGGCCGGCACGCCCAGCTTCTTCAGGCGCTTCGCGACGGCCTTGGCGATGATGGCCGGCGTGAGGTCGGCCTTGGGGCGCAGCAGCCAGTTGTCGCCCGGGTTCGGGTCGGACCACTCGCCGCCGGACAGGTCGCCCTCCTGCTCGTCGAACTTGCCCAGCACCGTGGGGCGCACGTCGTTGCGCCAGTTGTACAGCTGCTCCTTGAGCTGGTACTCGATCATCTGGCGCTTTTCCTCGACGACCAGGATCTCCTTGAGACCCTGCGCGAAGTCGCGCGTGATCGTCGCCTCCAGCGGCCACACCACGTTGACCTTGTGGATGCGGATGCCCAGCGTGCGGCAGGTGGCGTCGTCCAGGCCGAGGTCGGCCAGCGCCTGGCGCAGGTCGTTGTAGGCCTTGCCGCTGGCGATCAGGCCGAAGCGGTCGGCGGGCGTGGCCACGACGTTGTGGTTGAGCCGGTTGGCGCGCACGTAGGCGAGCGCGGCGTACCACTTGAAATCCATCAGCCGGGCCTCCTGCTCCAGCGGCGGATCGGGCCAGCGAATGTGCAGGCCGCCGGCGGGCATCACGAAGTCCTGCGGCAGCACGATGTTCACGCGGTGCGGGTCGACGTCCACCGTGGACGACGACTCGACCACTTCCTGGATCGTCTTCATCGAGGTCCACACGCCGGAGAAGCGGCTCATCGCGAACGCGTGCAGGCCCATGTCGAGGATGTCCTGCACCGACGACGGGAAGAACACCGGCATGCCGCAGGCCTTGAAGATATGGTCGCTCTGGTGCGCCGCGGTGGAGCTCTTGGAGACGTGGTCGTCGCCGGCGATGGCGATCACGCCGCCGTGCGCCGCGGTGCCGGCCATGTTGGCGTGCTTGAACACGTCGGCCGTGCGGTCGACGCCGGGGCCCTTGCCGTACCAGAGGCCGAACACGCCCTCGAACTTGTTGGTCTGCGGATAGAGCGCCAGCTGCTGCGTGCCCCACACCGCGGTGGCGCCGAGCTCCTCGTTGACGCCCGGCTGGAACACGATGTTCTGTGCCGCAAGGTGCTTCTTGGCGCTCCACAGCGCCTGGTCGTAGCCGCCCAGGGGCGAGCCGCGATAGCCGCTGATGAAACCGGCGGTGTTCAGTCCGGCCAGCGCGTCGCGCGTGCGTTGGAGCATCGGCAGGCGCACCAGCGCCTGCACGCCGCTCATGAAGGCGCGGCCGGTGTCCAGCGCGTACTTGTCGTCGAGCGACACCGTCTCGAGGGCCTGGCGGATGCTGTCGGGCAAAGGGGCGTTCATGGTCGCGGCTCCGGGGGGCGGTGCGTCAAGGGACAGGGACGGGTGTTCGCGGCGGGCGACGGCGCCTGGAGGCGTCCCGGTGCGGCTCGTGACCGGTGGGGACGGGTGCGGCGAACGGTGTCCAGTGTAGGGAAAAGGCACAGCGAAGTGCTTGCTTTGTGCTTGTCCCTGGCGGCCTCTTGCGAAACAATGATGCTGCAGAAGTCGAATTGGAGAACCAGCGTTGCCAAGAAGCGAGAAGTCGGGAAAAGCGAGCGCCAAGCCGGCCCGGGCGCCGTCGCCCCCGCGCGACCCGGACGCACGCGAGGCGCGCGACGCGGGCGGCCTCGACCGCTACGACATCGCCCTGCTGGGCGAACTGCAGCGCGACGCGCGCCAGTCCAACGCCGACCTGGCCGCACGCATCGGCCTGTCGCCCGCGCCCACCTGGCGCCGGGTGCGCCGGCTCGAGGAGCTGGGCATCATCACCGGCTACCGCGCCGAGATCGACCGCCGCAAGATCGGCCTGGGCGTGCTGGCCTTCGTGCGCGTGGACGCCGAGCGCGACAACGCCGACGCCACGCGCGCGCTGGAAGAGGCCATCCGCGGGCTGCCCGAGGTCATCTCCTGCCACTACATCAGCGGCGCGGGCACCTTCGAGCTGCAGGTGCTGGTGACCGACCTCGACGCCTACGCGCGCTGGACGATGGAAACCCTGTTCCGCCTGCCCAACGTGAAGGACCTGCACACCAGCTTCTCGCTGGGCGAGATCAAGGCCAGTGCGGCGCTGCCACTGGGCCACCTGGGCGGTGGCCGATGAGAAGCACTGTGGACGGACGGGTTATTCCGGGTCACGGCAGAGCCGTTTGCGGTGAGCATGTCATCCAGGGATCCTACGAACCGGCCCGGCGCCATCGCGACGATGGTGGCGGCGTGCCCGGTCTGCCATTCGGGTTGGGCAAGCATTGAATCGTCGTGACGTCATCGTCCGGATGGGAACGGCCCTGGCAGGCCTGGCGGGCGCCGCCGTGGCCGACCCGGCCGCGGCCGTGCCCGACACCCTGCTCACCGCCGAGGAGCAGGGCTGGGTCGCCAGGCATCCGGTGCTGCTGTTCGCGCCCGAACGCGACTTCCCGCCGTTCAGCTTCGTCGACAGCCAGGGCCAGCATCGCGGCCTGTCGGCCGACGTGCTCGAACTGGTGCAGGCGCACACCGGGCTGAAGTTCCAGGCCGTCGCCGCCGGCGACCGCGCCACCAACCTCGACCGCCTCAAGCGGCGCGAGATCGACCTGCTCACCTCGCTGCGGCCGACGCCCGAGCGCGAGCAGTTCATCTCGTTCACCAGCGCCTACGTGAGTTCGCCCGCGGTGGTGCTGCGCCGCCACGGCGACCGCCGCGCCGGCGACCTCGCGCGGATGGCCGGCGAGCGGCTGGCGGTCGATCGCAACTCGGCCGTCGAGAACTTCGTCCGCGTCACCTATCCGGAGGTCACGCTGGTGCAGGTGGACGTCGCCGCGCAGGGGCTGCGCGACCTCGTGTTCGGCGAGGTCGACGCCTGCGCCGTCAACCTGGCCACCGCGTCGTACGTCATCGAGCGCGACCGCCTGGGTGGCCTGCGGGTGGCCGGCGAGACCGGCTACTTCTCCACGCTGACGCTGGGTTACCGCAAGGACTGGCCGATGCTCGGGCGCGTGCTGGAGAAGGGCCTGGCGCAGATCAGCGAGACCGAGCGGGCGACCATGATCGCGCGCTGGATCCCGCTGTCGGACATCGCCTGGTGGCAACGCCCCGAGGTGCAGCGCGTGCTGGGCGCCGCGTCGATCGGCACGGGCCTGCTCATGGGCGGCCTGCTGCTGTGGAACCGCGCGCTGCGCCGCGCCGTGGCCCAGCGCACCGACGCGCTGCAGAAGGAACTGGCGGAGCGCCAGCGCCTGGAGACGCGGCTGCGCACGCTGGCCGAGCACGACCCGCTCACCGGCCTGATGAACCGCGCCGCGCTGACCGAGGCCCTGCGGCGCTCGCTGGCGCTGGCCGCGCGCCAGAAGTGGTCGGTGGCGGTCGTCTTCATCGACCTCGACAAGTTCAAGGGCGTCAACGACTCGCTGGGCCACGCGGCCGGCGACGAACTGCTGCGCCAGATCGCCTCGCGCCTGCAGGGCTGCCTGCGCGAGAGCGACCTGCTGGGCCGGCTCGGCGGCGACGAGTTCATCGTGGTGGCCGAGGCGCTGCACGACGGCCCGCGCAACGCGATCGAACTCACCGACAAGCTGCTGATGCAGATGAAGCGCCCGTTCCAGGTCGAGGGCCAGCCGCTGCTGGTGGGCTTCAGCGCGGGCATCGCGATCTTTCCCGGCGACGGCGACACGCCCGAGTCGCTGATCGCCAACGCGGACGCCGCCATGTACCAGGCCAAGGAGCAGGGGCGCTTCCGCGCCACGCTGTTCAAGCTCGACAAGGCCGCCCCGGCTGCCGACGAGGAGCCGCGATGAGACGCGCCCTGTCGTCGGCCGCGTTGCTGCTCGCGCTCGTGCCGCCGGCCGGCGCCGCGGAGTCGGTGACCGCCGGCTTCCACGCGGCCGCACCGGCGTCGGGCGCGCCGCCCGTGCACCGGCCCGCGCGCGCCGCCGAACCGGTGGCCAACTTCGTCGTCGAGTGGCGCGTGCAGCCGGCCGACGCCCGGCCCGCGCCGCACGGCGACATCGTGATCACCTCCGGCAGCGCGGCCACGGGCAGCAGCGGCTTCGGCGCCGGTGCCGTCGTGGTGGGCACCGCCCGCCCCGCCGCGCCGCAGGCGCTGCGCGTGGCCAACGGCAAGGAGGGCGCGATCCGCTTCGACCGCTCGGAAACCCACACCGTCTACGACATGGCCTGGACGGCCAGCGCGAGCGCCAGCGCGAGCACCGATGCCCGCACCCCGGTCGCCGCGGCGGGGGCCTCCGGCGTCGCCGGCGGCGGCGCTTCGCGCTCGGGCTATCAGTCGCAGCAGGCCGGCGTGCAGGGCCACGAGGTCGTCATCCACCGCGTCGACGGCCTGCGGGTGACCCCGCACTGGACGCATGGCGACACGCTGGCGCTGGACGTGGCGCTGACCCACGCGGCACCGGCCGCCACCGCGCGCGGCGCAACTGCGGACGCGCGCGCCGGCCGCGAGGTTGATTTTCACTCGACCGTGCAGGCCAGCTTCGACGAGTGGCTGACCGTGGCCAGCGTGGGCGAGGGCGGCGACGAGTTGCAGATCCGCGTAACCTGGCGCTGACTTATTTCGGCGCACGACGGGCTTTGGCGTGAACGATTTCACTGTCCTGGTCGTCGCACCTCGATTCCCCGTGACAAACGCCATTGACCGGTGCGCGGGGCTCGCCAATGATGCCTGTCATGCTGCAAGGCTGATTGTGAGAGGGAAGCTGGCGACCATGTTTCGCCCGGCTCGCGAGGTAGCGCGTACAGGCCCGGCCGGAATCGCTCCGGCCGGGCCCGATCGCCTGGCCACGTTCAGGCGCGCGGCCAGAGCACCCACATGCGCAGCGGCTGCTTCATGCGGCCGGCCTGCGCCTCGGCGTCCTCGCCCCAGCCCCAGAAGTAGTCGGCCCGCACCGGCCCGACGATGGCCGTGCCGGTGTCCTGCGCCATCACTGCACGCTGCAGGGCGCGCGCCGACAGCGGCTCCGTCGTGTCCAGCCACACCGCGCTGCCGTACGGCACCGCCGCCGGGTCGACCGCGATCGAGCGCCCCGGCGTCAGCGGCACGCCCTGGCCGCCCGGCGGGCCGAGACGGGCATCGGGCAGCGGCTCCTCGCGGAACCACACCACGCGCGGGTTGGACCACATCAGCTCCTGCAGCCGCTGCGGGTTGCGCCGCACCCAATCCTTGATCGTCGGCCAGTTGGCCTCCGTGGCCTTGAGCTCGCCCTGGTCGATCAGCCAGCGGCCCACCGAGCGGTAGGGCTGCTCGTTGCTGCCCGCGTAGCGCAGTCGCACGACGTGGTCCCGGCCGTCGGCCTCGACGATGTGCACCCGCGCCGAGCCCTGCACCTGCGGCACCAGCGCGTCCAGCGGGTCGGCCACCCAGGCGATCTCGCGGCCGCGCACCGTGGCCTGGGCCTCGGGCAACTGGTCGATCTCCTGGCGGGTCCAGGTGGGTTTGTGCGGGATGAAGCCGGCCGGCGGCCCCCACAGCGGCGTGCGGAACGCGCCGCCCGGCCGGCGCCGCGCCTCCACCAGTGGCTCGAAGTAGCCGGTGGCCAGGCCCGTGGGGTCGCCCTGCGCCGATTCGAGGCGGAACACCTCGAGGCGCTGCTCGAGCCAGCGGCGCGCATCGGCGTCGTCGCGCGGCGTGAAGCGCAGTGCCTCGCCGCACAGCGTGCCCCAGCGCGGCGCCGGCACCGCGCAGCCCTGGCGCAGCGCGGGCCACAGCTCGAGCGTGCGGTCGTCGCGCCAGCCGGGCAGTTCGGCGAAGGCCGTGGGCACCCAGCGCGCGTGCGGATGCTCGGGCTCGCCGGCGAGCGCGGGCAGGGGCGGCAGCGGCGTGGCCGGTGGCGCGCCGGCGGCGCCGGGCCGGCGCGACTCGACCGGGGCAGCCGGGTGCGGCCCGTAGGTGGAGCACGCGGCCAGCGTCCCTAGAATCCAGGCCTGGGCAACGACGGCGAAACGGGATCTCATGGGCTGGATTGTGTTCGAGGCGCTGCTCGCGCTGGCGGTGATGCTGGCACTGGTGTGGTGGACCTTCCGCGGCCGGGCCGAGGTCGGGGCGGACGCGCCGGACTCCGAGCGCGCCGACGACAGTTAGGGCCTTTGGCCGGGCCCTAGTGCAGCGCCTGCGCGATCGCCAGCGGGAACGTGGCCACGATCGCTTCGAAGGACTCGGCCTGGTCGGTCATGCACAGCAACTCGCCGCGCATGCTGCCGCGCGGAGTGGCGATGCGGGTCCAGCTGGTGTACTCGAACTGCTCGCCCGGCTTGAGCAGGGGCTGCTGGCCCACCACGCCCAGGCCGCGCACCTCTTCGACCCGGCCGCTGCCGTGCGTGATGACCCAGTGGCGGCCGATCACCTGCGCGGTGACGTCGCCCGTGTTCTGGATGGTGATGGTGTACGCGAAGGCATAGATGTCCTCCTGGGCGGACGACTGGTCGGGCAGAAATCGCGTGGCGACGCTGCAGCGGAGTTCGGGGCGGGGCATCGGCGCATTTTGATGCATAAGCCGTCGACCCCGCACACATGCACGACAGCAACCCCTGGCAAACCCTAAAATCGGGCTCCGCCCGCCGCCCGAGCCCGCCCAGCATGAAGCCCACCTACCGCATCGCCCCGTCCATCCTCTCCGCCGACTTCGCCCGCCTCGGCCAGGAGTTCGCCGACGTGATCGCGGCTGGCGCCGACTGGATCCACTTCGACGTGATGGACAACCATTACGTGCCCAACCTCAGCTTCGGTCCGATGATCTGCCAGGCGCTGAAGAAGCATTCGGTGCGCGCCGACGGCGTGGCCGTGCCCATCGACGTGCACCTGATGGTGCAGCCGGTGGACGCGCTCGCGCAGGCGTTCGCCAAGGCCGGCGCCGACCTGGTCAGCTTCCACCCCGACGCCAGCACGCACGTCGACCGCACGCTGCAGCTGATCAAGGCCGAAGGCTGCAAGGCCGGCCTGGTGTTCAACCCGGCCGAGCCCATCGACGTGCTGGAATGGGTCATCGACAAGGTGGACCTGGTGCTCGTGATGAGCGTCAACCCCGGCTTCGGTGGCCAGAGTTTCATCCCCAGCGCGCTGCGCAAGATCGAGAAGCTGCGCAAGGTGATCGACGCCTCCGGGCGCGACATCCGCCTGGAAGTGGACGGCGGCATCAAGGCCGACAACATCCGCGCCGCGGCCGACGCGGGCGCCGACACCTTCGTGGCCGGCAGCGCCATCTTCGGGCAGAAGGACTACGGCCAGGCGATCGCGCAGATGCGCGCCGCGCTCGCCGCCTGATCCGCCCCGTCCCTTCGACCGCTTCCGGCCCGTCCGCAGGCGCGGACGTGGGCGCCCGCTTGCGGCACGCCCATGCGCGGCTGCGCCCGTCGCGCCTGTAAGGTTTGCCGCCCGCCGGCCGACGAATGGCGGCAGTCCGGCCGCGGCTGGCCAAAGCCCCCTGCTGCGCCCGGGGTCGGCCGACAGGGCGCGCAAGCACGGCGCGACGTTTGCCCCTAGCATGGCCCTCCCGGCGTCCGCGTCGGGCCCGGCGCCCGTCAGCGCCGTTTCCTGCGCCTTCCCGCGGCTCCCGTCGCGCTCTACCCCTGGATGACGATGACGCCTTCGATCGATGCCTATCGTCGCGTGCGCGAGGCCACCCTGCAGCTCGTGGACGGACTCGGCGACGCGGACCTGACGCCGCAGTCAGCAGACTTCGCCAGCCCCGCCAAGTGGCACCTCGCGCACACGACCTGGTTCTTCGAGCAGTTCGTGCTCGCCGCGCACGGCACCGGCTACCGCCGTTTCGACGAGCGCTTCGGCTTCCTGTTCAACTCGTACTACAACGTCGTCGGCGCCCGCCATGAACGGCCGCGGCGCGGCCTCCTCACCCGGCCGACGCTGGTCGACGTGCTCGCCTGGCGCGACCACGTCGACCACGCGATGGCCGATTTCCTCGGCGCCCGCGTGGCCGCCGACGTCGGCGCGCTGGTCGAGCTCGGCCTGCACCATGAGCAGCAGCACCAGGAGCTGATCCTCACCGACCTGCTGCACCTGTTCGCCCAGAACCCGCTGCGGCCGGCGGTGCGTCCGGCCGTCGAGGTCCCGGCTCGGACCGCGCCGGCCGCCCCGGCCTGGATCGCGTTCGACGGCGGCCAGGTCGAGATCGGCCATGCCGGCGACGGCTTCGCGTTCGACCTCGAGCTGCCGCGCCACGCCGTCACGCTGCGCCCGTTCCGCCTGGCCGCGCGGCCGGTGACCAACCGCGACTGGATCGCCTTCATCGAAGCCGGTGGCTATGCCGACCCGACGCCGTGGCTCTCGGACGGCTGGGACGCCGTGCAGGCGCAGCGCTGGCATGCGCCGCTGTACTGGGAACGCGCCGCCGACGGCCGCGCCTGGATGCAGATGACGCTGGCCGGCCAACAGCCGCTGGCGCTCGACGCACCGGTTTCACACGTGAGCTTCTTCGAGGCCGATGCCTACGCGCGCTGGGCCGGCAAGCGCCTGCCCACCGAGTTCGAGTGGGAGCGCGCGGCGCGCGGCCTCGCCGTCGAGGGCAACTTCGCCGAGCAGGGGCCCTGGCGACCGACCTGCACGCCGGCGACGTCCGATGGCCTGCAGCAGATGTTCGGCGACGTCTGGGAGTGGACGGCCAGCCCTTACGTGGCCTACCCCGGCTTCCGTGCCGCGCCCGGCGCGGTCGGCGAATACAACGGCAAGTTCATGAACGGCCAGTACGTGCTGCGCGGCGGCTCGTGCGTCTCGCCGCGCAGCCACCTGCGCGCCAGCTATCGCAACTTCTTTCAACCCGGCCAGCGCTGGCAGTTCAGCGGCCTGCGCCTCGCGGAGGACGCATGAAACCAGACATCCAGTGGCGCGACGACGTCCCCGTCGCCCCGGGCGCCGCGGGGCGCGGGACCAACGTCACCGCGCTGAAGCCGGCCCCCGGGGCCGATCCGCAGTTCGAGGCGGACGTGCTCGACGGGCTCGACGACGACCAGAAGCACGTGCCCAGCATCTGGCTCTACGACCGCCGCGGCTCCGAACTGTTCGAGGAGATCACCGAGGTCGCCGAGTACTACCCCACGCGCACCGAGACGCGCCTGCTGGCCGGGCTCGCGCCCGCGCTCGACAGCGAGATCGGCGGCGTGCACAGCCTGGTCGAGATCGGCAGCGGCTCCAGCCGCAAGACCCGGCTGCTGCTGGGCGCGATGCACGCGCTGCGGCGCTACGTGCCGGTGGACATCTCGGCCGACTTCCTGCGCGACGCCGCGGCCGGCCTCGCGCACGACTTCCCGCACCTGGCGGTGCAGCCGGTGGTGGCCGATTTCACCGGCCCGTTCGCGCTGCCGGCCGCCGACGCGACCGGCGACAGCGCCGGCAACCTCGGCTTCTTCCCCGGCTCGACGATCGGCAACTTCACGCCCGACGCCGCCGTCGCGCTGCTGGCGCAACTGGGCCGCACGCTGGGCCCGCGCTCGCGGCTGCTGATCGGCGTGGACACCACGCAGGATCCGGCGCTGCTGATCCCGGCCTACGACGACGCCGCCGGCGTCACCGCCGAGTTCAACCTCAACCTTCTGGACCGCATCAACCGCGAGCTCGACGGCGAGTTCGACCGGCGCGACTTCCGCCATCTCGCGCGCCACGACCCGCGGCAGGGCCGCGTCGAGATGCACCTGGTCAGCCAGCGCGAGCACAGCGTGCGCGTGCGCGGCCGCACGTTCGCCTTCGCGGCCGGCGAGACCATCCATACCGAGAACTGCTACAAGTACGCGCCGTCGCAGTTCCTGCACATGGCGCACGCCGCGCACTGGCGCTGCGAGCGCTCCTGGCAGGACGGCGGGCGCACCGGCTTCACGGTCTACCTGCTGCGGCGCGACGGCTGAGGCGACCTAACCGCTGCGTGCGTCGGCGCGACTGCCGCTTCGCAGGAGGGTTATATGGCTTGACAGCGCCCGGCCGCCGAGGTGAACTGGCCGTGGAGTCGACCTGGAAAGGCTTCCATCGGCGAGCCGATGACGGGCCGGGGTGGCGCAGGGAGTGTCAAGCAGATGAACGAAACGGATGCCCGCGCGAGCGAGGATGGCGCATTCCGTCAGGTGATCCAGAACGTCGCTGCCGGCATCGCGATCCTGCAGGACCTGCGCATCGTCTATGTCAATCCGTTCGCGGCCCGGATGCTGGGCCGCCCGGTGGCGACGCTCGTGGGCAGCGACCCCGCCAGCCTGCTGGCAGAGCACGAGCGGCATCGGCCGGCGCAGACCTTCGAAGCCCTGGTGGGCGGCCACATCGACGAGGACTACAGCGAATACCGCGTCGAACTGCCCGACGGCCGCGTTCGCCACCTGGCCGTCTCGGCGACGCGCACCGACTGGGCGGGCCGGCCGGCGATGCTGGGCGTCTTCCACGACATCTCGCGCCAGCGCGGCGCGATGGCCGCGCTGCGCGGCAGCGAGGAGCGCTACCGGAAGATGGTCGAGTCCCTCAACGAGGGCGTGATGATCTTCGACGACGAGGCGCGGCTGCAGGGCGTCAACGCGTCGGCCGAGCGGCTGCTGGGCACCACATTCGAGCAGATGCGTCGCAACCGGCTCGGCGACTGGCGGCCGGTGGACGTCGCCGGCGCGGTGATTCCGCCCGACCGGATTCCCGTCGCCACGGTGCTGGCCACGGGCAGGCCGGTGCGCGGTGCGCTGGTGGGCATGCACAGCGGCCTGGGCGCGACCATCTGGCTGGAGGTCAACGGCGAGCCGTTGCGCGACGAGGCCACGGGCGCGCTCCGCGGCGCCGTGCTCTCGATGACCGACGTCACCGAGTCGCGTCGCATCGAGGAGGCGCTGCGCATCAGCGAGAGCACCAACCGCACGCTGATGGACGCGCTGGCCGACGGCGTCTTCGTGGCGCAGGATTTCCGCTTCGTCTACGCCAACCGGCTGCTGCTGGAGCGGCTGGGCTACGCCAGCGACGAATTCGCCGGCCTGCCCTTCGAACGCGTGGTCGCGCCCGCGCTGCTGCCCTTGTGGAACGAGCGCTTCCGCGCCCGCGTGGGCGACGGCGAGGAGCCGCTGCGCACCTACGAAGTGCAGTTCCTGTGCAAGGACGGCACCGTCGCGGAGTTCGAGCTCGTGGCCAATCGCACCCGCTACCAGAACGCGCCGGCGGTGCTGGGCGTGCTGCGCGACGTCGCCGAGCGCAAGCGGGCCGCCGCCGAACTCGAGCGCCACCGCGACCGCCTCGAGGAACTGGTGCACGAGCGCACGCGTGAGCTCGAGGCGGCCGTGGCCGCGCGCATCGCGAGCGAGAATTTCGCGCAGACGATGACCGACCACCAGCCCACGCTGCTGGCCTACGTCGACCGCGAGCGCAAGGTGCAGTTCGCCAACCGCGCCTGGCTGGCCTGGTTCGGCAAGACGCGCGAGGAGGTGCTCGGGCGCGACGGCCGCGACTCGGTGGGCATGGCGATGCTGCAGCCCGCGGAGGACGTGATCGCCAAGGTGCTCGACGGCGAGGCGATGGGCACGCCGGCCGAGATGCGCGGCGCCGAGGGCCGGGTCGGCAACTTCTGGATCTACCGCCTGCCCGACGTCGTCGACGGCGAGATCCGCGGCTATTTCTTCATCGCCTCCGACGTCACCGAGATCCGGCGCAGCGAACGGCGGCTGCAGGAGCTCAACGCCAAGCTGATCCTGGCCGAGTCGTTCACGCGCGGCATCGCCGACAACCTGCCGGTGCGCGTGGCCTACTGGGACAACGAGCAGCGTTGCCGCTTCGCCAACCGCGTCTATTGCGAGTGGTTCGGCAAGTCGCTCGACCAGGTTCTGGGCAAGACCGCCGCGGAGACCTTCGGCGAGACCGAGGCGCCCGAACGCAGTGCATTCGCGCGGGCGGCGCTGGCCGGCCAGCCGCAGATGTTCGAGAGCGAGGAGACCGCCGCCGACGGCCGCCATGGCGTCTGGCAGGTGCAGTACATCCCCGACTTGCAGCGCGACGAGGTGCGCGGCTTCTTCGTGCTGGCCGCCGACATCACGGCGTCCAAGCGCGCGCAGGCCGACCTGCAGTCGCTCAACCTCGAGCTGGTGGCCGCGCGTGACGTGGCGCAGGAGGCGGCGCAGGCCAAGTCGGCCTTCCTCGCCAACATGAGCCACGAGATCCGCACGCCGATGAACGTGGTGATCGGCCTGACCCACCTGATGCTGCGCGACCGCCACGACCCGGTGACCTCCGATCGCCTGGCCAAGGTGGGCGACGCGGCGATGCACCTGCTCGACATCATCAACGACATCCTCGACCTGTCCAAGATCGATGCCGGCAAGCTGGTGCTCGCACCGCAGGACTTTTCGGTCGACGCGCTGCTGGCCCGGGCCACGGCGCTGGTGGCCGACGGCGCGCGCCGCAAGGGACTGGCGCTCGCGGTCGACCGCGGCGACCTTCCGCAGGCGCTGCGCGGCGACGCGCTGCGGCTGTCGCAGGTGCTGGTCAACCTGCTGAGCAACGCCGTCAAGTTCACCTCCGCTGGCAGCGTCGCCCTGCGCTGCGACGTACTGGCGCGCGCCGGCACCGAGTGGACGATCCGTTTCGCGGTGCGCGACACCGGCTCCGGCATCTCGCCGGAGATCCGCGAACGCCTGTTCCGGCCGTTCGAGCAGGCCGACGGCTCGACCACGCGCCGCTTCGGCGGCACCGGCCTGGGGCTGTCGATCGCGCGCGAGCTGGCGCAGCTGATGGGCGGGGCCGTCGGGGTGGAGAGCGAGCCGGGGCAGGGCAGCCAGTTCTGGTTCACGGCCAGGCTGCAGTCCGCCGATGCGCCGCAACACGTGGCGCCCAGCCCGCTGGCCGCGGTGGAGGCCAGCCACGGCACCGAGCAGGCGCTGCGCGCGCGCCATCACGACGCGCGCGTGCTCGTCGCCGACGACAACCGCATCAACCAGGAGCTGGCCACCGAGCTGCTGCGCCTGGTCGACCTGCAGGTGGCGGTGGCCGACAACGGCCGCATCGCGGTCGACATGGCGCGCGACGGCGGCTTCGACCTGATCCTGATGGACATGCAGATGCCCGAGATGGACGGGCTGGAGGCCGCGCGCCTGATCCGCACGGTGCCCGCGCTGGACGGCACGCCCATCGTCGCGATGACGGCCAGCGCCTTCGGCGCCGACCGCGACGCCTGCCTGGACGCGGGCATGAACGACCACATCGGCAAGCCGGTGAACCCGGCCCTGCTGTACGAGAAGCTGCTGCGCTGGCTGGACGAGTCGCGCAAGGCGCCGCGCGCCGTGCCCGTGCAGGCGCCCGCGCCGGTGCCCGCGGGCGCCCCCGCGTCCCTGGGCGCGCTGGAAGACATCGACGGCCTGGACGTCGTGCGCGGCCTGAGCCTGTTCGCCGGGCAGCGTGCGCTCTACGTGCAGGCGCTGGGCTACTTCGTCGACCTGTACGGCGACGGCCTGGCCGCGGTCGACCACGTGGTGGCGGGCCAGCCGGGCGCCACGCTGGCGGCGGCCGGCCGCGAGATCCACTCGATGGGCGGCGCCGCCGCGGCGCTGGGCGCGCTCGAGCTCGAGCATGCGGCCCACCGCATCGACACGCTGGTGCGCGGCGAGCGCGCGGGCACGGAGCCCGACGCCGGACTGCTGGCCGAGATGCGCGCACTGCGCGCGGCGCTGGCCGAGCTGGTCGCGCGGCTGCGCCAGGCGCTGGCGGCGGCGCCTACTTGAGGGGGATCGCCGTGCCGCGATCCACGGCCACGGCGGTCACCGCGTTCTGCGGCGAGCCGTCGATGAGACGATCCGAGTAGGTGAGGTAGACCAGCGTGTGGCGCGTCGCGTCGACCATGCGCACGATGCGCAGCCGCTTGAACAGCACGCTCAGGCGCTCGTTGAACACCTCCTCCTGGTGCGGCAGCGGCTCGCGCACCGACACCGGGCCGACCTGGCGGCAGGCGATCGAGGCCTCGGACTTGTCGACCGCCAGCCCCATCGCGCCCTTGATGCCGCCGGTCTTGGCGCGCGAGACGTAGCAGGTCACGCCCTGCACCTTCGGGTCGTCGTAGGCCTCGACGACGATCTTGTGGTCGGGGCCGATCCACTGGAAGGCAGTGTCGACGGCGCCGATGGGCTCGGCTTGGGCGAGGGTGGCGGCGACCAGCGCGAGCGCGGCGAGGACGGGGCGGAACGAGGCGGGCATGCGGTTTCCTGTGCGGAGAGTGCGGACTGCGCACTCTAAGCGTTGCGCGGCCCCGCATGCCTGTGCGGGGCCGCGCGGGCCGCTCGCTCCGGCCGCGTCAGAACGCGTACTTGATCGTTGCCTTGACGGTGCGGCCGTTGAGCGCGCGTGCCGCTGCCGAGCTGTCCACTTCCGTGTAGGCCAACGTGTTGAACAGGTTGTAGGCGCCCAGGGAGACCGTGGTGTGATCGTTCCAGTTGTAGCTGAAATGGCCGTTCACGAGGGTGTAGGCCGGCAACGTGACGTAGGGTACGCCGGCACCGCTCGACGAGTCGGTGTCCTTGGAACTGCTGACGCCCACGAAGTCCAGGCCCGCGTCGAATTGCTCGCTGCCGTAGCCTGGTCCGAACTGGTAGGTCAGGCGCGGCTGGCGGTTGGCCGGCAGGCCGACGAGCGCCGCGTTGGTCGAGCTCTTCGTGTCGGAGTTCGTGTAGGTCACGCCGGCATTGAGGTAGAACCCGCCGACGTGGTAGCCGGCCTCGATCTCGACGCCCTTGCCCTCGTAGCGACTGGCGGCCGCGGCCTGCGTGGTCGCGCTGTAGTTGAACTCCGACGTGCGCGCGTCGAACAGCGTCACGAACGCACTGAAGTCGCCGAGGTGCGCCTTGACGCCGCCTTCGAGTTGCTTGACCGTGTTGATGGGAATCGTGGCCGCGCCGCTGAGCGGGCCCTGGTTCATGATGCGGTCGGCGTTGAAGGAGGCGCCGTCGCTGTAGCGGACGAAGAAGGCCACGTTCTTGTCCAGCGCGTAGTTCGTGCCGACCGAGTATTCGGTGCGGCTGAGCGAGTACGCGATCGGCACCGCGTTGCCGGGGTGGTAGGCCAGCGGGGCTTGCGCCGTCTCGGAGGTCGGCGTGGCGATGTTGTAGTAGCCCGAGGCGCGCTGGTTGTCCTTGCGGACGCTGGCATCCACGGCGAAGGCGCCGGATTCCCAGGTCGCGAACGCGTAGGGCGACGTGGTGCGGTAGCTGCCGTCGTAGTCGCGCGAGCAGCAGCCGCCGAAGCCCGGACCCAGGCTGCCGTAGTCCGTGGCGCCGAGCGTGGCGTTGTCCAGGGGTGAAGGGGCGCTGCCCACGGTCGTCAGGTAGCTGTTGAAGTTCCAGACCAGGTTGACGGCTTGCTGGTTCAGGAACAGGCCGGCGCCCGCGGTCAGCTTGCCACCGCCCAGGTTGTCGACGGTGCGGGTGAGCTTGAAGTCGTTGGTCGTGTTGCCGAGATCCTTGACGTGGACGTCGAAGGCCACGGAGGTCATCGCCAGGCCGGTGTACGCCTGGCCCGCGAGGGGACCGTTGGCGTAGGTGGTTCCCGCCGGTGCCGGTGCCGCCGCGCCGCCGGGGTACCACGCGCTCCACTGGCCCGAGTTGGCCGCGTGGCGGAACCGGTCGTCCAGCAGCCAGCCAGCGGCCAGCTTGAAGTGGGTTTCGAGGCCGAGGGCCGTCGAAGCGGTGGTCATGCCGTTGTTGAACGCGATCGTCGACGTCGTGTTGTTGTTGTCGAGCACGCTGTCGGTGGGCAGGTTCGGCGAATAGCCGGTGTAGCGGCGCAGGTCGATGCCGGGGATCTTGCGGATGTGGCCGTCGACGACGTCGACCGGGCCAGGCATGTACATGGGTTGGTGGTCGTCGAGCAGCTTGAAGTTCAGGCGCACGTAGCCGTCGTCGAAGTCCTGCGTGATGTTGCCCTTGACCTGGCCGCCCTGGATGGAACTGGCGCTGCCGGTCGTGCGCGGGCCTTCGCCGGATTCGTAGAACCCGCCCACGAAGAAGCGCGTCTTCGGGGCGATCCGGGCGCCGTATGAAAAGTCCAGGCGCTGGTCCCGGTGGCCCAGGCCCGCGCTCAGCGCGATGCTGCCGCCCGCCACGTCGCCTGTGCGGCTGATGAAATTGACGATGCCGCCGGGTCCATTCGTGGTCAGGGTCGATGCGCTGCCGCCGCGCACCGCCTCGACGCGTTCGACGGAGGAGTCCATGCGGATGAAGTCGTCCGGATTGCCGAACGCGATGTCGCCGAACAGCAGCACCGGCAGGCCGTCTTCCTGGAACTGGAGTTAGCGCGAGCCGCCCGCCGAGATGGGCAGGCCGCGGACCGAGACGTTCGCATTGCCGCCGCCGCCGCTGGACTGCACGAACAGGCCCGGGATGGCCGACAACACGTCGGCCGCGTTCTGAGGTTGCTTGTCGAGGATGGCATCGCCCTCGAGCGAACTGACCGAGATGCTCGATTTCAGCTTCGACGTGGCCGCAGAGGTGCCCGTCACCACCACCTGTTCGAGGTCGAGCGACTGTCCGCGCGCCTTGTCCGGCGCCGGGGACGGGGCGGACGAGGCCGGCGCCGGTGCCGCCGGCGCCGCCTGCGCATGGGCGGTCGTCTGCGCGGCGAGCGCGGATACGGCAAGGGCGAAGGGCGTGAGCAGTCCGGGGAATCGTGTCATGTCTGTCTCCTGATTTTGATGGATGCGGCGCACTGGACGGCGCCTGGGCGGGCGGGAACGGGTCGGCCTGGATCGAATGCAATCGATTGCAGCATTGGGCAAATCAAAACGTCTGGGGGCTCGGTCCTCCTGGAGTGAACGGCTCGCCGGTGCTGTCGAACACCAGCGCGGTCGTGGACCCGGGCTCGCGCAGGGTCAGCGCATAGGCCAGCGTACGGAAGTCCACCTGGAGGCGCGCCTCGTGCTCCCCCGCGGTCCACACGAGGTCCAGCGCCTGGGCCGACGTTTCGTTCGACCTGAAATAGCCGCCGAAGGCGGCATGCGAATTGCGCAGGCGGATCAGTCGCAGCAGATCGCGCACCACGGGGCGCTCCAGTTGGGCCTGCACCTCGGCGGCCGTGTAGCGATGGCGGTTGATGTCTCGGCCCACGCCGGTGGCCTCGAGGAGCGCCATGTCGTTGCAGCCGGCCAGCAGGCCCACGTAGTAGACCTGCGGTATGCCGGGCAGGAACAGTTGCACGGCGCGTGCGAGCAGGTAGGCGAGGTCGTTTCGACCGAGGGCGTCGTAGTAGGTGCAGTTGACCTGGTAGAGGTCGAGGTTGGAGGCGGCCGACCCGGTCGCACGCCGGCTGTCGCCGTGCGAGTTCGCATGGATGAAGTCGACCAGGCGATCGAGCTCAAGCGGCGGCACCAGGCCGGGCCGTCCCTGGCGGTCGGCGGCGTCCGCGCCGATGTCGATGATGCCGATGCCGTCGTGCGTGTCGAGCACGGTCAGCGCATTGTTGGGCCGGATGTCGATCCACTGCCGCAGCGGCTGCGCGGTGGCGAACGCGAAGGCGTGGAGCAGCAACGGCGGCAGGGCGAAGTCGTAGACCCAGTCGACGCGTTCGGCGATCTCGATCTGCTTGCCGTAGTGCGAATGGACTTCCACCAGCACTTCCATCGCGCTGGCGCGGGCGCGCTCGGCGAAATCGGCGATGAACGCGAAGGTGTCGGGCGTCATGAAGCAGTTGCTGCCCGCGCGCTTGATGGCATAGCCGACGGCGTCCAGGCGCACCATGCGCACCTCGCTGGCGGCCAGCCGCGCCAGGATGGCGTCGAGGTAGCCGCGGCCGAGCGGGTGCTCCACGTCGATGTCGACCTGTTGGGGCGTGAAGGTGGACCACAGGATCCGGCGCTCGCCGCTGGCGAGCGTGGTGAAGCGGAACGGCAGCCCGGGTCGGGGACGGTAGATCGACAGCAGGTCGTGTTCCGTGGCGCCGTCGGGAAACACGCGATCCAGCGTCAGGAACAGGCCCGCCCAGGGCGAGTCCGCACCGCAGCTGACGAAGTCCTTGAACTGCGGCGACTCGGCGGAGACGTGGTTGACGATCACGTCGGCCATCACGTCCATCGTCGCCGCGATCGCGCGCACGTCCTCCCACGCGCCCAGCCGGGGATCCACGCAGGTGTGATCGACCGGGTCGAAGCCGGCATCGGCGCCGTCGATGGGGTCGAAGAACGGCAACAGATGGACGCCCCCGAAGACGTCCGCGAGTGGCCCTTCGAGCAGGGCGCGGAGTTCGCGCAGGCCGCCTCCCGAAAGGCGGTCGACGTAGGCGATGAGCTGGACTTTGTTCTGCATGGGTCGGTGGTGTTCGGTTTCAGGCTTCGGCATTCGAGGGCCGCGCGCGCGCGCCGGCGGGCGTGCCGACGAAGCAGGTCGCGACGGCGGCGGCGAGCAGGCAGCCGCCGGCAAGCCGGATGACGTTGGACGGGTCGCCCCCGAGCAGCGCGTGGTAGTAGAGCGGCATCGTGAGCATCTGGATGATCATGGGCAGCACGATGAACATGTTGAAGATGCCCATGTAGATGCCGGCGCGCTGCGGCGGTATCGCGCCGGCGAGCATCACGTAGGGATTGCCCATCATGCTGGCCCAGGCCAGGCCGATGCCCACCATCGGCACGAACAGCCAGCCTCCCTGGTGGATGGCCGGAATCCACCACATGCCTGTGCCGGCCAGCGCAAGGCAGGCGGCATGCACGCTGCGCGCGCCCCAGCGCCTGGCCAGCGGCACCATCGCGAAGGCCGCCAGGAAGGCGATGAAGTTGTAGAAGCCGCCGATCTTGCCGTTGAGCAATCCGGCCTCGCGCAGGCCCGCGGAGCCGCCGTCGCGGCCTCCAGGCAGCGTCTGCGCGAGCGCGGGCACGATGTAGATCCAGTAGCTGAGCATCCCGTACCACTGGAACAGCTTCATCCACCACAATCGGCGCATCACCGCCGGCATGCAACGCACCGCGTCGGCGATCTCGGCCAGCGTCGCGCCCAGGCCGGTGGGTCGCGCGCGGATGGCCCGGGCTTCCTGTTGCGTGAGCGGGAGTTCGGGCGTGGAGACGACCGACCACAGCACCGTCGCCAGCGAGAACACGGCGCCGATTATGAACGCGACGATCGTGATGCGCGGAATGTCGTGGCCGTTGACGGCGTTGCGGTCCATGCCCGCCCACACGAGGATGCTCGGCGCGAGGTAGGCCAGGGTCTGCGCCAGTCCGGTGAATGCGCTCTGCGACAGGAACCCGATGCCGTGCTGGGTCCGATCCAGACGATCGCTGACGAACGCGCGGTAGGGCTCCATCGCGACGTTGTTGGCGGTGTCCAGGATCCACAGCAGGGTGGCCGCGAACCACAGCGTCGGGCTGTACGGCATGGCCAGCAGTCCGAGGCTGCACAGCAGCGCGCCGACGAGGAAGTACGGCGTCCTGCGCCCCCAGCGCGTATTCGTGCGGTCGCTCAGCGCGCCCACGATCGGCTGCACGAGCAGCCCCGTGACGGGGCCGGCAAGCCACAGCAACGGCAAGCTGGCCTCGTCAGCGCCGAGGAACTTGTAGATCGGGCTCATGTTGCTTTGCTGCAGCCCGAAGCTGAACTGGATCCCGAAGAATCCGAGGTTCATGTTCAGGATCTGCAGCAGCGACAGCCGCGGTTTGGTCGAGGTCATTCGGCAGGGAGTCCGGCGTGCCGCGACGGGTCGTCGCTCAAGCGCGGCCCGAGTATGTTTGCCATTGCAATCGATTGCAAACCAGGACAAACCCGGATCCGGGGCGAGGTGCGAGCGCGCGTATTCCCGGGTGCAATCGCCGCTGCGCCGGCGCTTCAGGACCTGCGGCTGCTCTCGCGCGCGATCAGTTCGGTGGCCAGCAGCCGGGAGGCCGGCGGCGCGCCCGAAAGCTGCGCCAGCAGCAGGTCGACGAGTTGCTCGCCGGCGCTGCCGATCGGCTGGCGCACCGTGCTCAGGCTCGGATGGAAGAAGCTCGCGAGCTGGATGTCGTCGTAGCCGACCGCCAGCACGTCCTCGGGCACGCGCAGTTCGGCCCGGCGCAGCGCCGAGATCGCCGTCATCGCCATCAGGTCGCTGGCGGCGAAGATCGCATCGAACCGCAGCCGGGACTGCACGAGACGGGCGACCTCCGCCTCGATCTTCTCCTGCACGAAGGGCACCTTGCGAACCAGTGCGGCCTCGGTCGGCAGGCCGGCCTTGTCGTGGGCGATCCGGTAGCCGTGCATGCGCTCGGCGATCTCCGGCAGGTCGTAGTCGCCCAGGAAGACAATGCGGCGGGCACCCGCCTCGATCAGGTGCTGCGTGGCGAGCTCGCCGCCCCGGCAGTTGTCGCCGCCGACGGTCGCATAGGCCTGATCGTCCATCTTGGCGCCCCAGACCACGAAGGGCACGCCGCGGCGCGCCAGCTCGTTCAAATGCGCATGCAGGTGCCACTGGCCGATCAGCACGATGCCGCTGGCGCGGCCCGCGTCGACGCACTGGGTGGCGAGTTCGAGGCTGTTGACGTTGGTGCGCGAGAGCAGCATCTCCAGGCCGCGATCCGTGAGCGCATCGGCGATGCTGCCGATCAGGCTCAGGAAGAAGGGATCGGACAGGTGCTGGCGTGTCGCGGGGTCGAACGGCACGATCACCGCGATCGTCTTGTTCTGCCGCATGCGCAGGTTCTGCGCGCCGACGTTGACGGTGTAGTTCAGGGAGCGCGCGAGCTCGACGAGGCGCTGGCGGGTCTCGGGTGCGACCAGGCGACTGCCGCTCAGCGCACGCGAAACGGTCGCCACGGAAACGCCCGCGAGCCGGGCGATGTCGGCCATCTGGGGCCGCGAAGGCGTCGCGGTGCCGGGGGCGGGAAGCGGCGTGTCGGGCACGGAGGAACGCGGCATCGGGTAGGCAGTGGACGGTGAGGACGTGGCGGGCGACGGCGCATGTCGTCGAGCGCTGGATGATGCCAGATGCTGCCGCGGCGGGACCGCTTCCATCGCAGCCCGCAGGCGACGACCCGGGCGGGGCGATCCGGGGGCCTTGCCTGGAGCGCTCGCACGCCCAACAATCGGCCCTCGCCCGTCTCCGGGGCGCCACCCTCGCGGCGCGCGGGAAGTCGGCTCCCCCGCCACAGCATCGCCTGCCTTGAACGACCTCGCCAACGACCTTTCGCCCATCGCCGCCGCCATCATCGACCTCGACGGCACGCTCGTCGACACCGTGGGCGACTTCGAGCACGCCCTCGCGCGTACGCTCGCCGACCTCGGCCTGCCGCCGGTCGACCGCGCCTTCATCGCGCGCACCGTCGGCCGCGGCAGCATGAACCTGCTGGCGCGCTCGCTGGCCCAGGTCGGCGGCGCGCCGGACCTGCTCGGCCAGGCGTGGACCCACTACCAGCGCCATTACGCCGCCGTCAACGGCCGCCATTCCACGGTCTATCCGGGCGTGGCCGAGGGGCTGTCGGCCATGCGCGCGCGCGGCTGGCGCCTGGCCTGCGTCACGAACAAGCCGCGCGCCTTCGCGCTGGCGCTGCTCGAGGCCAAGAGCCTGCTGGCGCAGTTCGAGCATGTCTTCGGCGGCGACTCCTTCGAGCGCACCAAGCCCGACCCGCTGCCGCTGATCAAGACCTGCGAGGCTCTGGGCACCGCGCCGGCGCACACGCTGATGGTGGGCGATTCGCGCAACGACTGCGAGGCGGCGCGCGCCGCGGGCTGCCCGGTGGTGCTGGTGAGCTACGGCTACAACCACGGCGAGCCGGTGGCCGACGCGCGACCCGATCGGGTGATCGACCGCCTGGACGCCTTGCCGTCGCCATGAAAAAAGGCGGCTCGCGGGCCGCCTCGTCCGTCGCGCGACGACGACTCAGGAGTCGAGGTTGAACGCGAGGTCGACCATCGCGGTGTGGCCCTTGGGCGTCGGCTTGAAGCGCCATTGACGCACCGCCTCCACCGCGGCGGCGTTCAGGCTCTGGCTGCTGGTCTTCATCACGGTGACGACGTCGACGACGCCGTCCGGGCCCACCTCGAACTTCACCTCGACCTCGCCCTTGCGCAGGCGGCGCATGGTGGCCATCGGGAACTCGGGGTCCGCGGACTTGATCATGATCAGGCCCGGATCGGGCTCGTCGTCGGCGACGGGCACGTCGATCTGCGGCGCCGCGACGGCCGGCGCCGCCAGCGAGCCGGCCAGGCCGGCCGAGGCCACGCTGGCATCGAGGCCGCCCGCGCCCAGCGCGCTGCCGTTCGGGGCACCGCCGGACAGCGACGGCGCCACGGCGGCCGGCGGTGCGGCGACCACCACCGCCGACGGTGCCGAATTGGCGGCATCGGCCGTCGACGTGGCCGCGGCGGCCACCTTCACGCGCTCGGGAGCGGCGGCGACCTTGGGCTGCGGCGCGGGCGCCGGAGCGGCGGCGGCCGGCTTGGGCGCGGCAGGCTTGGCCGGGGGCGTCTGGGCGAGCACGCGGATCCAGTACATGGTCCGGTCGGTTTCCTTCTGCGCCTTGTCGGCGGCGGCGGAAGCGGCGGCCGAAGGTGCGATCACCTGGGCCTGGATCGCCGAGGCGGCGGCCACGCCGCCCAGCAACAGGACGCAGCGCGCGATGATTCTCAAGTCAGTCATGGCGGTCGTGCTCAGGTGACACGTTGTGATCGCGACGGCGGGCGGGTGGCTCGCTGCGCGTGAGGGATCTGGAGCCGACACTGCGTCCCAACGACGAAATCACAGTGCGGCAGCGAAGTTTAGCGACAAGTAACCACATGCAAGCCTCATGCCGTGGAAAAGGGATTGCCAAACCCCGCGGAATGCGCATTACGTCACCACCCCGCACCGCGAGGCGCCGCGAAGCTGCGGGACAACCCTTGGATCGCGTGCCCCCTCGCGGCACCCATGCACCGATGTGCGGCGGCTTCGCACATCCCGAAGCCAGGCCGATGCAACGGCGTGGCCTGTCGGGGCGGCTTGGGCTAAACTCGATCGCATGTCCGAAGGCCTTTCCCCCTCCTGCACCGCCGCGAAGGCCTGCGCGGTGCGGTCGCACGACCAGGGAGCCTGGGTCTGGCGACGCCGTTCGTGACGAACGCGCGCGCCTGCCGCCCCTGACGCCGCCCTTGCCGGGCCCGGTCGCGGTGCGACGGTGCCGCGGCGCCCCGGCCCGTGCCGGACGCGCGCCCCCTGGACGACGCCACGCCTGCGCGAACCGCAGCGTCGTCGAGAATATTCGCCGGACCGCAGCGCGGCCTTCCCACCCACCGCGCCGCTGCGCACCCGGCCACCGGAGTCTTCCCACGTGATCACCGAACTCGAATTCAAGAGCCTGGCTGCCCAGGGCTTCAACCGCATCCCGCTGATCTTCGAGGCGTTCGCCGACCTCGAGACGCCGCTGTCGCTGTACCTCAAGCTCGCCGGCGGCCAGCCCCAGAGCTTTCTCCTGGAGTCGGTGGTCGGCGGCGAGCGCTTCGGCCGCTACTCGTTCATCGGCCTGCCGGCGCGCACCCGGGTGCAGAGCACCGGCCTGCGCACCGAGGTCGTCACCGACGGCGAGGTGGTGGAGGTCCACGACGGCAACCCGCTCGACTTCATCGAGGCGTTCCAGAAGCGCTTCAAGGTGGCGCTGCGCCCGGGCCTGCCGCGCTTCTGCGGCGGCCTCGCCGGCTACTTCGGCTACGACGCGGTGCGCTACATCGAGCCGCGCCTGGCCGGCACGACCAAGGCCGGCGGTCTCGACACGCCCGACATCCTGCTGCTGCAGACCGAGGAACTGGCGGTCATCGACAACCTGTCCGGCCGCCTGTACCTGATCGTCTACGCCGACCCGACGCGCGCCGACGCGTTCTTCGCTGCCAAGCGCCGCCTGGGCGAACTGTCCGACAAGCTGCGCTATTCGGTCACCGCCCCGGCGGTCAGGCGCGGGCCGTCGTACGCCGTGCAGCGCGAGTTCTCCAAGGAGGCCTACATCGAGGCCGTGCTCAAGGCCAAGGAGTACATCGCCGCGGGCGACATGATGCAGGTGCAGGTGGGCCAGCGGCTGCAGAAGCGCTACACCGAATCGCCGCTGAGCCTGTACCGCGCGCTGCGCTCGCTCAACCCGTCGCCCTACATGTATTTCTACGACATGGGTACGTTCCAGATCGTCGGCGCGTCGCCCGAGATCCTGGTGCGGCACGAGCACGTGGCCGAGGGCGAGAAGATCACCATCCGCCCGCTCGCCGGCACCCGGCCGCGCGGCGCCTCGCCCGAGGCCGACCTGGCCACCGAACAGGAACTGCTGGCCGACCCCAAGGAGCGCGCCGAGCACCTGATGCTGATCGACCTGGCGCGCAACGACATCGGTCGCATCTCGCAGACCGGCAGCGTCAAGGTGACCGACGCGTTCGTCGTCGAGCGCTACTCGCACGTGATGCACATCGTCAGCAACGTCGAGGGACTGCTCAAGCCGGGCCTGAGCAACATGGACGTGCTGCGCGCCACCTTCCCGGCCGGCACGCTCAGCGGCGCGCCCAAGATCCGCGCGATGGAGATCATCGACGAGCTCGAGCCGGTCAAGCGCGGCATCTACGGGGGCGCATGCGGCTACCTGAGCTTCGCCGGCGACATGGACGTGGCGATCGCGATTCGCACGGGGATCGTGCAAAACAACACGCTTTACGTCCAGGCCGCGGCCGGCGTCGTGGCAGATTCGGTCCCCGAGATGGAATGGCGCGAGACCGAGGTCAAGGCGCGCGCGCTGCTGCGCGCGGCCGAGCTGGTCGAGGAAGGGTTCTGACCGCGGCATCTTGCCAAGGCGTGCGGAAAGCGCATAGTTGACAACCGGGGTGGCGCGCGGGTCGCGCGTCCAACCCCCTCGAGGAGTTGGCCATGTCGAACTCGCAACCGTCCCCCCGCGCCACCGGCCGTCGCGCCGGATGGCCATCGCGATCCTTCCTGGCGCTCGCCGCCGCCGCCTGGCTGCTGGCCGGTTGCGCCAGCGCGCCGCCGGCGGCGCCCGCGACCCCCGAGGTGTTCGACGACGCGCACTTCGCGCCCCCGCTCGAACCGATCGATCCGGCCGACGTGTTCCGGATGACGCCCGCGATGGTGGCCTACCTCAACGACGCCATCCTGCCGCTGGCGCGCAGCCGCGGCCCGCGCCAGGCGCTCACCGAATCACTGTACGACCGCAGCAAGCTCCAGCTCGAATACGACTCCACCACCACGCGCACCGCGTCCGAGGCGTTCGAGGCACGCCAGGGCAACTGCCTGTCGCTGGTCATCATGACCGGCGCCTTCGCCAACGCGATGAACCTCCGGGTGACCTACCAGCAGGTCGCCACCGAGGAGATGTGGAGCCGCTTGGGCGGCATGTACTTCATGAGCGGCCACGTGAACCTGCTGCTCGAGCGCCGCTACGCCGACACCGTTGGCAAGTTCGATCGCACCGACCTCTACACGATCGACTTCATGCCCGGCGAGAACAGCGAGCTGCACGTGCGGCCGATCTCGCAGGAAACGCTGCTGGCGATGTACATGAACAACCGCTCGGCCGAGGCGATGGTGCGCGGCAAGCTCGACGACGCGTACTGGCGCGCGCGCCAGGCGATCCGGATCGACCCGCAGTTCCTGAGCGCGTACAACACGCTGGGCGTGATCTACCTGCGTCACGGCGACGCGGCGCACGCCGAGCAGGTCCTGAGCTACGCCCTGGGCCGCGCGCCCGGCAACCCGCGCATCCTCGCCAACTATGTCGAGGCCCTGCGCGGACTCGGCCGCGACGCCGAGGCCCAGGTCGCGCAGGCGCGCCTGAAGGCCGTCGAACCGACGCCGCCGTTCTACTGGTTCGTGCAGGGGCAGATCGCGCTGCACAAGGGCGACTACCTGAAGGCGCGCGAGATGTTCATCAAGGAGATTGCACGGGCGCCGGACTATCACGAGTTCCACTACGCGCTGGCGGTCGCCGATTTCGGCCTGGACCGTCTCGACGAGGCGCGCAGCGAGCTGGCGCTGGCCATGGACGACGCGGTCAAGCGCACCGACCACGACCTGTACGCCGCCAAGCTCGACAAGCTCAAGGCCTGGCGCCCCGCCAATGGCGCGGCGCCGGCCACGTTGCAGCAGTAGCGCGCGCCTCAGCCCTCGCCCTGGCCGCGCTCGATCTGCAGGCGCACCGTCAGCGCGTGGGCGCGGGCATCCGACTGGGCGATGAGCAGGCGCTCGCGGATCTGCGCCGATTCGCGGTAGCTGTCGAGCGCCGCGCGCCAGTGCTGGCGCTCCTCGCTGAGCAGGCTGTTCTCCAGGTGGGCCTCGGCCAGCTCCTTGAGCAGCTGGCCCTCGGCCAGCAGTTCCAGCGCCAGGCCGATGTGCGCCGATGCCCGCCGGTACTGCCCGGCCAGGCGCTCGATGCGGCCCAGGCGCAGCTCGAGCACGCCGCGGTCGGGGCCGGCCCGGGCGGCGTCGGCCGACTTCACGCCGATCTGCAGCGCCGCGCGCGCCTGCTCGTACTTGCCCAGCGCCATGTAGGCGTCGGCGATGTCCTCGCTGCCCTTGGCCACCGGATAGTGCTGGCCGGCGGCCACCAGGCGCTCGACCTGCGACGAGAACGCCGCGAGCAGCTCCGTCAGCTCGGGCGTCTCGACGCCGTTGCAGCCGGCCACCGCCAGGCCCAGCCGCTGCACCAGCAGGTTCATCTTCACGGCGGCCTGCAGGTAGGGATCCTCGAACTCGGCGAGCAGGCCCTCGGCCAGCGTCGAGTGCTTGACCGCCTGCGCCAGGTCGCCCAGCGCGTGGTACGTGCCGCCGCTGTTGCACCAGAACAGGCAGCGGTCGCGCGGGCTGTGCACCTGCGGGAGCAGGCCCTTGGCACGTTCCAGCAGTTCGAGCGCGCCGGCGGCGTCGCCCGTGCGCGCCAGGGCCGAGGCCAGCACGACCAGGCTGCGCAGCAGCCGGGTGCCCGGCGCGAGCTTGCCGATGGCCCGGTAGCCCGCGACGACCGCCTCCTTGGCGCGGCCGGCGTTCAGGTGGCTCAGCGCCAGCACGAAATCGCACCAGCCGATGCTCTGCGGATCGCCGCCCTGCGCGGTCAGCGCCATGCGCAGCGCGTTGCAGATCGCGATGGCCTCGTCGATGCGGCCCGAGCGCGAGCAGGTCTCGGCGCGATCGAGCTGCTCGTCGATCGACTGCGCGGGTTGCAGCGGCGCGGGCACGGCCACGGGTTCGCGGCGGCGGGGCCGGCGCCCGGGCGGGCGCACGGCGCCCGAGGCGTGCGCGGCGTTGAGCGGGCTGTCGAGGGAATCGTCGGGCATGGCGGGCACGTTGCGGAGGGTTCCTGCATCGTAGCCACGGCGCGACCGTCGTGCGATCCGGACAGGCCGCGATCCGTGTCGTGTTTGGCACGCCGCAGGCATGGTTGCCACGTCGCGAAGGAGCGGCGGGCGGCAAACGCGGCGCGCCGCGCTTAGAATGAGGCCGACATGAAGCAGCTCTCGACCATCTTCCACACCGGGCATTGGCGCTGGTGAAGATCCCGGCCCGGGTCGCGCCGCCTCCGGCGTGCGCCCCGCTGCACCGAGTCGCGGGCCACCGCGGCTGACGAGAGCCCCCCGATCGACCGCTGCCGCGCCCGCGCTGCGCGCCCGGTCAGTCAAATCCAGGACACAGGAACGCTCATGCTTCTGATGATCGACAACTACGATTCCTTCACGTACAACCTCGTGCAGTATTTCGGCGAGCTCGGGCAGGACGTGCGCGTGGTGCGCAACGACGAGATCAGCGTGGAGGAGATCGGCGCGATGAAGCCCGATCACCTGGTGCTGTCGCCCGGACCCTGCTCGCCCGCCGAGGCCGGCGTGTGCGTGCCGGCCATCCAGGCCTACATCGGCAAGCTGCCCATCCTGGGCGTGTGCCTGGGCCACCAGAGCATCGGCGCGGCGCTCGGCGGTCGCATCGTGCGCGCGCAGCGCCAGATGCACGGCAAGGCCAGCACCCTGACCACCGACGGGGAGGGCGTCTACACCGGGCTGCCGCGCGAGTTCAGCGTGATCCGCTACCACTCGCTGGCCATCGAGCGCGAGACCTGCCCGGCCGAGCTCGTCGTCACCTCGCGCTCCGAGGACGGCGAGATCATGGGCGTGCGCCACCGCGACCTGGCCGGCACGCGCACGCCGCTGGAGGGCGTGCAGTTCCATCCGGAGTCCATCCTGTCGGAGCATGGCCATGCCATGCTGCGCAACTTCCTCGACCTGAGCGCGGCGCAATGACCGCCGCAACGCGGGCGCAGCGCCGGGCCGCCCCAAGCAAGCCCGCGGTCCCCTCGGGGGACGGAGCGCCGTACCCGGCGCGGGAGGGGCGCCGTATGCTGGCGCAGCGCCGG